>JACCDG010954428.1_pt1 | contig 41297 bp, 37 predicted proteins | sample 7442471 | NCBI WGS metagenome assembly JACCDG01 (sample SAMN15323444, study PRJNA562643) | freshwater metagenome | isolation source: river surface water | place: USA:Blue River Watershed | collected 2017-08-17
ATTTGATTAGAGAGTTCAAAGATATTTGAAAAATTGATATGGATTTATTCAAAAATTTACTTCGATTTTAATGAATTTAGAATTTTGGGGAAAAAATTTGAATTATTGTTGGAATTCAACAGGCCCTCTATGGGATTTAACTCTGGCGAATACGGCGGCAAAATTATAACTCTTATATTACTTGGGATTATTAATTTACTTGATTGATGCCAACCTGCACCATCCATAACTATTGCTATCCTTTCTTATGAGCGCCAAATCTACTCTCATCATAAAACCATAATTCCTCGTCTTTTGCTATGTTATTTTGAAGATTTTTTTTAAAGCCTTCTGCCTTTTCTTTATCTTGTTTGTAATGATTCTTCCTTGGGGTAATATAAGAAAATCCTTAATCCTTCATGGCTCTATGAATTGTTGATTTTGATACCTTAAGATTAAACTGATTTTTAATTCTTTCTTTGACGTCAATTATTGAAATATTTGGATCTTTTTCTAACCATTTTTTGATCTTTTCTTTGTGAAGTTTTTTGAGTTTAATCCCGTCCCGATGTTTAGTCCCTATCTTTAATGAATCTAGTTTATTTTGATTTATCAATCTTGCCCAATTTCTTATTGAGACAGGAGAGATATTTAGGAATTCTGCGGTTTCTTTGATACCATGTTCGTATGCTAGTTTAACCGCCTGAAGCTTTTTAAATAAAGTTCCTTCAATTTTGATTTTTTTTAATTCGTTTTGCGCGGTGATATATGTTTTTTCTGATATTATTGTTTTGGGCATGATTAAGAAATTTAGATTGATAATAATCTAAATATTAGAGGTGTTAATAATATATTTAAAGATGGGAATTGGTATAATTTCTCAATTACAAAAGACCTAAGTTGAGTATCTGATTAGCAAGTTAGAGAAACTACAAGAAGTGACTGGTAAGGTTTGTTGACCTACAAGAATCTGTAATTGATAATACGCCCTAGCTTATTAAACTATTTTAGGTTGAACATATTGAATTTTACCGGGATTTGCTATTTTAAATTGTTGGAAAAAATTCTTCATTTCATCGCGGTTTGTGAATTCTTTAATCTTGGCGTCAGCTTTATAAACATTGACGATGCCAAGTAAGTGATCATACTCATGCTGAAAAATGCGGGCACTGAAATTTTCAAGAAGGCGTTGTTGTTTTTTAGCTTCAAGATCGTAATAACTTGCTAAAATTTTAGTATAACGTTCAACTTTGGCTATTTTTGGCTGATTATCATCATCTTGAGTAGCAGAAAAACAGGCTTCCCATAATAAATCGGTCTCGTTGCTTAAAGGTTTAAAGACAGGATTAATTATGGTTTCGATATTTTCTACTGCGGCCATTCCAAGAATAAAGAAATATTTGCTTGCAAATGCCAATTTGTGGGGCAGCGAGGCCGGCGGCTGGCATTAATGGCATTAATAATTTTAGTATTTGGCCGGCAATTTCTTTTGCTTCCGTTAGTCCTTTTTTGGTTAAAGAAATTTTAGCTGCTTTAGTGCTTAAAGATTTGGCTCTATCGTTAAAAATAGTGACTATTTTCATATCTTTTTTTATTACCGATTACTTATTTTTTTCTGCGAAAAAAAGCTGGTATATTTACGATATCTTCATCTTCTTGGCCTTGATTTATTTCTTTTTCATTTGACTCTGGATAATCATCAAATAATTGGCTGGATTTCTGATTGATATTTTTGGTAATCGCCTCAGATTCTTGATTAACCTCTCTTTTCTTTGGCCTAACATTAATATCATCTGATTCTTCCTGATAAAAATCATCATTTCTGGCATTTTTTGGCCGGTAAACTATTTGCTCTTCTTTGGTTACTTCTTCATGTTCAAAAAGTTCTAAATGTTTTTGATCGGAGTCCTTATCTTTGCTACTTTTGCCCATACCCATAAAGCTAAATAAGCTAAAAGATGAAGATTCTTTTTTGGCTTTTGATTCTGGGCTGATTTTTGATTTTGATTCGGGTCTTGCAATAAAGGTTTTTTGTTCTTTTTTAACGGTTTTGCTGCTTAATTCTTGCTCATTTTCATCATCATTACTTAGTTTTTGTTCTAATTCATTTTCAAAAAAACTTACCTGGGTAAATCCAAAATCATCAGAAGCTGATTTTTTATTGGCAGCTTTTTTGGCCATAAATTGATCATGGCTAGCTTGTCTTGTAATCTCATCACCTGGATTTAATGCCACTCCAGAATCAAAAAAAGTCTGATTATTTAATGGTTTTAGCGGAATTTTTTGATCAATATTATCGCGATTAGCAACTTTAAATCTGCTTGGCTCAACATTAATTTTAGAATGAATTTCTTTTTGATATTCATCTTCATCAATACCGGTTGCAACTACTGAAATTCTGATTTTGCCTTTCATATTTTCATTAAAGGCTGAACCAAAAATAATATTAGCATTAGCATCAACTTCTTTTTTAATAGTGTTAACTGCAATATCGGCTTCAAATAAAGTCATATCCGGACCGCCAGTCATATTTACCAAAACTCCTTTGGCACCTTTAATTGAAATATCATCTAATAGCGGATTTGAAATTGCTGCTTCGCACGCAACTACTGCACGATTTTCACCCTCAGCCTCACCAGTACCCATCATCGCTTTACCCATTTTGGTCATGATGGTTCTAATATCAGCAAAATCAAGATTAACTAAACCCGGCATTGTAATTAAATCAGTAACACCCCTCACCCCAGCATGAAGCACATCATCAGCCATCTTAAATGCTGATTCAAAAGTAGTATGTTCATTAGCAATTCTAAATAAATTTTGATTAGGAATTACAATCAAAGTATCAACATATTTTTTTAACTCTTCAATTCCTCTTTCAGCAGTTTCCATACGGTATTTACCTTCAAAAGAAAAAGGTTTGGTCACTACCCCAACAATTAAAATATTTTGTTCGCGAGCTAATTTGGCAATCACCGGCGCTGCCCCGGTACCAGTACCACCACCCATACCAGCAGCAATAAAAACCATATTGCTACCTTCAAGATATTTATTGATTTCATCGATATTTTCTTCTGCCGCTTCCTTACCTTTATCTGGAAAAGAACCGGCGCCAAGGCCACGAGTAGTACTTACGCCAAGTTGAATTTTATTACCGGCCAAAGAATTTTCCAAAGCCTGAGCATCAGTATTGGCAGCAATAAATTCTACTCCTTCAAGATTGGATTTAATCATATTGTTAATCGCATTACCCCCAGCACCACCAACTCCAAATATTGAAATTTTAGGTTTTAGTAAAGTAAGCTGCGGAATATTTAAATTTAAGGCCATTTTAGTTAGATTTTATAATTATGCGTTTGATTTTATAGAATTGCCACCCGACATGTTATTTTAAGAATTTACTATTCTCAAGTAAAAATATTTTACTCATTTAACTTAAGTAATGCTGGTTTTGTTTAATAATTCTCCTGGATTGCCGCTTTGGCTGGGGCTCCTCGCGGGCAACGCGGCAATCTGGGAGAATTTTATTTTTTTTCACTACATTTTCCAAAATACATTGCCGGTACTGCTGGTCTGGCATTGTAATTTTGTTCAATTAAATGTGAAAAAGTAGTATCGTAAATTTTTTCTTGCTTTGAGATAATTACAAAAGATGGGTGACCATCCTGATCTAGGCAATTGCCATTAGCTTTAAGAATTTTAACTAATAATTTTGCCTCTGCTGTGGTCATTTTGGGATAATTTTTATCGGCTGGCGATTCATCATTTGATCGGAGATATTCGTCACTGACTAAAAAAGTGAAGGAGTTCTTATTGACATTATTGCTAAAGCTTATCTTGCCAAGATCTGAATAATCAGGGTTATTAGCGCAAGAAGATAAAAAAATTATCAAAAAATAGGAAAAAATTATTAATGTCTTTTTCATATTACAGTATCATCTTCATCAGCCCGAGGAACGATGCGCCTCCGATCTTTGTTAAACTGATTATTTTCATATTTATCAGCATATTTTTCATAAGCCTCAGCTGAACCATCAAGATTCTGATATTGATTTTGCGCGCTCTCAATTTCAGGGCCGGTTAATTTATAACCTTGGTCTTGATCTTCGGATGCAGATTGAGGCTCAGTTAAATCTTTAATTCCCTTATTCACAGCTTGAACTCTTTCAATGGCTGAAGCGGCTTTTTTAAGTTGTTTAATTTTTTGGTCATTATTGTCCTGTTTAATCTCAAGTTGCTGAATAGCCACCGAAGCTCCTTTATCTAGCGCATCCTGTTTTTTATATTCCGGATTTTTACTATAATCATCAATCCTAGATTGTGCCGCTCTTTTTGCTTCAGGTGTTTTGGCGGCATCAAGCCCCGCTCTCATTTGCTGCATTGCTTGCATCGCTGGGTGCTGTCTGATTTGCTCGCGATCCGCCGTAAATTTATCAATATTAGACTGGATTACCCCTTGTCTTGATTCTGCTGATTTTAACTGATCCTCGGTAGATTGTTCAAAAGCTTCACGTCTTGATTGTTTGACGTCTTTTATGGCATCACTACTATATTTGCGGCTTCCAAATTTTTCACGTCCAAATATTTTAGCCGATAAAGTATCAGTTGCTCTGATACCAAGATCGTGATTGGCTTCCGGCCGCGATAAAGCATCTTCAACTTCTGCTCTTTTTTGTAAGTCAGCAGCAGTTTTGATGCTACTGGAATCAGGTTGCTTGACTTCTCGCTCTTGTTTATCTTGCTTCATTTGATCTTTGATCAATTTCTTATCTTTATCGCTTCTACCAAGAGCTGCAGTACCTGGAACAAATCGGTCAATTAAGCCTTGTTTTTCTAGATTTTTAGCCGTTTTATCATAATCTGAAGAATTGATGATATCGCTAGATTTTTGTAATTGTTTCTTAGAAAAGTTAATAGGTTTTTGAACGAAGTTACTATCAAGGAAAGAAGCTCCGGGCTTTGAAATTTCAGTGGCAAGCTTGGCGGTAGCTTTGGCAATTTTAATACTTCCCGCACCACCAAACTTGTCAAATCCAGTCTTAAATCCTTTTTTGGCTCCGGTACCAATTCCATCCGCTATTGCCGCTGGAATATTCATGCTAGTCTTAAAGTTTTTTATACCTTCAACAAGCCCACGACCAGTTCCAACCACTCCACCCATCACTCCACCAACAATTCCAACACCAGTTCCAACTGCTCCGCTGGTAGCTGTCGCTATACCTCCAGCAATTGCGGTGGTAGTAGTTGCTACCGAAGTTGCCGCTACTGCTAACCCTCCTAGAGCCAGGCCTGCACCTCCGGCCACAACACCGGCAGCGCCCCTACTTACTGCTTCCACGCCTTTAACAACAGTCTTACTTGCACTTATAGTCGCTTCTGCTGTTGCTATAACCGCTTTTTTAGTATTTACCGCGGCACCCTTAACTAAAGGATTATCTACAAGTTTACTATTTAGCACCTGATCTTTTGCCTGTTTAAAGGCATTTTTGTTACCTAAAGCACGATCAATACCTCCCTTAATCCCAATATAGGCACCACCAACTACTGCTGAAGTAATTGTAGCTGCGACCGGAAGTGCGATTGTTGCCTGAGCGGCAATTTTAGTTGCTTTGGCAACAGTTTTAGCCGCATCGCCAGCTTTTTCAGCTTTACTTTTTTCAACTTTTATATCACCACTCTTAACCACCTCAGTAATTGCTTTTCTACCTTCAGCGTCAGTATCTTTCATTATTGCTTTGGATTCTGCGTGAGTGATTGCGGTGTTTAATTTATCATCAGCCACTGCCTTCATATCACCAGATGCATATTGTCTTATAGCGGCAATACCAGCGCCAAAAACATTACTACCGCGATATTTAAAGCCTTTATCTTCCTTGAGTTTTTGAATCTCTTCGGCGCTTAAACCTAATTTTTTACCTTGCTTACTTATTGCCTCATCTTTTTTGGCTGACATTTTGTCAGCAAATTTCTTTTGAACTTCATCTTTTTTCGCTAATTTTTGTTCTGCACTCAAGCTAGCATCTTTATTAATGGCATCAAGTGCTTTGGCATGATCAGCGCCATATTCTTTTTTAAAGGCACTTTCGCCTTCTTTACCTGCTTTACGTAAGGATGCTTTATTGGCACTGTCTTGTTTATCTTGCGCTTTTTGTTGCCTGCGTCGGTCGTCAGCAACTTTACCGGAATCAAAGAGCTTATCGTCTAATTTATTAATTTTTTCATTAATAGCGCCCCTAACTGCCTGGTTAATATGTTTAAACGGCAGATAATCGCTTTGCATCGCTGCGCTTTTTAACTCCTTAGCCGCAGTTTTTAGCCCATCAGCAATCGAGCTAGCTTTAATACCACCACCAATGCTGCTAGCAAGATCAGTCATAAAGCCGACAAATTTATTCATTAAAGAGGCAATAATCCAAATATAAAGAATTGAAAATAATGACGGTATGCCCTCAGAATTGCCGACATTTCCGACTTCTGATTGCGGATTGGTTCTTGGCGGTAGCGAGGCGATAGTCCAAAATGATAATAATTTAATTCTGGTGATGATATTGATAACCCAAACATCATCCCAACAAACTTTATAGCCAAGCGACATTTTTATCACCTCATACATCATCATATTAAAAAATGCCAAAGTAGTGAGTAAAAATATCTGCTGTAAAGAAAAGCCAATCAGGGCCTTGATCCAATTATCAAACATATTTTTAGTTTGATTAAATAATGGGAAGATAAAAAATATCGGCCCCAAAATAAATAAGATCGAGATAAAGACCTGGGCCGTCAAATATAGCAGCACCGCATTAGCAACCGCATAGACATATAAGAAAAAGCTCAAATAAATGATGTAAAGATAGAGGAAGCCAAAAATACTAGCAAATAGCAAGGCTGATACTTTGGCCTGCACTGCACGTGAGAAGAACATGCCAAAAACATCATCGACGCTGGAAAATAATATCGATTTATCGTAATAATCGCCAGAGGCAAGCGCGCCGGCAATTTTTGGCGAATTATCAAAAGAAGTTGCCATTAAAAAGGCTACATAATCAGTGCCCTGCTTGAAGAATTTAACAATTATGAGGTTAAACCAGTACCATCCAGTTGGCCCAACAAATAAGTAAATTACTCCGATTTTAATCACTCTGATCATCAATTCCGAATGGGTAAGCTCGCTGACCCCCATTAAATATCCAACGCCATAAAATGTAAACATTAAGACCAGACACATGCTTAATATTGCCTGATAACGGCCATCAGAAATAATCATACTATAAATTAGCTGGGCCTGACCGATTTGAGTGCCATCTTTAGAGCCATCCATCACCGTAATCACCGGCTCAATAACTGACGATACAATATTTGATATGGTATTGTTAGGATCCTTGATTCTAACCGTAACATAATATTCCCCGGTATTATTAGCATATCGATTACCGCAATAAAATTGCTTTAAACATTGGGTTTTGCCACTAGGAAGATCTTCAGTAGTGGTAGGAGATTCATCATCGCCACATGTTGCGCCGGTAAAACCGGAATTTAAATGACAATGGCTGTAACTGTCACTTCTTGGATCCTGAAAATCCCGAACCCCATTAGGAGTACTAATTGGGTCACTAGTAGAACAATTACTTTTGGCACTATAAGCAGGATTGATGAGTAATATACCATTATTGGCGCCACCATTAGTAGAGCAGTTGAAAATTTCTGGATCTTTAATTTTAAAGCTTAATCTTAATCTTTTAATTTTCTTCTTTTGACTATCAGTTAAATTTGCAAGATCGGCGCTTGAAAGACCAAGATAATTATGAACATAATAATCAGATCCAATCGCTACTAAATCATTATCTGGCTGCGGGCTATCAGAAGCATTATTGATTCTAAGTATATTGCCAAATTCATCAAAATTAAAGCTGGTTTTAGTGGTTGGTTGCAAAATAGTGCTGGCGGTTGCATCATCTAATTCAACAACCCTCGCTATATTAGATCCGTCGGTAAGTGCTGGTGGCCTGGAGACTCGGTTACAAACTGCCGGGCCACTATCTACCTCCTGGCATAAAATTACCTCTAACCAATCGCCATTTGAAAAATTTAATTGCCCGCCAAAACTTATCTTATAGCCATTATCGCCAGTATAGGCGCTTCCTAACGGAGCATTACCGCTATAATTGGTGGTAGTAATATTAGTAAAATCATTGCCACTTAAGATCAAAAACTTTAAGCGACCAGTTTGCGTAAAAATTAGCGGGCTAGTTAAGCCATAAGTGACATTATGATTTACTGCATCTGGCGGATCATTAGGAGACAGAGCATAATTGGCAAAATTACCATAAACGCCGTTAAATCCTGATAATTTAAGCGCTCCCTTGGTATTTGGATCATCAATTAACTTACCATCATTATCGATAGCAAAGCCGGTAGTAACCGCAATATTAGCAACTTTACCGGTATAATTTTCAAGATCGTAACATTGAATCAAATTATTTTGTGAAATCATCGCTGCTTTTTGAGCATTAGCAAGCTTCCTATTACCACATTCATTGCAAGTGCCACTAGTCATACCAGTTACTCCCGAGCATTGAGTATTAAAGTCAGCTGAAGATAATGGGGTTACGCTGCAGCTGGTTTTTTGATAAAAATTATCAACCGTACCGTCAGTGCAGGAAATTGCTGGCTGACAGCTCACAGCGTTACAAAGAGCGGCAGGATCAGTGTTGCAATCAGAAGAAGTTGCTAGACAGCCCGTTAAAACGCCGGTCGAAAAATCCTGCGTACAACTCGGGTTAGGAATTGCGTCACTATTAAATCCTCTGCAAAGTAAAGCTGGCCTTTCCTCGATATTAATTGCCATGCCAATTCCGCATTTTCGAGGACCAGCCTCACTATTCCAGGTACCAAGCCAGCTTTCCGGAGCAAAGCGAATTATTTGCCCCTTTCTAACAAATATCTTATTACTCCAACTATGAGAACTATTAGAGGCGGCAACAACGCTAAGATTATTAAGCGGATCAGCAGAGCTATTAAAATTACCATATTCATAAAAATCAGAAGTAAAGTTTACATTTTGATCAACATGGCTTCCCGCCGGATTAATGACCCGCCCAACTATCGAGCAGCTACCAGAAACAACCCCGGTAGCGCCACCTAAAATTTTAAAACTTACCAGACCGGATTTGGCCATTAAAATATCCTGATATGGCAAAAACTTCATTGCAATTGCGGTTCCGCAGTTTTTAACTGTACTGCCAGTAGTGGTATAATTAGTAGAATTATGGGTAATTTTTAATTTATGCCCAGCCTCAAGCGAGACTTTTATTGCGTCAGCGCCGGTATTGCTCCATTTAGAGCGATCAAGCGTTATGCTATGGCTATATAATTGGGTATTATCAGAATCAAGTACCGCAACGCTGAGATTAAAATTACAGGAATTACCGGTCAGTAAAGGCTTAAAGGCGACAGCGACAGCAAAATTATTGCTATTTGAGATACTAAGATCAGCAGCTGCTAAATCGCCAAGAATTTGACCAAAATTTGGCGCCACAGTAATAATGCCACAATCACCACTATCGCAATTATTAGCACTAAAGGGATCATAAGCAGTATCATTTAAACCATCATTATCCCACCTAATCATCCCACCGATACTACCAATATTATCGGCTTTTTTACTGGATGTGATATTGTAAAGGCTAAGAGTTGCAACATTATCTATTGCGCTGGTATAACCATTGACAGCATCATAATCGCCACTTAGACAATTTGACTGCAAATTAGTAGAGCCAGTATAGCTACATTTCCAGGCATTACTATCAGCAAATAAAGGTACGCCTTTTGCTCCGGCGGTTTCGCTGCTTTGACTATAATCAAAATCATAGCCGGCAGGAGCCGCAACTACATAAGCGGCAAGTGACCTTGCGCCATTGGCAATATCTGCCCAATTAGAGCTATCCCCAAATATCTTACCGGCGCCATTGGCCCATTTACCACTAAATGTTACTTTACGAGTTTGGCCATTTTTAACGTCAATAACTGTATTATCCCAATTAATATTTGATGATTGTAAGCCATAAAGAGCGTCCCCAACATAAGCACTTGGTAAATTGAGGCTATTGCCCAAAACGACATTTCCAGTGACATTAATTAAAACTGAGGATAGAGGTGAAATCACCATAGTACCATCAGAGGCAGTTACTTGCCAAGGTGGCTCAGATGTACTTCCGCCGGTTGATGCCCCCTCAATACAACTGGCAACACAATAATCTACACATAATTGTTTAAATAATGGCGCATTGACAATAGTTGGATCCTGAAGACCTGAACAGCCTTTGGTATTTGGGGCGCTAAAGACTGGCGAGTTACCATTTTCATCAATGATAGTTGGCGCACCCCTAGTAAAACAATCTTTTAAACCGCTACCTTGAGAGGGGTCGGTTAGATCTAGAGTAGAATCGTAATTACAATTATTGGAATTAACATTAGAACTGATGGTTAGCGTCTGCGTCGCATATTCGCCAAAATCATCGGCCTCAATACAACCCTGATCACTACAAGAGCTAATAAAAAATAGCAGCGAAAGCAAAGCTATCACCCGGCTTAGAATCAATCTAAACCAAATTTTAACAAGATATTTAAAATGAATTTGCCTTAATTTAACCGCCAAATTTGATATTATAAATATTTAAAAAACCCATCAACCAATCAAACCCTAGAGTTTGTTAATAAACTCTTAAATAAAAACAACTTTATTTATAAGTCAATTATAAAGGCTAAATTTTCTATTAATTATTCCCGCCATCTCAATATTTTCTGATAATTTTTTTTGTCCGAAATCTTCTAAAATTAATATATCATCATCTAACAGCTTAGTATAATTTTTTGCAAATAAATCTTGATGAAATCTTTTATGTTTGTCAGAAGAGATTTTTTTATGATCAAAAATATAGACTGGCTTGCCGGTAGCTCCACATTCCGAGCACATTGAAACTGAATCGGCACTGACAATAAAAAAATCACTATAGCCTAAAATTCCCAAATAGGGATTTTTTGCGGCTATTTCTTGCCAATCAAAAAATTTATTAGTGCAATTAAGATTAGATTTTACAATTCCAGTAATTTTTTTGCCAGTTCTTCTGCTGGTTAGCACAATTAACATTGCATTCATCTGATTACAGATTTTTGAAACTATTTTGGCTAATTTTAACGCTGATTCATCATCAAAAACCGTACTTTTGGAAGATCCGCCAATCAGTAAGGCAATTTTTTTTTGGCCGCTATTTGGAAATATCTTTTCAAATTCGGTTTTAAATATTTCAGCCGCTGCTTTAATTTCCAAATCATTTACTTTACTAAGACAGCCAGTAGTTAACCTCACATTATCATAGCGTTTAGCGGTAATTTGGTCTTTAAAATCATGTCGCGGTAAAATTATTAAATCAAATTTTTTAAAATCCCAATTAGGATTCATAATCTGAATAATCTTTGGTGATGGCGCTAATTTTTCTTTTAAATAAAGCGCAATTGGAGCAGATCTTCTGCCAGCAGAAAGGATAAAATGGGGGGTAAAATCGATTGCCAAAAGCTTTTCTTTACTGATTTTATCAATCGCAAAATCCTTACTTGGCAATAAAAAATTAGGCAAAAAAGAAAAAATATTATAGCTGATTTTAATGATTTTGTATTTTAGCTTCATGCTTTGTGCAAGGCCAATTAATTGCGAGTCATTGCCGGCCCTGCCATCACTAATGATTAAAATTTCAGTCTTTTCTTCAGGCGCCATTAGCTCTTACTTAAAGATAGTTTTTTTTGCAATTTATGAACCACATTTTTAGAAACAAATTTTGAAATATCGCCACCAAGCCGGGCGATTTCTTTAACTAATTTTGAAGCGGTAAAATGATAATTTTCTGAGGCTGGTAAAAATATGGTCTGAATATCAGAATTTAACTTACTATTCATCGCCGACATCTGAAATTCATATTCAAAATCAGATACCGCCCTTAGACCCCTGACAATAATGGTAGCATTTTTTTGCCTAGCAAAATCAACTAACAGCCCCTCAAATTTTACCACTGAAATTTTTGCTAAATCATGGGAAGAGAAAATTTTTATTTCCCGCTTAATAATCTCAGCCCTTTCATCAAGGCTAAATAAAGGCTTTTTGGCATTATCTTTAGCAACTGCAATAATAAGGTTATCGACAATTCCAATTGCTCTTTTTATAATATCCAAATGGCCCAAAGTTATCGGATCAAAAGTACCGGGATAAATTGCGATCCTTTGATTATTTTTTTTAGCAGTCTTTGGCATATTTTTATTCATTTTAATATCATTTATAACTTATGAAAATAACCATTCTTGCAATTGGTAGTTTTGAAGGCAGCCAATATCAAAAAATTTTCAATGATTTTGCCAAAAGATTAAAATGGAACATCTCGCTAAAAGAAATGCTACCAAAAAATTCCGGCAATTTTTCTAAACCTCAAATCAAGGAAAATGAAGCTGATTTAATTTTAAAAGCAATTAAACCAAATTCCAAACTAATTGCCTTAGATGAAAAAGGCAAACAATTTTCGAGCCAAAATTTTGCTAAAATAATCAGTGATTTTGCACTAAACGGCAATTCCGACCTCACCTTCATCATCGGCGGCGCAGAAGGTCTCCACCAAAAAATAATCGATAAATGCAGCCTGGTTATATCCTTAGGACTCACAACCTTTCCCCACATGATGGTCAGAATCATCCTCATCGAACAAATCTACCGCGCTTATTCAATCATCAATAACCACCCTTATCATCGTGAATAAATAAATGCACTAGTAACGCTTCGCTAGCCTGGAAGGGATCTATTGACCGCTACTGTCTGGTTAACTTTTCGACCAGCGCTGATTAGCCCTTATATATCAAGCCTTCAAAGGCCATTACAAAATTTCTCGATATAAATTACCTCAATTATCATCTTCGAGGGAAGCGGAGATTCATCAATAGCGTGAAGCCCTTGCCTTTTAGTACTAACAAAACTCGGTGGTCTGCCCGCAATGCTTTGTAGTATTACTTTGCCATTTTCATCAATTAATAATGCTAATTTTATTTGCTCACTGATTTGCGCTGATATTTTGTCATCTTTGGATTGCGGCTGAGATTTTGATCTAGTTTTTACGGGCGTTAATTTTTCATTATCACCACTTGATTGCTCACCCAGATATTCATCACTTGAACTTGATTTGCTCATAATTTTGGCATAAGTTATTGGCCAATATTATTTAGCTAAAATTTCCTGAATTTCTTACCACAACTCAAAAATGAAACAAATCCTGCCGCAGGAAGGAGTTTATTGACGACTCCTGGAGCCAACCAGAAGCTAAAAATCTCCCAAAAACTCCTGCACCAAAGTTAAGCTAGCAATGCAAGCAGTATCGGCCCTTAATATTCTTGGCCCCAGACTCAGGCTATATAAATTACTTAGATTTCGCATCATCATGAATTCTTCTTCAGCAAAGCCGCCCTCGGGGCCAATTAATATTACAATTTCTTGATCGTGATTAATTGCTGATTTAATTTTTGGCAGGATTTCACTTGCTTTGCTACCTAGCCCCGATTCATCGCATAAAATCAAAATCTTATCTTTGATATTTTTGCTTACTAAAAAATCACGCAATTTTTGTAATGGCACAATCTCAGCAATATCAACTCTTTTACATTGCCGCGCCGCCTCTTTAATATTAGCTTCAAAACGCTGATAATTAATTTTGTCAACCACGCTATGTTTAGCAATCAAGGGAATAAATTTTCTTACCCCAAGCTCGGTTGCTTTGCTTGCAATAAAATCAATTCGCACATTCTTCACCGGTGCAAAAGCCAGGCTAATATTTGGACATTGGTAATAATCGCTCTGCTTAGAAAGCAACTCAACCATAGCTGATTTTTTGCCAATTGAAATTACCTTCCCAAGCCACTCCCCATCTAAATTATTAAACAAGCAAAATTGGTCCCCGATCTTGCTTCTCATTACCTTAAACAAATAATCAAAATCCTCATCAATAACAGCAACTTGCTGATTTGGATGAAAATTTTTTTCTCTGCTAAATAACCTAATTTTGCTCATTTATTAATTATGATTTTTCAACATCCAAGGCCACTCTAACTTTTAGCATCACATCTGGATCATTGACTTTGCCATTATCGCCGGTGCCTTTTTTGATTTTATCAACAAATTCCATGCCTGAAATAACCCGGCCCCAAACTGTATATTGACGATCTAAAAATCTAGAATCTTTGGTAACGATAAAAAATTGACTATTGGCGCTATTTGGACTTGCGGCTCTGGCCATTGAAAGCGCGCCACGAATATGAGGTTCGTCAGAAAATTCCGCCCTTAGATCCTCCAAATCACTGCCACCCATGCCAGTGCCGGTTGGATCGCCGGTTTGTGCCATAAAGCCATCAATTACCCGGTGAAATTTAACATTATCATAGAATTTGCGTCTGGCTAAAATCTTAATTCTTTCAACATGTTTAGGGGCAATTTCAGGCAACATTTCAATTACCACCCGGCCATATTTTAAATCAATATATAAAGTATTTTCTAAATTTTGATTAGTAGTTTTTGCATTTGATAGATTCATAAATAAAAAAAATGAGGTTAGAAAACTGAGTAAAATAAATATTTTTTTCATAGTTTTTGGATTAAAAGTTAATTTTATTCTTGTTTATTGCAAGCTTAGTTGTTATTTTTTAACTTCGCTTTAATTTTTAACCAAAAAAGGCGAAATTTTTCCTAATTAAAAAACCAAAAGAATATATGTCAATCAATAAAGTAATTTTAGTCGGCAATGTCGGCGGTGATCCAGAAATAAGATCAACTCAAGATGGTCGTGAAATCGCCAGCTTTAGTCTTGCAACTACTGAAAGCTGGAAAGATAAAAATACCGGTGAAAAAAAGGATAAGACCGAATGGCACCGTATCGTTATTTTTTCTCAAGGTCTGGTTGGTATTGTTAAGGGTTATGTCAAAAAAGGTTCCAAACTTTACATCGAAGGTAGCCTGCAAACCAGAAAATGGACTGATAATAACGGTGTTGAAAAATATACCACTGAAATAATATTGCAAAATTATAGTGGCACCATGCAAATGCTTGATTCTAACCGTAATTCTCAAACTTCTTCCAGCAATAACGATTCTGGCAGCAATAACTCCAGATCACAAAACAGCATTAATGTGGAAGAGATTGACGATGATATCCCATTTTAAGAAAAATATTTTTTAAGCATTTCTTACAAATAAAAACATGGCCGTAGTTACAATTAATAATCGCCAAATCACCATTCCTGAAGGCATAACCATTATTCAAGCTTGCGAATTAGCTGAAGTTGAAATTCCAAGATTTTGTTATCATGAGAGACTGGCAATTGCCGGCAATTGCCGTATGTGTCTGGTAGAAGTTGAGGGTGGTCCGCCAAAACCAGTGGCTTCCTGCGCAATGCCGGCAGTTGAAGGTATGAAAATTCATACCAACAGTCCAATGGTTAAAAAAGCCCGGGAAGGGGTGATGGAATTTTTACTTGCTAACCACCCTCTTGATTGCCCGATTTGCGATCAAGGTGGCGAATGCGATTTACAAGATCAAGCCTATCAATATGGCGCTGGAACCAGTCGCTATCACGAGCATAAAAGAGCGGTAAAAGATAAGGATATGGGGCCCTTGATTGAGACTCAAATGACCAGATGTATCCATTGTACCAGATGCGTAAGATTTGCAACTGACATTGCCGGAGTTGAAGAACTTGGCGCAGTTGGTCGCGGCGAAACTATGGAAATTGTTAGCTATTTAGACAAAACCCTATCCTCAGAACTTTCTGCTAATATTATCGATTTATGTCCGGTTGGAGCCCTTACTTCTAAGCCTTATGCCTTTAAAGCCCGCAGCTGGGAGTTAAAAAAGACCGAATCAATTGATGTGATGGATGCAGTTGGTAGTAACATTCGCATTGATTCCAGAGGTTTAGAAGTGATGAGAATTTTACCAAGATTAAATGAAGAAATTAACGAAGAATGGATTTCTGATAAAAGCAGATTTTGCTATGATGGGCTTAAATATCAAAGGCTCGACAAGCCTTATGTTAGAAGTAACGCCAAATTACAAGCAGCAAGTTTTGATAGCGCGCTTGACGCCATCAAAAAGCAATTATTAAATATTACTGGCGATCAAATCGCAGCTTTGACCGGCCCCCTATCCGCAGTTGAGGAAATTTTTGCCCTCAAAATTTTGATGCAAAAATTAGACAGCGATAATTTTGACTGTCGCCTTAAAGGAGAAAAATTTACTCCTAATGATCGCGCCGCTTATTTATTTAATAGCAATATTGCCAATATTGAACAAGCCGATTCCTGCCTATTAATTGGTACTAATCCCAAAAAAGAAGCCCCAATTATCAATGCCCGCTTAAGAAAAAGATATTTACAAGGCGGGTTTAAAGTCGCCGTAATTGGCTTTAATGGCAATCTAACTTACAAATATGATTATCTGGGCTCAGAAATTAAAATTTTAGAAGATATCATTGCCGGCAGATCTCCTTATAATAAAATTCTTGAAAAATCAACCAAGCCAATGCTGATTATTGGCGCCTCAATTCTTAATGGTGAAGATGGCGAGTTAATTTTGGATTATGCTAAAAAAATTGCCGAAAAATATAATATTGCCAATAATTTAACTGATCCTAATTTTAACGGCTTCAATGTTTTGCAGCGCTCAAGCGGCATTGTTAATGGCCTTGAAATTGGCTTTGTACCAAATAATGGCAATGATGTTGATCAAATACTTAAAAAAGCCGATGATGGCAAGATAAAATTAGTATTTTTACATTCAGTTGATGATGATATTGATTTTCAAAAATTAGAAAAATGCTTTGTGGTTTATATCGGCTCTCACGGCGATAAAGCGGCAGAAATTGCCGATGTAATTTTACCCGCTAGTGCTTACAGCGAAAAAAATGCCATTTACGTCAATAATGAAGGACGCCCGCAAATTACCAGCAAAGTAGTATTTGCTCCCGGAGAGGCCAAAGAAGATGTAGAAATTATCTTAGATATCGCCAAAGCCCTAAATATCGATCTTGGCTTTAAAAATATCGCTGAATTAAGAATAATTTTAGCAAAAGAATATCCAATATTTACAAGCATTGGTAAAATCACCAAAGCTAATTGGCTCAAAACCACCAAAAATCTCGCGACAAAAAAATCTTACGATCTAACCAAACTCAATTTTGTCGATTTTGATTTTTATCTAACCAACCCAATTGCCAGGGCCTCAAAAACCTTAAACAGATGTAGTATGAATTTTCGCACAATTTGAAAAAATTATTTTGACCCCTTGTCAAAAATAATTATCGTTACTATATCTTGCAACCGAAGACTAATAAGTCTGAAAGGAATCTTATTAAAAAAATTATTAACCATTAACTAAATTTTTAAAAAATGACTGATAAAATAAAAGTTAGACCTTTACATTCTAATGTTTTGGTAGAAAGACTTGAAGCTGAAAATAAAACTGCAGGTGGAATTATTATTCCAGATACTGCCAAGGAAAAACCGGCTGAAGGCAAGATTATTGCTGTTGGTAGCGGCTCTCGCGACGAATCAGGAAAATTAATTCCTTTGGATGTGAAAGTTGGCAATAAAGTTCTTTTTTCTAAATGGGGCGGCACCGAAATTAAGATTAATGGTCAAGATCTATTGATTCTAAAAGAATCTGATATTTTGGCAATCATCGAATAATTAATAATAACAATATAATAGGAGTTTTTAAAATATGGCAGCTAAAGAAATTTTATTTGGCTTTGAAGCTAGAAGAAAAATATTAGAAGGCGTTGATATTATCGCTGATGCGGTAAAAATCACTTTAGGCCCCAAAGGTCGTAACGTAGTGATCGAAAAATCATTTGGCGCACCAAGAATCACCAAGGATGGGGTTACGGTTGCAAAAGAAATTGAGGTTGCAGATAAATTCCAAAATATTGGCGTTGAAATGGTTAAAGCAGTTGCTTCTAAAACCAACGATGTGGCCGGAGACGGAACCACTACCTCAACCGTTTTGGCCCAATCAATCTTTAGAGAAGGTGTTAAAGCGGTTGCTGCCGGACTAAATCCAATGGATCTAAAAAGAGGAATCGATTTAGCAGTGGAAGCAGTGATTAAAGAAATCAAAGCTATGAGCAAAAAAGTTAGCAATAAAGAAGGTATTGCCCAAGTTGCAACTATTTCCGCTAATGGTGACGCTGAAATTGGTAATAAAATTGCTGAAGCAGTTGAAAAAGTTGGCCATGATAGTCCAATTACCGTTGAAGAAGCTAAAGGTTTAGAATTTGAAGTTAATGTGGTTGAAGGTATGAATTTTGACCGCGGCTATCTTTCTCCTTATTTCGTAACTAATGGCGAAAAAATGACTGTGGAATTAGAAAATGCTTTCATTTTACTTTTTGAAAAGAAATTATCTAATTTAGCACAATTAATTCCACTTTTAGAAGCGGTAGTACAATCTGGTAAACCACTTTTAATTATTGCCGAAGATGTTGAAGGCGAAGCGCTTGCAACTTTGGTAGTTAATAAATTAAGAGGCGGCCTAAAAGTTGCTGCGGTAAAAGCTCCGGGCTTTGGTGATCGCAGAAAATCAATCATGGAAGATATTGCCGCCTTAACTGCCGGTCAATTAATTTCTGAAGATTTAGGCATGAAGTTAGAATCAGTAACTCTAGCGCAACTTGGTCAAGCTAAAAGAATTATCATCACTAAAGAAGATACTACTATTGTGGCTGGCGCTGGTAAAACTAGTGATGTTAAAACTCGCTGCGCTCAAATTAAAGCTCAAATCGAAGAAACTACTTCTGATTATGATCGCGAAAAATTACAAGAAAGATTAGCCAAACTTTCAGGTGGTGTTGCAATTTTAAAAGTTGGCGGTACTACTGAAGTTGAAGTTAAAGAAAGAAAGGATCGAGTTGAAGATGCTCTAGCTGCAACTCGCGCTGCAATGCAAGAAGGTATTGTTGCTGGCGGTGGCTCTGCTCTACTTTACGCTGCTAAAGTCTTAGATAAATTAAAAGCTGCTAATGACGATCAAAATACCGGCATTAATATCATTAAAAAAGCTCTAAGATCACCAATCCGCCAAATCGCTGAAAATGCTGGTTTTGATGGCGCGGTGGTAGCTAATGAAGTTGCTAATAAAAATGATGTTAGCTATGGCTATGACGCTCAAAACAATAAATATGTCGACATGTTCGAAGCGGGTATTGTTGACCCTGCTAAAGTAGTTAGAACCGCATTAGAAGACGCTTCTTCAGTTGCTGGTTTATTAATCACTACTGAAGCGGTTATTGTTGAAAAGAAAGATGAAGGCTCGTCTTCTGGCGCAGCTGGTGCTGGTGGCATGGGCGGCATGGGTGGCATGGGTGGCATGGGCGGTTTTTAAAAAACCACAGGCAGCCGCAAGAAGGGGTCTATCCACCCCTTCTTAATTTTTGAATCAACTTGATATCAATGCTTCTCTCACTTGCCATCCCCGCGAAGGCGGGGATCCACCTCGCGGCATCTTAACCGCCAATTGATGGAGCCCCGCCTTCGCGGGGATGGCAAGTAACAAATAGGGATAACAAATCAACGCGATTTCAATCCTTTAGTTTTTTGTTATGATTCCTGTAAGCCCTGACTCAAATTCGTAATCTTATTATTACCAGACTCCCTCTCCCCAATTACCAATCAATTCCTGATAATCTTTTTGAGTATAAAGCGGCATGATTTCTAAAAATTTTTGCAAGTGAATTAACCTTGGATAAGAAAAATAGTTATTATCGTTAGAAGCAATAATGGTCCTAGTTGGATTAATAATTCTAACCTCAAGATCATTAGTAATTTTTTCTAAAAAATTAACAATCATCTGATAGGCGCCAAAATAAACCTTGGCGGTATTAAACATTAATGAGCGACTAAAATCTACTTTACTATAATAAAAATCGATGATTTTACCATCATTCTTAGTATTATTGACATAATATAAGGTTGCGCCAATTTCATGGTCTAAATATTCTGGATCATAATTCATAAATATTGACCAAAAACTAGCCATAATCCCTCGATAATCAGGTAAAATTCCACAGTGAAGATTGATAATTCCTTTTCTTGGCATGGTAATAATTTTTTTTCTAAAAATCTTACCATATCTGATTAAAATCATTAAATCTGGAGCAAATAACTCCAGATCTTGCAAGGCCTGACTGGAATTAATATCCTGATAGACGCTAAATTCACTTTGAAAAAATTCTGCTATTTGATTAAAAGTTAGAAAACCTTTAGCAGGTGGCCGCTTGCCCTGATCAATGACATTAAATAAATCCCATAATTTATTTTGCTCATATCTTTTTAACTCAATTAAATCATTGGGTAATCTACTAATGTCACCAATATCATCAGATAGAACCATCTTAATTTGGTGATTTTTAAGATAAGGAAATAACAAGTTAAGTATTATCGCTGAGTAAATATCTTTATTTAGACAGATAACAATTTTCATGATTTATTTTTTGACTTCAACTAAACCGAATTAATAATTAATACCAAAATCGATATAAAATACTGCATATAGCAAAATATTTTTGAGGAAAAATTAATGCTTTGAAAGCCTTGTTTATATTGATATATACCGGGCTTTAAAAGCATTAATTTTTAGCAAAAAGATGAAACTATATGCAGTATTTTATATCGATTTTGGTATAATGCCATTTCACTAAGCTGATAGATAAAAAAATAAATTGTACAATTATAAAGCGTGTTGAATTTAACTTAGTTTAATATTGTATTTTTTTGATAAATATTCATTAATCGCAGCAACTTCCGCCCTCTTTAAAGGCCGATTATAAACAATAACCATTAAAGATCCGGGAAGCAATACCGGTAGAAATAGCGCCAACATATACGGTATTTGAGCCTGGACCAAAATTAGTAGTGCCCAAAGTTGAAGAGCTTGAGGTGCTGGAATTACTGTAAATTTTTACTGATCGTCCGTTGACTACTGCAATATCTATGTATATTTTATTCAAATTATAAGCATTAGGATAATAATCATTAGCGCAATTAGCAAGTCCTGGATCTTTATTGGCACTAGGATTTAAAGTTATAGCTGCAGCCGTGGCCATTAGGACCGCAGTCACTTTGACTAATGCCAAAATCCATATAAAATACTACATATAGTTTCCTCAAAAATATTTTGCTATATGCAGTATTTTATATGGATTTTGGTATAATTATTTGTCGCCCGGCATCAGTTATGGGGATTTGGTCTGTAACACTGAAATTAAACGCTAGTATCATTAAAAGGCAAAGGTCCGCTGGCAGTATTTAAAAGATAAGAACTGCCGCCATCAAAAGATATGGTTGGCAAGCCATTAATTCCATTTAGCAAATATCTTGGCTGACTACCGGCATTTTGGGTCAGATTTATTTTAGACGCAGATTGCCGATTAATATCATTTCATGATGAAACATTGTTACTATCTTCTATCTGACCAGCATTACTGGCGCTAACAATTGAAGATTCAAGAGTGGTCTCAAGCCAAAGCGATAGGCCTGGAACTGGGGATATTGATGAAATAGCGGTCAAATTTTGCGCAGTTTTAATTCTTGATTGACGAACTAATCTTGAACCTTGAGTTACAGCAGCAATCAAAATACCAATTATTAACACTGCAATTGAAAGCTCAATTGATGAAAAAGCCCAGTCATTAGATGAAATTTCATGAAAAATATTGTTTAAATTCTAGACTTGAAATAAGGCCACTGCAATAGCCTATTCATATCAGCAGCTTAATATCAAGTTTTTTGTAAATCTTAGTTGCGATGTATTTTTTGAACAGTCAGAATAAACATTACGGTTCTAAGTAAAAAATTACTAATAAATATTAATGACAATAAAAACTTCTTCGTCCAATTTTTCAAATCACAGCCTTTTTAAAGTCGCTATTATCGGCAGACCAAATGTTGGCAAATCAACTTTATTTAATAAATTAGTTGGTAAAAATTTTGCAATCACCGATGGCACTCCCGGAGTCACGCGGGATCGCAAAGAGGCCAGGGCTAAATTAGGCCCAATGAGTTTTATTGCCATTGATACTGCCGGGCTTGAAAATGACATTGACAATAAATCCTTGGAAAAAAGGATGGTTGATCAGACTGAAATCGCAGTGATCGATGCCGATTTATGTTTATTTATGGTTGATGGTAAAGAAGGAATCAATCAAAAAGATCGAATTTTTGCCAAATGGTTACTTAAAAAAAACAAAAAAGTTTTATTGGTAATCAATAAATTTGAAGGCAAAAATGAAGAAATTCTTGATCATGAATATTATCAACTTGGCTATCAGGAAATGGTGGCAATATCCGCTGAAGCAAATGAGGGCTTTAATCAACTCTATGATAAAATCTTGCCTTTCTTTGCAGAATATAATCGCAATTTTTCTAATTTAGAAATTACTGATCAGGAATCAGCAGATCAGCAAGAAACCATACAAATCGCCATAGTTGGCCGCCCTAATGCCGGCAAATCAACATTTTTAAATAGCCTTCTTGGCGAAGAAAGATTAATCACCGGCAAAGAAAGCGGTATTACCAGAGATTCCATTACCATTGATTATAAATTTGAGGGACAAAAAATCAGATTAATTGATACTGCCGGCATCAGAAAAAAAGCCAATATTATTTCCAAATTAGAAGAGCTTTCTGCTGCCGATAGTTTTCGCGCTATTCGCTTCGTGCAAGTAGCAATTTTATTAATTGACGCAACTTCGATACTTGATCATCAAGATGTGGCAATTGCCAGCCAAATTATTGCCGAAGGCAGAGCAATAATTTTTGCCATTAATAAAATTGATTTGGTAACGATTGATAAGGAGGTTTTTTTACGCCAAGTTAGAACACAAATTCAGGAATTATTACCAGAAGTAAATGGCGCAGTAATTTTAGGAGTATCAGCCCTAAATAACCGCAATATCAAAAAAGTAATGTCCTATGCAATTAAGACCTATCAACAATGGCAAAGTCATATCAGTACTTCAAAATTAAATATGTGGCTAGAAGATGCCAAATCAAAACATAAACCACCTTTATATAAAGGCCGCGAAATTAAATTAAAATATATCACTGAGGCCAAAAGACGCCCACCAACTTTTACTTTATTTGTAAGTAATATTAAGGCGATTTCTGATTCCTATCAGCGTTATTTAATTAACTCCCTAAGACAATTTTTTGATCTCGAACTAACGCCAGTCAGATTATATTTAAGAAAAAGTGAAAATCCTTTTGTAAATAAAAATCAATCAACCAAAAACAATAAAAGACCCAGTCCGCTTAGAAGCAAAAGAAAGAAAATTTATAAAAAATCATGATTAAAAAACATAAAAAATTATTAGAAGAATCAATCAGAATCAATAAAATTGACCCAAAAAAAATCTTTAATATTAATTGCGATTTTGCAGTTCACCAATTTAGCGAGAGAACCGAATTAGTGCCAGAAATTGATGAGGATTATATTTTTGATCAATCAGCCACCAATGCTATTTTGGCGGGATTTATCTTTAATCAAAAGCTTTTGATTCAAGGCTATCATGGCACTGGTAAATCAACTCATATTGAGCAAGTAGCAGCAAGACTCAATTGGCCATGTATTAGAATTAATTTTGATTCTCAAATTACCCGGCTTGATTTGGTTGGTAAGGATGTAATTAAGCTCAAAGATAATCAACAACTCACCGAATTTCAGGAAGGCATCATTCCTTTTTGCCTAAGGCGCAATATTGCTTTAGTGATGGATGAATATGATGCCATTAAAACCGATGTCTCATTTATCATTCACCGCCTTTTAGAGCAAAATGGTAAATTCATGCTACTTGAAGAAAATGAAGTAATTACCCCAAGTCAATATTTTCGCCTTTTTGCCACCTCCAATACTTTAGGAAATGGCGATGATCTTGGCATTTATCACGGCACCAATCTGATCAATCAAGCCCAAATGGATCGCTGGAATATCGCTCTTTGCCTTAATTATTTAAGCGAAGAACAAGAAATTGCAATATTACTAAAAAAAATCCCCTCTCTAAATAAAAAACCTCATCAAAACACCGCCAAAATGATGGTCAAATTAGCAAATCTCAGCCGCAGCGCCTTCAAAAATGGCGATTTATCAACCATAATTTCACTAAGAACCTTAATCTCCTGGGCCACCAATATCGAAATTTTTAACTCAATTAAAACCGCTTTTATTTTAAGCTTTTATAATAAACTGATTGAGGAAGAAAAAACTTTAATCAATGAGTTTTTTCAAAGAGTATTTGGTGAGGAATTATAAAATATATAAATGCAGGATAATTCTTTTCTACCTAATCTCAATATAGTCTTTGGACCAATAGATATAAAAGCGCAAAAATTATATAGGCAAAAAAATAAGCAGCGGCTCTCAGGCTGATATATATAAGTTAAAATAAATGATAAAAATACAGAAACTAAGCAGATAAATCCTAAAAATGAACTGGTAATAGGGATTTACAAAAAGCCAGATCAGTCACAAGCAAGAATAGATATAGAAATTGAAGCCCTGGAAGCTTGAGGTATCACTACCACAACAAGGGATCGCCAATCAAAGGGGTGATAGTTATGCAATTGTAATCAATAAAATAACTGGCGAGGGGCTCAGTAAATTAATTGAGGAAAGGCAATTAAGATTAATAGAGATTTCTACTATCCTAAGCCAAGTATTTTATTATTTATTAGTAGCGCATGAAGAAGCTATTTTGAATCTCGATATTAAGATGGCAAATATTATTGCAGATATTAAATCTTTTGAATTTGCTTTATCAGTTATTATTGATTGGGAATTGAGCCGTAAATTAGTTTGGGAAAAAGGATGAAAGCTTCTGGAGCGCGAATTAAATCTAAGGAGAACTCCAAGCTATGTAGAGCGCCAGAATTTTTCGCTTTTGGATTGGTTGGCAAAAAATCCGATATCTATTCATTTGGAATTGTAGCATGTGAATTATTGTTTGATATAAAAGCAGAGCTTAATGAATTGCGCTTACTTAGCTATTGATGTTATATCAAGACCACAAAGATGATGAAACAAGAAATAACGAGATCGATACTCAAATCGTAACCTTGCCTCTAATGACACTGAGGCCAGACCTTACAATTGATGATTATATAAAAGATGCGGCATATAATAAATTATCAGAAATTATTTTGGCTAGCTCCTTATTAACCATAGATTGAGAGTAGAAATGAAGAAATTGATCTGCTATTAGAGCTCTAAAAGCCAAACCTCTTAAAACACAAATATCGGCCACAAGAACATGGGGCGGTTGCTTCTAGTGCAGCCCAATTATAGCTTCCTTACGAAATTTTCTGGATTGCCGCGTCGCTTACATTTCTTGAGAGTGAAGATTTCTCAACTCGGTCATTTCTCGAAGCGTAAGCGACGCGGCAATCGGGAGCGTCCTCAATCCGGTGTCGGAGGTTTCAACTATTTTATGTAAATGATTTTTTTACTTTCACAAAATGTACAAATCTATCAGATTTCTTACAAATAAAACCGACATATTGTTAATTTCATTCACTTATTTACTATTCTTTGTAGTTTCGTTTAATTGCTGCAATAATTTTTGGTTAAATTTAACCGGGAATTTCTTTTGGATATATTGGTAATATTGCTGCATAATTTCCTGTTTAAAGCTGTTTGACATTTCGGCCATTAGGGAATTAATCTGCTCTTTTGAAGTATCGGGAGCTTTTTTAATTTCTCTTAAAATTCCAACAATAACTTCAGCAGAATCTGGTGAAGTTGAGTTGGCTTGTAGCGAGGTTGCCTCACCGATTTTAAGCGTAAATAATTCGTCTAAAAATTTATTAGCATAAGGAATTTTTTTGCCCTGATAATCGACAAAATACATTCTTGGAAATTCACGATTTTTCTCAAATTTTAATTTATATTTGCTAACTATAGCAGCAACATTTTGTGGATTTGCCTTAAGCTCCTTGGCAATATTAGTTGCTAATTCTTTAAATTTCTCAATTGCCATATTTTGTTTATATGAAGCAATAGCTTGTGATTTTACCTCATCTAATTCTCTAGTCTTAGACTCATTAATTTCTCTAACCAATAAGGCATAAAATTGATCATTGGTTTTTGAATAATATAATTTAGAAGTTTGATTTATAGGTAGTAAAAAGACATTTTGTACCAAATCATCAAATCCCTTAATTTCTGCTACTTGCTTACCGTTTAAATCAAGACCATTTTCATCAAATTTTGGCAGATCTTTACTGACTTTAAAATCAAATTTTTCGGCAGTTTTTGCTAATGAATTAGAGGTTAAAAGCTCATCTTCAATTGCGCCAATTTTATCTTTTACTAATTGCTCTTGTTTATTTTGTAATAATTTTTTACTGATTTGCTCTCTTGCCTCAGCAATTGTAACTGGAGCGGCGCCAGTAATTTTGGTTAGCAAAAATACGTGATAACCAAGCGGGCTGGTTAAAACTTCACTATTTTGACCTTCCTTAAGCAAAAATAACGGATTAGCAAGATCAGGAAGCAAGCCTTGTCTGGCAACATTTTCTAAAATTAATGATTTTTTATCCTTACTGGCCATTTTTTTAGCCAGACTTGCAAAAACTTCTGACAATTTAGCATTATCACCCGCCGCTTCCTTTTTTAAAGCTGCCAGAAATTCTTCAGCTTTGTCTTTTTGTTCAAAAACCACATTGTAAAAATTTCTGGTTTCCGGCTTTAAAAATTGATCCTTATTATTGTTATATTCATCAGCAATTTCAGACTCACTAAGTTTAATATTTTTTAGTAGATCGGCGCGGCTAAAATGCAAATAATCAACCTTACGATTAGCGGGAATAGCAAAATTGGACGCTTGTTTTTCAAAGAATTTTGCCAATTCCTTATCGCCTGGATTATCAATGGCTGGAATATTTTTTAATGAAATAGTTACCAAATCAGCAACTCTTTTTTCTTGATAAAATTTAGCCAACTCCGCTACCATCCCTTGATCAGTTGGCGCTACTAAAGAAAAGGACTGAATAATCATCATCGCCGCTATATCATTTTGGATATTATTGATATATTGCTCTTCACTTAAACCGGATTTTGCCAGTGATTCTTTAAATAAATTAGGACTAAATTTACCATCCGCACCCTTAAGATTAGGATCTTCAGCAATAGTTTCTAAAATTAATTTTTTAGAAGCATTAACCCCTAAATCTTTTTTTAATTTTTGAATGATAATTTTATTGACCATCCTGCTGATCACGTCGGATTTAAATTGCTCTGAAGCGATATATTTGGCCGCCTCTTCATTGCCAGCACCGCCATTTTGATAAATCATTTGCTTATCATCTTCAAGCGCTTTTTGAAATTGATTATAACTGATTTTTTGACCATTAACTTCTGCCACCCATTGTCCAAAGCCACCTAAAACAAAATTACTGACTCCAAATAGCACAAAGCTAAGCGCCAAAAAGCCAAGAAAAATTTTGAACAATAAATTATTGGAAAGCTTTCTAAAATTCTGCATCATATAAGGATTTTCTTAAAATAAGAAGTTAGGAATTGAAATAAAATTAGTGATTTATAAAAATCTTTTTCATAAACTAGCACAGTTTAAAGCATAAATCAATTTCTTTTCTTAAAAAAATACCAAAATGTTAAAATGTTGATAGTTCAAAAATTTGGCGGCACTTCAGTTGCTGATATCGCCAGAATTAAAAATGTTGCAAGCAAAGTCAAAGCAGAAATTGACCAAGGTAATAAGGTGGTAGTTGTAGTATCGGCAATGTCAGGAGTTACTAACCAATTAGCTGATTATTGTAATCAGGTTTCAAATCTGGCCGATAATCAATCACTATCAGAATATGATTCAGTAGTTGCAAATGGCGAGCAAATTACCAGCGGTCTTTTAGCTTTAGAATTGCAGACCATTGGCCTCAAATCGCGCTCTTTACTTGGCTGGCAAATCCCAATTAAAACTGATAATTCTCACAGCAAAGCAAGAATTGACGAAATTAACGCTGAATTTATTTTAGAAAATCTGGCAAAATATGATGTAGTAGTAATTGCCGGTTTTCAAGGCATCAACCCAGAAAGCGGACGCATCACTACTTTGGGTCGCGGCGGATCCGACACTAGCGCAGTTGCAGTTGCAGCTGCAATTAAGGCTGATAGATGCGATATTTATACTGATGTTGAAGGGGTTTTTACTACCGACCCCCGCATTACTGATAAAGCCCAAAAACTTCATCAGGTTTCTTATGAAGAAATGTTAGAAATGGCCTATAGCGGCTCCAAAGTTTTACAAACTCGCTCAGTCATTATGGCTATGGCCCATAATGTCAAAGTGAGAGTTTTATCAAGTTTTTTAGAAGATCAAATTTCTGAAAAATCCGGAACAATTTTAGTAAATAATGAGGAAATTATGGAAAGACGTTTAATAACCGGCATCAGCTACAGCAAAAATGACGTCAGATTAACTTTAACCAAAATGCCCGATCATCCCGGCCTATCATCAGTAATCTTTGGCGCCCTGGCTAAAAAAGACGTCAATGTCGATATGATCGTCCAAAATATCAGCGCCGATAATAAATCAGTCGATATCACCTTCACCACCCCAAAAGAAGAGCTGGAAAGAGCCAAAATCGCCATTGATTCCATAAAAAGCGAAGTCAAATATGAACAATTAATCATTGACGATAATATCGCCAAAATCTCAGTAATCGGCGTTGGCATGGCCAGCCATTCCGGCGTTGCCCATATCATGTTTAAAACCCTGGCTGAAAAAGGCATCAATATCTTACTAATTTCGACTTCCGAAATCAAAATCTCAGTATTAATTGCCAAAGAATATGGCGAATTAGCGGTGAGAATATTGCATAATGCTTATGATTTAGACTCTAAATAATTATGATTACATCCCAGCGATTATAGAATTTTTTAGCCACCATTATTATCTTTTACTTAGCCTTTTATTAGTTGCCGGTTTTATTGCTGGTTTTATCGATGCAGTTGCTGGCGGCGGTGGATTGATCAGTATACCAGCTTTAATAAAGCAATCTAATCTCACTGACGATATTCTTATTTTACCGCAAAGTAAATTTTACCCTTGGTTTAGTTATGGCAATTGGCCAAATCTTTGGCAGTTACACCGGAGTAAAATTCGCCATTTTAAAAGGCTCAAAATTGATCCGACCATTATTTATGACCATTGTTTTAATCAATATTTTAGCTATGTGCTATAATTTAATCAAATTAGGCGCGCTAGCTTAACTTCTAAAGGAAACCTTAATAATTTTTTCCCGCTGCATTTTATGAATTACGCTAAAAAAAATTTTAACCAAAATATATTTTTATTCTTCATGGCAACCTTAACAATAATTTTAATTACAGGATCTTCTTTTGCTGCTGCGCCCAAAACCATTTTACCAATTACGATATTTCCCTTAGAAAATTATGATCAAAATATTGACAATTGGTTAAAGCCAGATCAAGAGGATTACGATACCAGCCTTTTAACTAAACAATATCAGGAACAAAGACATCAGGATTTTTATCGCCATTTTTATGCAAGCAACAAGCAAGGCCTGTCACCTTGGAGTCAAAATTATGTTGAAGCAAAATTTTTAGAACAGCCGACATTTTATCAGCAAATAGAAGAAACTTTAAGTAATTTTAATAATGATAGTGATGATGCAAATAAAAAGATCTATGGTGAAAATTTCAGGCTTTATAGCGAATTCAGAATTAAAAAAGTCGTTAGCCAAATTCCAATTCAATCACTAAAAAATTTAACTTATAATTCTCAAAACAGAGCAATTATTATCGCCAATACCGAATCATATACTTTGCCAAATCGTGATTTGGTTTTTCACAATCAGACTATTGCCGGCCAAGGTTACCCATTTAACATATTGCAATCTTCTGCATTATGGGTTGGTACCCCGGTTTACATTCTTGCTAAAAGCTATGATCAATCTTTTGCTTATGTTCTAACCGATAGTTACGCAGCGTGGGTACCGGCTCAAAATGTTGCTTTAGCATCTAAACAATTTATTAAAAAATGGCAGCAACTTGCCAGAATAAATATGCTGGCATTAACCGCAACAGAAGCGCCGATAATTACAGAGCAAAAAATATTTTTATCACATGGCTATATCGGCACTGTGTTACCATTTTTAACCAAAAATAAAAAATATTATACTGCGCTTTATCCAATTCGTAATTTACACGGTAAAGCAATAATACAAAAAGCTCTAATTGATTTAGATCAGGCAAAAATCATGCCAGCAATTATCAGCAAAAGAAATATCGCCAATATTATTAAAGAATTGATCAACCGCCCCTATAGCTGGGGAGGAATGTATTTTTATAATGATTGTTCTCAAGAATTAAAAAGTTTATTTACCCCTTTTAGCATCTGGATGGCCCGTGACTCAAAAAATCAAACAAGTGCCGCAAAAATGATTGATCAGTCCGCCTTAAATCCCGATGATCGTTTAAATTATCTAATAAAATACGGCCATCCTTTACTAACCATGATTTACATTGATGGCCATATTTTCTTATATCTCGGCCAGTACCAACAGCCCAAAGACCCCTCAACAAAACTCGCCCTAAGCTACCAAAACATCTGGGGACTGCGCCTAAGTGACAATAGTCAGCGCGCAGTAATTGGGCAATCAGTATTATTGCCAATCACTAATTACTATCCTGAAGATAAAAATCTAATGTCACTTTTAACCAAACCACATTTTAATTTAATTTATCTCGATCAATGGCCTGATCAGATATATAATTAAAAATTGACGCTTAATTCCCTGGATTGCCGCGTCGCCTACGGCTCCTTGCAATGACCAAAGTCTCTAATACCAAATCTCATCTTTGGATAACTATATAATGCCAAAATCGATATAAAATACTATTTAATAAAAAAATCCGATGTCTATACCGATAGATTGACTTTTTTTATTAAATTTTCTTCTCAAAAATATTTTGCTTATAGAGCTATCCAAAGATGAGACTTGGTATAATCGGTCATTGCAAGGAGCCGTAGGCGACGCGGCAATCGATTTGAGGCATTATTATTAGCTACCAAACCTCATCAATTTTCTTGCCAGCCAATTTGGCGTTTAGGTTTTGATTGATTTTTTTTAGGATAAAATTTGCGGAGAGTTTTTCTAGGGCTTTACCTTCATTGATGATTAGGTCGCGATCACTTGAGTTCGTTACTAAATCTTTTAATTTTAGCAGTTGTTTGGTGATGGATTTTTCTTCTTCTGCAGAAATTAAATTAGCATATTCTTTTAGGTCATTTTCTAAAACCGCAATATCTTGTTTGGCTGCAACGATGCTTGCAGCTAGTAGTCTGGCGGTCATGTCGGTGGTGGCGTTTTTTAGGGATTCTAATAGCATGCGTTTTATTTCTTCGCTTTCAAGACCGTAGCTTGGTTTGACGGCGATTTCTTGAATTTGGCCAGTAATTTCTTCTTTGGCACTTGCCGTTAATAGGCCATCAGCGTCGATTTTAAAGGTAACGGCGATTTTGGGGAGGCCAGCTTTTAGAAGGGGGAGGTTTTTGATTTCAAATTCTGCAAGGCTGCGATTATCTTTGGCTAGCTCTCTTTCACCTTGTAAAATATGAAGTTTAATGCCAGTTTGACCGTCAACATAGGTGGTATATTCTTTGGTTACCGATATTGGGATCGTGCTGTTTCTAGCAATAATTTTTTCAGTAATGCCGCCCATAATTTCAAGCCCTAAAGAAAGCGGCACTACATCTAAGAGCAAATTATTATTTTTAGAAACCAGATTACTGGCTTGCATTGCGGCGCCGTAGGCAACAATTCGATCAGGATCTAAATCATTAAATATTTTTTTAGCGCTAAAAATTGCTGCTAATTTTTCTTGAATATAAGGAATTTTAGTACTGCCACCAACCAATACCACGCCTTTGATTTCGCTAATTTCTAGCTCTAAATCAGCAATTAAATTATTGGTAATTTTGATGCTGTGAGTAATTTTATCAGTAATTAATTTAATAAAATCAGCTCTAATAATTTGGAAGCTGAATTTTTTATCCCTGAAATTAATTTCCCAATTTAGGCTTTCCTGATTTGAAAGCTGTTCTTTGATTTTTTTGGCTATTTCTTTAAGATCATAAATTTCTGAAAAACTAAATTCATTAATTTTAAAATCCTCAGTAATTTTCTCCTGAATTTGCTTAGAGATCAATAAATCAAAATCATCACCGCCAAGGCCGGTATCACCACTAACCCCAAGCACTTTAAACACTCCTTTTTGCATCTTTAAAATTGACACATCAAAAGTGCCGCCACCTAAATCATAAATCAAATAAATTCCTTCTTTTTTTTGATCAAGATTATAAGCAAGAGCAGCTGCAGTTGGTTCATTTAAAAGCCTTAATACTTCAAGCCCGGCCAATTTTGCCGCTAATTTAGTAGCATTTCTTGCTGATTCATCAAAATAAGCAGGAACAGTGATTACCGCTTTGGTAATTTCTTGATTTAATTTTTTTTCTGCCAGATTTTTGAGATATTTTAGAATTTTAGCTGAGATTTCTTCAACGCTATATTTTTTTAGACCAATAATCACCCTAATTGAGCCTTTTTGCTCCGCTGATTGCTCAATTGCAAAAGCCAAATTACTAAAATCATCAAGATTTTTGATATCTGCTACCGATTTTCCCATCAAGCGCTTAATTGAAGAAATCTTGATTTTATGGTTAGATTTTAAGGCTCTATTAGCATAGGAAAATTCTTGCAAATCCTCATCAAAAGCAATAATTGAAGGATGAATCTGGTTATTTTCCTGGTCGGTAAAAAATACAATCTGATCATTAATTTTAGCGGCAATTAGAGAATTAGTGGTGCCAAGATCAATTCCTACCACTATCTCTTGCTCTTCTTTAAATTCCGATTGATTTTGATTGGATATGGGCTCTGATATTTGTAGCAAAGTCATTTAAATTTAAGAAATTAATTTGCCATTATCGCCATTAGCTGATGATTATTTGCCATTAGAGATTTTGACTGATTATAAAAAGGAACGAGGCTGAAAAATTTATTAAAAAATTTATTCTCAGCTCTTTTAATTGCAACCTCTTTAACTGGTATTTTATCAATTGCAATTTTATAGAAATTTTTTAGATAAAGTAAAGCATTGGACTTGGAGCCAATTTCATCAATTAAGCCTAATTTTAGCGCTTGTCTGCCACTAAAAATACGCCCATCGGTAATAATTTTGAGATTATTTTTATCAAGTTTGTTTTGTCTTCTGGCGTAAACTAAATCTTTAAAAAACTGATAACTATCATTGATAGAATTTTGCGTTGCCTGATCAGATGATTGATCTGATTTTTCAAATGGCGATGGCATTGCTTTTAAAGGAGAAGATTTATAGGTTTGTAATTTAACTCCGACTTTACGGGCTAATTCAGTTACTTCAAATGATTGCAGTAATACCCCAATTGAGCCGACAATGCTTGAATTATGAGCAATTATATGATCAGCGCCAATTGCCGCCATATATGCTCCTGACGCTGCAGCTGACCCTACCAATATAATTGTTGGCTTCATTTGCGCCGTTGCCCTGATTTCACTATATAAAATTTCGCTAGCAACAATAGAGCCGCCGGGGCTGTTAATGTTAAATATTACCGCTTTTACTTTATTATCAATCGCAACTTTGGCTAGAATTTCGCTACGATAATCATCTGCAAAAATCTCACCATCAATTTTAATATTGGCAATATAATCACCTTCAGCAACCGCGATGAATAGATCGCCAAATAAAACTCGAACTAACAGCATCAGGCAAATTACTAGTAAGAAAATGGCAATATTTTTCCATTTATGCAGCTTTGATTTGAGATAGATTAGGGCAGATAAATTGTCAGAAATATTTTTCATTTTTTATTAATAACAATAATATTTTCTGGATTGCCGCAGGCGACGCGGCAATCCAAAAAAAGCTTGGGAAAAAAGTAAGGAATGGGTCAATAGACCCATTCCTGCGACGATATTGACGCTTTTTTTAAGAATTATCCCGTTCTTTTTCAAAGACATTGCCAACCATACTGCCAATCGTAGTACCGCCGCTATCTTCTGAGTAAAGATGGACTTCATGCTCGTCATTTTCCATATCTTTAACTGATAGTAAGATTTTACCAGTTACTTTATTAAACAATACGACTTTGGCTTCAATTCTGTCACCGATTTCATATTTTTCAGTTCTTTGATCTTGCTTATTTTTTGCAAGATCCAGCCTTTTAATCACCGCTTTTAAACCAATGTCAAGCTCAGTTTCAAGGAAGTCTTTTTTAACATTAACCACAAAGCAAGAAGCCACTGATCCAACTTCAATTTTTTCCATTTCAGCTTTGAAATTAGGATTTTCAAGCTGTTTGATTCCGATACTGATACGTTCTTTTTCGTAATTACTGCCAAGCACTACTACTTGAATTTTTTCATCTTTTTTGAATTTTTTGATGGTTTCAGTTGGGCTACCTTTGGAAACCACATCAGAAATATGAACCAAACCGTCAACCCCACTGTCAAAACCAACAAATAATCCAAATTCAGTAGCATTTTTAACTACCCCTTCAGCAATATCACCAACTTTGTAGCTATCAGAAAATACTTGCCAAGGATTTTTTTCACATTGCTTCATGCCAAGAGAAATACGGTGATTTTGCGGATTAATATCCAAAATCATCACCTCTACTTCCTGTTTAGAAGATAAAAATTTATGAGCATAATTATTATTTTTTAGCCAGCTCATTTCTGATACATGGACTAAACCTTCAATACCATTTTCAATTTCAACAAAAGCACCGTAAGTAGTAATATTGGTTACATGACCTTTAACCAGGCTGCCAACTGGGTATCTTTGCATGATATTTTCCCATGGGTTGGTTTGTAATTGCTTCATACCAAAAGAAACTCTCTTGCTATCTTGGTCAAATTTAATGATTTGAACTTTTACTTCTTGACCAACGGTTAAAACTTCTGATGGATGTCTAACTCGGCACCATGAAATATCGGTTAAGTGCAATAGGCCATCGAAACTTCCGCAATCAACGAACGCACCATAATCAGTGATATTTTTAACCACCCCATCAACCGCATCGCCAACTTTAATTTTAGCAAGTACTTTGCTTTTTTCGATATTTCTTTGATTTTCAACAATTGCTCTTCTAGAAACTACAACATTTCCTCTGATATCATCAATTTTTAAAACCAAAAGTTTTTCAGATTTGCCGATTAAAAAATTATCATCAGTTAGTAATACTGTATCAACCTGGCTTCTTGGTAAAAAGCAGGTAATGCCATTAGCGTCAACTGCATATCCACCTTTAACTTTGCCTAAAATAACCCCTTCAATTATTGTTTTATCTTCTAGGCAATGCTTCAAATAATTCCAATTATTGTGACGTCTTGCACTGTCACGGCTGATAATTAAATCGCCTCTTTTATTTTCTAATCTTTCTAGGAAAACATCGACTACATCACCTTCATTAATCTCGCCATCTCTTTTAAATTCGGTTGCTTCAATATACCCAATTGATTTAGCGCCAATATCAATTGCCACCCCTTTTTGAGTGATTCCAACAATAACGCCTTTAACTACAGTGCCTTCAATTAGTGGCTGACTATCTTTTTCATATTCTTCGAAAAGTTCAGCAAAGTTTTCAGTAGAAAATAGATTTTGTGATTCCGTCTGAACATTTGATTTGAAAGAATTGCTGGCTTTAGATGTGGTTTCTGGCTGGATTTGTGATTGGTCGCTAGATTGATTATTCATAAAAATTGTAAAATAAAGTTAATAAAATTTGTAAAAAAGTGAGGTCGGCAGACGATAGAAAAATAATTTTAAAAATCAAGCAAAATATTAGTTGACTAATTTAGTTGGTTATTAGAGAATGTAGCTAGGTCTGCCTGAAACTTGCGCAGGTTCTTTTTGTCATCTTCGAGTCCCTGATGCCATCCCCCGCGAAGGCTTGGGATCCATCAATTTAGGACCACGCTATCCAAGGCTAGATCCCTCGCCTTTGCGGGGGATGACATGGGTGGCAGCCAAAATGATTTAGTTTTAAAAAAATGATTTTAACTACCAAAGGGCGCTACGCGGTAATGGCAATGATTGAAATTGCAGAAAATAATTCCGATAATCCGGTTACTTTAGCGGCCATTTCTAAAAAGCAAAAGATTTCTTTATCTTATCTTGAGCAAATTTTTGCCAAATTAAGAAAGGCTGGGATTGTTAAAGCAATCAAAGGGCCGGGTGGAGGCTATGTTTTAACTAAAAGTAAAGTTAATATTACGATCGCCGATATTGTCATCGCAATTGGCGAGACCATTAAAATGACCAGATGTAGTAACGATAAAAAGAGCTGTTTAATAACCAATACCCAGTCAATTAGCGCCAAATGTAAAACTCATGATTTATGGCGCGGCCTTGAAAAAAGGATTCATGCTTATTTGGGATCAATTTCAATATCTGATATTTGTGATAATCCTGAATCAGTTAGCGGCGATCTGATTTGCCAAAATATTGGCTCTAGATACGAAATTAATAAGGAGTTGACAGATGAAAAGAATATATTTTGACCATAATTCAACCACCAAAATTAAGCCTGAAGTTTTGGCTAAAATGAATGAAGTTTATCAGCTTAGCCTTAATTCTTCTTCAGTTCATTATTATGGACGTTTGGCAAATAAATATGTCGAAGAAGCCAGAAGCTCGCTACAAAAGCTGCTTAATGCCGATAATTACCGGGTAATTTTTTTATCCGGCGGCACTGAAGCCAATAATTTAGCGATTTTTGGCGCTAATTATAAGAAAATTTTATTTTCGGCAATTGAGCATGATGCGGTTTATAATGCAAGGCCACAAAATAGCGAAATTATTATCATTAAAACCAATCAAAATGGCGTTATTGATCTAAGTGATGTAAAAGAAAAACTGGCGGCAATTGAAGATGGTAATTTTTTACTATCAATAATGATTGCTAATAATGAAACCGGGGCAATACAACCGGTTAAGGAAATCGCAAAATTAGTTCATCAAAAAGGCGGGCTGATACATAGCGACATAATTCAGGGGCTTGGTAAAATAGCCATTGATTTAGAGGATTTAAATCTTGATTTCGCCGCAGTTTCTGCCCATAAAATCGGGGCTGCCCAAGCTTTGGGGGCGTTATTAGTTAGAAAAAATCTTGATATTAAACCGATGATTTTTGGCGGTGGGCAAGAAGGCGGATCACGCTCTGGCACTTTAAATATCGGGGCAATTGCCGGTTTTGGTTTGGCTTGCAATTTAGCCAAAAGAGATCTTGAGCAATTTCAAGAAGTCGCTGATTTACGCAATTATCTTGAAGGATCTTTGCTAAAAATCGGTGACGGGGATTTGCTGTTGTTATCATCTAAAGCTGCGAGATTGCCAAATACCAGTTATGTAGCAACCAAAGATATTGATAAACAAACCCAGCTAATTCATTTTGATCTAAATGGAATCATGGTTAGCACCGGCTCGGCTTGCTCTTCGGGCAGTATTAAGCCTTCCAGAGTTTTGCAAGCAATGGCGGTTAAAAAAGAATTTTTAAACTCAGCAATCAGGGTGAGTTTAAACCCTGAAAATACTAAATCAGAAATTGACCAATTTGTCGATTGCTGGTCAAAATTATATAAAACAAAATATGACAGTTAAATTACCAATTTATATGGATTATCAATCAACTACGCCGGTTGACCCAAGAGTAGCTGAATTGGTTATGAAATCAATGCAGGAGGATTTTGGCAATCCTCATTCCAGAACCCATGTTTTTGGCTGGAAATCAGAAGAATTAGTTGAAATTGCCAGAAAACAGGTGGCGGATTTGATTAATGCTAATCCTAAAGAAATATTTTTTACTTCCGGCGCCACTGAATCAAATAATATTGCAATTAAGGGCATAGCCCAATTTTATGGGCCACAAAAAAATCATATTATCACTTTAGCAACTGAGCATAAATGCGTAATTAATTCTTGCAGACAAATGGAGCAAGAAGGTTTTGAAGTAACATTTTTACCGGTTAAAACTGATGGTTTGCTTGATTTGAATTTGCTTGAAAATAGCATCACTGATAAAACTTGCCTAGTCTCAATAATGGCAGTAAATAACGAAATTGGCGTCATTCAGCCGCTAAAAGAAATTGCGGCAATTTGTCGCAAAAAAGGAGCATTCTTCCATACTGATGGCGCCCAAGCCTTTGGCAAAATCCCGCTTGATGTTGAAGAAATGAATATCGATTTAATGAGTATCTCCGGCCATAAAATTTATGGCCCTAAGGGAATTGGCGCCATTTATATCAGAAGAAAACCAAGGGTTAGAGTAAAAGCGCAAATGAGCGGTGGCGGACAAGAAAGAGGCATCAGGTCTGGAACATTACCAACCCCACTAATTGTAGGGCTTGGAGCCGCAGCAGAAATTGCTAAACAAGAAATGTCAAAAGATTATCAGCATGTTAAAGAGCTAAGCAAGCGTCTATATCAGGGCCTTACCGATATTCCACAAATCTTCTTAAATGGCAGTAAGGAGCATCGTTATCCTGGTAATTTAAATTTAAGTTTTGCCGGCATTGAAGGCGAATCATTCATCATGGCAATTAAAAATTTGGCGGTATCTTCAGGATCAGCCTGCACCTCCTCTTCCTTAGAGCCATCTTATGTTTTGCATGCTCTAAATGTTGATGAGGCATTATCTCACACCTCAATTCGCTTTGGAATTGGCCGCTTTACCACCAAAGAAGAAATCGATTATGCTATTGATTTAATCCATCAAAAAGTTGATAAATTAAGACAATTAAGCCCGCTTTGGGATATGATTCAAGAGGGTATAGATATTAATTCCATACAATGGAAATCGCATTAATAATTTAATTAATAAGAGGTTTTATGAGCTATTCAAAAGAAGTATTACAACATTACGAAAATCCACAAAATGTCGGATCTCTAGACCAGGATGATCAAAATGTTGGAACCGGCCTAGTTGGCGCTCCAGCATGTGGCGATGTAATGAAATTACAAATTAAAGTCAATAAGGCAGGCATTATCGAAGATGCAAGATTTAAGACTTTTGGCTGCGGTTCAGCAATTGCTTCCAGCTCTTATGCAACCGAAATTATTATCGGCCAAGCACTTGAAGAGGCTGAAAAAATCAATAATATTCAAATTGCCAATGAGTTAAGTTTGCCACCAGTAAAACTTCATTGCTCAATGCTTGCTGAAGAAGCAATTAAGGCTGCAATTGCGGATTATAGAAAAAAATCAGACAAGTAGTAATTAAAAATATGAGTCTAGCTTTTACTAATTCACAATTTGGAACTGCAAGTAAAACCGAGCTTGGCAATATGATCGTTGATTATCTAGCCATCTCTGAAGATGCGATCAAGCAAGTAAAATTACTTTTAAATCAAAGAAGTGAGCCTTGCGAAGGCATTAAAGTCGGGGTTAAAACTCGCGGCTGTTCCGGCCTTGCTTATGCCATTGAATATGCAATTGAAGGCAAAAATATCACTAAATTTGACGATGTAATTATCAAAGATGATATTAAAATTTTTATCGATCCCAAAATTTCGCTATTCTTAATTGGTAGCGAAATGGTCTATAGTGAGGAGGAATTAAAATCCGGCTTTGATTTTATTAATCCCAATGAAAAAGGCCGCTGTGGCTGTGGCGAGTCATTTAAGGTTTAAAAATCTTCAAATCCTATGCAAGATTTAAATCATTTCGCTAAATTTAACCTAGCAATAAAATTTGATCTTGATCTTGATGATTTAGAAAATAAATATCTAAATTTTCAACTAAAATTTCATCCCGATAAATTAATTTCAGATCCTGACCTTGAAGATAAAATCCAAAATTCAATTGCCATTAATGAGGCCTATAACATTCTACAAAACCCAATCAGCAGAGCCGAATATATTTTAAAATTAAACGGCATTATCATAAATGGAGAAACTAAGCACTCCAGTTCCAAACAGGATTTAAAGCTAGTCAAGCCAGATCAAAAGACCCTGGAAAAAATCCTATTATTACAAGAACAAATCGAAGAAATAAAAAGCCAAAGCCAAATTTTGCAATTGAAAAGCGACCTCGAAGCGGCAATAAAAATCATCCTGGATAAAATTTCCAAACTCTTCAATAATCAAGAATTCGAAAGCGCCGCCGGAGCGCTAATTGAAGGCAAATATTTAGAAAAATCACGCTTACTTTTAAAATCAAAAAATGCTAAAAGAAATTAAAGCCGTTAAATCTGCATTAAGACAAGCTGCCAATCTTTCTTTAAATAAACCCAGTATTTTTTTTAAAACTGGCATTGGAGATTATGGACAGCATGATCGATTTATTGGCGTCACGGTGCCCAATTTACGCAAAATTGCTAAAAATTTCTCCAAATTGTCACTAGCAGAAATTCAAAAACTTATTGAATCCAGAATTAACGAAGAAAGATTGCTAGCTCTGCTGATTTTAAATATTCAATACCAGAAAGCAGCAATTGAGGATAAAGAAAAGCTATATAAATTTTACTTAAAGAATTTAAAACAGGTAAATAATTGGAATTTGGTTGACAGCTCCGCTCATCTAATCATCGGTGCTCATTTGCTGAATCAAGACAAAACTATACTCCTAACTTTAGCAAAATCAGAGATAATGTGGCATCGCCGCATCGCAATTGTTACCACTTGGCATTTTATCCGTAACAACAATCTCGAATGGACCTTTAGAATTGCCAAAATATTACTTAATGACCAACATGATTTGATCCATAAAGCAGTCGGCTGGATGCTGCGCGAAGCCGGCAAAAAAGACCAAAATCAGCTAATAAAATTTCTCAATCAATATATCACTCAAATGCCACGGACAATGTTAAGATATTCAATTGAGAAATTTCCTGAAGATCAGAGAAAGGGCTATTTTGAGGTTAAAAATCTTAAAAACAGAATTAAGATCAAGTAATCTGTCAACCTTTTTTCGGACACTAAATTAAGCATATTTCGAATATCTTCTATTAATTTTTTCAAACTCAATTGGTGCTAAATAATTATTAGCAGAGTGAATTCGAATTCTGTTATAAAAAACTTCAATATATTCAAATATTATATTTTTAGCCTCCTTTTGCTTATTGAATTGATAATGATTAGTAAGCTCAGTTTTTAAAGTATGGAAGAATGA
>JACCDG010102649.1_pt1 | contig 41283 bp, 34 predicted proteins | sample 7442471 | NCBI WGS metagenome assembly JACCDG01 (sample SAMN15323444, study PRJNA562643) | freshwater metagenome | isolation source: river surface water | place: USA:Blue River Watershed | collected 2017-08-17
GCCACCGCTTCACGTGGGTTAAAGTCCTTCCGCTGTATTTGATCGGTCGGCACTGTCCCGCCTCCAAGTGGGGGATGACGCCTACGCATCTTTCGCCTCCCTATGAGTTGCCTATGGCTATGATTTGGCTAAGAGGGCAGGCCGCCCAAGTTTTGGGATTGAAGCCAATCTAGATTTTGTTCGTTATACTTTTGCGGCAATCGGAGTCACTCCCTATGTCATCGTTCCGCTGGGTGTAGGGGAGATCAGATTAGCACTAGATATTCAGGGGCAAAAGGCTGCCATTTGGTCTGGACTTGCGGACGCGAACGTACCCCTTGGCGACAACCTTCGTTTAGGGGCAGCAATTCGTTACGCGGTCTTCAATCAGTCTAAGATTGCAGAGATAGAAGGTCTAGAAACCTTGATCGATCGTTCAGCCATGCTGGCCGGCGGTCCTTGGATTCAAGCTGTCTTCTTGGAAGTGTTGCGAGTTCGCGCTGAGGCGCGCTTCTATAGCCTTGGCAACACCGCGATTGCATCCAAGGAGTTTGCGATGGTGATTGCCGAGCAAACTCTGTTTCGCTTAGGACTCGAAGTAGGTTTGACCATTGGAAAGATGGAGCTGAGCGCTCGCTTTTTCAAAGTCACTGGGGTTCGAGATGATGTGGAATTGCCTTATCAAGCTCCGATACTCCACCGAGATTACTTACTTTCTCGTCTAGTCGCAGATCTGGGGGTCTCATGGAAATTCTAAAGATCATTGGGATGGGGTTGGTTGTCGTTATGGGACTGAGTGGGTGCGCCAATACAACCGTCACCAAGATCGATTATGTCGAAAGCGACACCTACATCAACATGGGAGATGCGAGCAATCACTCCGAGTCTGCTGGCCTGAATGTCTCGCTGAACTCGAGCAATGAAGAACGCATTCTTATCAAGCTTCCCACAGGAAAGCGTGATCCCAACGAGAACCTCGAAGGGCTACTTTCGGAGCCTTTGACCTTCTTGATTGCGCCCTATCTGATCTTAGTCGATATCTTTGCTGATCTCTTCAATTGCCGGAGCAAGACCTTGTCGCCCTTGCTTCTCCTCAATGCAAAAGTCGTGTTGGATGTGATATCGAACGACGAAGGGTCCCTTGCCAACAAGCTCCAGCTCCAACTTGTCGCCAAACCTTGGTGGCAAACCGCTTCTTGGAAGCAAGCTCATGTTTTCTCGTCGAGTGGCAACTGGGCTCAAGCAGGTGGGGATTTGGATCCTGCGTTCACCGCCATTACTCCTACAGTGAGTGGGGCAACTCTTGAGTTCGATATCACTCAATACTTCAAGAACCTTCTCACGGTTCAAGCTCCGCACTACGGTATGATGGTGCGTGCGAGTGGTGCCTCTCTATCGAGTGTGACTCTTGCCTCGACTCAGTACGCGAATTCGACGCAGCGGCCTCGCGTGGTGTCTACTTATAGCTGTGTGTCTTCGAGCAGTGCTCTCAATGATGGTTCAATAGAACCGGTGCCGCATACCTATATTTTAGGTTCGCCGAGAGGGCAGCTGTAAGCGAATCTTGTCAAGCATAGGTCGTAACCAAGATCTCGATCCATGAATTCACGCACAGTATTTTTTGGTCTAGCTCACTCCGTTCGTGGGCTAGGGGATTCTTGAATGCCGACAATTGCCGTAAATCGTCACGCCTCGGATCATTCGCCTACCTAAAAGAATAATTCAATGGGGAGAGATATCTCATCTTGATGTATTAACTGAATTGATTTTCCGGGATGAAGATGGACCACTCTCGCTCCTGGATAGGCCATTCGAAACGACTGAGCGCTACGAATAGCACCCAAAGACGGCTTCTCTTCAAGCGAACACAAAAAACCAATCACTCGGCCGTTGGAACGAAAAGCAAAAGGTACATAAGCTCCCCCCTCTTGTCGATATTGAAAAATAGACCAAGCTAGCCCTGGCTCATAGTTAAATGAAACCCGAAGGTTTGCATATGCAAGTCGCTCTAATTGATCAATAACATCACTATAAGAGCTTGGGGCATTGCCGGAGCGATAACTCAAAAGATAGGATGCCTCTCCTTGATCCTCAAAATAGTAAACCGGCCACGATTTATTTCCTTCAGTTGCAACCTTTCTAAGAAAAAAGATCGACTCAAAACCACTCATCAATTTTCTCAAAGTTGGTGCAGAAACCCTAGCCTTTCGGCTAATTTCAGAGAGGTTGAACGGCCGCCCCTGATGACCAGCAATGACTTCGATTAGACTTCGCAAGGTAGATAAGGAAAGTTTAGTGTCGCAAACTAGTCTTAGATCTCGATCGAGTATTAAGGCTAGTTGTGATTCAATGAGATCCGTTCGATGTCTTTCGTTTCGCGCGAAGCAAATTCCAGGGAGCCCTCCAAACTGCAAATACTTCATCCCCTCTTTATGGTTTTCTAAGCCATAGGCCTTGAGCTTTTCTAAATGTGAAACGGCGAAGGCTTTTGAGGACAGGAGTTGTAATGCTAACCGATTGACTGGCTTTCCCTGAATTTCCGACACTGAAAAAGGGAGCAGTTCATAACTCAAGATGCGGCCCGTTAAAGACTCACGAATTGCCTTTCTTGATGAAAATCGGACTGAGCCTGAGAGTAAGAACAGTCCCGGGCTTTTGTTCTGCCTGACAAACTCCTTCAATGCAGGGAAAAGCGACGGCGCCAACTGACATTCGTCAATAGCCAAGGGTACCGCCGGAGTCGTCCCACGTCTAAAGTAACTGCTCAAAAAGTCTTCGGCAGCTCGCTCGGCGCGATAGAGGTCTGCAGATCGATCCAAGGTCACATACTGCTTTGCCAGTTTCTCAAGCAAGGTTGTTTTGCCAACCTGTCGGTGACCAAAAAGGCCCACAATTCCTTTGTGCGACAAACCCTCTCGTAAAATAGGTTCAATATAGCGACTGCGTAAATGCGGCATAATATCGTTTTTAGAAAGAAGCTCCAAACCTCATTTTAGATGTTCCTCTAGAATTGGTAAAGTACTTTTCCAATTCCCGAGGAACAATTATGCCCTTGAATATGAAGAACCAATGGGTGGCTTTGTAATCTATGGCAATATTGGGTTGAGCTAGCTCACTCCGTTCGTGGGCTAGGGGCCGTCACAATCAGGATCACGGAGGCGCGCATAGCCTTCTAAGTCTCCGCCAGAGGCCCCTGAAACACAGAGGTCCTCTATTTATGGCTCTCGTCCGAGTAGATATTTTTTAAGAGCCAAATAGATTTCGTGAAGTCCTCTAAAAAACCGAGATTCTTGAATGCCGACAGTTGATTCATCCCAAAGGATTTGAATCTCTCCCAATTGACGATCGGCTAAATCAAGCATCCTGGTAGCACCTGACTTCTCAATGTTTGGCGCTCTCTGATGAATTAAGTCTAAATCTTTTTGAAGAATAAATTCTTTTGGAATCCAAACTTGACGGGCCTGCCAATCTTCTTCGACATCCATAAGAACATTAACGACCTGCATTGCCTTCATGAGGCAAAAAAATTCGTGCCTCAACTGGTTCTGCAAATCTCGGGCGCTATGTTGACTAACGACCGGCTCAAAGACCTTCACGATCAATAAAAACTTTTTGTTGATGAATAGCTCCAACTCACTAAGAGTTTCGAACTGGACTTTCCGCTCCCATTGGCTGATCGCCTTTAAAATTTCGAATAATTCAAAATAGTCTTCGAAATTTTTGATTTTGTGTTCATTCCAAACTTTTTGAGAAGCCTGCAAAATTAGACCCAGAGATTGCGCACGGCTTAATGCGTTCTTGCCTAAGGCGGCTGGCAAGACAATGCCTTGAGCTCTTTTTAGTAATTCATTTAGGATAACCGAAGGCTCATTTCCATGAACAGCGGCTTGGAATGCGTCTTTAAAAAGCTCATATTCTTCAAGTCTACTCACGTGATTCTGAGATGGGTCATCAGAAACATCGTCAATCCAATGCAGCAATGCATAGATAGCCAGGACTTCTGAGCGAAAAGGCTCATCCAAATCCTTAAATTTTGAGAAATAAGTCGTTCCTGAAGGATAGGCAGCGTCATGGAAGCTCAAAACTTCTACCAAACTCTGTTTCAAACTCTACCTCCCAAGATTAGATCGGTGCTATCTTTTGTGTTAAGTCTAGAATCATGGCAATAGCTTATTTTTTTCCGCATCTTTTAGTCGCGACTCAAATGCTATTTATGCATTTTTTTCCTAGTGTTTTGACTTCAGTTTTTTCTTTGGCATTTGTTTTTCTGATTCATCCTTTAATTGACCTCATCCTCAGTAAACAAATCTCAACGACCGCGACGAGCAAATTCTATTCGACTATCGCGAATGCCAGTTCACTCAGAACTTCAAGGGCTGCGGTTCGCATCTACCCGCTGATTCAATCGATTTTTTTGATCTATTGTTTTTATTGGATCACGAATCTGAATCTCGACCATAGTGAAAACTTTTGGATAATCACTTTAGCCGCTCTTTCAGTAGGCACATTAACAGGTGGACTAGGGATTACCTGTGCCCATGAATTGATTCACAGAAAAAGCAGACTCGATCGATTCTTGGGATTGATTCTATTGCACCAAACCAACTACATGCATTTTGAAGTAGAGCATATCAAGGGGCATCACAAAAACGTTGGAACAGCTCAAGATCCAGCTTCAGCAGATCGAGGAGAAATTCTTTATTTTTTTTGGCCTCGGGCGGTTCTCGGTGGTCTTATCAGTAGCTACAAGATTCAGAGCCGAACGCAGGATTCTCTCATAAGAAACAAAATCATTCATTTTCTTGTGATCGAAATCTTAACTCTTGTCCTCATTCAAGTTTTGCTAGGATCGATCGCGCTTGCGTTTTTCGTAGTTCAGTCGATTGTGGCAATTCTATTAGTCGAAACAGTTAATTACATTGAGCACTATGGGTTAAGACGTAAACGTCAATTGACTGGAGCCTATGAGCCAGTTCATGAATCCCACTCTTGGGATTGCGGCAATATCTTTACAAATATCTTTCTCTTCAACATAGCGATTCATGCTGATCATCACGAGCATCCGCAAAAGCATTTTCCAATGCTTCACCTCCGAATTGCTTCAAAGAAATATGACATAGGTTATTCAGCCTTAATCTGGCTTGCGTTGATTTACCCGCTTTGGAGGCAATACACGCATCCTATCTTAGACCGTTCAAGGTGAATGCTGGAGCTTTTGCTATAAGGCTTCAGCTACATTGAGAAGATGAAGGTCCCCGGTGAGAAGAACAGATCTCGAAGCGGCCTAAGGATCTCGAGGTGTTAAGATTCCAATCGCTGTTGCTATCTTCACTCTCGCCATCAGTTCTTTCGTCCGTGAAGAAACAGGGAAGTGACAGCTCCACTCTCACTGCGGCAGTTTAGCTTTGTACAGCGCAATTAATTGGGTAGTTCACCCTGGTAAGAGGGACATTGCACTAGAAAGATAACGTCTCTTTGATATCCGCTGAGGAGCACATTCGCTTAAAGAAGAGCCAGACTTTCCTGTCTGTCGCGGGCCAAGTAGGGGGATGTTTTATTTAGTTTTTATGGTTTATATCTAGGCATAATATTACTTGACTAATTTAGTATACATTGAGATAACTCGTTCGCCTATTTTTATGAAAAATAGATTATTTAATAAATTCTACTTATTTAGTGTGGTCGTGGGGGCTCTTTTTGCTTCAGTCAGCGCCGTGGCTTTCGAGCAGTCACTCGAGGATTACCTCAAGGATTCTCCGGTTCATCTATCTCTGCATAGGCTGACGCGTGGAAGAAGCACTGGGACCGAGTTTCGCTTCGTGGTCGAGGTTTGCCGTTTCAAATATTGCGAGACGAAGAAGACCGAGGTTTTTGACCTCGACGCCGACCAAATGTCTCGCAATCTCCAAGGCATTCGACCGATCCAGTTTCTTCCTGAGGATTTTTCCGGTGTCGGAGTGAACTTCGACCGCAACCTTGGACTCTCGGATTATACGATCAAACTTTCTCTTTACGAACACAGTAGCTGGTTCCCGGATAGAGAGATCGCCAGCGAGGAGATCAATGCAGCCGCGATTCTGCCGGCTTTGAGTGCGAGCGGCATCTCCCGCTCGAGACAGCTAACGAACTCCAGCACGGGTGTCTCGCTAGACTACTTCCTGATCCTCGGGCGCCATCGTGAAGGACTCGTCTATAAACATTCTGATCGTGACCTAAGGAATTTAATGGCGAGGAACAAGATTTCCTTGAGCGGATTGAATCTTCGCACAGGCGGGGGTGAAGACTCGAATATTGATTACCAGATTCGCGCTGAGATTTGCGGCAAGTCTGGGGCTTGTGTAGCGCGCAGTTCGAAGCTTATCCGCTCAGAAAAGAACGGTCGAATCGATCTCACTCAGCATCATGTCGGCATTTTTTTCGAGGGTGACGATTTTTCGCAGGATGACTTCAATAAAAAGCCTGGAGAGTATGTATTGAATGTCGAGGTCTATCAGTATCGCAAATGGGCCGCCAGGGAGCTTTTGGCAAGCAGCGAGTTCGATCTTGGGAGTGTTTTGGATAAAGTTCAGCAAGCTAGCGGAATCGCCTCAATTCGCGTGACGTCGAGTCGCTCGAGCCTCACGTTGGATCTTGCTGCTGAGGTCACTGCTATCAAGATTAAGCGAGTCGAGCCGACCACGCCCGCGGATCAACCTAGCCCCTCGCGGCCTAAACCTAAACCCACTCAGCCTAGACCTGCTCAAACTGACAATCCGACTCCTATCCTACCACCTGCCCAGCTTCCGCCAGTCGCCGAGACGCGGATCGAAGGCGGAACCTCTGCAGAGCAAATACGTGTGAAGCGGGCAGTGCGGCGCGCTCTTCAGGTGATTCGTCGCGCCCAAGTGGTCGAGGCTCCGCTAGGTGGCGCTCCGCTGCTATTGGCCACTGAGAACCGGCTTGGTTTTAAGGGTGCTCTTGAGTTGCTCGAGGATTTGCCGACAAAGCTCCCAATCATCTTGCCTCCTTCAGAAACCGAGGATTGGGCCAGCTGCTCCAATACTTCGACGAATGCCAAGGGGGCTAGCGGAGTCAACGAAGGCTCGAGAGTCACTGCGTTTGCCAACCTCTTTCAAACCCGAAAAGGCAAAGAAGTGCGCTCTTGGGCAAAGAACATCATGATTTGCCATTTCCTTCTCGATCACTTCGATGACAACTCGTTGACCCAGACCTTGATCCATGAATTCACGCACGCCGCTCTGGCCTTTGCACAGGAGTATGGTGCTGCAACCAATGAGTGCGTCGCTTCGTACATGGAGTATGGCGCTTTCTACGCAGTGGATTTGAGGGCATGGCCCAATGGCTATCAGTGTTCAGCGGACATCATGAACCTTGCTCAAAGGGTCGAACGGAACTAGCTAGTACACCCCAAAATTGATCTGCATCGTAGCTTGCACCATTTGCATCGTGCGATCTGGCAAAGAGATCGCCGTCAGATAGCGCGCGCCAAGCTTGATGGGCTGCTTTCCGAGCGAAAGGCCGTAGAGCGCCTGAACGCCGCCGAACCAAGCCGTTGTTTGCGAAGAGTTGCTCAGACGAGTCGAGTAACTCAAGTCGTCTCCGATCAAGCATTCAGCGATGAGTCCTGCTTGCAAGGCATCGGTGAAGTAAAACTGGGGAGACATCTGGGTCGCCACTGCGTTGGTATTGAGCACATAGGTGCCTTTGCCAAAACCGGGGATCTCCGTGGTGCCGGAGACACCGCTGCGCGCCCATCCGGCTCCGCCCTGCAGGGACCAGCGTTGGCTCATGCGCCAGGAGCCTAGCGCGAGTAGCTCGACCTGCGAGCCGCTTCCGCCAAACTGGCCTCCAGGTCCATCAGAGAGAAACGCGGGACCCGCGTTGATCTCGGCCGTGACGTATACCCGGCTCGAATCCTGGCTTTGCTTCGAAATCGTTTGATCGACAGTGCTGCTGTCCGCTGTTGCGAGAGCTGCTGATGCGGTCGTTGTGAAACTGCCCAATTGCGCTGCCAATTGCGCTGCAACGATGAGCGCGTAAACCCCGTAATTTTTTATCCCCATTTTACCTACCCCGAAATCGAGTAGACCCTAACGCATGGCGTTTGGCAATGGGCGTTAATTTATTTTATTGAATCAGTCCTGTGTCAGTGCGGATTGAGGAAATGATCGAAAATTGACGGTCGCTATCAGGATTGTTTCTGGCGAAATTCGAGAAGCTCGTAGTCGAGGTGCCGTCTGTAGGAGCGGGTAAGAAGTCTGAGCTCTTGGGTTTCTGCCGCTTCTTCGAGGGCTTTGAACAAGGTGCGACCGCGAACCATCATATCGAGGCTTAATTGCCCAATACGAGAGCGTTCTTCTTGGAATCGGACCATTTCTTCGAGGAGCTCGAGCTTGTCCATAGAAAGGATCAAGGCGCGATAGGCGTGGTCCTCGTTCTCTGCGTCTCGGATGCTGCGGGCTGCTTGTAGCGAAATGACGTTGCTCATACTCGAGGTGCCACCTAAGCAATCCAGGTGCCAAGAATCCGACTTTTCTGGTGATCTTTTGGGTTTAGAGGTAGCCGGATTCATTGGAAGATTTGCTTCCATATTCTCTGGAGTCAGTTTGATCCTGGTTAAATTTACTCAAACTGTCTAGTCGGTAGTGAGCGTGGGCGCTTTTTAGGCGCTGAGAGTGAGCGCTGGTTAAGCCCCATACCCCAACCGGCGGAAGGACCCCGCGTAGTTTCAACCTTAACTCTTTTCAACCTTAACTCTTTTCCAGCCCAAGCCGATGAGTCTGTTGAGAAGGGTAGGCGTGTGCCCACCCGAAATGAAAGACGCAGGGGTTTCTATGGATAGAACCGGTGCAATGACTAAAAAAATATTGTTCTTACTCGGCATCTTTGCTGCCGCAGTCGCCGTTTCAGCAGCAATGCCGGGCGCAGAAGCGGGCACTATCATGGCTCCGCCGCAGTCTGAGCCAGTCATGAAACCTGGCGAAAGCTACCCGGACTCCCGCTTTGGCAGCGCTCCAGCCAAGGTGGATCTGGGCACTCGAAGCGGGTTCGCTGCGCGCGAAACCGAAGAGCTCGACGCAGCTGAAAAAGAGTCCGGCGCGAGTCGCTCTCCGGCAGGTCTTGAGTTCTCCAGCGACCCCAAGCGCCGCGACACCAAAAAATCAGATCCTTCGTACGTGAGGGTCGCTCCTACCGCTTTGGGAGGAGACTTGCCAGATCCCGTGAGGCCTGCCGCCGACTCCCTTGAGCCGGCCTCAGTCGCGGCTCGCAAAGGAGTCCAGGAGGTCGCCCTGATCGCTGGAGATCTTGGATATTTTCCTAAGACTGTGTTCGTGAGCCGCGATGTTCCCGTTCGCATGTACGTGACGGGCGCTTCCAAAAACACGCTATGCATTATGATGGACTCGTTTCAAGTGCGCAAACAGGTGCGTTCACAAAGGGTCGAGGAGATCACTTTCACGCCCAACGTCCCGGGCAAATATCGGTTTTATTGCCCCGTAAACGGGATGGAGGGTACCATGATCGTCAAGGATCTCGCGTTCGTTCTGCAGCCGCCTGATGGGGATTTCGAAGCCCGCAGGCCCGCTTCAAGTCAGGAAGGAAATTGAGGTCTCGAGTTTGGGCAAACAAGAAGACTTAGTCGCTAATTTTCTCTCACCGGTCAGAAAGTATCTCGAGGACGACTCCGTCTCCGAAGTGTTGGTCAATGGTCCCAATGAGATCTTCATCGAGCGACGCGGCCTACTCGAACGAGTGCCCGAGACCTTTAGGGATGAGCATGCTCTTCAGGCTGCGATCAACAACATCGCCCAGTCTGTTGATCGGCGGATCACTGAAGAGAATCCGATTCTCGACGCTCGTCTTCCCGACGGATCCCGCGTCGCAGCTGTTTTTCCTCCTTGTTCTCGAAAGGGCGCAACCCTTTCGATCCGCAAATTTTCTAAAGGCACGCCGACTTTCGTTGATTTGATCAACCGAGGCAGCATCTCCAAGGACGCGGCCCGTTTTCTCGACGTTTGCATCTACTTGGCTAAAAACACGATCATCTCAGGCGGCACGGGCTCTGGCAAAACCACGCTTCTCAATGTGCTGGGCTCTCGCATCCCGGGCACTCAGCGCCTGCTTGTGATCGAAGACTCTTCTGAGCTCAAGATTGCGACCGACCATGTGGTCTTCTTCGAAACCAGGCATGCCGATGAGATGGGCAAAGGGGCGGTGAGTATCCGCGATCTCATCAAAAGCGCCCTGCGTCTGCGGCCTGATCGCATCGTGGTCGGCGAGGTTCGCGGTCCCGAGGCGCTTGATCTCATCACTGCCATGAACACCGGCCACGGTGGCTCAATGGGGACGACGCACGCCAATACCCCCTATGATGGACTCGTTCGCCTGGAGACTTTGGCCATGATGGGAGACACTCAGGTGCCTCCTGCGGCGATCAAGCGGCAGATCGCGGCCGCGATTCATCTCGTCGTTCAGATCAAACGTATGAACGACGGTTCGCGCAAAGTGACGGCGATCTCCGAGGTGATCCCTGAGATCGATGAGCGCGGGCGCTACGTTCTTCAGGATATCTACAAATTTATTCAGCGCGGTCGAACCGCCGACGGCAAGATCGTGGGTGAGATGGTGGCCACCGGATATCTCCCCTCGTTCATGGATGAGATTCAGCTCAATCGTCTTCCGTTCCCAAAAGAAAAATTTTCTCCACCCGATTGGTATGTTCAAATGGTAAAGAACGACAAAACCGTGGCGGCATAAATCATGGCATCCCCAACTAGCAGTACTAGCAACTTGGATTTGATCGTCATCGGTTCGGGACCCGGCGGGCAGAAGGCTGCCATGCAAGCTGCGAAAGTCGGGAAGAAAGTCGTTATCATCGAAGAAATGTCCGCAGTGGGCGGAGGGTGCGTTCACTCCGGAACTCTGCCTTCGAAGTCCTTCCGTGAATCCGTCTATCGTTGGTCGCTCGGTTCGCGCGGCACCTTGGGTCAGGAGCGCGAGCATGCGACTGCCGTCAAGGCTTCCAAAGGCGACCTCCCGGATATGGGACGTTTGCTTCGCAGGCGTGACCGAGTGGTTGAGGGCGAAGAGCAGGTCATTCACGACCAGCTCAAGCGCAACAGCATTCATGTGATTCATGGTCGAGCCAAGCTTCTCGGCAAGAATGACGTCGAAGTGACCATCAAGAAGGGGAGCTCCACCTCAACTCAGATCCTTACCGCCAAGTTCATCGTCATCGCGACTGGCGCCAGGCCCGTTTGTCAGTCCCACCTGGGCTTGGACGGCAAGTTCGTTCACGACAGCAACACGATCTTGGATCTCAAAAAGCTGCCTAAATCCATGGTCGTGTTGGGCGCAGGCATCATTGGTTGCGAGTACGCCAGCATGTTCTCGATGGCTGGTACCGAAGTCTACCTCGTCGATCGTCGTCACGAGATCCTGGCCTCAGTGGATCGAGAAGTTGCCAATCATCTGGTTGAGCGATTCGTTGCCGGAGGGATGGAGATCGTTCTCGAGGCCGAGGCCAAGCAGATCATCAAACCTGAGAAAGGTTCTGACGAGGGCGTGAAAGTCTATCTCTCCAACAATCGCAAGATCTCTGCTGATGTCGTGTTAGTTGCGCAAGGCCGCAATGGAAATACCGAGGGTCTCGGGCTTGAAGAGGTCGGCATTGAACGCGACGAACGCGGGCTTATCAAAATTGACAAGCACTTCAGGACGAGCGTGCAGAATATCTACGCTGTGGGCGACGTAGTGGGGTCGCCTGCGCTCGCCTCGACAAGCATGGAGCAAGGGCGACTGGCCTCTTGCAATGCATTTCAGATTGAGACTACCGAGATGGCGCAGTTTTTTCCGTACGGGGTCTATACCATTCCAGAAGTTTCGATGATTGGCCCCACAGAAGAGGAGCTTGCGGCTAAGAAAGCCGACTTCGTTGTGGGCCGCGCTCACTATCGCGAGCTCGCACGAGGCCAGATCGTAGGGGATAGCTGGGGACTGCTCAAGCTTCTCGTTGATCGCAAAACGCTCAAGCTTTTAGGCGTTCACATCGTGGGCGACAATGCCGCCGACCTCATTCACATCGGCCAGGCCGTTATGGCGTTCGGTGGAGATGCTCATTACTTCATTCGAAGCGTCTTTAACTATCCGACGCTTGCCGAGGCTTATAAAACGGCTGCTTTTCATGCGGTTAATCAGATCAAAGGCTCGACGAAAAGTCGCTAAGAGGTGGCACGGCGCGCGATTTGGCGCTCAAACCCTCAATATTCTTAGTGATAATAAATGACCAAACCATGACGGAATAGGACAAGCATTTTGTTCCCAACTCCTTTATATTGGCGCCTCCATGCAAACACCTCAAGCGGCTCAGAACCTACGTAATATTTGTATTATTGCCCACGTCGACCACGGTAAAACGACTCTCGTCGACTTCCTGCTCAAACAGGCCGGCTCTTTTAAGGCTCATCAAGCGATGCAAGATCGCGTGATGGACTCGGGCGACCTGGAGCGCGAACGCGGCATCACTATTCTCGCCAAGAACACTTCGGTGCGCGTCGGCGACACCAAGATTAACATCGTGGACACTCCTGGACACGCGGACTTCGGCGGCGAAGTCGAGCGCATTATGGGCATGGTGGATGGGGCGCTGCTGCTTGTCGATGCGGCTGAAGGCCCACTTCCGCAGACTCGTTTCGTTTTGCAAAAAGCGTTGAGACAAGGTCTCAAAGTTATTCTCGTGATCAACAAGGTCGATCGCCCCGATGCTCGCACTCAAGAAGTCGTCAACCAGGCGTTTGATCTCTTCATCGAGTTGGGTGCATCCAGCGAGCAGGCAGACTTTCCGATCGTTTATGCTTGCGCCCGCAACGGGTGGTGCACGACGGACTTTGATCAACTGCCCGCGCTTTTGGATGGCACGAAACAAGGCACTTTAAAGCCTCTTTTTGATGAAGTCCTGCGCGATATCCCGCCCCCTAAGGTGGGCTCGGGAACTGATCTCGAGTTCTTGGTCTCCAACCTTTCGTACTCTGATTACGTCGGACGTCTCGCCATCGGTCGCATTACGGCTGGCTCGGTGAAGAAGGGCCAACGCGTGATCCGCAGGGGCATCGACGAGGCCGGCAAATCCAAGAACGAAAGCTACTCCGTTTCGCAGCTCTATACCTATGAAGGTCTCAAGCAAACTGAAGTCGACATGCTTTCTGCCGGTGACATCGCCGTGATTGCAGGCAGTGAGAGCACCGAGATCGGCGACACGATCGTCGGTAACGAAGCTCAGGGTCCGCTCCCTCGTATCGTCGTCGAAAGGCCAACCTTAGGGATGATCTTTTCGGTCAATACGTCGCCGCTTTCAGGCAAAGAGGGCGAAGCCATCCAATCGCGCAAGCTAAAAGATCGCCTCACGCGCGAAGTGCGCACCAACGTCGCTCTTAGGCTCGAAGAAACAGCGACTAATGATCAATTTCGTGTTCTGGGTCGCGGCGAGCTCCAGTTTGCCATTCTCATCGAGCAGATGAGGCGCGAAGGCTTTGAGTTCATGGTGGGTAAACCCACGGTTCTTTATAAAACTGGCGATGACGGTTCTCGTGAAGAGCCGATGGAGCGCGCAGTGCTCGATATGCCAGAGTTTGCCGTAGGCGATGTGACGGGCATGTTTCAGAGTCGCAAAGGCCTCCTCACCAAGTACGAGGGTGGCCAGGGCGATGGTTCAGGCCGTGTGCGCTTGGAGTTCGATATCCCGACGCGCGGCTTGCTGGGAATGCGTTCTCGCTATCTGACGCTTACGCGCGGCGCTGGTCTCTTTAGTACGCAGCTCTTGGGATACGGTCCCCATAAAGGCGACCTTCCGCATCGCACCAGCGGTTCATTGATTTCGGATCGCGCTGGAGAGACCGTGGAGTACGGTCTCCTGGGTCTTGAGGATCGTGGCATTCTGTTTTTTGGTCCGGGCATCCCAGTTTACGAGGGCATGATCATCGGCGAAAACAGCAAGGACAATGACATGAACGTCAATCCTTGTCGCGAGAAGAAGCTGACCAATATTCGCGCAGCCAGCGCAGAGTTTCTGGTCACTTTGTCTGGCATCAAGCAGATGTCGCTTGAACAATGCATCGAGTGGATTGATGAGGACGAGTGGATTGAGATCACGCCTAAGTCGATTCGTCTGCGCAAGAAGGTGCTTCCTCAGAACTTAAGAAGCGTGAAGCGCGAAGAGCGGATCAAGTAAGCTTAAGGCATTGCCGGCGCATTGAGTGCTGGGAGCTCGATTGTGGGATCCTCAAACTCATTCGCTATCTGATGGAGCATCTGATTGATCGACAGCACTTGATTGGAGACCTCCATGAGATCCTTAATGGCTTCATTGATGAGGCCTGTTTTCTCCGGCGCCAGTCTTTTTAGGTAATCGAGTTCGCTTTGAAGGTTTGATTGCTCCCTGTCGATCGCGGCCAGGTGCTTGAGAACCTCTTTTGACTCTCGCACAAGCTCTTCGATCTTCTGCGCCTTGAGTGCAGCCATATCCTCTCGGAGGACTCCTGCTCGGGCGCAGAATTGGTCGATCATAGCTACTCGGGTCTCTGCGATCAGGGCAGTAGGTTCGAGACGATGGGTGGCCAGATAGTGATAGAGAACCTCGCCCAACCCATAGGTCGAGCCTGCTCCCAGAGTAAGAAGGCGCGTCCGTTTTGAAAAGGGCGCTCGCTGAAAGAAGGCCCTCGTCACCGCTCTGAATCTTTTCATTCCCGCTAGGCCCTCAGGGTTGAGTCGGTAGGTATTGATCACGCCCTTGCCGCGGGCGAATCCGTCGACGAGCACAAAGGAGCTGACAATCCCGCCCAAAACATCCAGCACAGGGTGCCGCTCTTTGGCTTCCGCGACGTTTCGCTGGAGTCGTTGCCGAAGAGCATCAGCTGAAGCGTCAGAAGAGCTGCGCACCATGTAGGCATCGAAGACGGAGTCGATCGCGATTTGTTTGGGAATGTTCTCCCAAGCTTCGGCATACTCCATCGCGAGAAACGTCAGCATCTGATTGTACTGAGCGGTGGGGAGCAACGCGATCTCGTCGAAAAGCGCGCTAGCGAAGTCTTGAAGATTCTCTCCGCTGAGTGGGGAGGTAGCGGGCTCCCAGCTCGCCACGGATTCTCCAGTTGTAGCCGTCATAACAAGTGCTGGGTTTGTTGGGAGGGCAGAGTCACCAGTGCTTGCGCGATACTCAAAGTTTCTGAAGAGCGCATTGAGGCCCGCTTTGATTCTTGCTTCAGAAGATGAAGACAAAAGGCCAGCCCCGGAAGTGCCCGTTGCTGTCGAGGCTGTTGTGGGGTGGAGTTCTAAGGGAGGCTCGCCCGCCCATGCGCCGATGGGCAGCATATTTAGACATATAGCTAAGCAAAGAAGCTCTTTCATAGGATTCCCCCGTCCCGAATCTCATCGGTAGGTTGCGCAGGATTGTTCGCTTCAGGGGTCACTCCTCCTGGAAGCGATAGAGAAGATCGTGTCGTTTGTGGGCGCTCTTGATGAGCAAAGGCCAGTATCATCTCTGTCCCTCGGATCAGGTTGTTCATCGGATCCGTGAATAGGGCGAGATAGTTGCGATGAGCTAACTCGAACAATGCGATCGACTGAAGCAGGACATGGGGCCCTTGGCTCCGGATCTCTCCGCGGCGAAGTTCATCGACCAGCTTGTGTCGAAGATCATCGAGCTGCAAGCGGGCTTGGGTCTTTTGTTGAGCCGTGGAGGCAGGGTGAGTGAGTTGGAGCGTGAGCCGTGTCTTAGATTCAAAATCGGGGTCTGATGCGTAGCCTGGGCGGCGGGCCAAAGGGCGAATCCAGTCCCTCATCTGATATCCGATTTGAACCACTTGATCTTGGTAGGCCTCAGGTGAGGATCCTAAGCGATCATCGGCCTCATCAATTGATTGAAGAAACCACGCGCTCATCTGGAGCAGGACAGTGTTGTAGTGGGTAAAAAACTGCATCACGACGGTGTTCAGCGCCTCAGCGCCTTGGTACATCCCGGCGACAGAGCCGATCTCGCGGGCTTGATCAAACAGGTTCACTGCTTCAGAGATCTTCTCTTTGAACTCGTTGAAGCGGATCTGGTCTTGCAGCTCTGTAAGCCCCTGATCAACAGCGATGCCGGCGACGATGCTTCCGGCCAGCGCGAGTGGGTTGACCTTAGCAGGAGTGGCAGCCTCATTGGCCGCGATCGCGGCTGTACGAGCAAAGCCAAGTGCTTCGACGGCGATACTCCCAGTAGCGATCATGTCGTAAGTGATCGAGCTCACGGCAAGCGATGCGAGGAGGGGTCCAAAGGTTTCGATGGCTGGGTTGCGAGCCACCAAAAACTGGTCGCTCGTGATGCCTATTCTCATGGTTTCTGAGGGCGAGGGGTAGGCGGGGCCCTCCAGCTGATGCATGCCGTAGCCGACTCCCGCTCCAGTCGCTAGGCCAAGCGTTGGTAAAAGTGTTAGACGATTGGCCAGCGACAAGAACTTCGCTCCATTCGCTGGGTTCTTAAGTGTGCCCACTGTGAGGAGTCCTAGAACCGCAAGACAGGCGGGCGCAGAGCCTGCGACTGCTGCAAATTCTTCTCGCTTTTCTCGCCTCGCAAGTCCCTCGACACCCATGAGAGTGAGAGCCTCCCATCTGGCGTTGAGCATCCGTGCAAGGTCAGTGATGGCCTCCGGTGCTCGCTGCGATTGCTGGCCCAAGTAGCTGAGCAACTCAACATACTCAGGCGAGCCAGGGTTCTTGAACACGGCCCGCGCTATCTGGGAGGCTTTGACGTAATGGAGTCCTTGGTCCGATAATTGGGATGAGGCATAGGCAGCGACGTACTCATCGACGAGATGAGCGAACGCAGGTTGTTTTGCATGCGCTGGGACCGCTGCGAGACTCATCGCGATCCAGGCCCAGATGGACTTCAATGGATCTCCTTGGCAGTCGGCAATACGACCGGCGTCAGCCCCGGAGGGGTGTGCTGAGTTGCTTGAGTTGCCCCGTCCATATCCCAATAGAGGTTTTGCAGCTTGCTTCTGCCGAGAGCCGAAACCAGTCTGCGCTCCGTGGGAGATGTCGCGACATATTTCGCATCAACGATCTCTGGGTTCTTTTGGACAATGCCCTTCAAGAATCCATAAGCGCGTTCTGCCTTGGCTAGATCCTTATCGCTGTGCCCGCCCTTGCGATAGATGCTTATCGTTTTGTCTAAATGTTTCCATTTGCCGGGTTTCAGTCCAAGTGCCTTAAAGGCGTCGTCTTGAGCGAGTTGTAGGATCACGTTGGGTAGGGCATAGGTTTTGCCGTCACGGATCTGCCCCAGGAGCCTTAAAGCGGCTCTCTCAAACTCAGCAAATTGTTCGGCAGTCATGTCGGCAATTCGAACGGGGCCTCCGACTAAGTCCGCCACTGCCGCTGCTTCTTGTGGGATCGCGCCCCCAGCTCTAGCGGCTCCTCGAATGCTTCGTCCCGCATTATAGACCTTCTCGACTAGGCTAAAATCATGCGCCGGAATCCCCAGCACGCTAAAGTCCTTCATGTCTTGCATCAGCGCGCCCAGGATAGCCGCATTTTTTCCGCGGTTGAGAAGGAGCTTGGTGACTGGGATTCCCGCCATCCCGCCTAGAAAGGCGACATTGACTCCAGCCCCGACGAGCTCGATGAGGGTATCTGTGTGCATGGCCGCTAGCTCGTTCGCCCCCACGAGCGGGGTTCCGATGCCGCCGGCAGCATAAAAGTCCTCGACCTCTTCCATTTGCTCGTATTTTCCCCAAGACCTGTGGGTCGCGTGTGCGATGTCAGCCAAGATGACGACAGTAAGGCCTTTCATCATCGCGCCCTCGAACAGCGGCGCCATTTCTTCTTTGACCACGTTGAGGACCGGGGCAATGGGAGGGATCCAGCGATTGGCCGCAAAGTGCAGGCCTTGGATGCTCATCAGGCCGATGGTGCCCCAAAACATGGGGGTGTGTATGAAACGCGAGAGAAAGGCTTCGCTGAGCTTGGGGCGACTCAAGTCTTCGAGCGCGCTTTGGATGCCCGCACGATGCTCTGGGAAAAGATGAATCGCGAACCCGAGCGCCATGGAGTTGCGGCAGATCGTGTCGAGCTCGTCGAAGCTTTTTGCTGAACCAGTTTTCTGAATACCAGCCAGCGCTTTCTCTTCGGCTTGAGTCAGCGCTTGATCGATCATTCCGTCGACTCTGGCTATGACCTCGTCGCTGCTCTGCTGCTCCGGATTGGCTTCGAGCAACGCTTGCGACAGGAGTTTCGTTTGAGTGCGGCCGTCTGAGGTAGGGGCTTCTACTTCCTCGCTATAAATCGGGAGGCGGCTCTTCAGCTGCATCTCGATCGTGCTAAAATACGCGTCGGCAATGCGATTGTCCGTCAGCAGCTCAGCCGTTCCAGGCTCTGATGTGACAAAAACGCGAGTGAACCCCAACCATTCTCCCATGGTGAAGAAGTCCCGGATCGTTTTGTGTCGGTCGCCTTGGATGCGTTCGATGACTTTCGCGATGTCCGATGGATGCATGCCGAGGACATCGAGCTTACCTAAAGGATGCGAGGATGAAAGGAAGGACTCCACCTCGCTGCGACTGACCACTCCGCCGACCAGGACCGATGGGCTGGTTTCGCGAACCATGATTTTGCCAAACTCCTCTCGAGCCAAGCGATAGGTTGGAGAGTAAATGACGGAGTACATCCACTTTTCTGCTTCCGGTCTGGGATTGAGCGCTTGCTTTTCCTGCTCGTAGGCATTGAAAAGCGCTTCCAGGTCGATGCGGCTATCCGCATAGGATCGGGCAGTGAGTGTTTCGGAGCTAGGATCCAGATGCCCGTGGCGCCTGAAGAACCCGCGTTGCAGAGTGTCTGTCGCATCACGAGCGGAGAACACGAGCTCTTCGATGAACGCTCTGCGCTCGGCCGCGTAAAGGGTCTCATCGTCTTGCGTGCGCGCAGCTTGAAGCCAAGCACGGAGTCCGTCATCGCTCAGCTGAGCGATGTACTGCTGCTTGCGGCGGTCGATTGCTGTGAGCATGAGGTCGCTCATCTTCTCGGTCATATAAGGCATGACCCCGCTTTCGTTGAGGCGTGTGAGAGCCTTGACGATAGTCGCAACTTTTGCGTCGGTCAGGTAGTTCCTGAGAAGCTCGATAGAATCTGTCTCATTCAATGGGCTGACGGCAACCGAGCTTTTGTTGATCTGGTTAAAAACGCTTTCTCGTGTGCCCTCAAGCTCGGCTTTCGTTAATACTTCATGGATCGCAGGCGCCTTTGCACGGCGCACTCGAGTGCCTGTAGGGATAGCGGCTGCGATTTGACTCGATAGATCTGGGGTCACAAAAGAGGGTAGATCCATGGCAACAGGGTCATAGGCCCGAAAAAGCGCGCGTCGTGAGTCAGGCTCAACCTTGGCGAGATGTCGCTCTTCTGCGATCTCTGTCGAGAGCCCCAGGCTTGATAGCTTAGATGTGAGTTCTGGCGGGACTCTGTACTGGATCTGCCGACGATCTTTTCTCAAGTAGCGGAGTCGATCCAGGTTGGTTTGAAGCTGGCGAACGATCGCATACTGAACCAGCGTAAAAGTTGCCTCTTCAGAAGGCACATCCGCGAGCATCCCAAGCTCCGTGCTCTGGATGAGGGACTCACTTGGCCTAAACGCGACTGGATCAGCCTTTCCGTCTGGACCGCTATCGATTTTGAACGAATGAAAAATGTCTCCAATGCGATTCTGATAAGTCTTGCCGAGTCCAGGAAGGAACTTGATGAAGCTTCGGGGTGCCCGCAGCACGAAAGTATCCATCCACTTCGAGTCGTGATTTTGTTTCAGGGCGATTCGCAGAGTAATAAATGCTTGAAACGTATTGAGGTAGGCATAGACGACATAAAGCTTGGAGAGGCCCGACGCAAAGGTCACGCCCTCGGAGTATGGGTCTGACGAAGGAGGCGGAATCGCCGGAAGCTTGAGAACATCTTCGATTTCTCGCTTGAGGTGAATGATCGCTTCCATCGCCAAGATTTGCTCTTCGAGCGTGGGCACTCCGCCTTTTGGAGTCGCGGGAGCGCTGGGGTACTTAGCTCTGCGCGTGAGAATCGCCAACTTTTCTGTCTGCTTCGAAGCATTGACAAGGATACCTTTGATATCCTGCTCGCCCGGAAGCGAATTGAGCCTATCGTCTGCCCCTTCAGAATCTCTAGGCGTCCGCGCCAAGCCAGGTGACTCAGAGGATGCGTCATTTGCTCGCGCTTCTCGAGATAGACTCAAGGAGACGGCGATCGGTAAAGCTCCGCTAAACTGAACGCAAAGAATCGCGATCAAAGCGCGGATGGGTGCCTCTCGCATAGCCATGATAGGTTTTCCTCTCTCAGAGGGGGGGGCTTATCACGCAATGCGTCAAAACGGGAGGTAGCAGAAAACTATATTGGTATTATTTAGAAAGACCTTTTAAATTAAGTGTTTATGTCCCGCATGTCGGGATGTTGAAGCGGTTAATCTCGCTTCAGGACGTTTTGCGCCTCTGGGCCTTTTTGACCTTCATAGATATCGAATTCGACCTCTTGCCCCTCGTTGAGGGTCTTATGACCGTCTGCGCGGATCGCGCTGTAGTGGACAAAGATGTCTCCGCCGTCGTTTCGTTCAATGAATCCAAATCCTTTGGAATCGTTGAACCACTTTACCTTGCCTAGTGCCATGGAGCTTTCCCTTTCTCTCTGGGGTGAGACGATCCGGCTGTCTTCAGGCAACATTCTCAGCCGCCTGATCGCATCTGGGTCAACTCACACCCTGAGAGGGGGCTTTTCGTGCCCCCTCTACTAAAGACTATCTTGAGCAGAGAAGGGCCGATTGTCAAAAGTTCGTCATGAAGGTGACGCCACACGTTAACATGCGAGTTAGCGCGAGTGGGTCGAAGGAAACTCGCCGCTCGAAAAATCAAAAATCAACTCGTCGGCCGCTGCGTATCCCAGCACTCGCCGGATCTCTCTTTGCTGGGCTACTTGATTGTGCTCCAGCAGCGAGCCTTCGAGCTGCAGCGCCACAATCTCAGATTGAAGCTTGCTCACCTGGGCCTGCTTGGAATTGAGTAGACTCTGAAGTCTGAGAAGCTGAAAGACTCCGGGCGAACCTAAAAAACTCGCGAATGCCCCTGAAAGAAACAAACTCCAGAGTGCAAAGATCGCGGTCCAGGCTCGCAGTGGGGTCATTTTTTGAATCTCTTAAAAAGTCCTGCTCCGTTAAAACGCGCGGCAGAACCTAAGCGTTCTTCGATGCGAAGCAGTTGGTTGTACTTGGCGATTCGATCCGTGCGCGAAGCAGAGCCCGTCTTGATCTGGCCGCAATCGGTACCGACTGCAAGGTCCGCGATGAACGTGTCCTCGGTCTCGCCGCTTCGATGCGACGAGATCTGCGAATAGCCTGCGGCCGCCGCCATCTTCATCGTGTCGAGGGTTTCGGTGACGGTGCCGATCTGATTGAGCTTGATCAAAATCGCGTTGCCGATCTTTTGATCGATGCCTTTTTTAAGATAGGTCGCATTGGTCACGAAAAGGTCGTCTCCTACGAGCTGGCAGCGCGAGCCGATCGATTGGGTGAGCGCTGCCCATCCTTGCCAATCGTGCTCCGACAGTCCGTCTTCAATAGATAGAATAGGATACTTATCTACCCATTGGCTATAGAGGGCGACCATTTCTTGCGAAGATCGGCGTTTGCCCTCGAAATCGTAGTGAACTGGGCCACCTGAAGGCTCTCCCGCCGTGCGCGAAACAAACTCGCTAGCCGCGCAATCGAGCGCCAAAAAGATGTCGGTTCCGGCTTCGTATCCTGCCGCACCGATGGCCTGGAGAATCGTCTGGATCACTTGCTCATGGATGTTTTCGCCCGATACCGCCGGTGCGAACCCTCCTTCATCGCCCACGCCCGTCGAGAGCCCCTTGTCATGCAGGATTTTCTTGAGGTGGTGAAAAACCTCGACGCCCGCTCGCAGCGCTTCGGAGAATTTCTCGAAACCCGCTGGCACGATCATGAACTCCTGGATCGCAAGTCCGTTGTCGGCGTGCTTGCCGCCGTTGACGATGTTCATCAGCGGCACGGGCAAAGTCATCCCTGGGGTGCCTTGGATCTTGGAGATGAGCTGATAAGTCTGTTTGCCTTCCGCCTCAGCGCAAGCGCGAGCATAGGCCATGCTCACGGCTAGGATGGCGTTGGCACCTAGCTTGGATTTCTCAGCTGTGCCATCGAGCTCGAGAAGTTTTTGGTCGAGTTGCCTTTGACTCGAAAAGCTCTTCCCTTCGAGCGCAGGCTTGATGATCTGGTGGACGTTGTTCACTGCTTTGAGGGTGCCCTTGCCCAAATAGCGCTTCTTGTCTCCGTCGCGAAGCTCAAGCGCTTCGCCTTCGCCTGTGGAGGCCCCCGACGGAACTATGGCTCTGCCGCGCGCGGGATGCGCGCCGCCCGTGAGCTCGAGCTCGACTTCAACCGTGGGGAAACCGCGTGAATCCAAAACCTCGCGTGCGACCAGTTCTTTGATTTGCATGGGGGCCTTTCCTAGCGCGCGTGCTTGGCGCGCACGATGGTTTTGATGTTGCCGCGAACATTGAAGTCTCCAACCACTTCGATTTCCCAAGGATCAAGTAGCTTGAGCAAATCTTCGAGGATGACATTCACCACGTCTTCATGAAAGATGCCGCGATCTCGGTACTGGTTGAGATAGAGCTTGAGGCTCTTCAGCTCTACGCACCACTCTTTGGGCACATATTTAATAAATAGGGTCGCGAAGTCGGGAAATCCCGAAGCCGGGCAAACGCAAGTAAACTCCGGGCACGAAAACTCAACGGAGTAGCGGCGGACTTGGGTTCGGTTGGCGAATCGTTCGAGACGAGCTTTGCGGATGATCTCGGCGCCATCGGGACGGGTATTGACCAACGCGAATGAGTCGCTGTTTGAAGCAGATTTTTTTGAAGATTTTTTCTTAGCCATGGTCCGGCAAGCTAACACAGACCCCGCCAATGGGAAAGGCTGGCCGTCCTGCGAGCTATCCGACTTTTTGCATGTGGCGTTGATACCGACCCATGACTTCTGCTGTCGAATGGATGAAAGGCATGATGACCTCGATCACTTGCTCGCGCTTGGCGCGGCTAGGGATCTCGGGTAACTCTCGAAGTGCGTAGAGTCGAAAAAAGTAACGATGGGCCCGATCACCCACGGGAGGACAGGGGCCTGCGTATCCCAACTTGCCAAAACTGTTAGTGCCTTGTCGGATTCCGTTGGGCAAGGACTCTTGGGCTGGGATTCCGGCGGGCAAGTGATGCACGTGAGCTGGAATATTGTAGACCACCCAGTGTGTGAAAAGTCCGTGGGGAGAGTCCGGATCTTCGGCGATCAGCACAAAGCCTCGCGTGATTTCTGACGGGCCTTGCCAACGAAGCTCGGGTGACGAATTGTCATAATCACAGGTGTAGCGAGGGTCAAAAAATCCGTTCGAATGGAGGGCATCCGTTGTGAGCAAAAGTCTATGAGGGGGTACGACTTCGAGTGCCATGAGTGGGATCTCCTCGATTCACACTTAAGCAAGAGTCAATCCAAGTCTCGACGCAAGGTTGCTTGGTCGTATCTATTGGGCAGTAGGCTTGGCTTCTGACGAAACGAAGTCGCGGTCCGTTTGGTTTTCTTTCGTGAGCTCGCTTGCTTCAAGTTTCGCTTCGTTTTTATCGGAGTCGTCCAGTTCTCCGCGTCTGAGGCCAGTGAGCAGCTCTTTGCCCTGTCCGATGCGGTTTCTGGAGATGATCTCCTGGCATTGCTTGGCTTTAACGAGTTTTAAGGTGTCTTGAAGCCGAGGCAAGCGGCGTTCTAGGAGTCTTTCTTGAAGATGGTCTGCGCCCGGCTCTGCTACAAATACACTGGGCTGCATCTGCGCTCGACGGTCCACACGCTCTTTTTGAAAGACGACGTATAAATCGTTCTTAGATTGATACAGGCAGCGACCAAAGAACGCGCGCGACTCTAATGCGACTGATCGACTTGAGGGGTCAATGATCTTACCCGGGTGTACGAACGGCTCGGTTCGGCCGCCCGGTCGGACTGCGTAGATGCCCGAATCGAGCGCACATGTTTTACAAGGCTTTGCAGTCAGCAAAAAATAAGGAGGCACCGTTGGAGCGTCTGCGGGAGGACGCAGTGTGCCTAAATAGCGCAGGTCATAGAGCTCAGTCTGAATAGGGGAGGGAGTGGCCTGACCTGGCACTGCCTTAAGTATGAGCGTACTACCTTCGATTCGATCAAACTCTGCAGTGGCCAAGGCCGCGGAAGCGCTCAAAAAAACTACGGTCGCCGCTATAAGGTTCAGGGAGATGCGTGAATAGAAAGCAAGCATGCATTGATTGTAACAGTAATTTGAATTTTCAGAGCAGTTTGCGACGTGTTATAGGGTGAAGCTAAGAAAAGCGTCTTTTTTGGAGGTTTTAACCCAATGGCACAAGCAGGCGACGTCTACGTTTCTCTCGAGTTCACTCCTAATCCCAATACTTTAAAGTATTCCGTCAACCGTGAGTTGCTGGAGAAGGGGGCTGTCAACTTTACGCGCAAAGAAGATGCCGAGGCTCGCTCGCCGTTGGCCGCAAAACTCTTCGCAGTCGCAGGGATCGCGGGCGTGATGATCGGTAAGAATTTTGTCACCGTGACAAAGACCGAAGAAGGCGATTGGGACGTTGTTCACAAGAGCTCTTCGACGATCATTGAGCAGCACTTGTCATCGAATTTGCCAGTTTTGAACGCGGATGCCATGACTGCTGACGCTCATAAAGGTGGATCTACTGAAGTCGAAAGCAAGATCCGCACGATTCTCGATAACGAAATCCGTCCGGCCGTTGCGATGGATGGCGGCGATATCACTTTTGAAAAATTTGAAAATGGCGTGGTTTACCTGGCGCTTCAGGGTTCATGCAGCGGTTGCCCAAGCTCTACGATGACCTTGAAGATGGGAATCGAAACTCGCCTGCGCGAAGCGATTCCAGAAGTTCAGGAAGTAGTTTCCGTCTAACCCGGTACGTCGCCAATTTTCTGACGACGAAGCGTGCGGATCTTGCTAGTTCAAGGGGCATGACTTCTCTACGGATCTTGACCTTGGGGTCACTGTTATTTGTGTCTGCTTGCGCAACGTCACCTACAGGGCGCAAGCAGCTCCTCTATCTTCCTGACGCCCAGATGAGCCAGATGGGTGCGACTGCCTTTGATCAGATGAAGGGCGAGACTCCGGTGAGCTCAAATGCCGCGGTCAATCGGTACGTCCAGTGCGTGGCTGAGCCGATCACAAAGGCTTCTAACCCGCTGCTTCCCAGTCCGATTGAGCGTTGGGAGGTCGTGGTCTTTGAAAGCCCTCAGGTCAACGCGTTTGCATTGCCGGGCGGTAAGATCGGCGTTTACACGGGACTTCTCAAAGTCGCCAAGACCCCTGATCAGCTGGCCGCAGTACTCGGACATGAAACAGGTCATGTGATCGCTCGTCATAGCAATGAGCGCGCGTCCGAGCAGCTCTTGCAGCAAGGGGCTTTGACGGCAGCCAACGCGTTTTTGAGCAGCGGCGGCAAAGGGGGCGGGACCAATTCGATCATCATGGCGGCGCTGGGCTTGGGCACTCAAGTGGGGATCGCACTCCCTCACTCTCGCACGCAGGAGTCGGAGGCGGATACGATCGGCGAGGATCTCATGGCTCAAGCAGGGTTTGATCCCAAGGCAAGCATCGATCTTTGGCGCAACATGGCCGCGGCAGGTGGTGGCCAACCTCCCCAAATATTGTCGACGCATCCTGCGCATGACACTCGGATCGCGGCGCTCCAAGAACATTTGCCCAAGTCAGACGCGATCTACCAGCAAGCAAGGGCAGCGGGACGCGTGCCTAAGTGTGTGCAGCCTTAGGTTCGAAGGCTCAGTTAGGCTTTCGGAAGGTTAAGTTATTGCAACCACTTACTCCGGACTGTAGGAGGGACCCATCATCGAGTATCGTCAGAAAAGTCTGGGAGGCATCGGTGGCGCTGCACTTTCCTGTTTTGCATTTGTAACTAGTAATACCACCAAAGCAATTGCCTACCAATGCGGCGTCAAAAGAGCTCACATCGCCTCGGTCGTCCAATCTCACATTGGTCACATTCTGTTGATTGCAGCATTGACCGCGACGGCTGCTCGCCGTGTATACTCCGGGTGAGATGGATGGAGCCGTTGCGCCAGTCTTGATCAAGCGATCCAGTTTCTTAAAGCTTGTCTCGTATACATCTCGAGATACTTCGAACTTGCCAGAGACCAGAGGTCCAACTCCAGGCAGTGCGAGTAGTTCTTTATGAACTAGAGACACAAGTTTTTCAGGATCTACGCTGAGCTCTGCGGCAACGGTCCTCAAGCTCACCGGCCGCTCGAAGGCTAGGATCAACGGGGTCAGAATATCTTCCTTCTGGCTCTGGTCTGAGATTTCACCCAGCGATTGCTGGTACCTTGCGTCGTCTTTTTGCAGCAGCTTTTTAAGTTCCTCCCGCTTAACATGCAGGATCTTGATCCTCTCGACCTCGTTTGCAGAGAAGCTTCCTGGAGCCGCCTCGATGAGCGCTCCGATCTCGTCATCCTTCGCGAGTAGACCGATGGCGTGGCAGGAGAAGCAAGAAATCCCGTTCTCAACAGCGCGGTCAGGTCGTCCCGGGTCGCTTACGATCTGGATGGGGGCTTTGTCGATTCTGTCGCCCTTGGCATTGGTCAACATATAGGCCTGGAAACCATTGGGAAGGTTAAAGATCACCTCACCTCCTGCAGGAGTCGAGTCCAGTGGGTGGGTAAAAACATTGCGGCGGCCTAGATTGTCATCGTAATCGAGGCTCTTCCAGTAGGCGCCGTAGAGCGAGGGGTAACGCTCGATGATCCGATTGCTCTGAGACACTCCGGATTGAGCAAAGCCCGCGCGAGCTACTTGTCCTTGCTCAAATGCTTTTTTTGTATTCACGCCCAAACGCTGCTCGAGCGCCTTGACGTTCGAAGGGAGGCCCAGGATTTCGTGGTAGAGGGGGGGCCTGGAGCCGTTGGCGAGGAACCAGTCCAAGCGTGCAATCGGGTCGTTGGATCCGGTGAGGTTTTGAAGCTTCTTTCTGATGCCTTTGAGTTCTGAGTTTGCAGCAAAAGATTTGAATGGATCGGCGCTCTGGATCTTCTCCCAAGTTGCCGCGCTCCAGCCCAGTTTGCGCAGGTCAATCCTGACAAATCCTACATGGCCTTGAGCATCGCTCTCGGGCAAGTAAGCATCGTGCTCCCAGGAGAGCGAATTGATGAGTTTGGCCAAAGCGTGCTGATACTGCTGGAGCGTCTCAATCGAGGTGCCGGCATTGATCAGGTTATCCAAGAGAAAATAGCGGATAAAGGGCTGGAGAAGTTTAGGCTGAGTTTGCAGGTCGTTTAAGATAGCTGTAAAGTTCTCAGTTTCGATTAGGGTGTCCACCGTTGGCGCCTTTGGAATCGAACCAATCCAATCGTAAAGGGCTTGTTTTTGCGCCTCATCGAGTTCAGGTCCCGTCTGTGGCATCTCGTTGTTTTTGACGACTTGATAAAGCTTGGAGTTTTCTGGGTCTCCCGGCCTTACAATTCCTTTTTGGATCAAAGAGGGCTCATTCTTCAGGGAGCCAAATCCACCGTCGTCTTCCTCAGCGTTATCGTTATGGCATTTAGCGCAGTGCTGGTCGATGATCTCAGCGGCTTCGGCTGCGTATTGTTCGTGGCTTTTCGTTGCTGAGGAGAGGGGCAATGGTCTTTCTAAAGTAGGTTGAGTTAAGTCGACTTGAGTTTGTCCTCGCGACAGTGGTTGTCCTCGAATAGACTGTCCCATCTTCGAGCAGAGCTCTTCAGCGGCTGGATCATTGTCAACGAAAAGCTTGAGTTCTAGAGGAGCGATCTTTTTTGGATCGAGGCCATGGTTTTGGGGCTGAAACTTTTGAAGCAGAGGCGGTGTTTGAGTGATGCCTACGGCTACCTTGATGAATGCATAGGTCAAAGAGTGAGAGGATGGGTTGCCAGCTTCAGAAGCGCACTCCTTCAACTGCCATTCTGTGAACTTTGAGACGTCGACTGAGTCTCCATTTTTGATGCTCGCAAGGAAAGCTCTCGCTGAGTTCGAAAAGAGGAAGTCGAAGTCGATTTGTTGTCCCGTTACGCCAAAGACAGTGACTCTAGAAAACAGAGTCGAGGAACTGGGTTGTGCGTCGACAATCGCTTCCAAAACCCCGTTCGTCACTTGGGTGGAGGTTGTAGGCAAAGCGTAAATGAGAAATCCATACGGGCGAGTTGAGACATCATCTGCGAACACCCAAGGAGGAGTAAGAATTGTGAAGAGCCCAAAAATGAGTGAGATCAAGAAGCTTTGAATCGATTGATAAGGGCGCATAGAGGGCTCCCGGCAGTTTGGGGTTATTAGGGTGCCCTGGGCTATACAAATTAATTAAATCAGTCAATCATTTTTAGAAGATAAGAAATTGATAATAACTCGAAATCATTTAAAAACTTATTTTCATTGAAGACAATGACGCGATTTACCAAAGTTATTGCTATACAAAATCGCTAAACGATCGAATCTGGCTTCTTAGCTATCCCGCGGTACCAATACCCCACAAATCGCGGCATGCCTTTTACGTAGGACTTCTCGAGACTCTCTAAGCTGAGTTGGCTTTTTAGGAGCAAGTCCTGAATCGACCTGTTGAGATGGCAGCCGCCCATGATTTTTTGCTGGATGCCATTGAGTCTGTCTTGCCACCGAGCAATCCCTTCATCAGGCGAGACTCCATGCTCAAGAAACAAGAACTGTCCACCCGGCTTCAGAATGCGAGCGATCTCCTGGAGTGCGCATTCGGGCGAAGGAATCGTGCACAAGGTGAGCGTTGAGACCACGCAGTCTACCGACTGATCGGCAAGGGACAGCTTTTGACCATCTAGTCCTACCCACTCGAAGGGAAAGGGTAAATCCTGGATTCGCTTGGCGGCGATACTCCGCGCGACTTGCGAGGGCTCAACGGCTAGGAGGCGGGTCACCGAGTGTGGGTAGTGTTTTAGATTCAGCCCCGATCCCATTCCTATCTCAAGCACAATCCCTGAAGCGTGCTTGATAACCTCTTTGCGAGTTTTCTCGATCTCAAGAGAGTTCGCGCAGAAATTGAGAAGATGGGGCAGGATACGATCGTCGTAGAATCCCACGTGCGCAAACCCTTACTGCATCGCGCCCGGAGTTTTAGGCGCAAAGGGCTTGATGTTTCCGCAGTTGGAGCTGAGAAACTTCGCTTTTTGTGTCACTTCAGACACGCGCCCGTCCTTGGTGAACTGCATTTTTCCCTCATAGGCGTTCGAAGACTTAAAGTTCCATTCGCCTTTTCCAGTCGATCCGTCCTTGCAGGTGAAGTCCATGGCCATGCGCTTTGAGTTCTGCTCGGTGATTTTGCTCTCACAGTTGCGGCTGGGGTCGTGCCCTAGGTTCTGCATCTGAGAAAGGAGGTCTTTTGTGTAACAAATCTGAGTGCCGCCGTTTCCGGAGGGGGCAAGGTTCAAGCCCGACTTGCCCATCATCGCCATCATTTGCTTCTGTTGCTCAGGCGACATCTGACCCATGGCTTTTTTTAGCTCGGCCTGGGGGTCTATTTCGCGCGCGCCATCCTTCATCTTCATTTTGATCTCCCAAAGGCCGGGCTTAATCGGGCTTTGTTGGGCGAAAGCAAAAAGGGGGAGAGCAAAAACCAAAACACAGGTCACTTTTAGATGCTTCATTGGGCCGACATTAGGGCCGAAAGGGGCGTTTGTCTAGGCCTGCGCGTTAACCGAGGGGCTGGTCTAGGGTGTCCCGCTGGCGTGTTTGGCTTCCTTCGGGGCGACCAGTCTCTTCAAAAGCTCACCGCTCCAGATCCTAAAGCGATCAATGTAGGAGAACGCCGCTGGAATCACGATCAGCGTGAGTAGCGTTGAGCTAATCAATCCGCCGATGATCGAGATCCCCATGCTTGTGCGTTGGCGAGAGGCTTCGTTCAGGCCCAAGGCAACAGGCAGGGTGCCTGCGATCAGCGCCATCGTGGTCATCAAAATCGGCCGCAAGCGGGTTTTGCCAGCTTGGAGTAGGGCTTCTGAGCGAGAAACGCCCTTGGCGATCTGCTGGTTCGCGTAGTCTACCAACAAGATGGAGTTCTTGCTTGCTACGCCCAAGAGCATGATGCTTCCGATCATCGAGAAGATGTTAAGCGACTGTTGAGAGATCGCAAGCGCAACGAACGATCCGCACATCGCCAGTGGCAACGCGAGCATGATCGTAAAGGGCGTCACGAACGACTCATACAGGCTTGCGAGCACCAAGAAGATAAAGAGTACGCCAAACCCCATGGCAATCATCATCGAGACGCCAAGCTCCTGAAAGTTCTCGGCCTGTCCCACGAACAAAGCGCGCATCCCTTGGGGCAGTGGCAGGTCGGTCTTCATGATGCGATTGAGGTCGTTCATCACGTCTCCGATGCCGGCGCCAGGTGAGATGTCAGCCGTGAGGGAGATCAGGCGACCGCGATCCTGGCGTGAAATCGATGCCGGGCCTTTGGCCTCGACAGGTCTTGCAACGTCCGTCAATCTCACTAGATTGCCGTTCACATTGGGGACAAACGTCTGCTCAAAGCCTGCGCGCAGATTGCGTTGGCCTTCCTGCAAGCGCACGCGCACGTCATACTCGCGCCCGAGCTCTCGGTACTTGGCTGGTACCAGTCCCTCGATTTGAGCGCGAAGCTCCGTGCCAAGTCCGCGCGAGGAGATGCCCAACGCCTTGGAGGCGCGCTCGTCTAGAGTGACTTGCAGTTCGGGCTTGCCGGGACGATAGGACGTATCAACGTCTTTGAGGCCAGGGTGCTTGCGCATGATCTCAAGAAGTTTGGTGCTGTACTCCTCGAGCTCTTTTTGATCGAGCCCGATCAGGTTGAGATTCAGAGGGCGCTGACCGCCACCCACCGCATCGTAGTCTTTGACGGCTGGGTTTGCGTAGGCAAAGGGCTTGAGCTGGCCGCGCAAGCGTTCCTTGAGCTCGATGGTGTTAACCTTTCGCTTTTTTGCAGGGACCAAGCGCACAAAGTAGTCAGCGTAGTTGGCCTCGCCATCGCGAGAGCCAATCGTCATGGCCGAGACCTCGACTTCTTTGTTGGAGCGAATGATCTGGTCGACCTGCGTGGCTACTTCATTCATGGCGTTGAGATTGGTACCGGGAGGCAAGTCGATTCCTACGGCAAACTCGCCAGCGTCTTGAGGAGGCAAGAAGGTTTTAGGGACAAACTTCACCGATGAGCAGCTCGCGATCGAGACGATCACGGTGATCCCGATCGAGCGAAGCGGGCGTGCAAGCACTACGCGCAACAATCTCTCGTATTGGTTCTCGAGCCAGGTCTGAAAGCGATCAAACCCGCGCAGCATCCGTCCCACGGTTTTGGACCAGATGCTGCCGGAGTCTTGGTTATTGTGCAGCGATCCTGCAAAATAAGCAGAAAGCATGGGCGCGATCGTCAGTGCATCGAACAAGCTGATGAGCATGGCAAAGCAGATGGTCGCTCCAAACTGCCTAAAGAACTGACCCACGACGCCGCCTAAAAACGCGACCGGAGCAAACACGGCGATCACGGCGGCAGTGGTCGCGATAACAGCTAATCGAACCTCAGCAGTTCCCTCGCGAGCAGCATCCGCCGGCGACTTGCCCATCTCGATATGCCTAAAAATGTTCTCGCGCACAACGATCGCGTCGTCGATCAGGAGACCGACCGACAAGCTAAGCGCAAGCAAGGTCATGATGTTGATCGTAAAGCCTGCGATTGCCATGAGGATGAATGCGCCAATCAGCGAATTGGGCAGGGCAAGGCCCGTAATGATCGTAGAGCGCCCGTTGCCCAAGAAGAAGAAGACCACGATGACTGCAAGCACTACTCCCATGAAGATGGATTCTTTGACGTCGTCCACGTTAGCGTGGATCCAGACGCTGCCGTCGCGAACCATCGTCAGCTGTGGCTTGCCGGGTTGGTTCTCCATTTCGGTGTTGATCGCAGCGACTTTTTTCTTAAGAGCATCGACAACGGCGATCGTGTTCGAGCCAGATTGCTTGAAAGCATAGAGAAACAGCGCGCGATTGCCGTTCACGAACGCGCGCGAGTTCTCGTCTTCGAGGGTATCGACCACGGACCCGATTTGGCCAACGGTCGTAGGCACGTCGCTGCCAAAAAAATTGACGATGGTATCTCGGATGTCATCAAGCGAGCGAAACTCTCCCATCGATCGAAAGACCGTTTCTTGCTTGCTCTCATTGACTTTTCCGAGTGGCACGTTCTCGCCGGCCGAGTTGAGTTTTGCGAACACGCTGGTGGCTGAGATCTCGCGCGCCTTGAGTTTAGCGCGGTCGAGGGCGACGTGGATCTCGCGCTTGCGTCCTCCGATGACTTCGACGAGGCCGACCTTGGCCACTTGCTCGAGCCTGGGGCGAATCACATCGTCGGCTACGTCGTATAGTTTTCCGGGGGGCAGATCCGCTGATAGCGAAAAGGTGACGACCGGCTGGTCAGCGGGGTCGATACGACGAATCACGGGCTCCTTGATGTCTGCCGGGAGCTTGCGCTTGGCTCCGCCCACTCGATCACGGATCTGCTGCTCGGCATACTTGATATCCGTTTCGAGGGTGAACTCCGCGATCACGCGGCTCACGCCTTCTTTATTTGTCGAAGTGAGACGCTTGATCCCCGCAAGAGTGCTGATTTCGTCTTCGAGCGGCTTTGAGATCAAGGTCTCGATCTCTGCGGGGCCCGCGCCTGGGTATCCGGTCGTCACGGTTACGACCGGAAAAGTGACGTCTGGAAACAGGTCCACGCCGAGTTTACCCATGGAGAGAAGGCCCACTGCCAGCATGACGAGCACGACGCAGGTGATGAAGATGGGACGCCGGATAGAAAGATCGGCGAGATTCATAGTTCTTCTCCGTAAAGTTTCATTTGCGACAAGACGGCTAATACCTCTGATTGAGCGCGGATGCGGCCTAGCTGTGCGAGCGCGAAGTCCTGTTCAAAAACTAGGACTTGATAGGTTGTGGATCGACCGCTTCTCAGTCTCTCTCGTTCGTGGCTGATTTTTCGCTCCTGAAGGTTCTCCACTCCCAAGGCAAGCTCCATGCGGTTCTTGGCTTGAGTGAGGCGGTCGAGCAAGTCCTTCCACTCGGTTTCCTGTTCAAAGAGTTTGCGCTGATAGGTGGCTTCGGCGCCCGCAGCTTCACGGCGATAACCCTCTCGCGAGTTCTGAAGAACCGGGATGTCGATGGGAGCCGAAAAGCGCAGTCCCACGGCAGCGGCGGGGTAGGTGAATGATGCGGATTGTGAGAAGGAGGTCTCCAGGGAGCTGTTATTGCCGTTCATCGATAAGTTGCCAAAAACATCGAGCGTAGGGCGGTCCCTTTCGAGCGCGACAGTTGCTCCTGCCACTGCCGCGCGAGTCTGCTCTGAGGCCGACTTGACATCGTCTCTTAGCTGCGCGCGTTTTGGGGCTTCGGCGTGGCGCAGGGAGTCTTGGGAGAGCTCAGGAAGCGATTCGTCTACGGCATTTGAGTCCACGCCTCGAGAAGAATTGAAGGCGCGAGCAGCGGTTGCTTCTTCGTCAATGGACCCCTGCAATTCAAGTCGACGCAGCTCAAGCGCGGCTTGTGATTGAAACGCGTCGCTTCGATCTCCGAGCTGAAGGCGCGCACGGCGCTCGCTCCAATCATAGTTTTTCTTGGCTCGCTCGAGCGCTTCGCGCTGAACTCTGACTGCTTGGCGCGCGGCCACCAGTCGCCAATAGGCGCTCTCTGCTCGCACTAGGGCTCCGCGCGCCTGGTAACGTGCTTGATGATGGCTTGACATGGCTTGTGCTTCGAGCGCTTCGTGTTGAGCGGTGGTCCCACGGCCAAACCCATTGGCCCAGATCGACTGAGTCAGTTCGAGATTAGTCGAGGTAATGTAGCTCCCCAGGGAGTTGCTGCCGCCCGAAAGGCTCGTCGCCGCTGCAGGAGAGAGCGCCGATAGGAGCGGAGATCGCGGGTTGACAAAATTGAGAGTGAGCAAGTTGTAATAAAGCTTTGCTTGCAGTCCAAACAGCGTCTGCTTGCTTACTCCCACGCTCACGGTATGGGTGTCCTGAAAGTCATAGACAAAAAGCGGTATTTGGGGAGGTCTGCCGTCATGGCTGTATTGGTAGTTTACGAAAGCCGTAGGCGCTGTGTGCAAGTCAGCTTCATGCGCCCTCAGTTCAGCTCCCTGTGAGCTCGAAACCGAGCCTCTATATCCGGTGTTTTGATCCTTCACTTGCGACAGATAGTCCTGCAAGGAGAGGGTGGCCTTGGGGGTGCGTTCCGCAGCTTGTGCAGTCCAGGTCCAGGCCAAAAGGCATCCAAGAAGTGCGGCAGTTAGGTACCAAGTTTGGCCGCGAGCAGAAGGGGTGAATGCGTTCACTGGGCATTCCTTTCGTGAGAGGATTCGCGCGCCTGAAGCGCGCATCCGTGGAGACAATTTCGTACGATGTGTAAAAGCACTCGGTCCCTGTGCTTTTTGTCATGAAGACTTTTTCCAAATATCTTTTCGCTGATGGGGTTGGATTTGGCGAACTGAAGCACGCTTCCCATAAAAATCTGGGCTGTGATGTGCGGGTCGAGGCTAGGATCGATGAGCTTTTGCTTCTGAGCGGATTCAAAAAAATGTTGAACTGTCTCGAAGACTTTTACAAAGGTCTCTCTAAAGACATCCTGAGCGATTGGCAGCTCCATTTCGCATTCTCTGTGCACGATGCGCGTGACATCCCTCTCCTCAAGGTGAAAAATGATGATCTCTTCGACAAACATGCCGAGTCTAAGACGCATTTCTTCGAGAGTACTGGGCGGTTGTAAGAGGCGATGGGTCACCGCGAGCCGTTTACGGCCGAACTGCTCTAGGCAAGATCGGTAGAGGTTTTCCTTGCCGCCAAAGTGATAGCTCACGAGACTCACGTTCACGCCCGCGGCATCGGCAAGCTCTTTTACGCTGGCTCCATCAAATCCCTTTTGGGCAAAGAGGCGAACCGCCGCTGCAATCAGCCGCTCACGCGTGTCTTCCTTGGCGTCGTTCGGAGCTTTGCGCTCCGAATGCTTTGTCGAAACTCGTTTTGCAGATGACATGAAATGTAGGATTATTGCGATTAGCTAAAATTGTCAAACGTTCATTTGAAATTATCAGCTTTCTGTTTGACCCCTCCTGATTCAGGCGAGCACTTGTCGGTGCGTGGATGAATCAGATTTTTGGAGGGACCTTCAAAACTCTTAGAAAAAGTCGCCTAGAAATTATGGTCCGCGCTTTGCTCCTGTGCGGCAAACGTCTCATAGGGAAAGAGGAGTAAAAATGAAGATTCATAGATGGTTCATGGTTTTGGGTCTGGTTTGCGCAGTGGGTACTGGGGCTGTAGGCTGCGGTCAGGAGGCTCGGCCCGAGCAACCTCCGAGGACTGAGCAGGTTCAGAACCCTGAGAAGCCTCAGGGGGCAGTCGTTGCCGCGGAAGCTCTGTCTGCGGCTGCTGCTTTTGAGAAGCTTAATATTCGTCTGGTGAGGGCTGGGAGCGATCCTGTCTTGCCGGATCAAGGATTTGATCTCAAGTCCGAGCGCCGTGAGGATAAAGTTTCATATTCAAACGACGGGATAGTATTCACCAACAACATCATTATCGGCGAGAGGGCGACTCGAAAGGCGATCTTTCTCGTATGGGACGAAAACTCACTAGGCGCGCCCATCACGCGAGTATCGGCCACTCACCGAGTCGAGCAACTCAACAACCGAGAGGTCGGAGAGTTCGCCACGGTTCCAGTACTATCGGACATCCAAAGCAGTCGATGGTTTGTAGCGCTCAACCCGCTTTTCGCAGGCGATGGCTTGGATGAGTATTCTGGAATCCAGCACGTTTTGAGATTGGACCTGGTGCAGTCCGATGGATTGAGGCGTCGGGTGAGCGTACGGTTTCGGGCGACCGGGCCTAATCCAGGCCTAAAGATTCACTCCGAGTCCGGTTCGACGGCCGAACCTTTGGAGATGATCGGAAAGCTAGGGCAAGACATTTTAGGGTTCTATCGCATTGAGGTTCGCAACCCCGCGAATCGGCCTCAAGTAGTTCAGCTGATCGGAGTTGGGCCAAACGCCTCTCGGTTTGAAATCTACTTGGTGAGAAAGACCACTTACGATCCTCGCGTGGGGAACTCTGTTCCAGGCGCCAATTCGGTCGCGTTTCAGAGTTCCGCGCCTCCAGTGTACATAACGAGTCGGATGGCCCTCGTGGATCAGGAGGGGCTTTCTCGTTTGGTCGAGGTTAGTTCGGAGGGAAAAATCACTTTGCCACCTCGCGGTATGTTGGTGATTCCATTTTCTGTGACGCTGATCGGGCGACAAGACCGATGCTCGCTTCCCGCTCTGCGTTCGTATGACGTCAGTAGGCATGGCCCGGCTGGCTATCAAATGTGGAATGAGACAATCAGCTGGCAAATCGCGGGGAGTCTGCTCGAGGCTAGCGTGAACCTGCGCATGGAGCTCATTCCGGAAGAGGGAGAAGAAGTGGCTGGAGAAAGCTCTTGGGATTTTTCTCGAAGCTTTAGATTCCCGGCGGGAACGGTTCCTTCAATCATTGAAGGCCCGTTTGGTTGTCGGGGACTGTTTTGAGAACCACTCAGCCTGAGAAGTTCTGGATCGCGTTTTGATTGTCCCGCATGACACAGTCGTCCCATTTGACACATTCCTAGACTGGACAGCTTTGATTAAACTGATTACACCCACCACAACTTTTAGTCGCGGGAGTGTTTCAAATGGAGACGGTGCGGGGTTTTGATAAAGGGTTTTGTGCGTTAGTTTTTGCTGCGATGGTTTGGCTAGTTGTGCCGGGCGCGATTGTCGCGCGCGCCGACGCAATGAATGCGGCATCTCAGGCGTCCGAGGAAGAGAAGTACGATCGCCTCGATGGAATGGGCGCTTCCGGAAAAAAAGTGAACGTCATAGAGTGGGAAGGCAATCTAGAGATCCATGTCTATCCCGCTGGTAGCTTGAGTGGTCTGTCCCTCAAGCTCGACAAGCGACAAAAGAATAAGCCAGTGATGGTAATCGGCTACCGTTTCGACGGCGCTAAGAACACCCAGCTCATACGTCGCGCGATCTTAGGTGTTCCGTTCCAAGAAGGCTTCAGGGCTTATCGCGATTCAAAAGCGGCAGCTGATGGGTACGATAAGGTCATTATTTCTAATAACGGCCTTTCAGGCGATCTCAAGCTCTTTGCTTTGGATGCTGAACCCACTCAACTCTATCCCGATGGTCATCCCGCTTTAGTGGCGGCTCCAGCGCCAGAAACGGATGCCAAGCGAAAGCCTGCAGCAGACACTCAGGATCACGACGTGGTGCAGGTGGATGATGCTGGCACGATTCAGCCCTTCTTTACTAAGCCCGGGCGCAAGTAGTCACTTCACTAGCTTGATGTACTCGATGACATCGGTGAGTTCTTCTTCGCTCAGCTCATAGCCTGGAAGCTTGTCCTTGTAGACTGCTATGTAATAGGGCTTGTAGAACTTCGAAAGCACTGTGCGGATCACTTCTCGCATATCCGCTTCGTCGACCTTGACGACTTTACCATCCGTTCGAGTCCGAGTGGAGCCGTAGAGGCCTTTCCAAGTTGGGCCGGCTGAGGGGCCGCCGTCCATCGTGTGGCAATCCAGGCAATGGTGCGAGTCGATCACCTTTTTGCCTTTGGCTATGATTTTTGCTTCCGCTTCGTTTTTGGCCACCGGCGCGCCCGCACGAGTCTCAGTGGTTTCATGTGCTGTGACGGCCGGAATGGCAGAAATGTCCATGGCTACCGAGGAGGGTGGAGTCGCTGCTGCTGCAGTAGAGGCGGGTATCTCTTCGGGTTTGGACTGAGATTGGGTCATGCCCAAGAGTGAGAAAGTCATGAGGACGACAGCGGTTGCGATCATGGGTTTCGTCAAAGATTGCATACCTAAGAATTGTAACGACGAGTTCAAAGGATTGAAATCCAATTGTGGTTGAGAGGTAATCCGACATATGTAGAATGCTACAAGATTTAGGGTGGGGTCCGTCACTGCGGGCCAGGCCGAGGAGATATTACAAAGATGGCACAAAAGTTTGCGTTCTCAATGCAGGGCGTTGGAAAGATCTATCCACCTAACAAGGCTGTCCTACGGGACATTTATTTGTCGTTTTACTATGGCGCCAAGATTGGCGTGCTCGGCCTCAATGGCTCCGGCAAATCGACCCTGCTAAAAATTATTGCAGGTGAAGAGAAGAACTTTAACGGGGAGGCTCGACCGACAGAAGGGATGTCGATTGGTTACCTCCATCAAGAGCCGCATCTCGAGGACGCTCAAACCGTCCGTGAGAACATCCAAAGCGGCTTGGGGAACGTCGTGAAGTGGCTTGCACGCTACAACGAAATCAACAATGCCTTTGCTAATCCAGAGATGGATCCTGACCAGATGGAAAAGCTCCTGGCGGAGCAGGGGGATCTTCAAGAGAAGATTGAACACGCCAACGGTTGGGATCTAGATCGCACACTAGATATCGCGATGGATGCTTTGCGCTGTCCGCCGCCTGATACCCTTGTAAAAACTTTATCCGGCGGAGAGCGCAGACGCGTAGCTCTTTGTCGCTTACTGCTTCAGAAACCAGACATCTTGCTTCTCGACGAACCGACCAATCATTTGGACGCTGAAAGCGTGGGTTGGCTTGAGCAATTTTTGAAGCAGTACCAGGGTACTGTTATTTCCGTGACTCATGATCGCTACTTTCTCGACAATATCGCGGGCTGGATTTTGGAGTTGGACCGAGGCCACGGGATTCCTTGGGAAGGAAACTATTCCTCTTGGTTAGATCAGAAGCAAACTCGCCTGGCTCAAGAAGAAAAGACGGAGACTAAGCGCCAGAAGACGCTAGAGCGCGAGCTTGAATGGGTCCGGGCATCTCCTCGTGCGCGTCAAGCCAAGAGCAAGGCGCGCGTTCAGGCCTACGAGAAGTTGGTGGCTGAAGATCGCCCTGAGAAAATCGACGAGCTCGAGATCTATATCCCGCCAGGGCCTCGTTTGGGCAATTTGGTTTTTGAAGGCAACAAGCTCAGCAAGTCCTATGGCGACAAGCTGCTCTTTGAAGATCTCTCGTTCAGTATTCCGCCCGGAAGCATTGTCGGGATCATCGGCGGTAACGGCGCCGGCAAGACAACGCTTTTTAAACTTTTGACGGGCCAGGAAAAACCAGATTCTGGCACGGTCCGTGTCGGCGATACAGTCAAGGTTTCTTATGTCGATCAGATGCGCGAGTCGCTGGATCCTGAGCAGTCGGTCTGGGAAGTGATCTCAGACGGCAAGAACGAGACGATCATGCTCGGCAATCGAGAAGTTCAATCCCGCGCCTACTGCGCGCGGTTCAATTTCACGGGCGGCGACCAGCAGAAGAAGGTGGGTGTTTTGTCAGGCGGTGAGCGCAACCGCGTTCAATTGGCTAAGCTCCTGAAGGCCGGCGGCAATGTGCTGCTTCTCGATGAGCCAACTAATGATCTGGATGTCAACACTCTGAGAGCTCTTGAAGAGGCGCTGCTCAACTATGCGGGTTGCGCGCTCATTATCAGCCATGATCGCTGGTTCCTTGATCGTGTTTGCACGCACATCATGGCCTTTGAGGGGGACAGCAAAGTCACAATGTTTGAAGGCAATTTTCAAGAGTACGAAGAGGACAAGAAGAAGCGTCTGGGTGCTGAGGCGACTCAGCCGCATCGGATGAAGTTCAAGAAGCTTACTCATTAGCGTGGGTTTTAGATTCGACTATTTGAAGGACACGGGCGGAACTAACGATCGAGGGACTGAGTTAGTTTTGATGGGCGCTTTCGAAGCTAAAGGGTGTCTTTAACGCAAAAGGCAACACCTCTAGGGCCTTCACCCAGATCAATAACAGGTCGAATACGATCCTCTTCCCAATCGTAACCATACATCGCCAACTTATTTGGATCTTGTTCATTTTCTCTGTGCATACACATTAAATAAGCTCCAATCTTGGGGTTGTATATTCTCTGTCTAAAAACGCCTAAGTCGTTCCGGATTGCTTCAGAAAGTTCACTGCACGTGGCTACTCTTGCTCCGCGAACTGTGCAAGTTCTCGTCGCGCTGGCAGGACTAACTGAATATGCATAGAGAGAGTTCTCAGGATACTGATCGGGATGCTCAAGAGCGTCAGTAAAATCCAACCAAGCAACTTTGTTTTGATCTATCCAAGTTGACTTGTGACTTACTAGTTCTTTGCTTTTATGCCATCTCGCGCCAGTTCTTGGAGACAAGCAATAGTTTCCTTCAGCTAGGCTTTTACTAGAGGCGTCACAGGTCGGGAGCCTTTGATCAAGGGGTGGGCCCATGCAAGTGGCTAATTGGCCTTTGGTTTTCTCGAGATCTTTTGTGAGCGTTGCAATTTGGGCACCTAACTCTTTAATAGTGGGTTGCTCAAAAAGAGCTGCAGTCACTTGAAGAATGCCTTTTTCGATTCCAGAATCAGTGCATGGTTGGGTGGACTTGCTTACTTTTTTGCTTACGGCTTCGGCAGGATCACTTTCGGTTAGGTAGAGTCGGCAATTGCGATCAAACCTGACAATGTCGAGTTTTAATAGGATGTTGGCAGACAGTTCTTTGCCTACTTCGATTTGGCAGGCTTCGTCCCTGCAGGCTGAAAAGCTGCTGAGCTTCAATTCTTCAATGACCTTTTGCTCTTCACCTTCTGTTAAGACCAAGACAGCTCGAGGAAGCAGCGCGGATCTCAAAAGAAGTCGTGCTTTTTTGCCGTCCCCAATCACGGTCTTGTCCCCAGTTACGAGTAGCGATGCAATGGGCTTAGATGCATGACTCTGAGAGTGCGTAAGTAATAAGGTCAAAAAAAGCGCACAGAGAGACAATCCTCGTGAGTGATAAAGGGTGTTCTTTGATTTTATCATGCTTTTTTGTGTACTATTTTGGACTAGTATTGTCAATGACGGGCGGCCGTGGGTCTCTAAGTTTAAATATTAATTATATAATAAAATTTTGAGCAAGGGAGGAAGAGGGGTTGGGTGCTGTGTGTCTATTGAGTTGATGCCCATGCACGGGCGTAAATGCGCTGTACTTTGATCGGTGATGTATAATTTTTGTGCACATTGATGGGCATCTTAGAGTGTCCGAAGTCGTAGCCCTGCATTCAGTTCAGTGGGCTAGTGGGCTAGTGGGCTAGTGGGCTAGTGGGCTAGTGGGA
>JACCDG010514003.1_pt1 | contig 41201 bp, 30 predicted proteins | sample 7442471 | NCBI WGS metagenome assembly JACCDG01 (sample SAMN15323444, study PRJNA562643) | freshwater metagenome | isolation source: river surface water | place: USA:Blue River Watershed | collected 2017-08-17
CGCCACCCCGCAGTCCGCCCTGGACTTTGCGGGCCTGGGCGCGTTGCGCGGCAAGGCACAACAGAAATCGGACAAGGCCACGCGCGAGACCGCGACCCAGTTCGAGGCCATGTTCATCCAGGAGATGCTCAAGTCGATGCGGGCGACGATCGAAAAGAGCGACCTGATGGGCTCGGACACCGAAGACCAGTTCCAGGACATGCACGACCGTGAACTGTCGATGCAGATGGCGCGCCGCAATACGCTGGGCATCGCCGACATGGTCGTCAAGGCGGTCGAGCGCAATGGCGGCGAGCTGCCCGACTTCAAGGCCAAGGCCGAGCCCTTGCCGCTGAACCCGGCGCCCCAGGCGCTGGAAATCCAGCGCAACCCGAACGCCCTCAAGCTGGTGCGCCCGGAGCGCTTCAACCTCGACCGTCGCCTGCTCTCGCCGATCAAAGGGGGCATTGAATGAGTGATCTGCTCAGCATCGGCGGCTCCGGCGTTGCGGCCTACCAGCGCGCGCTGTCGACCGTATCGAACAACATCGCCAACGTCGGCACCGAGGGCTACGTCCGCCAGGAAACCTCGCTGACCGAGACCATGCCGCGCCAGCAGGGCCGCGTCTATCTCGGCACCGGCACGGCAGTCACCGCGATCAAGCGCGCGTACGACCAGTTCCTCGAGACCAACCTGCGCAACAGCACCAGCGAGCTCAGCACCCAGGAGCCGATGGTCAATTACGCCAACCGCGTGGTCGACATCCTGGGCAGCGAGACCATCGGCCTGCCGTCGGCCATGGACCAGTTCTTTGCGACCTCGCGCTCGCTGTCGGCCGATCCGTCGTCGACCATCCTGCGCCAGCAATTCCTGCGCGATGCCGACAGCCTGGCTGGCCGCTTCCGCGAATTGTCGACCCAGATGAGCGGCGTCGATACCGAGACCCGCGAGGCCATCAATGCCCGCGTGGCCGACATCAATACCCTGGCGGCGCAGATCGCGACCGTCAACAAGCAGCTCTCCAAGCACCCGCTGGTCGACCGCCAGCCGCCGGACCTGCTCGACCAGCGCGACCTGCTGCTGACCAAGCTGTCGGCGCTGGTCAAAGTCAATACCACGACGCGCGCCAATGGCGCCGTCGACCTGTCGATCGGCAATGCCAGCGGCGGCAGCAAGTTGGTCGAGGGCGACCGCTCGGTGCCGCTGATGGCGCGCTTCGACGAGAAAGACCTGTCGCGCGTGACCATCGTCGCCGACCCCTACAGCAAGACCCCGCAGGAAGTGGTGGGCGTGGCCAGCGGCGAGCTGGGCGGCCTGCTCGGCTTCCGCGAACAGGTGCTGCAGCCGACCTTTACCTCGCTCGATTACCTGGCCTCGACCTTTGCCAATGAAGTCAACGCCATTCATCGCAATGGCATCGACCTCGAGGGCAATGTCGGCAAGGACTTGTTCCAGATCGCCGCCATCGCCAGGACTGATGCCGTCAGCGGCCAGACCGTCATGGTCGATCGCGCATCGGCCGGCCTGAGGGTGGCGATTGACGACCCGAACAAGGTCGCCGCCGGCGGCCTGTTCCGCGTGATCGAAAACGCCAATAATCTGTCGGGTGCCGATGCGGCGCTCAGCTATGCGGCCGACTATGCCGACCCGGCCAGCGTGAAATCGCTGTCCCAGGTCTTGCTCAACAATCCCGATCCTTCGGCGGGCATCGCCGCGCCGCGCGACTGGCTGCTGGGCCAGATCCCGATGGGCGCCGACAACTGGTCGCTGTTCCTCGACAATGCCAGCAGCAAGCAGAACGTCCAGGTCTTCACCCGCGACGGCCGCCAGCTGCTGGGCGCCCCGATCAGCGACGAGGCGACCCTCGACGCCCTGATGACGAGCAAGAACGGCTTCGTGGCCGGTTCCAGCTATTCATCGACCTACCTGAACCAGTCGGGCGATGCCGGCTACAAGCAGATGTCGGTCTTCTATGGCCTGATGTCCAAGCCGGTCAAGGCCTATGATCCGGCGACGCAGTTCACGCCCGAGCATGCGGTGCTGCCGAGCACGATCGAGCATATCGAAGTCACCGGCTCGACCATCCCGGCCAACATGAGCTTCATCGGCGCCAACCACCTGAGCATCAATGGTCGTTCGCTGCCGGCGCTGTACCCGACCCAGCCGGCGCAGACCATCCAGGCCAGCGACATCGCCGAGTGGATGAACCGCGCCGCCGACGGGCTGGAGCCGCCGGTGTCGGTCAATGCGACCACGACCACGCCGGCGCTGACGATCAATGCCGCCGACGGCCTGTACATCAACGGCATCGCGATTCCCGCCGAGAGCGGCCGCAGCCTCGCCGCCCTCGCATTGCAGATCAATACCCAATACGCGAACGAGACCAATGTCGTCGCCGCCGTCAACGCCGCCGGCACCGGCCTGGTGCTGACCAATGCCGACGGCTATGGCGGCAATGACATCCGCGTCGGCAGCATGGATGCCGACGGCAAGCTGGCCAGCGAGCTGGCCTACCGTGGCAAGCTCAATTTCGGCGACAGCTTTTCGATCACCATCGGCTACGGCAGCGCCGGCGTGGCCGGCGACCTCGACCTGCTGGGCACGCCCGAGGGCAAGTACTACACCGGCCTGATGCCCATCGTGCCGATCTCGGCCACGATCAGCGGCGCACGCATTCCGTCGAATGCCGACGAGATCGCCGGCAACACCTTGACGCTCAATGGCAAGGCGCTCGCCGCGCTGGACTATAACCGCCGCCTGAAGGTGCCGGACATGGTCGGCTGGCTCAACACGGTCGGCGCGACGCTCGAGCCGCCGGTCGTCATCAGCGGCAGCAATGAATTGCGGGCCTCGGCCAAGAACATCAAGGACGGTCTCGACAAGGGCCTGCCATTGCAGATCAATGGCGTGAAAGTCACGGGCAACGGCACCGGCGGCAGTTTCGCCTCGGTCGACGACCTGGCCGCCAGCATCAACCAGGCCGACACCGGCCGCGTGGTGGCCGCACAATCGGCACAGAACCTCACGCGCAAGCTGTCCATCAATGGCGTGGCCATCAACGGCAGCGGCGTCAATGGCACCTTCACGACCCGGGCCGACATGCTGGCCGCGATCAATGCGCAGACCGGCACCACCGGCGTCACCGCCAGCATCGACGCCAGCAGTGGCGAGATCACGCTCTCGAACGCCGGATCGGACCAGGCCGGCGAAGACATCGTGCTCGGCCCGCTGGACGACACCAATGCGCTGGGCGTGGCCAGCGGCACCTATTCGAAAGTCTATGCCGAGATCGATGCCGACGGCACGATGCTGGTCCGCAATGGCAGCGGCGCCGATATCACGATCTCGACCCTGACCGGCGGCAACAACGTGCTGGGCATGGGCAATGGCGGCTATCGCGGCAAGATCGACCTGGCCTCGAGCGCCGAGATCCGCATCGGCTTCACCGCCGAGCATACCGAGGACGGCGCGGCCGAGCTGGCCAAGCTGGGCCTGCGCACCGGCGTCTATGTCGATGGCGCCGCCGAAGAAGATCTGCTGGTGTTCGTGACCGAGGGCTCGGGCACGGTGGCCGGCAGCTTCGATGCGACGATGGCCGACCCGGCCTCGCTGGACAAGGCCCGCATCAATGCCTTGCGTGCCGAGAAGTACGACATCACCTTCACCTCGGCCACCCATTACCAGATCAGCTGGACCAACCCGGCCAATGGCCTCAAGACCCTGCTTGCCGAGCGCGACTATGACGCCAGGGCCGGCATTCAGTACCAGGGCGTGACGCTGGCGCTGAACCGCGCCCCGGCCGCCGGCGACAAGTTCGTCATCGACGGCAACCAGGACGGCACCGGCAACAACGAAAACATGCTCGACATCGTCGCCATGCAGACGCGCGGCTTCGTCGGCGGGCGGGGCGGCAAGACCCTGGCGCAGGCCTATGAGGAAGAAGTCGGCAAGGTCGGCAACTTCGCCAGCCAGGCCACGATTGCGCAGCAGGCGCTGCAGGTCGTCAATGACCAGGCGGTCGAGGCGCGCGACAAGGTCTCGGGCGTCTCGCTCGACGCCGAGGCGGCCGACCTGATCCGCTTCCAGCAGGCCTATCAGGCCAATGCCAAGGCGATGCAGATGGCCAGCGAATTGTTCGATTCCATCCTGCAGGCCGCGCGCTGAGCCCGATGACCAGCCCGATGACCAGCCCGATGACCAGTCCGATGAAGCTTGCCACTGACAATGTCCGGCACCGATACCCCATGCAGGCGATAGCCGTGAGCAGACCATGACCCAGATTTCGACCAGCCTCAAATTCGACCGCGCGATCGGCCAGATGAGCGTCACGCAAGACCGCTTGTCGAAGACCCAGCTGCAGCTGTCGACCACCAAGCAGGTGCTCAAGCCCAGCGACGCGCCCGACAAATCGGCCGAGATCTCGCGCCTGAAGTCGGCCATCGGGCGCCAGACCAGCTACATCAACACCATGAAGCAGGTGCAGGACAAGCTGTCGCAGCAGGAATCGGTGCTCGATTCGGCGACCGACATCATGTTCCGCCTCAAAGAGCTGACCGTCCAGGCGGCCAACGATACCTACCAGGCGACCGACCGCAAGTCGATCGACATCGAGGTCCGCGAACTGCGCGACCAGCTGCTGTCGCTGGCCAATACCCAGGACGTCAACGGCAATTACATTTTTTCCGGCACCCGGGTCGGCCAGCTGGCCTTTGCGTCGAACGAGCAGGGCAGGGTGGTGTATCAGGGCGACCAGACCATCGTCGGCGCCGGCATCGGCGACCAGACCATGGTCGATACCAATCGTTCCGGCACCCGGCCGTTCGACAAGATCGTGCGCACCGATGACGCCGGCAAGCCGGTGCCGGTCGGCTTCTTCGAGGCCATCCAGGACCTGTCGGCTTCGCTGCAGGCCAACGATACCAAGGGCATTACCCGCGCCGTCGGCGAGATGACGACCCTGCAGAACGGGATGTCCGACAGCCTCGCCTCGATCGGCGCCGCCGGCAACAAGATCGAGAACCAGCTCAACCTGGCCGACGAGAACCTGCTGCGCATGAAAGAGGTGTTGTCAAATGCGGAAGATGTCGACTACACCGAGGCGATCACGAAAATGAACAAGGACATGCTGGCGCTGGAAGCGGCGCAGAGCAGCTTCGCCAAGATCTCGCAACTGAACCTGTTCGACTACATCAAGTAAGCATTCAAGGATTGCGGTGCCGCGCCGATAAGTACCGATTGGGCGCGACTCTCGAAAAAAGACCATGGCCACGACTTCCGTCAGCTCCACGACCAGCACCACCGCCGCCGATATCCAGGCCGCGAACAAGTCGGCTGCGCAAAAGCTGCTGACCTCCCTGAACGCGGGTTCAGGCGTGGACACGGCCGCGCTGGCCCAGAACCTGGTCGATGCAGAGCGCATTCCCAAAGAGAATGCGATCAATACCAAGATCACGAAGAACGAGAACAAGGTCAGCGGCCTGTCCGCGGTCATGTTCATGATGAGCGAGCTCAAGACCAAGCTGGAAGGCTTGAAAGACAAGACCAGTTACAACGCCTTGTCCGCTTCCAACAGCAGCCCGTCGGCGCTGAATGTCACGACGACGAATGCGGCGACCGCCGGTTCTTACAATGTCAACATCACGTCGCTGGCCAAGCCGCAGCGCAGCATTTCGACCGGCTATGCAGCAGCGACCACGCCGACCAATGGCGGACTGCCGTTCAACCTGACCCTGACGGGCACGAAAGCCGGTGTCGCCACCGGCACCACGGCCAATCCATCCACCGCGACCGCCAGACTGCTGGCGCCGGCCTTCAGTACCAGTTCACCCCAGAGCACGGATTTCGACAGCTTTTCAATCACCATCGACGGTGTGGCGCGGACGTTTACCCCGGCACCGGCGGCAGCGACGCTGGATGCCCTGGCGGCCAACCTGCAGTCACAGATACAGACGGCAGACAGCACGGTCGCCGTCTCGGTCGAAAACGGTAACCTGGTCTTTTCGTCGACTGACCTGGGCAAGCGGATTTCAGCGGTATCGCTGACCCCGAACGCCGCCGTCAGCGATGCGACGGCCGGCTCCGCGCAGGTTGCGCCTGTGCCCATTTATATGGCGACGCTCTCCGGCGTCAGTTTTGGCAGCACGCCATCGGTGACTGATTTCAAGTCGTTCTCGGTCATCGTCGGCGGCAAGCAGTTCAATCTGACCCCGGCGCCAGACACGACGGATCTCAGTGCATTGGCCGAAGACCTGCAGAAGCAGTTGCGCGCACTCGACGGCACCGATCAGTTGTCGGTCACCGTGTCGGGAACCAACGGGCTCCAGATCGCGTCCTCGGACCTCAGCCGCAAGGTCATGGCCCCGGCGTTGTCACAGTCAAGCACGATCCGTCTCGATACCGGTGCCGATGTCGGTACGCCCTCCTTGGCCGGCAACAGCATCGCCGGCGTCAAATTCGGCATCACGCCCCAGGTCACCGATTTCAAGTCCTTTACCGTCAAGATTGGCGATAGCGTCCGGACCATCATTCCGGCGCCTGACGCGCCGACCGTGTCGGCCCTGGCGGCCGATCTGCAAAAGCGGCTGCGCGTGCTGGAAGGAAATGATGACATCGTCGTCGCGGCAAACGGCTCGGGCCTGAGCGTGACCTCCAGGAGCGGCAAGGTGATCACCAATGCTGCCCTCACGCGCACCACCTATAACGACAGCCCGGAAGGCATCGTCTCGGCAATCAACGACGCCAACCAGGGCGTCAAGGCCGAGCTGGTCAATGACGGCAGCATCGGTTCGCCCTACCGCATCATGGTCACCGGCGCCTCCGGGGCAAGCGAAGCGTTCTCGCTGGCCTCAAGTGCCGGCAACGGGCTGAGCTTCAATACCGCGGCGGAGAACCAGGCCAGCGATGCCGTCTTGACGGTGAATGGCATACAGTACACGCGCACCAGCAACACGCTGGCCGATGTCATCAGCGGAGTGACGCTGGAATTGCGCTCGACGGCAACTGCCGCCAGCATCACGCTGACGCAGGATACCAGTGCGATCAAGACCAAGCTGCAGGAGCTGGTGACGGCATATAACGACTTCGACACCATCGTCAAAGAGACGACCGACCCGAAATCCTCGCTCGAGACCTATGGCAAGACCCTGATCGGCGATCCGACGGTCAAGCTGGTGCGCCAGCAGATCCGCTCGATGTTCCTCGGGCAGTCGAGCACGGCTTCGTCGGCCGTCACCAGTCTGGGCGACCTGGGCTTCAAGACGGACCAGAAGGGCGTGCTGTCGCTGGATGAATCCAAGCTCGATGCAGTATTGAAAAGCAATTACGGCGACGTCGTCAAGGCGATGACGGGCAACCAGAGCAATATCAGCTCGGTCAGCACGCAGCCAGCCGGCATCGCTGGCGATACCTTCCGCCGCCTGGGCAAGTTGTTGGCTCCCGGTGGTCCGCTGCAGTCGAAGTCCGACAACGCGACCAACGAGAACACCAAGTACAGCGCCCAGCTGGAAAAGCTCAAGTCCCGGATGGAGTCGCTGCTGGCCCGGTATACCAAGCAGTTCTCGCAAATGGAGAGCCTGGTCGGCAGTGTCAATTCGCAGAAGACCAGCCTGAAGGCGACCTTCGAAGGCATGATGGCCGCTTACACGAACAAGTAACGACGGACCAGCAAGGACGAACAAGACGAGACGAACAAGACGAGACGAACAAGCCGGGACGACCGCATACAGGCATCCCTGACACCCCTCCAGCCTTCCTCATTGTCATTCTGAAATGAAAATAATTTCAGGATGGCGCTAAAGTTTTTTCTGGCCAGACCGATTTCCGTGATTGAACAGGTGGGATTTCCATTTCCCTGCCTCGAAAGGATGGAACTATGGTCACAGCAATTCAGCCCAGGGTAGCCCCTGCCGCGCCGGCATCCAGCCCCGTGGCGTCCCATGCTGCCCGCGATTCTGCTGCGCCTGCAACAGTGGCTCAACCAGCCGCCGTCATGCCGCCGCCCAAGGCAGAAATCCATATCGACACCGAATCCATGCGCAGGAACCTGCAGGAGGCCATCGGCCGCATCAACGAAATGATGCGCGACGGCGGCCGCGGCCTGAACTTCAGCATGGATGAAACGCTCGGTCGCCCGATTGTCCTGGTACGCAACCTGGAGTCGGGCGAAGTCGTGCGCCAGATCCCGAATGAAGTCGTGGTCAAGGTGGCGCACAGCATCGAAGACCTCAAGGGCATGTTGCATAACGCCGTTGTTTGAAGGTTTTCGAAAGATTTTTCTCAAGTTTGTATTGGCAGTGCCGATTTTCGAATTCGTGGGACACCTGAGTCCCAAGTGTCAACGTGAAGAACGCAGTGGACTTTAAAGGAGAAATACCATGTCCGTGATTAATACCAACCTCAACGCGCTGGTTTCGCAAGAGTCCTCGCGTGCTTCCAGTCTGAAGCTGTCGCAGTCGATGGAGCGCCTGTCGACCGGCAAGCGCATCAACTCGGCCAAAGACGACGCCGCTGGCCTGGCCATCAGCAACCGCATGACCTCCCAGGTTCGCGGCATCCAGATGGCTGTCAAGAACTCGAACGACGCGATCTCGATGACCCAGACCGCCGAAGGCGCGTACGGCCAGGTCGGCAACATCCTGCAGCGTATGCGTGAACTGGCTGTCCAGGCCGCTACCGGCACCGTCAGCAACAGCGATCGTTCGTCGCTGCAACTGGAAGTCGATCAGCTCAAGCAAGAGATCGACCATATCGCCAAGACCACCAATTTCAACAACATCAACGTGCTCGACGGCAGCGCGAAGAAAGTCGTCATCCAGACCGGCGCCAACCAGGCTGACAAGATCGAGATGGGCTTTGATTCGGTCAAGACCAACCACCTCGGTTCGGACATCCAGCCGTCGGTGACCTCGATCAGCGGCACCTCGGCACAGCTGGGCGCCCTGGCGCAAAGCGACCTGATCATCAATGGCGTGTCGGTTGGCCCGAGCTCGGCCGAAGATGACCAGTTCTCGACCTCGCTGCAGGCAGCCAGCGCGATCTCGAAAGTGGTCGCCATCAACAAGGTGTCCGACGAGAGCGGCGTGGTTGCGAAAGTGAACGCCACGACCGTCTCGGGTTCGAGCATGACCGGTGCTGCCTCGACCGGTGTGATCACCATCAACGGCTACTCGACGGCATCGATTTCCACCACGGCCGATACGTCCCTGAGCCGCAAGCTGGTGACCGATGCGATCAACGCCATCTCGAAGGCCACCGGCGTGACCGCGACCGATACCGGCAGCGACAGCAACGGCATCGTGCTGACCGCAGCGGACGGCCGCAACGTCGCCATCAGCCTGGGCGACTTTACGACCGGTTCGACTGGCCTGGCAGCAGCAGACACCTACATCGGCAGCTTCGACCTCTATTCCAAGGATGGCGGTGCGATCTCGATCGAATCCAAGGAAGGCAACCTGAGCAGCACCGTGGGCAAAGCCGGTCTCCGCATCGGTACCTACGACGGCGGCACGGCAACCACCATGACCCGCGTTCGTGCCTCGGTCAACGTCTCGGACAACCTGACCAGCACCGCCACGGCCGGCGTGCTGAACGGCGATACCCTGGTCATCAATGGCGTCGCGATCGGTGCCGCCGTTGCCACCGACGACAATGCATCGTTCCAGAGCTCGTACACCGCGACCACCGGCAGCCAGCGTTCGGCCAGCGCCATCGCCATCGCCGCTGCGATCAACAAGCAGAGCGACCGCACCGGCGTCAAGGCTGAGGCGCAGGCCAACATTCTGCGCGGCACCAGCTTCGGTCCGGCGGCGGCGGCCTCGCAAACCGCGGCCACGGTCACCCTGAACGGCGTGAGCATCACGACGGACACTCGCGACCTGCAAACCGTGATCGATGCCTTCAACGAAAAGTCGGGTCAGACTGGTGTGGTGGCTTCGCGCTTCGGCGATGCCCTCGAGCTGCGTGCTGCCGATGGCCGCAACATCTCGATCGCCTCCACCAACGGCTCGATGGCCAACCTTGGCCTGGACGGCGTCTCGCTGGATACCGGCGGCTCGGCGACGACCTTCTACTCGACCGTCAAGCTGGCATCCGACAATGCCTTCACGGTTGAGGCAGGTTACGAGGGCACCCAGAACTTCGAGCGTCTCGGCTTCCGCCGCGGTACCTTCGGTGGCGCCAACGGCGACAAGATCTCGCAAGTCGATATCTCGAGCCAGGCAGGGGCAAACGATGCGATCCGATCGATTGATGCAGCGATCGAGCAAGTGTCGGCGGCACAGGCCAAGTCCGGTGCGCTGAATAACCGACTCGACGCGATCATCAATAACTTGTCTGAAGGTCTGCAGAACATGTCCGCATCCCGCAGCCGTATCCTGGATACGGACTACGCGACCGAGACGACCGAGCTGGCCAAGCAGCAGATCATCCAGCAGGCCGCGACCGCGATGCTCGCGCAGGCTAACCAGGGCGCCCAGGGCGTGCTGGCCCTGCTCAAGTAATCGACGCAGTCAGGTAGTGGAAAGCCGGGGTAGCGATACCCCGGCTTTTTCCATTTTCAGCCGCTGGCGCGCAATCGGGGATAATGCCGCTGTCGTTGATCGCGACCTTCCGGTTGCCCCGAGCGCTAGCCTGCCCGGTACGTCCTTTCTGCATTTATGACACTGAGCGAAGCACAGAAACAGCTGATCCTGCAAGGCCCTGTCCCACAGGCCGAGCAGGCACTGGCCGCAGCGCTGGCAGCCGATGCTTTCGATCCCGCCGGTTTCGGCGTGCTGGCCGCCGGTCTGGTCGGCGGCGAGCGGCATGCCCTGGCGGCGATGATTTTCGCGCAATGGACTGCGGTCGATCCGGCCAATCCCGAGCCCTGGAGCAACCTCGGGCTTTGCCTGTCGCGCAGCCACCAGCTGCAGGCCGCGCGCGAAGTGCTCGAGCATGCGTTGTCCCTGAACCCGGACTACGCGCCGGCCCGCAACAATCTCAGTTCGGTATATCAATTCCTGGGCGATATCGACCGACAGCTCAGCAACGCCACGGAAGCAGCGCGCCTGCAGCCTGGCTCGGCACTGGCCAAGAACAACCTGGGTACCGCCTTGATGGAACATGGCCGGCTGGCCGAGGCCAAGCAGGCTTTCGAAGCCAGTCGCCGCCTGGACCCGGGAAACTTCGAGGCCGGCTTCAATCTGGCCCGGGTGGCGTCCGATGAAGGACGGCATGCCGAGGCGCTGGCATTCCTCGAGGCGGCACTGGCTGGCCCGGCAGGGCGCTTGCGCCACCTGCGCGACATGATCGAGTACCACCTCAGCTACGAATATCTGGTGACAGGCCGACTGGCCGAAGGCTGGGATTTTTACGAGCGAGGCTTTTCGCCGGCGATCGCGCCGACCATTGCGCGCCTGCCGGCGCGCCGATTCACCGTTCCTGAATGGGATGGACGGCCGCTCGCGCGCGGCCAAAAGCTGATGATTTGGCGCGAACAGGGGATAGGCGACGAATTGCGCTTTGCGGCATTGCTGCCGCTGCTGGCGCTGGGGGAGGGCGATGCCGTGGTCGAATGCGATGCCCGCCTGGTACCCGCATTCACGCGCTCATTGCCGCATTTGCATTTCCGCGCGCCGCGCGTCGGCAACACCGATGGCGTCGAGTCGGCGCCGGCTGATGTCGATTTTCATTTGCCGGTCGGCTCTTTGCCGCGGCTTTACCTGCGATCGGCGGCCTCGTTTGATCGTCTCGGCACGCTGCTCAAGCCGGATCCGGCCCTGATGCAAAGCTTTGCCGAGCGCCTGGCCGCCACGGGCGGCAAGCGTCGGGTGGGGATTTGCTGGCGCAGCAGCCTGTTGTCAGGCAAGCGAAACAAGAAATACACCACACTCGATGACTGGCGGTCACTGTTGTCCGATCCGGACTCGGTATTCGTCAACCTGCAATATGGGGAATGCGAAGCGGAGCTGGTGCAGATCGAGCAGGCACTTGGCATGACTATCCTGCGCTGGCCCGACGTCGACCTGAAAGGCGACCTGGAGGCCGTGATGGCGCTGGCCAGCCAGCTGGATCTGGTGATATCGGCATCGACTGCCGTGGTACCGCTGGCCGGGGCGGTCGGGGCACCTACCCTGCTGCTGGCGCACCAGACCTGGGTTACCCTCGGCGAGACCGACCGTTATCCGTGGTTCCCGTCGGTCACGCCGATCTTCGCGGCGCCGGACGCGAACGTCGCCGCCGCCTTGCCGAGGGCGGCCGAGGCCATGCGCCGTTCACCCATGCCCAGCCGTGGCCGCACTGGCTAAGAGCCTCAGTTGCCAGCCGTCGACGGCTGCGGCAGTGCGGTATGCAGCGGGCCGAAGTTGGCACGGATGCCGGCACCGAAACCACCGGTAAAGCTCAGCTGATAGCGTGGGCCGTGGTACAGGTGCGCTGGCGTGGCAGGGGTGGCGAATTTGTCCCCGGCCAGGTCCTTGCGGACAAAGATGGCATTGATGCCGCTGATGCTGGTGCCAACCAGCTGATAGCCTTTGCTCTCGGCCAGCTCCGTCAGTGATTGCAGCGAAGCGCCGATGTAGGATTGCTCGGAGTATTGGTAGTTCGGGTCGTAGCCGCCGACCAGGCGCATCGGCGGTGGATACAGCGGGTTGTACTCGAGCACGAGCACCCGTGCGCGCACCCGGCTCATGCGGTCGAAGACATGGTAATCATTGCCATCAATGTCGATCGACAGCAGGTCGATTTCCTCCGGGATGCCCAGTTTTTCGCAGACGGCATTGATGTTTTCTGCGTCGATGTGGGAATCATCGATGACCAGCCGACCTTCGCCGATGGCACCGGCAAAATACTGGCGCATGAAGGCCAGCTTGGGCTGGTTGATCTCTATCCACCATCCTTTCCAGCCATTGAGCAGCATGTGGAAAGTGATGTTCTGCAGGCCGTTGCCGACCCCGAACTCGAAAAAGACGCGGTTGGTCTCGCCGATCCGCCGGAAGACCTCGGCCAGCATGCCATCTTCTTCATTTTGCGAGGCGACGCAATAGCCATGGCGTTCAAGACGCTTGGGGTCGTCATACTTTGTGTCTTTCAGTATGTCGCGCACCAGCGCCTGCGATTGCGTTTGCGCCGTGCGGCGCAGGGTCTGGGCCGTGTCGGAAATCAACTCGTTGGTACGGCTGACCATCAGCTCCTGGCGCAGCGAACTCAACAGATTGAACAAGCTCAGGTCGCCGACGAATTTGGCCGATGCCTCGGTCGCCAGCTGGTGGGCCTCGCCCACGCGCTGGGCGGCATGCAGCGCGACAATGGCCTTCAGCAGCTGATCCCGCTCGTCGTTCTGGCCGGCCAGATTTTCTTCACGCGTGTTCATTCGACTCTCCTTATCGCAGGTAATTGCCGCCGTTGACATCAACGACACAGCCAGTCATGTAGGCGCCTGCGGCGCCGAGCATGGCGATCGTCAGTTCGGCGATCTCATTCACATTCGCAAAGCGCTTGAGCGGGATGGTGTCCCTGATCCGGCCCAGGTCGTCTTCGCGCCGACCCTGGGTCATGCGGGTGTTTTCCGTGATGCCAGGGGCGATGCCGATGACCCGGACATCCGGCGCCATCTTCATCGCAAATGATTTGATGAAGGTATTGATGCCGCCCTTGGAGGCGTTATAGACATCGTCCCAGCCGCCACGGTAAGCCGATTGCGAGCTGAACAGCACGATCGCGCCGCCTTTGCGCAGCCTGGGCCGCAGCGCGCCACAGGCCACCATGGGACTCAGCAGGTTAACGTTCATCAAGCGGGCAGCCTCGTCGAGGTCGTTGTCCCAGATCGGCTTGCCGATGGCGATGCCGGCGGCGTTAATGAACGAATCGATCTCCGCATCAAGCCCCTGGCAGGCAGCGCGCACCTCGTCCGGGCGGGCGAAATCGGCCAGTATCCATCGCTTTGCACCGATGCCCAGCGCGTCCGACTCGCGCCGTACGACCGGAATGACTTCATCGCCTGCCGCCAGCAAGCGCGCCGCAATGGCGGCGCCTATGCCCGAGCTTGCGCCGGAAACTACGTGGATTCTGCTCATAGGGAACCTTCATGTCGCTTGAGCTCGTCATGAATACGGAAGTATTCATGGACGGCAGCTCGGCCGAACCGGACTTCGTCCAGGAATGCTGGCGTGGTCGTCATGCTGTTGCGCAGCCGAGCGCTGAATTCCCGGCGCAGCGGCGCCTGGGTCGCCAGCGTCACTGCGGTCTCGATGTACTGCCGGACATCGTGCGTCACCAGTTCGTCGGCGCCGACGCTGGACAGCACGGCAGCCGCCTGCGCGCTGCGCAGCGTGCGGCCGGCCAGCGTCACCGTCGGCAGATCGGACTCGATGGCGTCGACGATGGTCGTCACGCCCGGGTAAGGAAAGGAATCCAGCCCGATGTCCATCTGACGCAGCAATGACTTGACGGCATGGCGGCCCGGCAGTTGCGGCAGCACGATGATCCGGTCCGGACTGACCTGACGGGAGGCGAACCGGGCGCGCAGCCGGGCCGCGACGGCTTCCTGCGCCGGACCGAAATGCGGCGGGAACGGGTAGAGGAACAGGGCAGAGTCCGGCACGCGGCGCAGGATCTCGGCCCAGGCGTCCAGCACCGGCCCGTGCAGCTTGGTCTGGTTGGCGCCGGAGACGAACAATACCGTCTCATCGCTCAGGCCCAGCGGGGCGCGATTGATCGTCACTTGCGACGGCGACTTTTCATCCGCGAAGCAGAACGCGAAGCCCGGACCGGGCAGCGCTACATAGCGCTCGAAAAATTCTTCAGCGGCACCGCGCTGGGCGTGATAACCGCACCCAAAGTACTCGTCGACATAGGGCGAGGCCGAGGTCACCAGCGTGGACACGGTGCAGACGGCGCGGCGCGCAAGCCGGTGGAAGGACAGACATGCGCCCAGCGAAGGCTTGGCCGTGATGTCATTGCCAAAGACCAGTACATCCAGATCGGCATCGCGCACCGCACGAACTGCATTCGGCAGCTCGGCCGGGAGGCGAACGATACGGTCGCAGGCGCTCGCCATCCGAATGCCGAAGGCATCCATCGGATGTTCTTCCGCCACGAAAAGTATCAGCTCGACGCCGCTTTTTTTGGCCTGTGAGAAGAAAGGCAGCAGGGAGGTGGTCTCGGGATCGGCGCGCAAGTGTCGAAACAGGACGCCGACGCGGGGCCGCCATGGATTGGCCACCGGGGTGGCGAACACATGGTCGCGTTCTGGCAGCACAAAGCTGCTGCGCAAGAACAGTCGCGCGCGCAAGGCCATCAATTCTTTGACATCGACATCGCTGTGCGCAGTCAGGCGGAACTGAGCACCCTGCAGGAAGGCATCGCTCAGTGCCCTTGCGGCCTGGGGCTCGAGCTGGCTGCACAATTCCTCCAGCATCATCATCACGGCAGTCATGAACAGCACGTTGGCCTCATGATCCTGACTGTTCTCCAGTGTCGATGGCTGATTGAGCAGCTGTGACCAGGCGGCCGGGTCGAGCAGGCTTTCCGGTGACGCGTCCAGCAGCCGGGCGATCATTTCGGCGGCGCCGGTGAAGTCGCCGGCAGCTTTCAGGGCGCTGATGTCATTGAGCCCGATAGTCTTGATGGCCTGTTCCATGTGTGCTTACCAGTCGATGTTGATGGGTGCGCCGCCGGCGCGGGCGGAACGTCCTGCAGCGTCTGCCATTTGCATCACGCGTGCGGCTGCATGGCCGCATGAGCGCGGCTGCCGACGCTGGCGAATGCTGTCGATGAAATCATCGATCTCGGCGGCCAGGGCTTCGGCCTTGGCCACGGCGACCGGTCGGGCGCTGCCATGTCGGTAGTCGAGCGGGGCGCGGCCGGCAACCACCGGGCCGCTGCTTGCCGTGACGCCGCTGTCATAGACCTGCAGCGTGTGCTCGGGCAGTGCGTCATCCCAGCAGGCCATTTGCGCACTGCCTGCGAGGACGACTTTGCGTTGCTTGAGGGGCGACAGCCAGTGCGCTGCCATATGGACGTGCAGCCCGCTGCGATACTGGAAATTCACATAGGCCAGGCTGGGCAGGTGACCGGGTATGCTGGCCGCCGATACCGCCGAGACGGCAACAGGGCGCTCGTCGAAAAGATAATCGGCGATGGCCATGTCATGAACGGCGAGATCATCGATGACGTCCGCATCGTTCTTGAAGATTCCGAGGCCGCTGCGCATCGAATCATAGTAGAGCGGCTTGCCCAGCTGACCGCTGTCGAGCAGCTGCTTGAGACCGGCGACTGCCTGGGTATACAGGAAAGTATGGTCGACCAGCAGCACCTTGCCATGTGACTCGGCCAGCGCGGCCAGCGCCAGCGCGGAGGCGGCCGATGTCGAGACAGGTTTGGTGACCAGTACATGTTTGCCGGCAGCGAATGCCGCTTCGGCGATCCCGGCGTGGGTGCCGGCCGGGGTCGCGATGACGACGGCGTCGATGTCCGCGGCCGCCAGCAGGGCGGATGCGTCGGACAGCAGGCGCGCCGCCGGATACTGGGCGGCGGCCCGCTCCCGGTTGCCAGCATCCGCATCGCAAATGGCCACCAGCTCAGCGGCCGGATGATGATGAACGTTGCGGGCCAGGTTCGGGCCCCAGTAGCCAAAGCCAATGACGCCGATGCGTATCTTTGCTGCCTCAGGCATACACCGTCCCGACATAATCGAGCGCGCGCGCCAGGTTGGCGGCTTCCAGTCCGGGCCTGGCCGCCATTTCAATGGCAACCGCACCGCCATAGCCGGCCTCCCGCAGGGCAGCGCGCACGGCCACGTGGTCGGCGCGTGGCTGCTCGAAATTGCCCAGCCCGGGTTCACTCGCATGGACATGGCCGATCAAACCGGCGCAGCCGGCGATCAGCGTCGGTATGTCGGCGCCTTCATGCAGCAGCACGGCCGTATCCAGGTTGAGCCGCACGGCCGGATGGTCAACCTGCTTCAGGAACTCAACCGTTTCCAGGGTAGTGCACAGGAATTTTCCGCCGATGGCAGCCGGCACGGGCTCCATGCACAGCTGGATGCCGGATGCGGCATAGCGGTCGCCGATCTCGCGCAGGCGATCGCAGGCGAGTTGCCATGCCTGCGTCTGCTCGAGCTGGCCGGGATCGCGGTTGGCCGGTGCGCCAAAGACAACGCGGGTCACGCCGGTCGCCTTGGCGATGGCCGCCAGCGCTTCCATGTGCGCGACGAACGCCTGCCAGCCCTGTGCCTCGGGAGCGAACAGATTGAGCGGGCCCGCGCCAAAGAACAGGGACTGCATACCGACTGCGGACAGCCGGTGGGCATCAAGTGCGCGCCTGAAGTCCGTGCCATGGTCCGGTGGCAGTTGCCAGCCGGGCCAGACTTTGGTCGGTGCGAGGTCGATGCCGTCGAAACCGGCGGCAGCGACCATGCCCAGGAACTCAGGGTCGGCACCATCGTGCCAGGCGATGTTGGATACGGTGAGCATGAATCAGCGGCGAGTCAGCACGAAGAAGCCATTGCCGCGCGGCCAGGCCGCAGTCCATGCGTCTTTCACGCCGCGGAAGCTGTGGTTGGCCGAATCAACGTTCCAGCCGGTCGATTGGAACAAGTCCATCCACCAGTCCAGCGGGCGCTTGGTGATGTGAGTCACGTCGCGGTCATACTCGGGGACGATATAGCCGCTGCCGTCGTCAAGGCCGAGCGGGATCGCGGCGAAGATATGCTTGATCCGCTCACGGCTGCGTTGCAGCAGCTCGCGCAGCTGCGCCTCGCTCATGTGCTCGAAGACGTCCTTCGAGACCATCCAGTCGTAATCACGGCTGATGCACAAGGGGTCTGACGGACCGGTGACCAGCGTGCACAGGCCACGCACGGCCGGGTCGACGCGATCAATGGCATAGGCCGAAATGTCCACGCCATAGGCATCGACGTCCAGCAGGCGTAGCGCCTTGACGAGGAAGCCTTTTGCGCAGCCGAAATCCAGCACGCGTTCACCATGGCGGATCGGCAGGGTCTGGACCAGATGGTGCGCCATCTTGATGGTCAGTTCAGGCAGCCACGAATAGTTCTGGTAGCCGGATTTGCCGGTCTGTACGCCGCGCTCGAAATAATCTTCGTCATACATTTCGGCGGTAATGAATTGGTTGGGTTCGTTGAGATTCATGTCGTTCTCCGGAAGGGAAGTCAGGGGAAGTTCAGGTGCTTGATGCGCACGGGTATCTGGGAAATGCGCGACGGTGGCGCTTGCATGATGTCCTTGACGACCTGGTTGTTCCTCATGAACAGGCAGGACGAGCAGACCTCACGCGGATCGAAAAACGGCTTGACGGGCTCGGTGAACAGCCGGTTGACCTCGGTGTTTTTGACGGTGCCCCATTTCTGGTGGTTGAATTTGCGCTCGGCTGAGGTGACCGAGCCGTCCTCGGCACTGTCGGCCAGCACAGTCACGGAATCACAGGCATAGCAATGCGAATGCCCGTTTTCCTCATGGCCGGTGGTATCCCAGAACACGCTGTAGGTTTGCAGATAGCACTGCCCGTCTTCCCACAGGCTGTCAGCCTCGCTCTTGCTGCCGTGGTATTTCAGCTGATGGAAGATCTTGCCAGTCGGGTTGCCCGCTTCATCGATGAAGCCGAGGCGGAACAGGCGCTCGGCCAGTTCCCGGTGGGCCGTCAGCTGCGCATCGCGGGTCAGGTTGCAATCGGCCAGGGTGCGGCAGTACTCGAACCCGCGCTCCTCGATCGAAGCGGCGATCCGTTTCAGGATGTCGTCGTTGGTCCACGGGCCGAAGACATAGGAATAGCCGACCGTGATGTCCGGGTCGCCGATGATGGTCGACGGGATGTACTGGCGGTCGAAGCGGCCGCCCGGATAGAACGGTGATGCGCTCTCCGGCGTGATCGAAATGCGGATCCAGTCGAAATGGCGATAGACGTCTTCCGGCACTTTCTGCGGGAAGCCATTCGTGATCAGCCCGAGGCTGATGTCGAGACTGGACAGGTAGTCGACAAACTCGGCGAAATGCGGCCACAAGTTGGGCTGTCCGCCGCCAGAGAGGATCAGGCCGCGCAGGCGAATGTCGCTGCCGGTCGCTGCCTTGTAAGCGGCGTTGTATTCGGGGAAGTGCTCGCGGTTGTACTCGGCCTGGCCGAAATAGAGCTGATCGACGAAATCCTTGGCTTCCTGCAGGCTGACGCTGTCCTTGCGGTTGCGCGAGATGGTCGAGCAGAACTGGCAGTTCGACGAGCAGACCTGGTGGTTGGTCAGCGTGGCTCGGATGATGCTGCCAAAGCCGGTCGCGGCGTACTTGTCAAATATCGGCTTGTGGAACCACAGCTTCGAACCGTTGGCAGTGAAGCTGCGCTCGGCATCGGTCAGCTGGTGCCGGACTTCTTCCGGCGTCGTGACGGCGGCCTTGCGGGACAACAGGCGGCCTGCGTCCAGGTCGCTCTGGAAAATGCGGAAGGACTCCGTGTCGCCGCGCTGCAGGAAATGATCGAAGACAAAATCGGCGATGCGGTCGTCGATCTTGCAGGCGTCGATCAGCCGACCCTCGTCATCGAGGATGTCGACGCTGTCATGGCGTGCGCGATGGCGGCCGGCCGTCTTGCCTTCGAGGATGATCTCGGTCTGCCCGTTGGTGCGGCTGCGCCGATAGGACAGGATGAAACGCGGCGCGTCCATCTGTCGGATGACTTCGAGTTCTCTGAGTGCGCTCATGGTCTCTTTTCGGTCGGATTACAGATATTTCTGCTGGATCGGCAGCTTGAAGGTCGAATGCTCGGTGCGGCGCGCGATGGCCATCAGTACCGATTCCGCCGGTGCCAGCTGGCGTCCATTCGCTGAAATGTCGAGCTGTTTGAGACCCTCGCGGTCTTTGTAGAAAGCGCCGAGAAACAGTGAATCAAACTGGTTCTGGCGGAAGTAATTGTCGTAGGCGCAGGGCGAGAAATTCCAGAAGCCGTGGTTCACTTTCGACATCGGAGCGGCCGAAATGATGAGCCCGCCGACTTTCGCCAGGCGGCACATGTTCTCGAAGGCGATGCCGACATTGAAGCAATGCTCGAGGGTGCCGGTATCGATCACGACATCGTATTGGCCGTGGTGCGCCGGATCGATCGGTGTGTTCAGGTCGGCGATGATCTCGCCGCCGCGGATCTCGGCGAAGTCGAAATAGTCGGTCTTGCAGCCGAGCTTGTCGAAGAAGTCTGTGGTCTCGATAATCTCGCTCAGGTGCGGCATCGAGTGCCACTGGCGAATCTTGTCGGCATCGTCGCGCAGACGGTATTCGGCGTCAGCCAGATGCGGATAGCGCGCGGCGATCTGTTCGCGCGTGACCAGCAGGTCAGGGTAAGACAGGCAGCCGACGCGCATGACGGCCGTCGGGTCGGGCAGCTTGCGCCGGGCCATGTCCATGCCCGAGCTCATCACGCCGAAGTACAGGGTATCGATGGCCATCTCAAGCCGTCCTTTCAGTCAATTGTTCGCACAGGCAGTCGACGACGCGGTCAGCCTCCGCCAGGGTGAGGGTGGGGCCGATCGGCAGGCTCAGCACTTCATTTTGCAAGCGCTCCGCGATCGGCAGCGAGCCCGGGGGCTGTGCCTGAGCGGCGTAGGCCTGTTGCTGATGCGGCGAGATCGGGTAATGCACCAGCGTGCCAACGCCAGCCGCTGCCATCGCGGCGGCGAGTCGGTCGCGGTCGGGGTGGCGAATGACGAACAGGTGCCAGGCGCTGCGGCAGTGCGACAGCACGGTCGGCAAGACCAGGTCGGGTACCTGGCGCAGCGCGGCCAGGTAATGCTCGGCGATTGCGGCACGGCGCCGGTTGTCTTCATCGAGCGTGGCCAGTTTCGCGTGCAGCACGGCGGCCTGGAATTCATCAAGCCGGGAATTGAAGCCGATGACATCGTTGACGTATTTCTTGCGCGAGCCATAGTTGCGCAAGGCGCGAAGACTATCCGCCAGTTGATCATCATCGGTGGTCACGCCGCCGGCATCACCAAGTGCGCCGAGGTTCTTTCCCGGATAAAAGCTGAAGCCTGCGGCATGGCCAAGGCTGCCCGTGCGGCGGCCCTGGTAGGTCGCGCCGTGAGCCTGCGCGGCATCCTCGAGCACTTTCAGTCCGTGGCGGTCTGCCAGCGCCATGATCGGCGCCATGTCGCAAGCCTGGCCATACAGGTGTACCGCGATGATGGCGCGGGTGCGGGGTGTGATCGCGGCTTCGATGCGGGCCGGATCGAGGTTGCAGGTGGCAGGGTCCGGCTCGACCGGCACCGGCGTGGCGCCGGCATGGGTGACGGCCAGCCAGGTCGCGATATAGGTATTGCTGGGCACGATCACTTCGTCCCCGGGACCGATGTCCCAGGCGCGCAGCACCAGATGCAATGCATCGAGCCCGTTGCCGACGCCGACGCAGTGACGAACGCCGCAGTAAGCGGCGAATGCTTCTTCAAAGCCGGCCAGCTCTTTGCCCAGCAGGACCCAGCCGCTGTCGAGCACGCGGTCGAGCGCCGCATGCATCTGCTGCCGGTGGCGCAGGTTGATGGCCTTCAGGTCGAGGAAAGGGACGGCACTCATCATGCGGCCCTCAACTGGCGAACCTGGTGCAGGAAGCTGCCGTAGTCGCGGATGTAGTCATTGGCGTCGTACAGGTGCGATGCAAACACGACCAGTACCGCGTCATCGGAATATTTGTACTGGATGCCCCAGGTCATCGGCGGGATATGCACGCCCATCGACGGGCGGTCGAGGCTGACCTGGGCCCGCTCATGGCCATTGTCAAGCACCAGTTGCACCGAGCCGGCCACGCACATCACGAACTGATGGCATTCGACATGGGCATGCTCGCCGCGCACTTCGCGCCCGGGGACGCCATAGACCCAGAAGCAGCGCTTGACGTCGAAGGGCACGTCTTTCTGGAATTCGACCACGGACAGGTTGCCGCGCAAGTCCTCGACCTGCGGCAGTTCATGGACGAAGCAACCGGCCAATGGGGTGATCTTCTTGCCGGCGGGCGCTGCCGCATGCACGTGCGGAACGGCCTGCAGCCGGTGGGTATTGTCGGTGTCGACGTAGCCGGTGATGCGCGCCGGGTTGCCGACCACGATGCCATAGGCCGGCACATTGCGGGTGACGACGGCGCCGGCGGCGACCATCGCATGCTCGCCTATGGTCACGCCTGGCAGCACGGTGGCATTGGCGCCGATACTGGCCCCTTTGCGGACTACCGTGCGGGCATATTCGCGCGGCCGTTGCCGGCTGCGCGGAAAAGGATCATTGGAGAAGGTGACGTTCGGGCCGATGAAGACATCGTCTTCGATCGTTGCGCCATCCCACAGCTGGACACCGGACTTGACGGTCACGCGGTCACCGATGCGCACATCGTTTTCCACCAGCACGTTGGCGCACAGGTTGCAGTCACTGCCGATGACGGCCTGCGGCAGCACGACGCAGTATTGCCAGATGCGGGTGTTGGCGCCGACCTGTCGGGTCTGTACGTCGGATTGCGGATGAATGTTCATGCTCACGCTCCTGTGACCAAGCTGAAAAATTGCTCGTATTTGGCACCGTCGAGCGATGCGATGAGTTCGTTCGGCACCGGCATGCGCTGTTCGCCTTGCTGCCAGCGATGGAAGCGATCGACGGCGGCATCGACGTAGCCGTCTTCATCGGTCGCGACCTGCCAGTTCGGATGGAAAGTGGCGGCCGCTGACGCCTGTTCGAAATAGAAAGTCGGTAAGGTGTCCCGATCCCAGAGCGAGACAATCGGCGTGCCGTGCGACAGCGCTTGCATGCCAGTGACGCCGCAGCCGAAGGGGAAGCTCTCCAGGAAGCAATCGACCAGGTTCGCGTAGAGTTCGGTGTCGACCCAGCCGACAAACATCGCCTGGTCGGCGACGCCGTTGGCGACCAGTGCGTTTTCCAGCACCGGCGAGATTTCTCGCCCGGTAAACAGGAACAGACTGCCCGGGCAACGCTTGAGGATGGTCGCCACCGCTTCAGCGAAACGGGGCGAGTTGAATTTTTCTTCTCGCGCCAGCGTGGCGAACAGGAATTGGTCGTCGTAGATGCCGCGCAGACTGGTGCGTTCGGTGGCATCGCGCTCCCGGATCGCCACCGCCAGCGGCGGCTGGAATGCATGCCAGGGCTTGCCATGGATAGCCACGGTGCCTTCACGCTGTTTGGTCATGCCTATGTGGATGACGTCATCGCCCAGGTGTACCGCGTGAAACTTCAGCGACCAGAACACTTGGCGCCGGGCGACCCGGTACCCGAACAGGAAGGGCACCCATAGCGGCAATGACAGCCAGACGGCCGTGCCCGCATTTTCAGCCGCCAGCCTGCCGCGCAGCCATTCGGCCAGCGCCAGCGGTGACAGTTTGTCGTCGGGCGTGATGGCCTCGACGCCGATGGCTGCCAGACGAGCGGCGAGATCAGGCTGGCATGGGGTGAAGCCGACAAACAGCAGCCGCAGCTGCGGATAGCGCCGCTTCCAGTCCTGCATCACCAGCAGCATCACTTCGGTATGGCCGAGCAGGACGGAATTCTGTGCGACGAAGGCAATGCAATCCCGATCCCCGGTCAGGACCGGGCCCGGCGACAGGCGTCGGCCAGCCGACCAGAGCGAGGGCGCATGATGTCGGAAGCAGTTTGCGTAATGCTCGTCCGACTCCACTTTTTTGACCAGTGACTGGTACCAGGACATCTCGAGCGCCAGTGCAAGCTCGGTCAGGCCGGACTGGCAAAATTGGTCGAGCAGGCGGCCGGTCGATTCAACGGCGCACTGATAGGTCGGCAGGTCGCCGGCGGCAAAGGCCGACGCGCCTTGCTCCAGTTGCTGGTTGAAGCTCAATATGCGCTTCTCGAGCGCGAGCCGGGCCTGGGGAGATGCCATGATGGGTTCGACTGGCCCTGGTTCAGGCCGCGGCCTTGTGGATCATCGAGCGGCGCCAGGCCTCGAGTTCGCCCAGCCAGAGGTCTGCGAAATCGCAGTCCATCTTGTGCTCGAACCAGGGGCCGCCCAAGGTGTAGTGCACGGCCTTGAGCTTGTCGTACTGTGGGCCATACCAGCCTTCGAGGTAATTCCAGCCGCGGTCCAGTTCGCCGATCTCCGAGTCATTGAGCCAGCTGAAGCGGTGCAGGTAAGCGGGCTCGGCCGTGTTCACGACATCCGGCGTCAGTGCCCGGACGCCGGGGTGGGCAGCGTTGAATACGATGAAGGACGACCAGTTTTTTCTTGGATACGGGTACTGGACGCAGCCATCCATCTTGACCGCCTCGGTCGGTTGGTAGTCATGCTTGACCACGGAGACCGCCTTGCCCGGATCGATCTCGTCGAGCACCTCGAGGATGTCGGTCACGAACACAAAGTCGCAATCGACGAAGACGGCATGGCCTTCAAAGCCATCCTGGCGGGCGAGGGTCGGGGTCAGGAAGCGGGTCAGGCTGAATTCGGTCGCAGCGCGGCTGTCGACCGGTCGCTGATAGAAACCCTGGTCGCGCAACTCGGACTGAATCAGCGGGATGACGGCGACCTTGGAGGCATCGGTCCGGCTGAGGATGGAATGGCGGCACACTTCCCAGGCGATGTCTTCGCGCGGATCCCATCCGACATAGACTTTCAGTTTCATGAGCGACTCCGGTGGTTGGATTCGCTTTCTGTCCAGCAAGTAGCGTGCCATCTCAGCCGTCAGTTCATGCTGACCGGCGCCCGGCGTAAACCGGACAGGCCTTGCCACTGCACCGGACAAAGCGGCAAGTCTTTGCCGCTTTGCCCGCCGCGACAGTTTCAGGCAGCGGCGACGCTGCTGGCCAGTTGCTGTGCCGCCTGTCGGACTGTCGGAATCCAGTCACCCGGCGTGGTCTGGCGCAGCAGCGTGACTTGCGGGTACCAGGGTGAGCGTTGGCCTTCGATGTGCCAGTACCACAGCGGGGTAGGGTGCGCGAGCAGGACCAGCGCCGGTTTGCCCAGCGCCGCCGCGAGGTGGGCGGTGGAATTGCTCACCGTGATGACGAGGTCGCAGGCCATGATCAGCGAGGCCAGGCCGTCGATATCATTTTTGTTATCAATGTCATCCAGACGCTGCACCTCGATGCCAGTGTTTGCGGACAGGGCTTGCCGCTCGTCGCGGGTGTAGCCGTATTGCAGGTCGATGAACTCGACTCCCGGCACCCGCAGCACCGGCAGCAGCTCGGCCAGCGGCAGGCTCTTGGCAGCGCCGGTCTCGGCGTTCTTGCTGGCCCATGACAGGCCGCAGATCAACTTGCCTTCGCGTTTGAGGCGCTGGCGCAGGCGATCGGTCTGTGCCGCGTCTGCGCGCAGGAAGGGCGACGGGACGCGCGCCATGGCGGCGGCATCGCGTCGGAAGTAGCGGCCCAGGCTGCCGATCTGTACCTGCGCACCGAACAGCTGCAGCGCCGGGTCCAGCCCGGCGATGTCCGAGGGCAGGGCGAAATCGATGCCGGGGAAGGAGCGCCGGAACAGCGGCAGCAGTCGCATGTCGAGGCAGGCAAAGCTTTCGATGCCCGCTGTCTGCAGATCGGCCAGCATGGCGCCATAAAAAATCTGGTCGCCCAGGCCTTGTTCGGGCAAGACCAGCAGCGGCTTCGGCGGCGGCCTTCCGTCCCAGTCGGGGGCCTGGCGCGGGATGGCGTGGCCCAGATAACGGCTGTCGCTGGTATCGCAACGAAGCCGGTACTCGTACAGATCCCATCCCTCGGCCAGGCTGCCCCGGGTCAGCAGGGCGATCGCCTTGTTGTACAGCGTCGGGGCATGGTTCGGGTCGATCGCCAGCAGTTGCTGGTAACAGTCGATCGCTTCGGCCAATTGGTTTTGTTCCTTCAGTACGTTGCCCAGGTTCTTGAGCGCCTCGATATAGCCGGGCCGCAGCCGAACCGCTTGCCTGAAGGAGGCCGCAGCCTGCGATAGTTTTCCCAATGCGCGCAGGGCATTGCCAAGATTGAAGTGCATCAAATCATTGGCGGGTTGCAGTGCGCTCGCTTTGCCGATCAGGCGTGCCGCTTCTGCGTAGTTTTTATTCTGGAATTCGGCCACGCCGAGCATATGCAGCGCGTCCGGCTGGGCGGGCATCAAACCAAGGATCTGTCGGTACAAGGTGCTGGCCTTGTCCAGTTCGCCAGCCTGATGACAGGCGATGCCTTGCGCATACAGGCTGCGCGCTCTGGCTGCCTGCGGGGCCAGGGTCGGCGGGCTCATGACAGGCGCGCCTTGGCAAACTCGGCCAGCGCGGATGTCGCGGTGGCCAGGGCATCGTCCCAATGGCCGTCAGCTGATTGCCGCAACAAGACGGCGCTCGGGTACCAGGGGCTGTCGGCGCGATCAAAGTGCCAATACCAAAACAGCGATGCCGTGGCCGGCACCAGAATCAGCACCGGCTTGCCGAGGGCCGCTGCCAGGTGGGCCGTGGTGTTGGAGACGGTAACGACGATATCGCAGGCCGCCACCAGTGCGGCCAGGCCTTCGATGTCATGGAAGTTGTCGATGTCGTCCAGCTTGCGCACGGTCAGGCCGTGAGAGGCTGCGATGGACTGCCTCTCGGCCAGGGTGTCGCCGTATTGCAGGTCGACGAAATCCGCGCCGGGCAAGGAGAGCAGCGGCGCCAGTGCCTCGAGGCTCAGGCTTTTGTCGCGACCGAATTCATGGTTCTTGCTGACCCATGACAGACCGCACACGATCTTGCCCGGCTGCCGTAACCGCGCGCTCAAGGCTGCCGCCCTGGCCGGATCCGCTTTCAGGTAGCCGGTGCGTACCCGCGCCAGGTCAGCGGCCTGCCGTCGGAACAGGCGGCCGAGGCTGCCGACGTGAATCTGCGCGCCGAATGGCGTGGCTTGCGCCTGCGCGGGCAATTCATCGGGTGTCGTGAAGCACAGTGTGGCAAAGGAGCGCGCCAGCATCGGCCGCAATCGCGGCTCGGTGCAGACGGTCGAGCCGGGCATACAGGCCTCGAGATCGGCCAGCATCCCGGCATAGAAAATCTGGTCGCCCAGTCCCTGTTCCGGTAACACCAGCAAGGGTCTTTCGAGCGACTGGCCGTCCCAGTCCGGGGCGAAGCGCCCGAGCGGCGTCGACTGTCCCTGCCGGATTGCGGCCTCCCATTGCAGGCGCCATTCGTAATCTTCCCAGCCTTGCTCCAGGCTGCCGGTGGCCAACAGGAGCAAGCCGCGGTTGTAACGCGCATCGGCGGCCTGCGGCTGCAGGCGCAGCGCTTCATTGAAGCACTGCAGCGCGGCCATGCGGTCCCCCGCCAATTGCATGACCAGGCCGCTGAGGGTGAGGGCGTCCGGGTAGTCAGGCTTCAGGTGCAACGCAGTTTCCAGGCTCGCCAGCGCTTCTGGCCAGCGTCCGGCCCGTCGCAGTGCGTTGGCCCGATTGTAGTGGGCGACGGCTGCCTTGGGTGCCAGTGCGATCACGCGGTCGTAGGCAGCGAGCGCCTCATCGGCGCGGCCCAGCTGGAGCAGGGCGCTGCCGCGGTAAGAGTGTGCCGTCGGATGGTCCGGTGCGAGCCGGATGGCCTTTGTGGCCGCTGCCAGCGCCTCGCCATGGCGGGCCATCATGATCAGCACCAGGCTGCGCTGGACCAGCAATTCGACCTGGCGCGGTGCCCTTGCCAGACGGCTGTCGAGCGCCGATAGCGCCTCGGCATAGCGTCCCGCTGCCAACATCGGCTGCACCGTGTCTTGTGCAGCCGGACGGCTTGCTTCAAGCGCACGAGCCATGTCAGCAGATGCCGGCGAGCGTCAGCGCGACGGCGTCGACAACCGGATCCCAGCTGCCCGCATCGGCCTTGCGGAACAGGCATGCGCTCGGGTACCAGGGGCTCTTCAGTCCCTGCGTATGCCAGTACCAGAACAGGGCCGGTGTCGCCGGCAGCATCACGATGGTGGGCTTGCCGAGCGCACAGGCCAGGTGGGCCGTGGTGTTGGAGACGGTCAGCACGATATCGCAGGCATCAATCAGCGCGGCCAGGCCATCGATGTCGCCGGTGCAGTCCAGGTCATCCAGGTGCCTGACCGTGACGCCGGCTTGCGCCTCGAGGGCGTGGCGTTCGTCTTGCGTGTCGCCATATTGGAGATCGATGAAATCAATGCCCGGCAGTGAGAGCGCCGGCAGCAGCGTTTGCAGGGCCAGCGTCTTGCCAGCGCCGCAGTCCTGGTTCTTGCTGACCCAGGACAGGCCGCAGACCAGTCGTCCGTTCTTTTTGATCCGGCTGCGCAGTTCGGCGCGGCGGTGCGGGTCGGCCTGCAGGTAAGGGGTGCTGACCCGGCCCAGCGATGCATGGTCTGGTCGGTACAGTTTGCCCAGGCTGCCGAGGTAGATCTGGGCGTCGTAGGCGCGGGTGTGGAGCTGCGAGCCATCGATGAAGTGCAAGCCGGGCCGCGAGCGCTGCAGCAGCGGCACCAGGCGTGTTTCGACGCACACGGTCGCACCTGGCACCCGGGCTTGCAAGTCGGTCAGCATGGCGGCGAAGAAGATCTGGTCGCCCAGCCCTTGCTCGGCAATGACCAGTAGCGATGCCGGCGTGGACAGGCCATCCCAGTCCGTTGCGAGCCGAATCCGCTGGCCACCGATGAATTTGCGGATGCTGGTCTCGCTGGCCAGTCGCTTTTCATACAGCGCCCAGCCCTTGCCAAGCTGCAGGTCCGACAGCAGCGCCAGCGATTTGTTGTAATTGGCTTCCGGGTGATCCGGGGCAATCGCCAGCGCACGATCATAGGCATCCAGCGCCTCGGCCAGTTTGTCCATGTCTTTGCACGTGCTGGCGTAATTGATCCACGCATCCAGGTGCTCAGGCGCCAGCGTGACGGCCGCGCCGTAGGCATCGATGGCGGCCTCGAGCTGCCCGAGGTCGCGCATCGAATTCCCGTAATGGAAGTGGAGGTCGGCCCGCAAGGGCTCTTGCATGATGGCCGTTTCCAGTGTCATCAGTGCGGCGTCATGCCGTTGCAATTCGCGTTCCGCATTGGCCTTGCCAATCATTGCGTCAATATAGGTGGGCTCAAGCGCCAATGCCTGTTCATGGGCAGCGATGGCTTGCTCGTACTGCGCCATGGCAAAGCGTGCCTTGCCGAGATTGAAGTACGTGTGAGGCGCATTGCCGAAGAGTTGCAGTGCACGCTCCAGCAGCGCGGCGCAGATCGCATGCTCGCCAAGGTCATAGTGGGCCAGGCCCAGAATGGAGAGCGCCTGATGATCATTCGGCTGGCTGCTCAGGTACTGAGCAATTCTGTCGATGGCCATTTGCGGTCGCCCGGTCTGGCTGCCAATCAGGCCCAGCAGGTAATTGGCCTGCACATGACGGGGATCCCGTGCCAGCACGGTTTCGTACGCTTCCTCGGCATCTCGCAAGTTGCCCTGCTGATGCAGCTTCACCGCGCGCTGGAACACATCGGCATTCGCGGTGGCCGCCGGATGGCGGTTGCGCGCAACTGGGGACAGGCTGGAGCGAGTTCTCATGGCTGGCTTCTCTCGTCTGTGCGCTCGCGGCTGCGAGGCTTCTTATAGGTTGCTCCCTGAAAAGCATTAAGCATGCCCAGGAATGTCGATCGGTCGACAGCGGGCAGGCGGCAAGGCCTTTGCCGCTTGCTCGGCCAGGCTTTGCCGCTGCGGCAAATTCAGGCCGGGGACCGTGCCGGCTCCGGCGTTTGGCGCCGTACGGGGTTGGCAGCGGCCCGCCTTTTCATGCGCCTGGCTGCCCGAATGCCGCGCAGCGCCACGCTTTCAGGACGCAGGCGGGACAAGCTCGGTGAGGATTTGACTGTCGGTATTGACTCGGTATCAGGCTCTGGCATCCCTTTTGCTAAATCCCCCCGGCAAGACCGAATGCATCGTCAACATGTCGATGCGCCGGCACGGATTCCACCGAACCACTCAATGTGAACAGGAGCAGAACAATGGCAAACCTCGCCCAAGTCATGATCAACCTCGCCGAGACCGGCCAGCCTTTCAGCGCGATGCAGGTGTCGCGTTTTTCGCCGGAAGAATTCCGCATGGCGATCCAGGCGCTGATGGGGGAGGGGCGTGACGGCCTGGCGTATGCCCTGGGCGATGCCGGCCTGGCGCTGTACCCGGAAAGCGAAGACATCCTGGCCATCACCAGCCTGCTGTCGGTGGTGCGCGAAGACTGGCCGCAGGCGGTCGATCTGCTCAAGACCCTGATCGAGATGCAGGGCGAGCTGGCCACGGTATTTACTCACTCGATGCTGATCCGCTCGCTGCGCTGCAATCTGGACCTGGCCGAAGCCTTCGAGGCCTGCGGCATTGCGCTGGCGATCTTCCCCGAGCATCCGGAGCTGCTGAAGGAATACGAGGCCCTGGCAGCGGCGCTGGGCCTGAGTGCCGTGCAGCGCTGATCGGCTGCGGCCGGCGGATCGGAAAGAACAGGCAAGTGCAGGAAATGGGCGGCAATGGAGGCGGCAAACCAGCGGCAAAAGCCTGCCGGAAAGCCGACAAAAATTGCCGCCACAAGAGTCGGTGCTAAAAATAACAGCAACGTTATTTCGCAAGTCATTGAATTAATTGTAGTTTTTAATCTGGCACGGCGTTTGCTTAATGGGCTGTATAGGCGGGCATAGGGTCCGCGACAGAACAAGCAAGCTCAAGACGCCGGAAGGAGAAAACGAGCATGGCAGTCATCAATACCAACGTTAAGGCACTGTATTCACAGTCGGCCCTGAAACGCACGGAAGGGACAATGTCCAAGGCAATGGCCCAATTGTCGACAGGTAAGCGGATCAATACCGCTGCCGACGACGCGGCCGGCCTGGCCATTGCCACTCGGATGACCCACCAGATTCGCAGCCTGAACCAGGCCGTGAGGAATGCGGGCGACGCCATCAACCTGATCCAGACCGCCGAAGGCGCGACGAACGAGATCACGGACATGATGCAGCGGATGCGTGAACTCGCGATCCAGGCAGTCAACGACACCAACGACAATGCGCAGCGCAGCTACCTGGACCTTGAATTCCAGCAGCTGAAGGCTGAGATGGTCCACATCTCCGAATCCACCGAATGGAACGGCTTCCCGGTGCTCAACGGCACGGCTGGCGAGCGCGTCGGCGAGATGCCGGTCTACAAGACAACCTCGGTCGGCCAGATGGGCGAAGTCTTCATCAGCCCGACGACGGTGCGTACCGTGGCCGGTGCCGATGGCGGCGAGGTGCAGACGCTGACCTTCACCGGCGTGCCGAACACCGGCGTCATCAAGGTCGGCGGCGTGGAAGTCACGATCACGGCGGCCGATATCACCGGCGCCAACGATGCGGCGAAGCTGGCGAACTTCACCGCCAAGGTCAAGGCATCGATGGAGGCGGACTCCCGATTTGACCTGACGACCTCGGGCCGCACCATTACCCAGGCCGCCGGCGTGCTGACGATCACCTATGCGGCCAGCGATGGCGACATCGGCGACATCGACGTCGATGTCGGCGCCACCGGCGTGACCAAGGCAGTCGCCACGACCCGCGACGCGATCACGACCTCGGCTGAATCGTTTGCCAGCAACGGCACCTTCCTCAAGAGCGGCGCGCTGAATTTCAGCGCCACCTCGGCGACCCCGCCGGTGGTGTCGGCCTCGTTCCAGACTGTCGATGGCAAGACCATCGCCATGACCGGCACGGCCAACGCCGCACTGGGCACGATCACCTTCAGCGCCACGGCCGGCAACAACAGCCAGGTGCTGTCGCAAGACCTGACCTATACCTTCAAGGATTCGGCCGGCAACACCGAAGGCTTCAGCGGCCGTGCAGTCGGCCTGGCCGTCTCGGTCGAGGGCAGCATCCCGGCCCTGCGTGCCGGTGACCTGCGCATCAACGGCATCGACATCGGCGCCTCCTATGCCGAGGACGATCCGTTCTCGCCAGTGAACAATGCCGCCGGCTCGGCCATTGCCAAAGCAGCGGCCATCAACCGCATGGCCTCGACCACCGGTGTGACCACCGGCGAATCGCAGACCATCACGCTGACCGGCGTGCCCAGCCCGGGCACGATCACCGTCGGCGGCGTCTCGATCCAGCTGACCACGGCCGAAAATACCTCGGTGCTGGCAGCCTCGAAGATTGCCCAGGCACTGCGCAACAGCTCGCAATTTGGCGCCTCCTCGGGTCGCGTGATCAACTACGCGCCGGGCGGTTCGACCATCTCTCTCGATTTCCCGGTCTCCGAGCGCAATGTGCCCAAGACCGAAGTCCTGGCCGGTACCACCGGGCTGGCGTCCATCGTCGACACCACCCAGGAATACACGACCATGCGTCCGGGCACGGGCGTCTATGCGAAGGTGAACGAGAACGTGTTCACCGGTCGCGCCATGGATGCTTCATCGTCCGTCAGCGGCACCGTCTTCATCAACGGTTACGCATCGGCCGACATCACGACCGCACTCAACAATACCCGCGCCACGCGCCAGCAGACGGTGGATGCGATCAATGCGATCGCCGCCAAGACGGGCGTCAAGGCGATCGACACCGGCTACGATTCCAAGGGCATCACCCTGGTGGCAGCCGATGGCCGCAACATCGAAGTGCGCTTCGAAGCCGCCGGCGGCGTCAACGCCGATGTCTTTGGCCAGCGCCTCGGCCTGCGTGAAGGCGTCCATAGCGGCACCTACTCGCTGGAATCGAAGATCCCGACCCCGGTCGTGATCTCGAGCGCGACCACCGGCGACATCGAACGTACCGGCCTGATCGAGGGCAACTTCACCAAGAACGAATCGGTGTTCAACACCTTCCCGCGCGACACGGTCAGTGCACCGGTGGCGCAAGTGGAATCGGTGGTCCTCTCCGGCAGCGTCGGTGCGACCGATACCTTCTCGATCACGATCAATGGCACCACGTTCACCACGACCGCACCGGGTGCCGCCAGCACGCCGCAGGCCGAGCGCGATGACCTGATCGGCCTGATCAATGCCAATGCGACCCTGGGCGTGACGGCAGCCGCCGGCCGCACCAAGGACGAGATCCTGCTGACGGCAGCGACCGCGGGCACGCCTTACACGCTGTCGGTGACCAAGGGCGCGACCGCCACTGGCGCCATCACGACCGCGACCGTGACGGAAAACCAGCCGTCGCAGGCCAAGCCGCTGAACGTCGATGACCTGATGATCAACGGCATCAAGATCCGCGCCACCACCACCGCTGACGACGACAAGTCGAGCTCGGTGGCGGCCAGCAGCGACCCGAGCGCCTCGGCGATCGCGATCGCCGCCGCGATCAATGCGCAAAGCCATGAAACCGGCGTGCGCGCACTGGCCAACCCGGTCGTCAGCAAGGGCCTCAACACGGTCACGTCGCTGCCGATCACCTCGGCCAGCGGCACCACCTACAACCTGTACATCAACGGCACCACCGTGCCGGTGGTCTTCATGCAGGACGAGACGGGCACCGCGCGCCGCGAGAAAGTCGTCGCCGCGATCAATGCCCGCACCGGCCAGCATGGCATCAGCGCCACCGACAATGGCAGCGGCGTATCGCTGACCTCGGACGGCCGCAACTTCTCGGTCTGGTTCGATTCGAACCAGAAGGATGTGTCGGCCGCCAGCTTTGGTCTCGACAAGGGCGGCGCGGCCAAGCAAGTCTCGCGCATCACCCTGGGCGGCACGATTGCGGCCACCGAGACGGTCAGCGTCAACATTAACGGCAAGACCATCACCACCACGGCAGGCGCGACCACGCTGGCCGGCCTGGCGACCTCGCTGAAGACGGCAATCGAGGCGGCGATCAGCGGCGAGACCGCGCCCAAGGCCCTGCAGAACATCGAAGTCGCGATCAACGGCACCAATGTCGAGATCACGTCCAAGATTGCCGGCGCACCATTCAAGCTGGGCGGCGCAGCCACCACGACCACGTCGAGCGCGACGCTGTCGCTGGCCACGGTGACCCCGAACAGCTTTGGCGACAATGACATCACCGGCATCCCGGCCGGCTCGGCCACCTCGACCGAGGCGCGCACGCTGTACAGCACGGTGCGCCTGGTCTCGGACCCGGCCCTGCTGCCCAAGCTGCCGGCACCGGAGGGCGCACCGCCGTCCGACCAGCTGGACAAGCTCAGGGCCACGGGCAAGCCGTTCGAGATTTCGGTCGGTGACAAGGGCTTCGGCACTGACGGCAACTTCTCGGCACTCGGTTTCCAGGAAGGCCTGTTCGGCGGCCGTGCCAGCGAAGACATGGATCCGCCGCGCGTCGGTCGCCTGGCATTCCAGGTCGGCGCTTCCGCCAACCAGTACATCACGATCGACCTGGCCGACTTCGGCAAGGACGGCACCATCACCGGTGAAATCACCGGCGACGTCGACCTGAACGTGGAAGACCGCCGCGTGCGCATCAACACCCGCGAAGGCGCATCGTCCGTGCTCTCGCTGCTTGATGATGCGATGGACAAGGTCAATGCGACCCGTGCAACGATGGGTGCGGTGATGAACCGTCTCGAGCACGTGATCTCGAACCTGTCCAACGTGTCGACCAACCTGTCGGCATCGCGCAGCCAGATCGAGGACGCAGACTACGCACAGGCATCGACCGACCTGGCCAAGACCCAGATCATGCAGCAGGCGGCAACGGCAGTGCTGGCCCAGGCCAACACCAGCCAGCAGACCGTGCTGAAGCTGCTGGGCGGCTGATCGGCGTTGGCCTGAGCCGGGCAGGGCGGACGGGGCAAACCCCTGCCAGCCCGGCCGTGCTGTGACACAATATTCACCTTGCGTTGCGATAGGTGAGGACAAAATGAACGAGCTTCGCAAGCGGCCCGTCGTCCGCTTGCTGCGCGTCGTGGTGATCATGCTGGCCATGCTGCTGCTGGCCATCGTGCTGCGGCCGGAGCGTTTCCTGCCGCCGGGCATGACCCTGGGCGAGTTTTTCCAGGGACTGCTGGGGGCGATCTTTTTGGCGCTGGTGCTGGCCGCGGCCGGTACCCGCGCCTGGCTGGACTACCAACGCAAGAAACGCGAACGAGAATGACTGCTCAACTGCCTCCTCTGCCGGACGGTGCGCCCAATTGCTGGCAGTGCCGTCATTTTGCCGTCAGCTGGGACCCGAAGCTGCCTTACCAGTGCAAGCTGATGGGCTTCAAGAGCCGCATCACCCCCTCCATCGAAGTGCTGCGCGCGGATGGTTCGCGCTGCCGCGGCTTCCTGCAAAAATCCCCGCCGGCCGGCACCGGCCCGGCCACTGCCGCTTCCCCTCACAGGGCCGCATGAGCGTCCCGGCTGCCAGCCTGCCGCGCCTGCCGCTGAGCCAGCTGCGGCGCTGGTTGCCGAGCCCGTTGCCGAGTCTTTTTCCGAGCTTGTTGCCGAGTCTGTTGCCGAGTCTGCTGCTGAGCCTGCTGCTGATCGCGCCGGCGCAGGCGACGCTGCCGGCGGCGATGAAGGCCATCGAACGCGGCCATTATGCGACTGCTGTCCGCGCCCTGAAAAAGCCCGCCGCCGACGGCGACGCGCGCGCGCAAAACAATCTCGCTTACCTGTACGAACATGGCCTGGGCGTCCCGCAAAACACCGGCGAGGCCCTGGCCTGGTATCGCCGCGCCGCCGATGGCGGCCTGGCGGCCGCCCGCTACAACCTGGGCGCCCTCTATTTCCGCGGGCAGGGCGTGCCGCAAGACGCCGCCGCCGCTTGCCGCTGGTTCGAGGCGGCCGCGCAGGGCGCCTATACCGACGCCGAATACATGATGGGCGAATGCCTGCGCAGCGGCAGTGGCACGGGCAGCAGGCGCGATGCGGCGCTGGCGCTGTCCTGGTACCTGAAGGCCGCCCGCAAGGGCCATGGCCCGGCGCAGCTGATGGCGGCCTCGCTCTACCTGTCCGGCGAAGGCTGGCGCAGCGAACCGGCCAAGGCCCTGGTCTGGGCCGAGATCGCCCGCCAGAACGGCGAGCCGCAGGCCGAAGCGCTGGCCGCGCGCGCCGCCAAGGGCATGCGCACCGACCTGCGCAGCTCGGCCCTGCAACAGGCCGCGCTGTGCGTGAAGAGCGCCTACCTGGATTGCCCCGAGTAAGCCGGCCGCGGCAGCGGCAAGCGTTGCCCGGAACGGCCTTGCCGCCCCTCGCCCAAAAGACTCAATTCGGCAACTTATTTCCTGAAAGATACTGTCCAAAAGGAAAAACTTTGCCGCCGGGGCGGCAAAATCTTGCTGTCGACTTTCCGTCTGCCGGCCACCCGGCCGCTGCTTTCCTCCCCCCGGCAAAGCACTGCCGATTCCGACACACCCCCTGAAAACCCGCATGTTTGCTCGATGATTTGACTGGCACACGGATTGCTAAGAGGAAACCGTCTAAAAGTTTTCCCGAGGCAACCAAAGTGATCGCATCCATCGAAACTTCGCATCCGGCCCTGTGGCTCGACCCGACATCCGCGGTCGGCCCGCTTGAGCGCTCGCAGCTGGAAGCGGCCGGCCTGCAGCTGCTGCCGGTCACCACGCTCGACGACCTCAAGCAAGGCCTGGCGCGTGCGCGGCTGGTGGTGATCCGCCTGATGGGCGACACCGGCTTGCTGGAAGAAGTGAAGAAGCTGACCCAGGCCTTCGGCCATGACGTACCGGTGCTGTGCCGGGTCGAGCGCAATGCTTTCGCGCTGGGCATCGAGGCGATGCGCCGCGGCGCCTATCACGTGGTGGCCGCCGATGACTGGAGCGAGGGCACCTGGCATGACGCGCTGGCCCAGACCCCGAAGCGCGCCGAGGTGGCCAAGCCCGGCCCGCAAACTTTTGTTTTCGTCGACCAGAACAGCCAGCACCTGCTGGAGCTGGCACGCCGCGTGGCCCAGACCCAGGTCTCGGCGCTGGTCGTCGGCCCCACCGGCGCCGGCAAGGAAGTGCTGGCACGCGTGCTGCACGATGCCTCGCCGCGCCGCAACGGCCCGTTCGTCGCGCTCAACTGCGCGGCACTGCCGGAGAACCTGATCGAAGACCTGCTGTTCGGCCATGAGAAGGGCGCCTTCACCGGCGCGCTCAAAGAGCACCGCGGCCTGTTCGAGCAAGCCAACGGCGGCACCATCTTCCTCGACGAGATCGCAGAGATGCCTTACCACTTGCAGACCAAGCTGCTGCGCGTGCTGCAAGACCGCAGGATCACCCGCCTCGGCGGCCAGGCACAGATCGACCTCGACGTGCGACTGGTCGCAGCGACCAACAAAGACCTGCGCGAAGCGATCGCCAATCGCGAGTTCCGCGAAGACCTGTATTTCCGCATCAGCGCCTTCAAGCTGACCGTGCTGCCGCTGCGCGAGCGCCTGGGCGACATCCTGCCGCTGGCGCTGCAGTTCCTGGCCAAGTTCGGCCCGGTCGATCGCGACGTGCAACTGTCGCCGCGCGCCGCCGAGATGCTGCAGGCCTATTCGTGGCCGGGCAATGTGCGCGAACTGCAGAACGTCGTGCAGCGTGCGCTGGTGCTCTGCAACGGCGACCTGATCACCGAAAATGAATTGATGTTCGACGAAGTCGATGCCGTGACCGCATCCTCCGGTGCGGCCGCTGCCTATCCGCAGCCGGCGCTGGCCCATGACGCGCTGCATGGCCGCCACGGCATGCAGGGCATGCCGCAGTCGCCGATGTCGCCGCAGTCGATACCGCATTTCTCGCCGGCCGCGCTGCGCTTCCCGACCATGCCGCCATCGTCCGATGCGCATGACCTGTCGACCGCCGTCAAGAGCAGCGAGTACCAGGCCATCATGTCGGCCATCCAGTCCACCCGCAACCGCAACGAAGCGGCCGCCAAGCTGGGCATCAGCCCGCGTTCGCTGCGCTACAAGATGGCGCAGTTCCGCGAGCGCGGCATGCCTGCCGGCGCCGCCGCCTGAACGCCGGCTGAACGAGGGAAGCGACCATGATGAACCGGATCAACAGCCAGACCAACATCGATTCGATGCTGGCCACGCTGCGCCAGCACCAGATCGACTCGACCGGGAAGAACACCCCGTCGGTGCTGACGCCGCCCACGCCTGAAGTCGGCAAGCCGACCTTTGGCGAAGCGATCGCGACGGCCGTCGTCAAGACCAACGACATCCAGCAGGAAGCCAGCCAGTTGCGCCAGGCATTCGACCGCGGCGAAGACGTGCCGCTGACCGACGTCGTGCTGGCCATGCAGAAATCCTCGCTGGCCTTTGAAGCGACCCTGCAGATCCGCAACAAGGTCTTGAAGGCCTACGAAGACATCCTGAACATGCCGGTCTGATGACCAGGCAATGAGATCAGATACCGACAGCAGCACCGATAGCAGATACCGACCAGAGAGCAGACCATGGCCGAAGCAACGATGAACAACGGTGGCATGCCACCCGCAATGTCCCCGGGCGTACCCGCAGGCGCCGGCGGCGCCGGCGCACTGCCGATCCCGACCGTCGGGCCGGGCAATGGCCAGCTGCCGGCCGCGATGCAGGGCGTCGCCGGCGGCTTCGGGCAGTTCAGGCAATGGATGGATGGCGTACTGCGCCAGCAGGCCGTGCGCCGCGCGCTGATCCCGATGGTGATCCTGGTGGTCCTGATCATCGCGGCCGCCTCCTTCCAGGCGACCCAGACCGCACCTTACCGTCCGATCATGCCGGGCATGACCGAGAACGACAAGCAGGCCGCGCTCGAGGCGCTGAAGGCCGGCGATTTCAAGCCCAAGGTCGATACCGGCAGCGGCCAGATCACCGTGCCCGAGTCGCGCTATCACGAGGCGCGCATTTTCCTGGCCGGTCAGGGCATCCCGAAGGAAGCCCAGCCGATCGGCATGGATTCGCTGAAAGACAAGTCGTCGATGACGACCAGCCAGTTCATGGAGCAGGTGCAGTACAACACCGCGATCGAGCAGGAGCTGTCGCGCTCGATCATGCAGATCTCCACCATCAAGGCCGCCCGCGTGCACCTGGCGCTGCCCAAGCAATCCGTGTTCGTGCGAGAGCGCGCCACGCCGAAGGCCTCGATCGTCGTCACGCCGCATGGCGGCCGCGGCGTTTCCACGCCCCAGGTGAAAGCCATTGTCCATCTCGTCTCCTCGAGCGTGCCTTACCTCACGCCCGAGAACGTGTCCGTGGTCGACGACCAGGGCAACGTGCTGACCGCCGACAACCCGTTCGACGAAGCGATGGGCCTGACGGTCGCGCAGATGCAGCACAAGCAGCGCACCGAAGAAACCTACAAGAACCGCGTGATGGAACTGCTGGGCCCGGTCGTGGGCGAGGCCGCGATCCAGGCGCAGGTGAACCTGACGCTGGACTACAACCAGGTCGAGACCACCACCGAAGATTTCGACAACAACGACAAGGGCGTCAAGCCGCGTTCCGAGGCGCTGACCACCGAGCGCAAGTACAAGCTGGATCCGGAAGGCATTCCCGGCGCGATGACCAACTCGCCGCCGCCCGATGCCGACCTGACCAAGAACACCAACACCGACGAGAAGAAGCCGGCGACCAACGAGATCACCACCACCAAGTCGACCCGCAACTTCGAGATGGACCGCACGGTGCGCCATGTGAAGAACTCGCTGGGCTCGATCTCGCGCCTGACCGTTGCCGTCGTGGTGGCTGAACGTCCGGCACCGGCCGTCGCCGACGCCAAGCCGGGCGCGCCGACCACGGTCGCCTATTCGCAGGAAGAGCTGGACCGCATGCTGAACCTGGTGCGCAGCGCCGTCGGCTACAACGCCGAACGCGGCGACGTCGTCACCGTGGCACCGGCCCGCTTCGAGACCCTGGCGCCGGAGCCGCCCAAGCCCTGGTATGCGAACGCCGACATCCAGAACTTCATCAAGATCGGCATCGCAGCACTGGTGATCATTGTGTTCCTGCTGGCCGTGGTGCGTCCGATGGTCAAGGGCCCGAACATCACCCAGCAGATCCTGCCGCCGCCGGGCCCGACCCCGGAGGAAGTGGCCGCCATCGAGGCCAAGGCTGCCGAGGCCATGAAGATCGAGATGGAGACCAAGGCTGCCGAAGAAGCCAAGGCGATCGAAGAGGCGAAGGCCGTCGAAGAAGCCGCACAGCTGGCCCTGGCCGAAGAGGCCGCCGCTGCCGAAGCTGCCGCTGCCGAAGCCGCCGCCGCCGAAGCTGCCGCGGGTGAAGAAGGCGAAGAGGGCGAATATGACGAAGAGAGCGAACTGGCCGAAGGCGAAGTCGAGCTCGAAGACGGCGAGAGCCTGGACGAACTGCGGGCCCGCATGCAGGCCATGAAGCCGAAAAAGCCGTCCTTCACCGCCGACATGCTCGATACCGCCAACAGCTATGATGACAAGGTCGCGCTGATCCGCATGCTGGTGTCGCAAGAGTCGGGACGCGTGGCGCTGGTCCTGAAGAACATGGTCCGCCAGTAATCAGGGCCCGGGCACAGAATATTTATTTGATTGGAAACAGCAATGGCAGAACCTCAGAAGGCGGCAGCACCCGCCGCCGCCAAGCCGGCGGCACCGAAAGCAGCAGTCCCGGCCGTGGCGGCAGCCGCCGCCAAAGCCGCCGTGCCGGCAGTCGCCGCCAAAGCCGCGGTCCCGGCAGTCGCCGCCAAAGCCGCAGCCCCGGCAGTTGCTGCGAAGGCCGGCGCTGCAGCAGCGTCCCCGGTCCCGGCGGCGCCGGCAGCCGAAGGTGGCGCAGAGGACCTGGAGGCGATGAAGAAGAAATTCAAGCCCAAGAAAAAAGTGGCGCTGCCGACCGAGATGCTGTCAGATGCGAAAAGCTACGATGACAAGCTGATCCTGATGAAATTCCTGACCGAGAAGGAAAAGGGCCGCGTGGTCCTGATGGTCAAGAACATGCTCAAGGGCGCCGTCGACGCCGGCAAGAAAAAGTGACGCCAACACCAGTAACGAAGCAAGCACGACAGAAAGCAAACCGAGGTTGACCATGGCTGATGAAAATACCGTACAGATGACCGACGAGCTCAAGCGCGAGCTGGCCGAAATCACCAACGTGCAGCGCGCCGCCGTGCTGATGCTGCTGCTGGGCGAGGACCTGGCGTCGAACATCATCAGTTACCTCGACCCGAAGGAAGTGCAGGAGCTGGGCGCGGCGATGGTGTCGGTGGCCGACATGTCGCAGGAAGCGGTCAACGTCGTGCTCGACCAGTTCGTCGACATGCTGAAGAAACAGACCAGCCTCTCGCTCGGCACCACCGAATATGTGGAGACTGTGCTCAAGCGCGCCCTCGGTCCGGACAAGGCGGCCTCGGTGCTGTCGCGCATCATGCCCAACCGCGCCAGCCGAGGCCTCGAAATTTTGCAATGGATGGATGCGCGCGCGATCGCAGAAATGATCCGCGGCGAACATCCGCAAGTGACGGCCATCATC
>JACCDG011929985.1_pt1 | contig 41187 bp, 41 predicted proteins | sample 7442471 | NCBI WGS metagenome assembly JACCDG01 (sample SAMN15323444, study PRJNA562643) | freshwater metagenome | isolation source: river surface water | place: USA:Blue River Watershed | collected 2017-08-17
CGACGAGGACATCGACCACGGCGTCCAGGAGCCACGCACAGACGTGCTTGCGCCCACCGGGCTCTCGGTGCACCTGGATGCCCTCCTGCGACAGCAGACCCAGCGCGCAGACGTGCACACAGTCCTTATCGTAAACGAGTGACACACGGCCATGCGGCAGTAGAACTTGCATTTATTCGTGTCCCAGATGACCGATCCACAGCGAGGCACAAAGCGGTCAGCTGGGCCGATCACCGAGTCAGTGAACGAGCACCCACGCGAGGCGTGTGGGCGCTGCTCGTTATGCATCCACGGACGCAAGCCAGTGGCTGGACTGCTGTGTGCGGGCAGGTTCGAGGAGGCCATGCGCGTTTCCAACCGTTTCAGTGGGTGGATTCAGGCGCACGCTTGCGCCTCTGGGAAATGCGCCGAGGTCGCATCAAAGTTCACGATACCCTGTCTCGTGGGCGATCCTTCGTGGTCAGCAGCGGGCCTTGCGTGTACAATAGCCGAGCATACGATGGCCAACTTGGACCTGGCCATTGCGAGCGGTGTCCAGTCCTGGGTCGTGCCATATGACCTCATTCGTTCGTTCTTCTTCCTGACACCGGGCGCCTCTACTCCCGATATGCCCACTTCATCGACAGAGGAGCGGGTTGCAATGCTCAAGGCATTGGCACTACGTGGAATTGACTTCCTGGTACTTCCATACATGGGCTCCAAACGCCATCACACCCCGGCGACCACCTGCGCGATCCAGCACCGACAGGCAATCACCGAGTGCGTCGCCGCACACTTGCCTGTCGAGGGCGTACCCGAGATGGTGGCCCGGTACACGGCCACACCCTACGACTGCATCCTTGGAATAAAGTAGACACGTGTCTGCCACACAATCCCTTTCGTTCTGTGATCATACACCCAGAGGCCCATGTCCGGACATCCCACTGGTGCCACGTGCGAGGCTTCTGCTATGGACGTGGAGCGCAGCAATCGTGACGAAGGACACGCTGCCAAGGCTAGCTTCATCCGCTGCGGCGCATGCGATCTGTGCACACGACATGGCCGCCTTGGAGAGTTGCTGTGTGCGGGAGACTTTGCGGAAGCATTGCGTATCTGCACAATACCGAGTATTTGGCTCCAGGCACATGCATGTTCCAGCGGCAGGTGCCACGAAGTTGCAGAAGAGTTCACGATCCCGTTCGTCGTCCACAGATCCGGACCCACCAGTCTGGCATTCATTGCGTGCACCGATGCTCGGCATACGATGCGCAACGCAGACCTGGCCGTATCAGCCGGGATTGATGTATCCACGGCCGTCTGGAGAGCCATCGTCTGGTCCTTCTTCTATGGAGACCCGAGTGTGCTCAGGCCAGAGACTCCATTTACATCATCTGCCGAACGCGTACGAATGCTCAAGCTCCTCGTCGCGCACGGCGTGGACCTCAGCGCTCTCGCTGCGTACGGCGCGAAGTACTGCATGTTCGGGCGGTTCGGGGACGTACCTGTCCAGTGTGCCATGGAACACAGAGAAAGCGTCACCCTCGCTGTCGCTACACAGCTCCCTGTTGAGGGCGTGCCTGAAATGGTGGCCCGGTACACGGGTACCCCCTATGACTGCATTCTTTGATAAAGTAGACACGCGACACCAGTGTAATTCCCATGCGCAGCCACACACCCCAACACCAGTTTCAGATTATCGGCGCACGTGGACATGTCACAGAGAGGCACAGGGAGGCCTCCCAATCATTTGGATGTGACCAACGGACCGGCTGGTGGAAGCGGCACGACGGACGGAGAGCACCCACGCGAGGCGTGTGGAGACTGCCTGCTATGTGTCGCCGAGGGACCGCAAGGAAGGATGCTGTGCGCGGGCCGATTCGAAGAGGCCCTGTCCTGCAAAAGCGACATTTCCATATGGGTCCAGTCACGTGCATGTGTCGTTGGGCGCTGTGCAGAGATCGCGTCTGGGTTTACCATACCCTTGCTCGTCAAAACTGGTCAGAGTTCAGGAATCGGACTTGCATGCCTTGTCGCCAAGCACACGATGGACCACCTGGACTTGGCGCTCGTGCGCGGTGCAAACCCCGAAATAACTCCAAGTGTTATTGGTTCGTTCTTCTATGGATCACCGAGCGTTCCATGGCCCTTGTGTCCGACTTCGTCCATGGAGGAACGGGTCGCGATGCTAGAGATCGTGGCACCGCGCTGCGTGGACTTTATGCGAGTGCCGTACGCCTCCCTATACTGCGAGTACCGCGCCCCTGCGGTCGAGTGCGCGACCCGACACAGGAAGGCACTCACGGACGCAGCGGCGATCCGTCTCCCAGTCGAGGGCGTGCCCGAGATGGTGGCCCGATACGCGGGTACACCCTACGACTACATCACCCAGTACAAATTGACTGCGTAATTCTGTGCCAGCTGTCCCATGACTGCGCACTCAAATGGACACGTGACCACGGCTTGTGGATCCCGGTATTCGCCCAAAGCTCCACATGGAGGTCGAACGGGGCAAGGCCCGTGCCGGCGATGCCTCACGCACAGCCTGTGGTGTCTGCGACCTGTGCACGAAGGAGGGGGCTCTGGGCCGCCTGCTGTGCGCCGGAGACTTTGAGACGGCTCTGAGCAGGTCCTACGCCGTGTTGGACATGTGGCACCAGGTGTACGCTTGTTCAAGCGGAAGATGTATGGAGGTCGCCGAGCACTTCACGGTCCCGTTGGTTCGTAAGCTCGGAATCGGCCTCTCTGGATTCCTTGCGTGCCTCAACGCAGAACACACGTTGCACAATGCAAGTCTGGTCATTCCACTAGGGACTGGTGAACCTGGGGTCTTCTGGTCCAATGTGATCGATTCATTCTTCTTCTCGGATGAGTTCTATCCTCAACGGTTCCAAACTGCCCCTCCCAGCGAGCGCGCGTCGATGCTCCGTCTCCTCGTTGCGCGTGGCATGGACCTCGTGCATCTTGGCGGATCACGCACCAGGCTGCGCAAGCCCGCGGTCGAATGTGCCAAGGAACATCGGACACGGGTCACTGATGCTGTCGCAGCGCACCTGCCGGTCGAAGGAGTCCCAGAGATTGTATCCGCGTACACGGGTACGCCATACGACATCCTCCTCTGCACGGTCTTCCGGGTCGACGGCACCGGTGGATACACCCTTGTGTAAGAAGGACGGCCTCGCGCTCCGCCTCGGCGAACTCGCGACGCGGTGGATCAACTTTGGGTGAATGAACAGTGTACATGTGTCCTGCGCGATGTTTGGTGCAGCAATGCGTCGAACTCCCAAGAGCGTCCCGACCTGCTTGCCATGAGTTGGGACGTCAGAGGGGCCATTATGCGCGACGACTTTGCGGGCGCGGCACGCCTGTGTATAGAGCAGGGGACCAAGGATGTCGGCTTTGACTTCCTCAGAGACGAGTGCCGCCGTGTGTGTGCGGCTGGGAAATGCACCGAGATGGCACACGAGTTCTTTGCCAAGGTCGAGGCACTCCCGTGGAAGGAACCGCCGCCAAGAGTGGACGACACCGTACTGATTAGCGCGTTCATGTGTCCCCACGCCGATGCGACCCACTGGCGGCTCCGCAATGTCCTCCATCCACCAACGCCCACCTTCGATTCTGCAGTACAATGGCTCGGGACGGTGTACGAGTTCCTGATGCAAATTCCAGGACCCACGGACCACGAAACAGACGAATTCCTATGGCTCCTTGTCATGCACGGGGCACGACTCCGTGACAAATCATTCTTTCCGCCGCTATCCGCGGCACTCCCGAGGTGCAGAAAGCGGTTCCACGCATACGTTGTGAATGCGGTGGCCGTCCAACTGCCCGTGGAAGGCGTCCCGGAGATTGTGTCCTCCTACGTGCCGTCCTTTTTCCAGAAACGCTATTGGGCGCCTGTATAAACCCACATCGAGTTTTGTTATATCGACACGGGTCGTTCAGTACACCCGGTCAAACTCTCCTCACTGACCATGAATGGGGAGGACGTCCTGGATGCCCTTCGGCGAGACGATTTCGCGGGCGCGGCACGCCTGTGCATAGAGCGGGGAACCAAGAATATCGACTTGTCCCTCCTCGCCAATGAGCGCCGTCGTGCATGCGCAGCCGGCAAGTGCGCCGAGATGGCGCACGAGTTCCTCGCCAAGGTCGAAGCTCTGCCCTCGAGTGACCAGATTCGGTTCAATCGGGAGATCATCCGCAGGTTCCTCTGCCCACACGCCGATGCGACCCACTGGTGCCTCCGTAACCTCCTGAGCCCCCCGACGCTGATTGTCGAGTCTGTGATGCAATGGCACGATGCAATGTGGTGGTTCCTGATTCAACGCCCCGGGCCATCCGAACACGAGATGGAGAAGTTGACATGGCTCCTCTTCCTGCATGGAGTACACATGCGAGCGAGATCATACTCACCTGAACTTCCTGTGGCTGTGCAGAGGTGCAGGGAACGGTACTACGAGTGCGTCGTGAACTCGGTGGCCATCCACCTGCCCGTTGAGGGCGTCCCGGAACTAGTGTCCTTTTACATACCTCCACCTCCGTTCCTGTCCCAACAATTCGGCTGAAGTTCAAAATGAACTACACGAATGGTGTTGTTGCAATTCTCTTTCATGCATTTCACGCGGTTTCTTCATCAAACCAGGTGGCGGTCCAGACCATGTACAGTAGGTCCCTCTGGTGTGGAGACGGGTTGCTGGCGCCGCGGTGGATGAGCTTTCCGTTGATGATGACAATGTCTCCGGGCTCACACGCGGCACATGCGAGACGCGCGTCGGGTCTGCTCGCCTCGGCGACAGTCATGCGGTGCGACCCGAGGACGCACTCGGTCGCCCCGCTCCCGGCCGCCATCCGGTGCAGTGGCACAAACGACGTAAAGTAAAAGTCGGGCGTGCGCTTGACGTGCATCTCGTCCTGCACGATAGGGTCGCTGGAGCCGTAGCGGAACAGCGGCTCCGAGTCGCGATGCCACCGCCCGAACGTGTGGCAGCCGGCGGCGACAGGCAGCACACCGACCGACTTTAGGACGAGGGCACAGTCTCCGGCGTTGTCGAGCAACTTGCGCAGCGGAGCGGCGCACCCCTCGTCGCGCAGGTCGGCGACGACCGCGTCCCAGGGCCAGATGTCGGCGCGGTGCTCTGAGTGGAGGATCGCGTGTCCCTCCTGGTCGTCAAAGTGAAGGACGCGGGGCTTGCCCGTCCAGGGCATGTGGGGCCGCAGCTTGGCCAGGCCTGCCTCTGTCTGTGCGCCCCACGTGGCCACCAGGTCGGCCGGGTACACGCCCTTGATCACCAGCCCGCCGTCGCGGTGCAGGACGGCGCACAGCTCCTCGGTGGGCGTGTCTGCGGGCAGAGCACAAAGCTCCTCGGGGACGTGGGATGCGTGTCCGCCGACCCCGTCATAGATGCCACCGGCGCGGCTGCGCATGAGGTAGGTGCTGGTGTTCTCGCCGTCGTTCTCGTCCGAAAACCTCTTTGTCTTGGCACCTGTCGCACCTGAGGTGCGCGCAGCACACACCCACTCTTCGCACGAAACAGGCCAACCTCTGCTGGCTCCATCGCGTCTCAGTGAGGATGCGGACGTATGTATTCAGTCGAGGCCCAGTATGAACACAAACCGTCCGCCACACACTATGATGAGGCAGCACAGCACAGAGTGTATCAAGGACTGACGGTGCCATCCTCAGAACGGGACGAGGCGGTAGACCTTGACGATCTGGGTGTTGGGGTAGCTGGGCGAGGGCCCGGTCTTGCGGCGAAAGTTCTTGAGTGTCAGCTCGAGCGGGCCGCGGGCCTGCGAGTCGAGCAGCAGGTGGCGGTCAAAGTCGAGCGCGATCGTGTGCGACATCATCTCGCCCGTGTTTGCGTCCGGCTTGCCGTACTCGACGCACACGAGGAACTGGCCGGCCGTCGTCTCGGTCAGCAAACGCCCCCACGGGCGGCCGCCGCGCCAGCGCTGCAGACGCACGCGGTGCTTGGCCAGCGCGTTGCTCACGGCCAGCACCGAGAAGCTTCCGTCGTGGTCGTCATAGTGCACGCTTCGGACGTGGTTGCCGTGCTCGTCCAGCGTCAGCCACGCGCGCTCGCCCAGGTGCCTGGCCGCCGCCTCGAGCTCGTCCACCGTCAGCACCTGCCGCCCCAGCGCATTGTTGACCGCGTGCAGCAGGCAGTGCTTCAGCACCTGCACGAGGTGTCATATGCATGTACACGTGGTACCTGCTGCTCAAAGTACACGTCGCCGCTCAGCAGGCGACGCTGGTGCTTGAGCGCGTACAGCCACGTAGGGTCGGACACCTGCGCGCATGTGTATGGTCTATGCACAGGACGGACTCACATCCGCTGGCTCGGCATCTGCGGGCGCACCCGAGCTCTGCTTGGTCTCCTTGGCGCTGACCTTGCGCTTCTTGCGGTACTCCCGCGAGACGTCGTATGGCTTGCGCTGCGCTGGGTCACGGGACACAGGGACCCAGACCTACCCGCAGGAGGCTCCTCGGCTTGCGGTACTTGGCCGGCACGCGAATGCGGATGACCATGCGCGGGGAGGAGGGTTCGTCCGACTCGGTGCCCTCGTCCTGCGGGATGGGCTCTGGAATGGCCACCTCTGTAGTGCGGGGTGTGAGGACGAGCGGCAGCAAAGCGAGGCATACCTGCGACCGCGACAGCGGGAGCCGGTGGTGCCGCGGCCGGCGACACTCGGAGAGGGACCTCTTGGGCGGGGGGAGGCTGTTGCTGTCGCTGGTGCTGCTGTGCCAGCTCGCGTGCGCGTTGGGTCTTGTACTCCTCGAGCGTGATGGGTGGAGGGCGGCGCGGCGACGTGCGTGGCAGGGCCGGCGTGTGGGTCGCCTGGTCCTGTGGTAGTGAGCGCGTATGGCGCAGAACCCCGGGCGCTGGCTGGGACGCCTGCAGCGGAACAGCGACCCCAGACGGGGGCGCTGCCGATGAGTCGCCCGCCGGACTAGCCTCTGGCATGGATCGGGTCCGCGGACGCATGGAGCGCGGTGATCGCGCCGCGCCACCTTCGGCCGCGGCTTCCCTCTGAGGGGTCTGGGCGGAGGCCTCGGGTGGCACCGACACGCGCACGCTCCCGGTCGCAGGTCCGTCCGGTTCGTGCGCTGGTCGCGCCACCTGGGCCTGGGTTCGCGCCGCCTGGACAGGTTCCGCGCGCGCTGGGGCGGCGGCAGCTGCAGCCGTAGCGGCGGCAGCCTCGCCAGCCTCGCGCGCGGGCTGCCGGCGTACTGCGTCTTCCGGCGCCAAGGTGGGTGGAAGGGCTGCCGCTGCTGCTTTCGGTGACGGCGTCACGACGACAAAGTGGTGGGCGCGCTTGCGGCCGCGCCCGCCGCGGTGACGAGGACGGCGCACAGGCAGGGCAGGGTTGTGAACAGGGGACTGGACGGACGGCATGGCAGAGACAGGCAACAGGACGGCCGCAGCCATTTGGCTCAGGAAGACGGCGCACTGAAGGCCTTCCACACCGCCTACCAGAACCTCCCAGGCGTATCGTATGCTGAGTGTTAACTGGGCCTCGAAGTGGGGTGTTGGTGACACCGTCGCGGAACGGCTCGCTGTCCCTACTGAACAAGGACAATGCCAGGCAACCGAGAGCTGGTATGTGGCCTGTGCCGTGTGCAGCAGCCGAGCCCGAGATGGAGGAGGACCTTGTGATAGAACCTGACGACGACCCACAGAGTACGCATCCAGCGCCTCAAACCCAACACATGCAGTCCTCGCCTTCATGAGGTCTGCACTTGAGAATGCATCCCCGACGGCTGCTACGTTCGCCGTCGAGGCCGATGTCTTTATCCGCAAGTGCGATGCCCGTTCTTGGAACCTTGTCGATGCACGGGTGGACGACGATGGGAACCTCGTCGTGCGCCAGACGCGACACTTCCCGGCGCGCATCCCACCAGAGGTGGTCGCATTCTTCGAATCGAACGGAAGGTTGTGCCTTTCCCCAGATTTTTCTCACTCCGTATCAGACGTGTCGTGTGCGTCGACCTAGACGAGCCCCCGGTGCGCGTGTCCAAGGCGCACATGCACGGTGGCCACCTCGTTGCAAGCCGAGAGTCACGCAACCTTGCTGAACTCGAGAGGGAAGTGACAAGGATCAGGAGGGAGCAACGGGACATACAGCGGTTGATGCTGCCCTCTACGGACCGGCGACACACTGAGGCGCTCTACGAGGTTCTCAAGACACTCGTCTGGCAGGACAGTGAGCTATGCAAGAGAAGGGGGAGGCTGCTGGCGCAGTATCGCCCCTTCACCGACGCTGGGATTGACGCCAGGATGGGTGGAGATCCTGATGACGGCAGCAGCGCACAGTGCTCGGGCACCCTCAGAAAGCGCGCATCTGGTTACAATAGAATGGATTCTGTCTAGCGACATGAACCGTCGAGCTTTTATGTATGCCTCTGTTGGGACATTCACTTGGGATCGCCCGCGTGTCGTTTGACGCCTGTCGATCCAAACCCGCCGGCCCCGCGGTCGCTGGCCAAGCATGTCAGGTACACCCGGCAGAGTGACTCACGTCTCATCGAGGTTGTCCACCTCGGCAACGTCGGCAATCGCAATCCGCTCGAGCACAAGCTGGGCGATGCGGTCTCCGATTTCGACTGCACAGAAATGAGGGCTCTGGACGGCACGTGCGCACTCTTGAAGTCCTGCTCCGAGTGGTTGAAGAGCACCACACCGACGTTGCCGCGATAGTCGGCGTCGATGACACCCGCGCCCACGTCAATGTGATTCTTCCAGGCGAGGCCAGACCGCGGCGCGATGCGTCCGTATGTGCCTGGCCCACGTGGTGAGCGACCGAGTGACCGATCGACACACCCTCGGGCACAGCAATCGCCAGGTCTGTTTTGACCAGTCCCTTGCCCCGCGCCGGGATTACGGTTTGCATGGCACTGTGTTCAAGTGGACGTTGGAGGGTGCCATGCCTACCTGGCGAGATCGTATCCAGCCGCGTGCGGGGATGCACGTGCAGGCAGCACGGCTTGTGGGGACAGTCTGTGGGATCGTCCACGTGGACATGTACCCAGCACAGGTCTTACTTTTTCACAAAGAGCTTAATGCCGTCAGACATGTCTCGGGGTCTTTTGCAAAGGCAGCGATGAAGGTATGCACAGGTGCCAATGTGTTGCCGTGCGTGCTCTGTGTGTAAACCCCCAACAGCCCAGGCGTCCCAAGTATGGACCTGGAGCCGGACGACGTTGACGCAGAGGGTAGGACCTGTTGGGTTGCCGCCTTCACCGGGGCATAGTGCTCGAACAGTTGCTGCGATCAATGATGGTTCCGACCGTTCGCACATTTTCAGACACCGCGGCCATCTTCCTCCGTCGGTGCGATGTCCACGGCTGGAACGCCGTGGACGCCAGCGTCGACCAGGACGGGAACTTTATCGTGCGCCAGCTCAGGGGCTCGCCTGCGCGGATCCCCAACCACGTCACCGAGTTCTTCCGATCCAACGGGAGGTAGGACCGTCTGCTCATCCACCCCGAGAACTCGTGCAGGGAGGTGCGGTACGTCACCTTGAACGCATTTCCGTTGCGCATCTCCAAGTAGAATACAAGGACCTTGTGACCCTTTGCGGCACGCTGGTGCTTTACTCGGTCCACTAGTCGTCTACGGCAAGGATCTTTCGCAGCATGCTGTGAGCGCAGCGGCGGAGGACGGGCACGAGGACGTCGTCGTCCGCGTAGCGCAGCAGGTCGTCACGCGTCCCGTTCAGCAGGTCGATCACCACACGCACGCGCGTGTGCGTCACCGAGACGGGCACAGGGGCGCGCGGAGGACGCACTCGGATCGGGCGGCGGTGCTGACGGGTGGGCTGCGATGCCGACAGGCGACGACGAAGGCGCGGACGCCAGGGCGCGTAGGACGAGGCGACCGATCCACGCCTAACACCGCCATCATCGTTGTCGTTGTCGCAGCCGAGTCTCGTCTTCTTCTTCTCCTCATCCGTATCGGTCGGAAGTTCTTCCGCCTTGAGCACCGGTGGCCACGCGGGCCCCGGCTGCTCTGCACCTGCCGCAGCAGCCTCCACTGACCCGTGAAGGAATCCAAGTCCCAGCGCCAACGCCTGCCCGCCGTCAGTAACGGCGCCACATGGACTGGACCTCTCCCTCGGCTGCAAGTCCCGCCATTCTGATGTCTATGGCAATATGATAGGGGTATCACATCGGACTGTTTAACGAAACGGGTCCGGTGGGCACAAGTGTGCTGGATGCTGGGTGAGTCGCGCATTCATTCGAGGCCTCTCCATGGAGAAGATCATCCGTTCGCACCTGGAGCCTGAACACGAGAGGAGCATGCGCGATCGCTTCGACTTGGTCGAGAAGGTCGCGGGGAGGCTCGGCGCAGTCCACCAGGACTGCGATGACGCCCTCGTGGCGGCCGGGCTGCTACACCACGCGGATGATCTCGAGAGAATGGTGGCGTCATGCATGTCCATTGCCAAGAAGACCCTGAACGCCCTCCGTCCGCATCACGCCAAGCTGGCAAACACCACGTTCTGCACCGGCCAGAAGATGGCATACGGCAACTGGAGATGGCTCCGCGAAGTGCTCGAGGCCGAGCTCGGCATCGCCGTGCTGCGCGAATACCTGCACTGGCAGGACGGTGGCGACCGGCTGCAGTATATCGTCTTTGGCGACTGGCTGGACGCCGAAATCAAGCGGCGCGTCATTGCGTCGGCACAGGCACAGGTCCTCGATGCAAGGGAGCGCGCTGCAAAGGCGGAACTCGAGGCCATAGAGAGAGCACGCGCCGAAATGACAGAGTCCTCTTGTTCTACAGGTCCCACAACCCTTCAGGAGGGAAAGAGGTCCAAGTCCACGAAGCCATGCTCGCACTGCCGCAAGACTGGTCACACGGTGGTTGAGTGTGAGGCCTACATGCGCGACAACGAAGCCGGGTACAACAAGTGAAACGATGTGCACACAGTCGTAATACAAGCCTCCTCGGAGGGAGAAAGGACGATGACTACGTTTTACTTTCTGGATAGAAGAGAGGCGGGCAGGTTGCCGGGCTCGGGGTAGCCGGCGGCCTTGAGGCGCGGCACGTAGTCCTCCAGGTTGTCGAGGCAGTCGGTCAGCAGCGGGTGCGTCAGCAGGCCTTTCTGGTGGCGCTCGACGAGCCAGCTCTCCATGGGCGCCGACGAGCGGCCCAGAACGTGCGCCTCCGAGCGGTCCAGGATGCCGTCGCGGTACAGGCGCGCGTCGTCCTGGGCGCCGGGCAGCACGACGTCGAGGTCGGGGATGGGTGCGAGCACCACCTCGCGGTCGCCGTGCGGGATGCCGCGGCCCGAGCGCCGCTGCACCCACAGCATGAAGGGCTCGTGGCTAAAGGTCACCGGCGAGATGTAGGGGTCGAGCGCCGACGCCACGTCCTGCGGCAGGCGCGACACCAGGCACAGGATGCAGCCGCGCAGCGCGTCCGTCCACGCCGCCTCGTCGTCGCGCTCAAACACGCTGCGGCCTCCGCGCGCTGTGCCGCAGAGCTGCGCGGCCGCCTGTGCCACCGCGTCCGAGTCGATGGCACGGTCGCCCAGCACGGTGCGCAGGGCGCGGTACAGCGCGGCAGAGACGCGGGCCGGGGCACACGAGCGCATGTCGTCCGAGGCGCGCAGCAGGTCCTCCAGGCGGCGCTGCAGCAGGAAGCGGGTGCGGCCGCTGGTGCACACCGTCCACAGGATGTCGCTGCGCGCGCGCACCACCGCCTCCATGATGGCCAGCTGGCGAGGGCCGATGCGCGCGCGGCGCGCTGCGCGCGAGTCCACGCGCGACATGCCGCGGCACACGTGTGCCACCTCGTGGTCGACGCGCACCGACAGGCCGTAGTGGCAGGCCTGGCGCACCAGCGTGTACACGCGCCCCGACGCCTTGTCCCAGACGGCGGCTCGCTCCTCGGCGTCGCGCGCGGCGGCCCACGCGGCGCGCCCCGCCTCGGTCAGCGCCGCCAGGCGCCCGAAGCGCTCGTACAGCACCGCGTCCAGCTTGTCGGCGTGACGGGCCGCGTTCAGGTTGGCCGCGTCGCGGACGCGTCGTGCGCGTGTGTCGGTACCACCGCCGCCGGTGCGTCGCTCGGTGGTCGCGCGGTCGGCGGTGCTGGGCGGCGCGGCCAGCGAGCGCACGGCGTCGGGCACCGCGGTGGTGGCATGCAGCGTGGTGGTGCAGCGCGCGGCGGCGTCGTAGAGTGCGTCGAGTGCCGTCTTGGCGCGGCCGTAGCGCGCACGGGCGCGACGCACGGCCGTGTAGGTTTCGCGCGCCGTCTCGTCCTCGGTGCGGAAGAGGTGCGTCGGCGCCGTGCTGCGCACGGTGGCGTACAGCATGCCGGTGATGATGCACACGTCGCGGCCCGCGTCGTGGTCCTCGATGCGCGGGCACCGCGTGCCGTTGCACAGGTGCGGCGCCATCGACAGCAGGCACACGTACAGGCGGCCGTCCAGGGTGTGCAGCACACAGGTGTTGGGCGCGTCGCCGCACACGTGCTCGGGGTGCGCCACCGTCGTCCGCTTCAGCAGCGCGTCGAGCGCCAGCGCACACAGCGGCGGCGCCAGCTCGGGCAGCAGCGCAGCAGCCGTCATGCACAGAGGCGATGAACGAGTGTGTGTTCGAACGGTGCACTTCTGTAGCCACTATGTTGACGCACCAGAGTCATCCATAGAATGCGCGGATAATGTCGCCCCTTACTTCGACGCGGTAGAGCGTCGGGTCTGGCGCGACGGCTCCCGTCAGTGGCTTGCCCGACATGCTGGCCTCGAGCGAGGCCCTTGCATATGCCAGGAAGTGGGGTGAAGTAACTACATCCGCGACGGTCGGGGGTCCGTCCTGAAGCCGGATGGTCCTATTTCCTTGGTTGTCTTCCACCACGCGGTGCGCCATCGTTTTGGGCCAATCCCACCCAAAATAGATCGGTCACCACTGGGGGAAGACAGCCACGGAAATAGGTCCCATTATTAGGATACTTGTCAAGACTCGTCCTTTTTGATTGGGTCCACTGGATGGAGCTCCGCGTCCGGTTTCAGAACGTAGGGGTCCTTGAAGGACGGGTTGTTGTGCATAAAGCAGAGTAGTATAAACAACGGAACGCGTCTTGGATCGTCGACGCGGAACACACACGCCGTCGACGTGCGCGTGCTCGGGCACCTGTTGACCGAGCACATGCCAGACTGGAACAGCGGGGGCGTCAGTGACAGGGTGCTTGTGGCGATTGGATCGTCCGCATTCTGATGGAGCGTTGGATACGCGCGATGCAGGAGCCACCTTGACAAGGATCACTCCGTTGACGTGGGTCGACATTGCCCAACTGACTGGGAAGGATGACCCAAGGAGATCCGGGCACGTGTGCGTATGCACAGCTATGTACCCATGCGTGACAGTGCCATTACCATGGAAAGCACCAAGGCACGGGGTCAATTCGTTAGGCGCATGTCCGTTGCGCAGACTGGCGACGACGACGAGTTTCGCTCTGTGCACGTCGATAACCCAGTCGTGGACATGAGGCATCAGACGTGGCAGGACCACCGGTTCGACGCACACACACGGCGCGAGGTGAAGGCGTCCACGGATCGGCACCTTGGCTATCTCCTCGCGTTTGACTTTGCCCTGGACGACGGGTGCAGTGAGTTGTTTGTGGAGATCGAGCGCCATTCGTTGTTGTGGCAGTCCAAGACCCCGTCGGACACCGATGCGACTCATTTTATCCGCGACAAGGCGATCGAGTTCATACTTGCAACCAACCAAGTCGAGGGCACTGGCACGCAGGACCTGGCATCCACCCGCGAGGCACTCGAACGTCGTGACACGGACGCGCCACGGAAGAAGGAAACACTCAGGCTGGAGATGGCCATGCAACACCTGCACAAATCCTACCTACAGCAGGCTGATGAAGAGGACTGCCGAAAGTCCGCTCTTCCGTTGTTCCTCCACTCAAGCGACGTCGTGGAGACGCATCGGCTGTTGTATCCCAAGGACGACTGGGCCGGTCAGCTGCGTACACAAACAACAGCCCCCCTTACATCTGGAGACGGAACGGGTGGTGATCACTACTATCCCGACGGTGCGTACGTCACCACCCGATTGGATGCCCTGCTCGACGCAGTCAGTGACCACGTTATCTCGTGCGGTGTCACGCCGAGCAGTCCATTCCGCGACCGTGCCGAGCTGTGCTTCAGGGTGGCGGGATTCCTTCTGTTTTTCATTCTCGATCTCCACCCGTTCTGTGACGGCAACGGGCGTCTGGCACGCCTGCTCGCAAACCGCGCCATGATGCCTCTCCACCCGTTCCCTGTTCCAGTGCACAGCGACCAACAGCGATACCTCGGCGCGATCTTTCACTGTCGAAACAGGGGGACACCAGCGGCTCTGACAAGGCTGCTACTCCAAAGCTCGGCCCGTGCATGGATCGACGCCGCACAAGTCGTGGAGGGGGCCCCGCTACCCACCGTGTGCATCCAACTTACCCTTCCGCGGCGCAGACTCGAAGACCGTCTCTCCTCCCAGATTGCCCTGAGCAACTGTCCGTACAACAGGCGTCCCGCCGTCTGCGACGCTGTGCGCAAGTGGGCGTCCGAGCCGTTCCATACGCCCGTGCACAAGGTCGAGGGTGTAGTGGAAGGCGTGCATGTCACTGTTGTGTTTCAACAGTAAAAGATTCGCAGCCCACGGATGACTGTCCGCTCCATCCGGTCGCTGTTCGCCGACTTAGTTATTCGCAGTCGCGACGGACGGGCGGCCTGTTGTACCATCATGGATGCCCAGCGCGACGGCAGGTTGGTTCGTACATGTGGGCACACCAGAAAGGCCGTGTGATCGAGTCGACGTCCAGGAACTGAGAATGACAGACCCAGTCCCCAGAGGCCCACCGGGTCTGCCATCCGCTGGACTCGGTCAAGTCCACGCGCTTGAAGATGGCAGGGGCTTTGCCACGACAGTGGATCGTGTCATGTACGCCCTCGGCTGGCTCGAACGGAAGGCTGTCGTTGAACTGGGCGAGGACGCGCCCACCCCCGCCACATGGAAGAGAGCAAGAAGGTTCGTCGGCTTCCTGGGCATGGACAAGGACTCCCCGTGCCCAAAGGTCGGTGCGAGTGGAGAACAGATTGCCCTGCACTGGCCAAGCGTGTCTGCATTCATCAGTGCACCTGGAGAGCCTTCCTTCTATGTTCACGAGAAGAGGCCCGTTGTCTGGGCAACCGAGGAAGAGGACGAGAACACGGCACTCGTCCTTGGTCGCATACTCCGGGATGCCACGCCCTCGCGACTCGGCGTTCGATGAGGTTCACACCGTCCCGCCCGCGGGATTGCAGGGGTACAGTCCCGTGAACGAGAGGCTGTGATAAACCACCCTTTATCACGGGCCCACTCGGTGCTAATCGTCCAGTTCCTTCAAGTCAGACTCACGTACGAGGTCGGCGTCCGACTTCAGGGCATATGAACCTTGGAACATCGGATGGTTGTGTGTGAGACAAAGTGCGGTGAATACGAGGACTTTTTGCGGGTCGTCCACGCGGAAGACACACGCGGCAGACGTGCGGGTGCTAGGGCACCCACTCACGGCACACACGTGTGTCTGGCCCCGATGCAAAATGCGGCGGTTGTACTTCATGACCAGCTCACTCGGCACGGCACTGGGATCCGCAGTATTCTGAGCAGCGTTTGGTGTGCACAGGAGACGGCGCACCCTCACGAGGATGACTCCGCTCGCACGGGATGCCATGTGCGTGGTTGATACAGCGGCCGGCTTGATCCCACGCGTTCACGTGTAGAGCGCTGGGCTTGTGGTGTGTGGTGCGCAGCTCGGTGTAGGTGCGCACTGCGTGGCTTTGTGTGTAGTGTGCTCAGTACTGCGTGGGCGGATTTGGTTCGTTGGCACCGTACGGCTGCCGTGCTCTGGAACAGTCGGATAAAGTGGACACGGGTGCACCCGTCTCTCACCATGGCGGCGCGTTCGTCGTACACTGGCACGGAGGGGCGTCCTGCGTACGAGGACTATCGTCCGATCGCCAAGGGTGCTGTGCCTGCAGAAGACGAGGATGAGGACGACCAAGGGTTTGTGAATCGAGCGACCTTCCGGGCGCAGACGGAGGCGCTGATCGAGCTGTATGCGCTGCCCGAGTGGCGGCGCGACGAGGTGCAGCTGATGCAGCCGTACGGCGGCGGCCACGACGGGCGCGTGTACCAGCTCTTCCGCGACCACCGCAAGTACGCCGTCAAGCGCTTCCGCGACGGCATCTCGACGCAGCTCGTGGACTTTCACCGCGCGCTGCGTGAGTGCCGCTCCGCGGGTGTGGCACTGGACACTGTGCGCCGCGCCGTCGTACCGCTGGCCTTCCTCCAGTACAAGGGCCAGCGGTGCCTGGTGTACCCGTGGATCGAGCACGATCCGGCGCGCGCGCTGACGGCGTCGGACGTGGCGGCTCTGCGCGCACAGGTCGACCTGTGCCACGCGCTGGGCTTCTGTCACCTGGACATTACGGCGCGCAACGTGCTGCGCACCGAGGAGGCCGGCGCCGTGCTGATCGACTATGACTGCGTGACGCGCGTGGGCACGGCGCCTCTGTGCGGGACGCCGCCTGAGAGCAGCGCGCGCGTCCAGCGCCGCGACGCCGTGCGCCTCGAGGACGACGAACACCTCTGGACACTCTTGCTCCGAGGTATGTAGGCTGCACACCCGCACACATCGATACCAAAATCTCACCCTCACCAGTCCTCGCCAGGCATGAGCTATCATCATCACAGCAAGGGTCACAAAGAGGAACCAACGCAGCAGCGGAGCGATCCGGCGGAAGAAGTTGACGCTTCCCGTGGCAAGCCCAAAGAAGCAACAAAGAAGGCAGTCGTCGTGAAGGTACTACCGGACGGGTGCCATCTCCTATCGGACGGTTCCGTTGATACATCACCAGTATTCATCGCACGATGGAATGCTAAGAGTCAGAAGAAGTAAAGGAACGCGAGTCATTACACTTTATGCACTTGAAGAGAGGAACAGTGCCATCCGTTTGATCTCGGTGGCCCTGGCAGTTGCATCGGCCCCCATCCGGTATATCCCGACATCCCTGCCGAATCCTTCGGCCAGTCCTTCTACGTCCATGTTGTACTGTAGGCTCACGACTGCAACCCGGGATCCGGCGTCGTCATTGATCAGTGCCGTGAAACTACTGCTTTCTTGCTCGCTGATGGAAAGGAAGAAGTGTACAGACACATGGGGTTGCCCCTCCTTTGCCTGAACGAAACGCGCGACCCCGGTTTCGTTCAGGTCAAAGATGGCACCATCAACATTCGTGGTGGTGGCCTCCATTCCGTGGAAGTAGACCTTGACGGGGATTGCGCGTGACGCGGCGACGTGGACAGGGGTTGGTATGACCTCGACCGGAGAATCGTCGCTGCGAACAGAATAGACGGCGGATGCCGGAACCGGGTCAAAGTCAGTCTGGCCTGGAAACTCGAGTGTCCGTCGAGCGGTAGCAGGCGTCTGCGCGACGGGGAAGTTTTCGCGCGCGCCTTCGTCCCAGTCGAGCAGGTATTGGACGACTCTCTGTGCGTAGCTGCCCACCGGCTCTCCTCCCATGTAGAACAATGCACAGCCACTTGCGTCCGCGGCGCCGGAAAGTGCTTTCGCGATACGATCAGCCTTTCCCTCGTCCATGTCCCCAAAAGGCGCGACAAGCGCAATGTGCGGCTTTTGCACGTGTTCAGGGAAAGTCACGTTCCAGGCGCTCCAATCAAGTTCCCGTTGGGCCCATTCACTGGGGTCTTGCGGGGCCTGGTGAGGGGAGACCAGGCGCATGAACGCATCTGCATCCGTCCTTTCGTGCACGAATTGAATCCCATTGCTGGATCGTGTCATGTCGCCCTCCACCTTCGAGTCGATGCCCGCACCGAGACGTTCAAAATAGATGTGCACGTGTTGTCTGTCCATGTGCCATGGCTCTGCCTCGAGAGCACCGTCCTCCTCCTCTCGGATGTCTGAAGACACATCCAGGTGCTCGTCTTGTTGCCGAGGAGCATGTGACCAAGTCTCACGATTCGCATTGATCTGCTGGAGAAGATCCGCGTGCTGCGCGGGGGTCTCATGCTGAGGGACCGTGGCTGGCAGTTTGAATCCAACGAGGAGTTGGTCTGCAGCCTTGGGTTTTGTGGTTGGCAGGATCGAGCGGACGTAGTTTCTGAAGAAAACTTGGACGGCCTGTGGCTTGGCACTCCCGATCCAGGGTATGCCGAATGCTTCCTTCTTGTACCTTGGCCACCGAGACTTGCGGATGCCCAGATCCCGGCGCAACAGCTCGAGTGCAGACAAGGGGTGTAATTCGACTAGGAAGTCGAGTATGTCGGATTTCAGGAACTTGTCCATTTCCTTCTGCGCGTCGTTGGCCATTCGCATCGCCACAGCAGTCAGCAAGAGGGCCAGGTTGTACGCATCACGTGCGTAGCGCGAGCAGAAGGATTCGGTGGCAGCTGCCCCTTGGGCGCGTTCGCATGCCTTGCGGATTGTCTGTGCCGCCTCGGCTTCGTTACCAATAACGACCTTCCCCAGGTGCTTCAGGTCGGCGACGAGGGGCAGGAGCTGCTGGGAAAAGGAAGTGGGTCCAAAAGGCATGCGGTCGTACGAGTTGCGGAGCACGGTGATCACCCGCTCGAGCTCGGCCCGCTGCTCCTCTGTCTCAAACTTGTCCGTAAACTCGGCATCGCGGAGCGAGCCGAGCGCCAGGTGAAAGGCAGCCAGCATGCTTGTGTCAGATAAGCGTGCCGACCCGTCCTCTGTGGTTCATGCCCACGCGGACGGGATGCGTGCCACATACCACATGAGTGTGTTTATTACAATCACTTCAAGTACCTGGTTCACCGGGCAGGTGCAGCCCACACACATGCAATGGAGAAGGCCTGGAGCGAGAAGGACACACCCGAGTTCAGAAAGGTATGTACATGACAGGGCTGTTGCAGGGGGAGCTTTCATGACACCAGTTGAAGGGGCACTTACGTCCCGGATAGAAGACGATTGTGGCCGGCGCCGCCGTCCCACGGGTCCTGAGCCTGGGCCCGGACCCACCCAAGGTACGGACGCCAAGGGAATACTGGAGGCGTGGCGACGTCTGAAGGACCTCCGTTCCTGGGAAGTCGTGTACGAGTTCACCGAGCACGGTTCCTGTGTCTGTCGCTCTGTCAGACCAGGACCTTTCGTCGTCCTGGCGCCAATGCGCCCGCTTCCAGTTGGTCGACCTGGCGTCGGCCGCGAGTTTCTGTGCATGCATGCACAGTGTGCTGGTGTGCGCTCTGCCCAAGGTGCCCTTCTGGACAGGACGCCTCTTGTATGCAAGTGCGGCAGCATCGTGTGCGCCCGACGTCCAGAGCGGGAGCTCATCCAGCCGTCTGCGGATGGCACCGTGTACGACTGCCCAGCATCGATCGATGCCGGGAGGATTCACGTGGACTACTTCACGTTCGAGGAGGCCATGCAACGTCGAAGGCGCGAGGTGGACCGGTTTGCGGCGGAGCGGCGAATGGACCTCAGCGACGACCAGCGCCACTGGCTGGCCGCGGCGGTGCCCCTCGTCGGAGAACCGTTCGAGGCCGCCGCGAAGAACATCCCTGCGTGGTATTGGCAGTCCCTCGGGATTGAGGTGGCCAAGGAGTCAAGCACTGTTTGTGTGTCTATGTAGTGAAATGAAGCGAATAGATGACGTCGCCACCCAACCCCACGCCCGGTGATTCACACGTCCATACTCCCGCGATGTCCCTCTGCCTCCATGCGAAGCCAAACCCGGCGTGGGACAGCCTGGAACTGTGGGTCTTGACCGTGGACGTCCACGACGACGCCGGTGCACAGGATGTTCGATGCAATGGGCGTAGACCCGGAAGCGTCCAGGTCTTTCATCGAGACTACTCGGAGCCCTGGCTGGCGCCTCAGCGTAGCATATTCGAATGCTGTGGCCTATGTCCAGGAACGCCTGGATTTTGCCGGGTCGTTCGAGGACATTGGCTTCGTCCCGCACATGTGCGACCAACTCCGGCGCATGCAAGCTGCCCTGGGTGGCGGCATCAAGCAGGTGGCGATGAACTGGATCATCGACGCGGTCCCCATGGTCAGCATACACTGTGCATGTTCAGGACAGACCCTGAGCAGTACCGGCTCATGCGGACGCCCTTCGACGCCCACCCCGGCAGGGACACCGATGGGATGAACATGACCGTGTTGGACACCCGTCCCGGGGGCGCGTCCGTTCCATTCCTTGGGGAGCTGCGCAAGTTTCCCTCTGCGAGGGTACCGGGCTCGGTGCTTGGCGAGGACGGTGTCCCGCCTGGGCACACGCGTACGCCGACATGACACCTCTGCCTCATCCTCGCACAGGCTGGTTTCACGGCACGCTGGAGTCCCACGCCGTATCCATTCTCCTCGGCTGGATCCAGTTCCATGCGTGCCACCAGGGTGTGTGTGGTGTGGTCGTGCGAACGTCGATGATGTCCAGGCATGGACTTTTCGCGCGAGGGGGCGTTCTACGTGACCAAGCACCTGGAGCAGGCGAGACGGTGTGCCGCGCAGCGCCTTGGGCTCGTCCGAGACGCCCACCCGGACTGTGCGGACGGGGTCGCCGTGCTGGTGTACGACGTTGCGGACGCCGACGCCAAGAAGGCGTACCCGCTTGAAGGCGACGAGTGGAAGGCACACGTGAAGCGCTGCCGGAGGTGTGCTTCCCTGTATGCTTTGCGTGACTCTGGCATCAGCGAGGGTCTGAACAGACAGGAGACGGAGGAGTACCACCGGTTCATGGAGGACAAGTGCATGATCGAGGGCGACGTCGTCAAGCTCGACAGTGACGGAAGGGTCCACGACGACCCAGTGCCCAACTTTTATGAACACGACGGAAAGTCGGTGCGGATGCACCAGGTGGCGCTGCTGCCACACGGGGTCACGCGCATGCTCAAGTTGCGAGGCGTCGTGTTCTTCCAATCATAAATCGTTATGAATGTTTGCTGCTTGTCGGTCGCACTGAAGGAAGAGCTGAGTGCCAGTGACGGAAGCCTACCCGACGATGCACGTCCCGTCATCTGGCTGGGGAAGGTCCCGTGCTCCTATGGCTTCCAGGTACCAGCTCGGTAGACTGCGAAAGTGTTCATCGAGCCTCCCTCCTACCAGAGGAACCGCGACCGCAATCCAACGTCGTGTACAGCTGTCGTGTGTCCCCTGGAGCAGGCCGTCAGCTTCCTTCAGCCTGTGTGCAATCGCCTCTCGGAGCGAACGACATGCCCCGTGGACGACGTTGCGCGACTGTGCCACTGGGCAATCATACACCAAGTCGCCAAGCCTGTGTCCAACAAGGAGGCGCGTGGCGGGCCGCGCAAACACAAAACTCCCACACGTAGAACAGACCACAGGTGGGAAGGATTCCACGTGCCGTGGACGCGGTCTGTCGGCGCAGTCCACGTGGAGGCACGCGCATTCTCCTGTCTGTCCGGAACGCAGCACAATAAACGTGTCCGTCTTCTGCTCGCCGCACACACACTCGGCGTCGTCCTTCAGCCAGCACACGGATTCCCAGCGTTCTATGCCCTTCAGACGTCCCCACGCCCGGATGAACCTCAGTCGGTCCTCTCCGCGCAGGGTTGCAACGCCCTCGCCCGTGTTTGCCTCAGACCGTGGACGGCGTCTGTGCGGGGGCTGCTCGGGTCTGCCGTGCCAAGTCATTCAGACGGAGGAGCGCCCTACATTCGCGACATTCCGTTTGTTTCAACATAGACGTATCCTGGTAAATTGTTCGGACGGATGGGAGATCCCGGCAGCACACCTGTTGCACCAGAGAACGAGAACACGGCAAAGGCATGGGCTGATTGCCTCGAGGCGGTATACCTCTGGAATACGGCCCTCGGCACGGTGCTGACAATGCTCCTGCTTCTCCACCGCGGACGGGCGGCAGTTGCACAGGGCATGTTCTCGTCCACCGTTGGTTGGGCACTTCGCGTGGCAAGGAGTAACACACAAGCGAGGGAGGTGCACCATGACCGATTCGTCGGGTGGCTGTTCGGGCCAGAGGTCAGACATTCGGGTCACATACTCCTGCGCCCGTGCGCATCCGCGCGCGCCCCTTTGGTGTTTGTTCTGCTGAATACCCTTGCAACGATGGCGATTTACGCACTCTTTATGTAAAGCGGGGAATGGCCCATCGCGACTGCTAGAGCCCGGCCGCCTTGCGAATGTAGTCATGGAGCTCGGTGTCGGTGGCGGGTGTGGTGGAGACGCGGGGTCTGCGCACGTCGGTGGCCACCGCCAGCTCGCCGTCGTCGCGCACCGACACGATGCCCCACGGCCACGTGAGCATCACGTCGTAGACCGATACCATGACACGAGACGGCGCGGGCAGCTGCGGCAGGCCGCGGCCCAGGTCGCCTACCACCCGGAGGACGGTGGCGCGCATGTCGGCCGAGCACGACCCGATGTGGCCCTCGACGGCCGACACGAGGTCGGAAGGGGTCTTCAGGGGCACGGCGTCGGCGTCAGTGGACGTCTCGGTGCGTGCGCGCTTTTCGGGCGGCGGAAGGTCTCCTTCTGGACTGGGGCGCTTCTCCCCTTCCGCGGGCTTTGGATCTTCGTCGGCCTTCTTGGCGTCCTCCTCTTTCCCGAGGGCGACGCGGCGGTGCCGAGGCTCAGTGACGATGATTGTCAGTTCGTCGCCGTCGCGGTCCGTCTGCATGTGAAGGCCCTCGGTCGCCGTGGGGTCATAGTAATGCAGGAACCAGCGCACGGTTGTCTTGAGCTCGTAGGCCGCGTTGTACAGCACTTCGCTGGCGTAGTCGGTGATGGGACACGCGAGTTCGTCGCCGTTCTCGTCCTTGCCCTCGCAGGGGTCTGGCACACTGCCCGTGTGGATCTTCGCGATGCCGGTGAAAGGTTTGGCACGGTCCTTGTCGGCGAGCCAGTTGCCAAGTTCTTTGAGGAGGGGCCCTGTATCCGATCTGTCCATGTTCTCGTCGTACATGGCAGGCAGCTTCTTGAACGCCGATGAATGAAAGCAAAGCTTCTGATCCACCGGGCGCACGATGACGGCAAACTCGGTGCCGGCTGGAAGACATGCCGACAGTGCTTCGCTGCACCGGCCCTGCGCCCAACTGGCCACCTCGGACATGTAGTGCGCGTCTTTCTTGGGCCCCTGTGTTTGCACGGTGTGCGTGTGGGCGTAGGAGCAGCCATCGGGTCGTTGTTTTGCCGCTTCCATCATTTCTGCAATGACCCCTTGGATCACCTTCTCCGGAAAGTCCACAATAAGTTCAGGTGTGTGAGACATGGGGCGATGGAAGTTTGTGTGCGGGTTTGGCTCTCCGTCCAGGGGCATGCCAGGAAGGACACGTGGCACGGTTTATGGACCGCAGAAGACCAAGATGTACACGTGATCCGTGTCACATGCTCAAACATCCACGTGTCCATGGACGAAGAGGAACGCGAAGCAGAGGAGGAGGAGCGTCGTGTGGCCAAGCGCCGTCGCGTGTCGGCGGATGCGGCCAGGCAGCCGGCGGTCCGCGTGGACGCGCGCGCCATCCATGCCACAGACGGGGCGCCCGTGCCTGTGCCCTCGTCGCGTGCCGCCAACGCGGACGCGCGGGTGCCACAGCGCCGCGGCACGCAGAGCCGGCCCTTCCACATCAACCTGAACGAGTACCTGGCGACACACAAGCCGGTGCCATCGGCGCACTACCGCGGCCCGCTCGAGCCGCGCCTGAACAACTGCGTGTCGACGGCCGGGTTTAGCGACTACGTGCCCAACCTGCACGCGCTGGCGCAGGTGGCGGGCGGCACCATGGTGCCCAACCGCGGCACCAAGCTCTTCCCGTGCGGCACCGGCTTTTTGACGGTGAACAACACCGACATGGTCAACATTGCGGGCGCGCGTTCGGCGCTGCTGGCGCAGCTGGCGTGCTCGTTCTACCGCATCATCGCGGCGCGCACCGGCACCGTGGTGCAGCAAGAGTCGTTCCGCGTGACGCAGTGCATGTCGACGTTCTCGCTGGGCGGCGAGGTCGACATGTGGCGCCTGTACCGCGAGCACCACGCCGGCACGTACGAGCCGCGCCGCATCGACAGCATCAACCTGCGCTCGATGGACCCGAAGGTGACGGCGCTGGTGTACCGCAGCGGCGGCGTGGTGATCCTGGGCGGCCGCACGCAAGCCTACGTCATGGACTGCATCCGCAAGGTGGCCGAGTTCCTGTCGCCCTACGTGGTGGCGCCCACGAGCGTCTCGGCCGTGGTCAAGTACAACGCCACCAACCCGCAGGCGCCCGTGGCCGCCTCGCTCCAGACGTTCGCCGACGAAATCGACGTCTACCTCGAGACCTCCATCCTCCGCCACCACCGGCGTTTACAGTAAACACCCCGTGCCTATATTCCCATGACAATAAAGCACATGGATCCCAGCATGGCCCCGATGCCCATTGCCATGATCGTCTGGAAGACGCGCCGTCGGAACGTGAGATTGGGGCCGGGTACGGGATCGCAGAGGATGGCGATGGCGGTCATCGCGAGGACTATGGAGAGCCTGTTCAGCAATAGCGCTGGCGTTCCGATTTCCTTCTCGAGGTCTATGGCGCCGGACATGACGTTGTTCAACACACAGTTCGTGAGCTTTGTTTGGCACTCGGCCAGCGGCGTGTAGCAGTCATGGTCTGCCCATGTGGTTCCCAGGCACAACAAGAGTGTGATGACGTGTCTCATGGCAGTGGTTTAATGAGACGTGTCAGTGGAGCATTCCTCGCACAGAGCACACACGGCCACACATCGGATTGGCTGCAATTTTGTGGGGTGACTATGGTCCCATGACAATAAACCACACGGATACCAGCATGACTCCGATGGCCATTCCCAGAATCGTCTCGACGACGCGCCGGCGGAACGTGTGTTCGACAGCGAGGGCAATCACCACGAGGATCACGAACAGCCTGTCCAGCAATTGCAGAGGCGCGCCGTTTTTGTTTTCGAGGTCCATGATGCCAGACCTGATGATGTTCAACACGTAGTCCGTGATCTTCACGTGGCGCTCGAACTGAACCCGCACACACTCCGCGACGGCGGCCTGTGCGAGGCGGACGCGCTCGGCCTCGGCCTCTGCGTGCTCCTGGCGCTTGACGGCGTCGGCGTAGGCATCGTAGACTGCATTGCGATCGTGCATGATGTACGCCATGCACTCGGCCGGCGGTGGGCCGTCGGGGCGTGGCGGAGGCGGTGGCTGGGTTGCACACGTGCCGTCGGCAGCGCACTCGATGGGCTCGCCTTGCACCACGGACGACAGGAGGAGGAGGAACAGGGACAGACAGGCACGGGGGTGCATGGACTTGGGAAGTGTGGGTGCGCACAGACCGTGTCCGTGGCCACGCGTACACATGGCCACATGGGCACTTGCCTCAAGGTGCTGTGTGCGCGTCAGACATTCAAGTGTCAAACATTCAAGTGCCATGTCGACTGTCCACTGGGAGATACTCCAGACTCTCGCGCGGAACCGCCCCGCGTGGTTCTTCATCGCCGGGTTTGGATGCGACCTGGCGTGCCGCCTGGTCAGCTACGCGGTCGTGCTGTTCTTTACCGTGTCGGCTTCGTGGGTGTCAATGTCCATCGTGCCATTCGGAAAGGTTGCCAACGAGATGGCACTCCTCCTCTACGTTCTGATCGTCATTCTCGGATACCTCGCAACACTTGTTCATGCCATTGAGAAGTATCGCGATAAGAGCATTCTGGTTGTCTGTCCAGGGGCGGCGCTGGCCCCCCTCGTGATCATGTGGGGGAGCTACGACTACTCGCGTCGGTGGATACTCGGCCACGCGTTCGTGGACCGCGAGCCCTGGCCGTTCTGTGCCGGCCCCGTGGAGACCCAGACGACGGCCGAACAAAAGCGCGACTAAATCCATAGTGCCAAATCCCAGTGTGTTTTATATGCAACAGCCCCTGGTGGTGGTAGAGAGCAAGGAGGACGTGCCCCCAGAGGCCGCGGCACTTGAGGATGCTGTGCGCGCTGTCAACGCTGCGCAACCCGTGCCACCGGCGGGCTGGAAGCAGGTCGGGTTTGGCATGTACGTCATCGAAAAGGAGGGAACGTGCGAGATTCACATCGGCATCCCGCCGCTGTCGGCCGAAGAGGAGGCACTGCGCGTGGAGCAGGCACCGGCGCTGGCGGCGACGCTGCAACACCGGCTGGCGCACAGCGACCCTGCTGTGCACAAGGCGTTCAACCGACTGCGCGACCGGATGGAGGCGTGCAAGGATTCGGGCATGGCGCGCAAGCACCTCTTTGCTGCACGCGAGGCATGGGTCTGGCTCAAGGATTTGTCAGACCCGCTCTCGGCTGAGCAACGCGGCGAGCTGGGCTACCTGCTCCAGATGCTGGCCACGTGTTCCCGCTGCGCGCACCGGCGCGAGTTCGTGGATGACGTCCTGTACATCGACCTCGCCTGGCGTGCCCTGTACCCAGGGGGCGTGTAGTGTGCACTGTGTCCATAAAGAGCACACTTCAATCCGCGTACAACACAGTCTTCCAAATGCCCTCTGGTGACACAATCACGTGCTTCCGCTGCCACAAGGCTGTCCACGCAAAGGCCACCCGGATCAAGTTTGCGGACAGCGATGAACACGGGGTTGTGTGCGAGGCGTGTGCCGAGATCATACGCATGTACAACCGGTGGTTGACAGCAGTCGGGATCGCGGCTATCCTCGTGGCGCTGCTGATCGAAGGAAGTTGGGGGATGGCGGTTTACAACCTGCTGGTCTGCTCATTCATGCTCACTGGGACAACGTGTCTCCCCGAGTACCTCGCTCTCTCCGTGAGCGGTTTCTTCATGGCAAGCAAACCGATCGGGGCGATTTCAGTGGTGTTCACCATCCTAATGTGTATTCCTCGCCGGTTTGAGTAAAGAACACTGTGCATTCTGCGCGTGTGCATGCGTGGGCGGTGACATGCCGAATGTGTGTATGTGTAGGCCCGGAGGTGTGATGGGGCGTAGAATGTCGGCGCGCACGAAGCGACGGTCTGGCTGCCGCGCCAGGGCAAAGCGCGACGCCCGATGGAAGGCCGAGCTGGTGTCGTGCCTGCCGCCGGGGCTCGAGTGGGAGCCTCCCTACCTCGAGGCGTTTGAGATCATCCGCGACCTGGTCGAGGGCACGCACTTCCAGCCCGTCGAGCGGCGCATCGTCGACAGGCGCCAGTTCCAGGCCCTTGCGGCGCTCGGCTACCGCGTCGACAAGGTCCCCGACCAGCCATTCACCTACCGCATCGACTTTACCCAGCAGCTGCACATCCTGATCGACTACATGGCGACCCAGCAGGCCGAAGCAATCGACAAGCAGGTGACGGCAGTGATCGAGGCCATGGAACGCCAGAGGGCCACCGCAGAGGAGACACCACCCTCCGCGACCGAGGCCACGGACCGCCAGACGGCCACCGTGGAGGAAATACCAGCGTCCGCAGTGGAGTCGGTGACGGACGCGACGGCGGCGCTGCGCATTGAGAACTGAATGAATATGTGGGTCACGGAAGCGTGTCTCTGTACCTGGCACGATGTATTCGCTCTTTGTGCCGCTGCTCTTCTTTCTCTTCGCGTGTGTGTGGCCGGGTGGGGCGTGGACAGACCCGATCGACCGCGGGGTGGTGCCGACGATCGACGCGACGACGCGCGCCTCGGTGGCGCGCCGCACGGTGGACATGACGTGCGAGCCGGCCGACTGGGCGCCCGGCGCCGGCGCGCACACCTTCACCATCACGTCGGCCGACGGCTTTGGCCAGTACTCGGTGCGCGTGCAGTGCCAAAAGCCGGTGTGGTACTACGCGCTGGACGTGCAGTACTACGTGCCGGCCGACGGCCAGATCTACGTCTCCGACATGTGCGTCTACCACGACGGCCGCGTGGTCAACCAGACCATCTCGCAGATCCTCACGCGCGCCGGCCTCCAGTCGGTGGCGCACGCGGCGTCGGTGCAGAAGCACCACGCGCTGGCGGCGCTGCAGCGCGAGGCCGCCGCCCACCGCCGCCACTCGGCGCTGCTGTCGGACGAGGTCGAGGTGGGCGAGACGGCCAGCGGCACGCCGCGCATCATGCGCGTGACGCCGCTGCACCGCGCGCACCGCGCCCTGGCGACCTACCAGCGCACCGGGCGGCGGCCGACGCTGCAGGGCATCGGCGACTTTTTCGCTGGGCTCGGCGCGCACATTGCGTGCTCGGGTGTGGGTGTGGCCGGCTTTGACGTGCTGCTCCAGGCGGCGGCGTACACGGGCGGCTTTTGCGGCGGCGGGTCGCCGATCGACGACGCCACCATCCGCGCGCTGCGGCAGGCGCAGGCGGACACGAAGGCGGCGCTGGACGCGCAGCTGCAGGCCACACGCAACGTCTACAACACGATCAACAGCTTTGCGTCGCAAGTGCGCGACCTGGCCGAGAACCAGGCGCTGATCAACGCCGGTGTCCAGGACCAGCTGCTGACGGTGAACGAGCGCACCACGGTGGCGTTCCAGCAGGGCGCGGTCGCGCTCAGCACTGTCGGCACGCTGTCCACCTACGTCGGCAACCGCTTTGCGCAGCTGAACAGCGCCCAAGTGAGGACCCTCGAACTGGTGGTCGAGACCGCGACCGAGGTCGGCCGTCTGGCCGAGAGCACGTCCGCCGACATCAAGTCGGCCTTTGCGTACACGACCAACATCAGCTACCAGCTGTCCAACCAGACCGAGCTGCTGCGGCAGGACATCCTGGTGGCGGTCGGCGACTTGGTGGCGCGCGACTTTACGCAGCAGGTGCAGCTGCGCGCCGTCCAGGCCAACGTCTTCCGGCTCGGGGCGCGCTTCCAGGAGCGACGTGCGCACACCAATGCCATCCTCAGTTTCGTGGCGACGGCGCTGGCGCTCGAGACGGTGCCGTGGATGCGCGACACGGGCATCCCGGCGCCGCTGGCGGCGTCGCTGGACTTTGAGGTGTCGCGGCTGCGGGTGCGCTACTTCCGCGCGGGCGCCGACGTCAAGCTGCACGAGGACACGGTGTCGATCCACTGCGCGGCCAGCTTTGCCATCGACGTGCTGGGCACGTCGTCGGCGTCTAGCGACGTGCTCATGTCCGTGGGCCCCGCCGGCTGCGAGCCGGGCGTGTCGTGCAACTGCTACTGGGAGTGGTCGCAGCTGCAGGAGTGCGACCCGCGGCCCGAGCTCTACCCGAACGGCGGCGCGCTGGGCGTGCTCGAGCCGTGGTTTTACCGCAACCCGACGTCGCCCTTCCGCACCGAGTACGCCATCAACAACAGCTGGTGCGCGGGCCCGCCGCCGCCGCTGGCCTACGTCACGGGCTCGACGCGCACGCTGACCAACGCCACCGCCATCGTCGACATGTTTCGCTTCATGGGCGCGGCGGCCGTCGACCTCGACGACGACACCTACCACGTGTCCGAGCTGTACACGCGCACGCATAGCATGGCGTCGTACGACCCGGCGCTCTCCAGCGTGAGCCTGTTTGGCCTGACGCGCTCCACCAACCTGAAGGACCTGGCCATGGTGGTGTCGGCCATCGTCAACAATGGCGTCGACGCCTTCCCCTACCTGCCGGACGCGCTGTCGCGCCTGATCGACGGCGTGCTGCCCACCGACACGTACACGGCCGACCAGGCATTCACGCAGGTGAACGGCTCGATCGCGCACTGCAGCCAGGCGACCTTCATGGCCTACAGCACCGAGCACGTGCCGGTGTACCGCATGCGGCCGGTGCGCGCCGTGGCCACCGCCACCATCAACCTGACCAACCTGGCCGACAACACGTGGACGCTGGTGCAGCCGCTGAGCATCGACCTCAGCTCGGCCATGCTGCCGGCCATGCCCGGCGCGACGCTGGTGGTGGGCAACCCGCTGGGCGACTCGCTGCACCGCATCTACAACGTCAACCCGAACGACATTTGCACGGCGCCGATCGCCGCCGCGTGCAAGACCAAGATCGGCTACCCGAACTGCCTGACGTCGAACGCGCTGGGCGAGTGCACGCCGGCCGAGTGGTACGAGCGCACCGCGCAGGGCGAGCTGTTTGAGCCGCGCGCCGGCACCAACGTGGCGTCGCTGTACCGCCAGACGATGACGGCCGACGTGAACGGCATCTACCGGTGCGCGTCGTCGACCGAGATTGGTGACCCGGGCTCGATGTGCGCGCTGCGCGCCACCCACGACGTGACCAGCGGCACGCTGGCCAGCGAGGGCGACGCGACGCTGGTGGCCGTCAGCCCGCGCTCCAGCGGGCGCTTTGTCGTGACGGCGCAGCTGCCGGTGGGCCCGATCGCCAACGTGATCGTGTCCGACTGCCCAGTGGCCTACACCACCGACGTCACGCCCAGCGGCATCGTGCTCAACCTGCAGAACGCGCTGATGAGCGACGTTGTGATCACGCTCTTCTTCCGCAGCGACTGCTGCACACCCGTGCCCGACCCCATGGTGGGCGTGTCGGTGGCGGCGTCGTCGACGCTGCGCATCGCCGTGCCGCCGTGCATCAGCGTCGACGGCACGTGCCGCCAGCTGTACGTCGACGCCTTCCGCGCCACCAGCGGCGACGTGTGCTCGAACATCCAGGCCTTTAATCTCACCACGCCGACGGTGCAGCAGGTGGCGCGCGGCTTTGGCGCCGTGGACCCGTCGTACGTCACGCGCACCGTCGTCAGTGCCGTCGACATCAACGCCATCAACAACGCCAACATTCTGCTGTCGGTCTTTGAGACCCAGCAGATGATGCTGGCGCGGCAGATCACCATGGAGAAGCTGATGGGCCTGACGATACAGGACTTTGGCAACGCGCCGACCTACGAGGACATCTCGCGCTCGTCCAACAACACGGTCGGCAACGCGTCGCGCACCGCGGCCGACCTGCGCGGCATTTCCTTCGAGGACTTTGCGGCCCTGGCCGCCTACGTCAGCTCGCAGAGCGCCAGCTTCTCCAGCAGCTTTGCCGTCCTCACCGCCCAGGCCGATGCGCAGCGCGCCGAGGCGCTGCTGCGGAACAGCATCTTTGAGAGCAAGCTGAGCGTGCTCAATGACACGGTGGGACTGCTCAAGAACGTGACCGATGTGGCCATCAACCTGCAGAACGCATCCAATGCGCTGCTGAGTGGCCTGCTGGGCGGGCTGGTCGACGCCATAGCCACGCTGAATGACAATCCCGCCGCAAGCGTGAACCTGGGCAAGTTTGCTTCAGTCTTTGACACGGCCATCAATGGGATTGTGGAGGGCGCCACGACCGTGGCCGAGTTGCACGACAAGGTGCCGGGTATCGCCAAGGCGGTGGGCGCGTTCGCCAAGGAAACGTTTGAAGACCTGCTTGGGGCTGTGGTCAGTCCGTTCGGCAACCTGGCCCAGACCGTCGTATTGATCATCATCATCGTGATTTCGTCCATCTCCTTCTGCATCACGCTGGCCCTGCTCGTGCACTTTCGCAAAGACATTTGTCCGTCGAGGACCAAGGGTGGGGGCTACCAGCGTGCCTCTACAATGGACGGACCAGAAATGTCGTAAAACGAGCCAATTTAGTGTGCGAAGCGTCTATGCGCGCAGCAGCTCTTCGATCTTTGCGGAGAGCTCGGACTTGCGCACCATGTCGGGCTGTGGCACGGGGTAGTCGTGTGGGCTGCAGGTCTTGTCCTTGGGTGCCCACTTGTCCTTGAGCGGCTTCAGCTTCTCCGGCTTGTTGTTGGGCTGGCAGTTGTTCATGAAGACGACCGTCAGTGAAGTGGGACCGGTGCGACGAGCGGCCACCACTCCCCAGACATTGATGATGGCGCCCTTCGTGTCCACCTGCCAGTGCAGGAGGCGGTAAGACACATCGGTGCCGTCGGCCAGCTTGGAATCCCGTGCGTGTTGGAAGCGGTCCCTGCCAGCCTTGTAGGCTCCCGTCAGGTGCATGACCTCGGGCACGACCTCGTCCACCAGCGCGGCAGTGGACTTTGTAGCGTCGTTCGCGTCAAAGACGACCTTGGCGCCATAAAAGGCACAGGGCTTGGTGACGCCATCCTTGGGCATGGAAGGTGGTGCAAAGACGCCCGTCTTGCCTTCGAGCACGCCGTCGCGATTGAGGTCGGCATCGAGCTCGGCAAAGAAGGTCTCTGGCCCATCGGCCGCAACGACCTCGGTCTCCATGGGCTCTGGGTCTGGCAGGGGTGGCACAGACGAGTAGCCCGTGTTGGTGGTCGTGGCGGCAGCGGCCTCGTTCTCTCGCACCATCTGCTCCTCGACCGTCTCAGTGGGAAGGGCTGGCTTGGGGGTGCGCGGCTTGGGTGGCTTGGGAGGCTCAAAGCGGAGCGTGGGCGTGTCATTCTCGGTGGGCGACAAGAGTTGTGCGCCCAGGCGCTGGCGCAGGCCCTTGAGGTGAGAGGTCACGACAAAGCACAGGCACATGCGCCTCGGGGCGCCCTGGATGCGGATGCGCATGCCCCGAGACACCTGGACAAAGGCGCGCGCAGGCACCACGCAGGTGTTGTACTGGTCGAGCATCTCGGGTGTGGGGATGAGCACCTCGATGCGGGTGCTGGGGGCAGCGGGATCGTCGCCCGTGTAGAGCAGGCAGCGGATGTTGAAGTTGCGCTTGCTCGGCAGCGACAGCTTGGTCCAGCCCGTGGCAAAATCGACCGCGCGCGCGTCGTCCCCCTCGTGGATGTCCAACACGTCGATGCGGACGGGAGGGAAGAGCGGGCCAATCTCGTCGGCCTTGGTGAGCGCCCGTGCCACCTCGGCGGCAGCGCCCGCAATGGTGCCAGGCTCGGGTGCAGGCACCATGCCCGCGCCGCTGCCCAGCCCTCCGCCGAGCAGGTTGGACAGGCCGAGCGTGGCATTGTCTGGGCCCACGGGATGCACTCCGTCCTCCGGTGTGACGTACGAGATCGAGGTGGTGGGCTTGTCGTCGGGGCCGTCGCGCTTGGCGTGCAGGTAGTAGATGGTCTTGTCTGCTCCCAGGACACCGAGGCCGAGCGGGGCAATGGCCTTGCCATCCGGAAACGGAAGGCCCGCGCGGTAGACATTGCGCTCCTGGTAGGTCTTGTCGCTGGGCAACTCGACCGATCGCACAGAGTCGCGGAGGAGCTTGCGCTTCTCGGCGGCAGTCGGCTTGGTCGGTGCCTCGTCCGGCTTCTTTGACTTCTTCTTGGACGTACTGTCCGTGTCTTCGGACGCCTTGGGCTTGGCCTTCTTGGTCGACTTTTTCGGTTTCTCCTCTTCGTCTTCCTCCTCCGACTCGGACTCTTCCTTCCTCTTCTTCTTGGTCTCGGGAGGCGTCTTGGTCTTCTTCGCCTTCTTTGTCTTTGCAGAGGGCTCGCCGTCCGAGTCGGATGCGCGTTTCTTGCTCTTGGCGGGCTTTTCGTCTGCGTCGCTGCTGCTCCGCTTGCGGTGCTTCGTCTTGGCCGGTCGCTCTTCTTCCTCTTCCTCCTCGGACTCGGACTCTTCTTCGTCGTCGTCCGAGTCGTCCTTGCGTGACCGCTTGGTGGTCTTCTTGTGCTTGGTGTCCGCCTGTGGTGCTTTGCTCGGGATGGCGCACGATCCTCCAAACCGGACCTTCTTGGTCTTCTTCTTCTTCTCGACCTCCCCCTCTGGTTCGTCTTCCTCTTCGTTGTCGTCCTCGAAAACAAATTCCACCTTGTCGTCCATGCTGGGCTCTGGGTGCTCTGCGCGGGTTGGCGCTGGGATTCTGAGACCCAATCGCAATGCACACCCGCTGCACTGCGCATCCTGGACACGTGTCCAACATGCGCGTACCTGCTATACCCCTAGGTACACGTGTCCAGTACCTGGGCCAGGACCCCCCGACACATTAGAAACCTGGTCCACCAGGGGATGGCCACGTGTCCAAACCTATGTTGGACCATCAGACCACCCAAGCCACCCCACACCCATGGCAGGACCTGCAGACGTTATCGATCTTACGCTCGAGGAGGGTCCACCCCGTAAATTTCTGTCCACGTGTCCGAGCTGACGTGTGTGTGTACAGGTGGCCGTGGGGCAGCGCGGGTGGCGCCGGCCGCAGCCGCTGCGGGGCCGGTGGAAGAGGCGCGCGTCGCCATCGCGCACCTGCAGGCCCACTTTGCGAGGCTGCGGGAGGGTCGCCCCGCTGACCCGAGAGACCGACGTCTCCCCACTATCCAGTGCCTGCCCAACGAGCCACGAGCGCGTCCCTCCCTCCTGAGTGCCAAGCCACCGCGCAACACTGACTTGGTGAGGCGTGCCATCCGTGGCTCTGCGCTTCCACTGTCGTCGCACCAGCAAGCGGATCTACAACGGTTTGACGACTCGAAGCACGGACTGGCGGTCTGCTACGCCACCGGCCTGGGCAAAACCCTGGTGGCGGCGTCATGCGCCGTGCGCCTGGCCCTGGAAGTCGAAGGACTCCGTGTACTCTACGTGGCACCCAAGTCGCTCCAGTCCAACCTCGAGACCGCGATCGGCAAGTACGTCGGTGACGGCACGAACATGCGGAGGGAAGGGGCGATCGTAGAGCTCAACAAGGTCGTCAACCAAGATTCGCCGATCAGCTTGGTGCAGGGCGTCATCAACCTGACGACGTACACGTACGAGGGCTTTTACAACGCATGGGTGCGCGACATTGGCCTGGCGAGCGGTGCCTTCCTGATCTTTGACGAGGCGCACCACGCCAAGACAGACATTTACACGGTGCTGCGCTCCAACCTCAAGAAGGTTGCTGGTGGAAAACGCGGCAAGCGCAAGGTGCGCCGCGTCGAAGGCGCGCCTCCGGCGCCGGACGAGCCTGCCTACGTGCCCGGGGAGTGCCGTTCTTTGTTCAAGGCCGCCATCAAGAGGCTCAAGGCCATGCACCGGGAGGAGCACTATGATCCCATCCGCGACCTGTGGACAACGTTTGGCATCTACGTGCCGCCGCACGCGCCGCACTCGCTGGCGTGTGTGCACAGTTCGCGCCTGGCCCTGGCCACGCTGTGCCTCACGGCCACGCCGTTTTACAACAACGCTGCCGACGGCGCCAATCTGGTCTCCATGGTGCGCGGCGAGGACCCGTTCGGGCGCGCCGCCTTCCTGCGCATGCTGGGCGTCGCGATCAGCAAGGCGGACGGCATGCGCATCGGCTATGACGAAGCAGTCTTCCGGCGTACCCTCCGCGGCTACTTTGCCTTCCAGGACCCAGACCCGGCCCGCGACCCGTCGCTACCACGCACGCTCCCGCTGGAGATCCGAGAGGTGAAAATGACGCCCGAGTACCAGAAACTCTACGAGAAGGTCGAGTCCGAAGCCATGGACAGCCCGTACGAGCACCCATGGACATTTTACAATGGCGTGCGAATGGCCACAAACAACGTGGAAAGCAAACGCGCCTTTGGCGACGGTGCCGACCTGGAGGCCGGCGTGGCGCTCGAGCTGAAGGCAGACGCCGTCGAGAACCCCAAGTGCGCCGTTGTGATTGAGCTGATCCGGGCCGAGCTCGCCCGCGACGTCTACTCGACGGCGGACCCGGGGCGCACCCGCAGGTGCGGCAAGGTCATCGTGCACTCGACCTTCATCACCTGCGGCATCCGCATCATCCAGGCCCACCTGCGGCGGCTGGGAATCGCCTACGCCGAGATCACCGGGCGCAACAAGATCATAGAGCGCACGGCTGCAATCCAGGTCTTCAACGACAGTCACGCGCTGGCCACAGCCGAGCCGCGCGTCCGTGTGCTCTTCATCACCGACGCCGGCAGCGAGGGCATCGACCCGCGCGGCCAGACACTGGTGGTCAAGTACGAGCCGCCCTGGAACCCGTCGGCGCGCGACCAGGCCTTTGGCCGCGGAAGCCGTCGCGGCGCCCTGGACCACCTGGCGCCCGCGGAGCGCGTGGTGCGCCTGGTGCAGCTCATCTTGGTGAAGACCGGACCTAACGGACGAGGCACCTCGACCCACCAGTCCGCCGACTACACGCTCTACCACAATTTTACGGAGAGGAAGGAACGCGAGATCAACGACGTAATGCGGCGCGTGCGCGACGCGCAGGTTTGAACAGTAAAGGCACTGGTTTTGACCCCAGGGGGAAAGGGTGTATGTGAGTGGAACGACTTTCACTCCTTCAAAGTCCAAGTGTGACCCAATGAGCCTTTACTTTGACGAACCGCGTGCAAAAGTGCGAAAGACAGAGGACGACCTGAAATCCTTGATCAACACAACAGTGTCGCACTTTCGACATACGATGACACGGATGCTCCGTGAGCCATGGGACAAATTTTCCACGGCTGTCCGCGTTCTTCCCATTTCCAAATCGCGGTATTCGGCTCCGAGTCCCAGTGTCAACAGGCTGTACACCATCCTGCCTCCCCTGGAGCAAGAGTTCCTTGGTGTCCTGCGCGTGTTGGAGAGGGGCGCACTGTCCGGGACGACACTCCGGCTCACGGTTACCCCCAGACGGGAGGTGTTTGTGCTTCTGAGCGGGCACGAAGGCGTCATGAGACGGCTCGTCATCAGGTGCCTGGCCTCCCGCGTTGCCGACAGTTATGCAACGAAACACATTTCTGTCGCGGTGTCCACTTCCGCGCTCTGTGTCCTCACGTGCGACCCGGCGGTGCGTTCCAGCCCAGACGCCGCCACGGAAAGAGAACTCAAGGCCGCGTTGGGTACACACGATCTGGCCGAAACACTGACCGTGCGGCTCCCCTTGATCCTCTGGCCAGCCTCTCCGCGATGCAATCCATACGAAATTGGGATCAGGGGTGGACTTCCGACAACCGAACCAACTGCCTATGGACTGATTGGGAATGCACTTTCGTACTTTGTCTCCTACGAAGGATCCGGTCCCCTTCCCGTGGACGGCTTTCTGTACGAAAGTTCGAATGTTAAGCTTCCTCTGGGACACAGGCGCCACGAACTTGGGCTGATCAACCCATACCCCGAGCTGCGTGCTGTCTTGCCCCAGGATCCCGCAGCTCCATGGCGCGACCTGGAGAATCCAGCCCCCGGCGTTTTAGCCCGTGCGATCGAGTCGCTGATTTCAAAGGTCAAGGAAGAGTCCGCGACTGAAGTGCAGATAGACCACGGACCCGCTGCGCATGGCCAAGTGGTATCTGCGTTTGAAAGGGCAAGGACCGCGGCTGCGCGCGTGGACGGCATCGCCGCTGCCTTCCACCTCGTTTTTCTCGAAGGGGCGTATCGAGTAGTCTACCTGGAGGCACTCGAGTACCAGAGAGCCGCCGGAGAAGGAGTCTTCAATGACATCGACCCTGACTCCCAAAGGATCGTGCTCAGTTACCTACTCCCCGATTCACAAACCAAGTAAAACTAAAGTAGCACGATTAAAGTTTCATTGACCAAACGCTTCGTGTTATCAACTCGGTGCGTGGTCGTCCTCGTCGTCGTCTGCGATGACACGTGTGGATCTCCGTGGGCGCCTGGTGGGCCGCAGGCACTCGCTGTCGGGCTCTTCGTTGTCGCTGGGCACGGCACTGACCTCGACCAGTGCGGGTGGAGCAACCGGTGTCAGGGTGGCACGCGAGAGGAAGACGCCCTTGTACAACGTGTCCACGAGCCGGAAGGTGCGCGTCCAGCCGTCCCTAGTATCGTCGAGACAGGCCACAGAGCCGGGGTCGGTGTAGAGCGCGCAGAGGTTGCGGTACCACTGGCTGCCGACCAGCAGCGGCAGCACCGTGTCGGGCGCCATGCGCGACTCGGCCATGAAGGTGTGCACCGAGCGCGCCACCGCGTCGTCGAGGTGGTACAGGCGGTGGTAGATGAGCGCGCGGCCCGCACAGCCCCAGCTGAAGTGGTACGGGTCGCTGACCTTGGCTTCGGCCATAGACACGCCCGCGCGTGCATCCAGGAAGCGCATCCACACGTAGGCCGGGGAGCCGCACGTGGCACAGGCACTGGGAGCACTGCCGGTTTCGCGTGGCAGCAGACCCGACTGGAGCACGTTGCAATGGCGCATGCAGTTCAGGAGGTCGCGGCACCCGACGCTGAGCTCGAGGTTGCCTGGCTTGACATCCTCGGCCAGCGCGTGCAGCTTGTCGGTGAGCGCGCGGTGCGGCTTTGCGTCCGCGTCGCCCTCCACCAGTGCACACGCCCACTCGAGCAGCATCTCCTCGTGGCTGGCGCCGCGGAGGACGTTGCGCTCCGCGCGCTTCTCCAGGTCGTCGTCGCGCTGCTGCGCCAGCAGTCGTGCGTGCAAGGCCGCCTGGTCTTTCGTGTCGTAAGGACCGCGGCGGCCCCTCTTGCTCCTCCTCCTCTGCGAACGGTCGCGCGGCATTGGACGTATGAATCGCGCACAAGACAGGATTAGAATGGACCATTGCATGGACACGCGGTCCTTTAATCAGGCGATAGATCGCCTCGTCATCTCACTGCGAATCTTCGGCGTAGTAGTCGAGCACCAGATCTGCAAGGTCTTCAATAGGGATCGTGCCCCGGACCGCGTCCCTCACGCGAGCGTCGTGCTCGTTGTGGGTAATGACAAGGGAAAAGTCACCCTCGCGATGGAAGCACCGAATGAGTGGGAGGAGCTCCAGGTCTGCACGGGCACTGGCTTTCTCCTCGGGTGTCCCGGTTTCGGCGCGGACTTTTGCCTCCGCCGTCATGCGGCCGACTTCAGTTCGGAGTACATGCTCGTCTACGCGCCACGCTGTACCTCCAATGTGGGAGGTGATCATATGCACGTTCCGTTGATGAATCATGCCTTCCTGCTTCACCCTGTTGAGGAGAACGGTGATGCCACGTTGCAGTCTTGTGGGATCGATCGAGAAGTCCCAGCTGGCCTGTGCAGTTATGACGTAGTCATTCCGCGTCACATCACGGAAGCGTCTGCATGTCACGATTGTGCTGAGCTGTGCTTCCAGGTCCCTGGACTGGGTCTCGTCCTTGCATGAGATGAGCTTCCACGAGTTCACCATCTCTTGCCGCCGATCCGCAGGCCAATGTGCTCTGTAAGGGATGGCCCGAAGCTCCCTGATGCACACCTCCGCTCGTTGGTCCGCACGCACTACATAAAAAGCATCCCACTCGTTGGGCCTGAGAGACGTTGGGTCGACTGTCGGACGTGCTGAAGGTCCGATTGTTGATTCCCACGTCACGACGGGCATGTTGACCCATAGAGTAGCAGCCAGTGGAGGCGGAAGTATGGCCTGGAGACGCTGTCTGAGATCCTCGGAATGAAACAGGAATGTGGTTTGCGCGCTCAAGAAGGCGCCCGTGACGCCAGCGGCACTGCGCTCCTGGATGGTATTCGCGATGTTACGCACTGCTGCCTCGCGCAGGCTTCCTTCATGGCCCTCTAGGAATACTGTCACCACGCAGCGGGTCGAGATGTCGACAGCAAGCGCCCTGCCGGATGCAATCCCAGCCTCACGGAGGATGCTCGGTACACTCTCCCTGATGCCATCCGAGATCTTGATCAATGTCAGGCGTGGAATCGAGTGGACGACGGCGACCAGGACGCTGGCATAGTTTGCCTCGGGGCACCAAGCCATGAGCTTCGCATCCTCGAGGAGGGCGTCGCACACAATCCGTAGGGGTGGGTTGAGTTGCGCGAGCCTCGCGCGGCGGTCGTCTCCTGGGCCCCGCTCCCTCTCGTGGTACCTGCTCATGTCCCGGTGCTTGGTAGGGTTGGCGGATTGGCGGTCCCACATAACCTGGACGGGTGTCGTCGGAAGGGCTTCCCCTGATACCCAGACCCTTCTGTAGATCAGGGCGAAGGCATTGGACGTATGAATCGCGCACCCAGTGAAACTCGACAGACCCAAAGCATGGACACGTGGCTACGTTCTAAAGGCCCGGTTTACTCCCATTCCGGGGGGTCCGTCAACCACAGACCATCGTCTGTGCGCCAATATTGCAACGCGATGCGAGCGACATCGGGGTCCCCGATGACTCGATCCAGCTTCTCGTAAATCTCGGCGTCGTACTCGATCCGCGGTATGGTCAGGTAGAATTGTCCCCTTTTGTGGAAGTATCGCACCAGAGGAAGAAGCCGGAGCTCTGCTCGAGTAGCGTCGTCGTCCTTTTGTGTATGACGCAGGTAACTGATGCGCTGTTGAATCAGGAGCCCCAACCTGTCCGGGTCCACGGCGAAATCGAGTTCAACCAAGTTCCCCGAGTACGAAGTGCCCACACAGAGCACGCGCTTGATCAACCCGGTGACTTCTCTTGCCAACAACCCGTCGTCGTAGTCGAACACCCAAGCGGCATCCTCAGCCACTACGAACCTCTCTGCGCTTTCGGTGACAAAACCGCGGCACCGTTGGGGCCCGCCCATGACATCGATGATTCGCTTGATGTCGTCTTCATCGGCACAGTGCACGAGCATGGGCCCTCGATTTTCCACGGGCCGCAGGTTTCTTATCCTGGCGTAGCGCATCGGCCCACGGTTACGTTCCTTCGTTTCGCCGAGGACCTCCCATGACATTTGGAAGGGCACGATGGGCAGGCCGTTCATGGTGAATCCAGCAGTCCGGAATGGCAACTCTCCGTGATACTGGGCGCGAGGCACCGTGGACTCCCATGTGACGACGGGCATATTCACCCACAACGAATCGGCGAGTGGCTGTGGAAGCTCGGACCGGAGTCGTCCGATGAGGTCCGTGTCTTTGAACAGCAACAGCGATGCTGCGCACAGGAAGAGGCCCGTGATGCCCTCGTTGCAGAGGGTTCGAATGGTCTGAGCCAGTTGGCGCACAGCGATGCCACGCAGGCATTCCTCGTGGCCCTCCAGGAACACGGTCATTGTGCGGACGGCGGAGAAGTCGACGAGGACGGCACGACCAGACTCGATCCCCGCTTCGCGCAACAGGCGAGGAATTTCCCGCCGGATCGGGTCCACCAGGAAACTCTGCTGGTGTACCCCCACGCGCAGATTCTTGTGTGTTATGGCGCTGCCGTAACGGACGCCCGGGGACTGGGCCATGCGTTTCGCCAGCCCGAGAAGGCCGTCGTACATGGTCCTCAGAGCCGCGTTCAATTGCTGCAACCTCGCGGCCCGGCCTGTGGGTGGGCCTTCCTGCTCCTCGTGGTGCCTGCTCATGTCCCGGTGCTTGGTACTGTTGGAGGATTGACGGTGCCACATAACCTGATCGGGTGTTGTCGGAAGGGCTTCCCCTGGTGCCCCCCTGTAGATCAGGGCGAAGGGCTTCTCCTGGTGTACAGGGGGGTCTGGGCATCAGGAGAAGCCCTTCCCTGGCCACGTGTCCATAAAAGGACACAGACCTCCAAACGCCAGGCCAGCAGAAATGGCTTCCTCTGGCAGCCGCCGCCGTCACTCCAGGTCCAAGC
>JACCDG010145998.1_pt1 | contig 41148 bp, 35 predicted proteins | sample 7442471 | NCBI WGS metagenome assembly JACCDG01 (sample SAMN15323444, study PRJNA562643) | freshwater metagenome | isolation source: river surface water | place: USA:Blue River Watershed | collected 2017-08-17
GGGCGTCGGCTGCACGCGCTTCCATCATCTCCGGGTCACGCTCGCTCTGTTGGTTCTTCATCAGAATGGGTCCTCTTTGATCATGCCTGGGGTCAGAAGGATCTTCGTCGCAGCCACGCAGCCGAGCTCCTGCAGACGCGCGCGCTGCCGCAGCAGCAGCGCGACAAAGTTGCTCACCGCGGAGTCGAGCGCGGCGATGTACTCCTCGTCGCGCGCGATCCGCACCACCACAGCCGGCATGGTCGGGTGGTAGGACAGGACGTCGGTCCACTGCCGGCCTGTCAACCACATGGCGCCCTGAACCTGCGAGAAGTACCTGCGCAGGCCGGCGCCACCGTCAAGCAGGTAGCCCACGTGCGTGGCCGCGCCCGGGCACTTGATCTCGAGCGTGCCGTCGTCGCCCACCAGGCCGTCAGGCGACGCGCCAGCCATGCGGTCGTCGCGCAGCACGATGCCGACCTCGAGCACCGCAGCGTCGCGCTCGTAGGCGTACCACGCGCGAGCCTCGGGCTCGAGCTCTGTGCCGCGGTCCATGAACTGCGAGGCGTCGGCGCCGGCGGGCTCACCCAGCACCCACTCCGCGAGGAGCGTGCGCATGTACCCGTCGGCCTGCGTCGACAGCATGCGTGTCGAGGGCGTCAGGATCTTCGCAAACGAGCTCGCAGTGGGGATGCCCAGCCTGGCCTTGTGCCAGGCCGAGCCCCCCTGCGGGCACTCTTTCGCACCGAGGATGATCACTTGCCCTCCTTGATCTTCCGCTCGAGGTCGCGCTGCAGCCACTCGAAGCGGTCAGCCGGCACCTCTTCGAGCGTCTCGATTCCGAGGTACTGCAGCAGCCGATCACGCGATCCAGCGGGACGCTGGTCGATCAGGGCCTCGAGCACCTCAACCTGCGCCGGCGTGACGTAGTCCTTGAGCCCGCCAGCGGCCCCGTCGGCGTCTTCGTCGCACGTGGTCAGGCCCAGCGCCTGGATCAGCGAGAACCGCTGCGCGTAGGTCATCACGGCCCCGAACTTCTGGGCCTCGCTGCACCCGGCGCGCGACTCCACCGGAAGCACCACGCCAGAAGACACAGAGTGTCCGCCGACGTGCGACACGATGCACGTGAGGTGCAGCATGCCACCCTCGAGCCGCGAGTCGCCCCAGCGGAACGACAGCCCGCACGCCGCCAGCGGCCCGCGCACGGTCGCCTCGATGTCCTCGAGGGTGGCGTACATGCGAGGGCTCTTCGAGCCGTTCTTTGTGACGAAGAACTGGGAGTTCTGCGTGCGCCGCGGAACAGGCGGGCACGTCTCCTTGAACTTCGCCATGGCCTCGGCGAACTCTTGCGCGGCCCGGCGCGCGCTCATGCGCTCGTCGAGTGCGACCAGGCGCTCGAGGGCGTCGACCTTGTCGGCCTTGATGGCGAGCTCCATCAGCCGGTTGATTTGAAGCACAGGCGAACCCGAATCCACAGCTTCGAGTGCTTCGCTCACTTCGCGGCGCTCCTCTCGTCGACGAGACGCTGGACCACCTTGGCCCAGCCGTGGAGCTTCCACTGCGCGCGCAGGCGCTCAAGCTCGCGGCGCAACTTCGGGGTCATGTACACGGTGACGGGGCCTCCACGCGTGGCGCGGTCGGCAGGCTTGGCCTTGGGCATACACACACTGTCGCCGCCTGCGTGTACACACTCAAGAACTTTCCAGGATTCCTGTTGCGCATACGCATGCGCACGCCGATACTTCAGGCATGAACTCCTTCCCCCCCTTCGAGCGCCGCGCCTCCGAGACGCTGTGCTCCTCACACCAGTACCCGGCGCGCTTCCGCACGTGCAGCGTGTGCCAGGGTTCCTACACGGCTGCTGAGATGCTGTTCGCTCCGCCCCCGTACCAGCCGAACGTGTGCCGCGAGTGCGGGCACCTCGAGGCGCTCCTGGAGCGCGCGGACCTGTGGTTCGTGAGCCTGCAGGAGTCGAACTGCCAGGGGCACCCGGCATCGCTGCGGTGGCTCGATGGCGTCACGACCTACTGCGACGGATCGTGCCGAACCCCGCGCCTGCGTCGCCTGAATGGTGGGGGTGCCTCGTGAAGCTCCACGACGACTCGGCCAAGATGTTCTCCCGCGAGCCAAGCTACGGCTCGACCGCTGCACGCTACAACGCGCTGGCGAAGCTCGGCGAGCGAGTGATGGAGATCTTTCGCGACTTGGACGGTAGCGCGCCGACACCGCAAGAGCGTGCGAATGCTCGCGGGGCTGCGTGTGCACGCATCCTCCTGGTTGCGCGCGACCTCGGCCTGCTGAAGGAGCGTGACCTTTGAAGCGCCTTCGCCTCGTGCTCGCCACCCTCTTCGCGCTGGCCGCCTTTCTGGCCTTTCCCTTGGTCTGCTGGGTGCTGCTCACGCTGGCTTGACCGCTGGCTGTGGACGCGGCAAGCTGGGCCTCCTCAGGGTTCTCCCCTCAGGAGGCCCTCTTCATTCTCAGGCAACCACAGAGGATTCCATGGACTGGTCCAAGCTGATCGAGCCCCGAGGCAACATGGTGCTGGCGAAGCGCATCCCGCGCACCGCCAGCGCAGGCGGCATTCTGATGCCCGACACCGTGACCAACGACATGATGGCCATCGACACCGCCGTCTATCAGGTGCTGCGCTGCGGCCCGGGCGCCTACAACACCGTGCTCGGGGTGCGCATGGAGATGAACCTGAAGCCCGGCGACCTGGTGCTCGCGACCGCCCAGGCTGGCGCCGGCACGCGCGAGGTCACCCAGGACAACAACATCGCCGTCCTGTCGGAGACGGACGTGCTCGCGGTCATCCACCTGCCGATCAGTCACTTCCAGATCAAGGCCAGCGGCGCGACCGAGGTCACCCCCAGCGAGAAGGCGAACGGCCCGCGGAGGATCGTCACGTGAGCAGCGACAAGAAGGCCCAGAAGGCAGAGAAGTGGGAAGCCAAGGCGCGCCGCGCGCGCGCGGAAGCCGCCGCCGTACACGACCGCAAGGTCTGGTGTGCGCTGCGCATGCACGACCTGGCGTGCGAACTGGCCGAGGCGCTGGACAAGGCCGACGACGCCGGCGGCATGGCCCACGCCTTCGTGGACACCACGGCGGACCTCCTCGAGAAGCTCGGAGCCCCGCTGTGAGCTGGACCTACGACGGTCGGTGCGTGGGCGTCGCTGACGCCCGCACGCTGACCGTGCGCCTCAAGTTCCCACCGACGGGCGTGTCATGCGACGTGCCTGTGGTGCTCGAGGGCGTCGACGTGCCCGAGCTCGTGGGGCCCGAGGCGACCCTCGGGCAGGCCTCCCTGGCGGCCCTGCGCGCCCTCGTGGACGGCAAGGACATCCAGGTCACCCTGGAGGCCCCGACCGCCCCAGGGCGCTGCCCGCGGGGCACGGTGCTGCTGATGCACGCGAACGCGCGCCCCGGCGAGCCGTGGTGCACGGACGTGAGCTCGGAGCTGATGCGCCTCGGCCACGCGCGCCCGGAATCCCCGGGCGCGCGCGCGCCGTGGGTTTCTCAGCCCGGGCCCAGCGCCGAGTAGATCGGCCACCAGAAGTCGATCAGCGGCCCGCTCGTCGCAGCTCGAAGCTGTCCGAACCCGCGGTTCTTCAGGATCGTGCGCACCGCGTTCAAGTCGGGCTGCGGCGAAGTGCTGACCCCGAAGTACTCGCACACCGCCGCCGCGGCGAGCGGCGATCCGCACCACATCGTGTGGGCCAGAGCAGTCTGGTGTGCAGGCGCGTTGTTCTCCTGCGCGCTGCCGCCGATCTGCGGGTTCTGCCCAGGTCCGCGGTCGCGCAGACCGGGCTGGATGCAGAGGTCGCGCGGAGGTCGGTTGCTCAGTCCGTCCCACTCGGTGCGCGACGCCCACGACGGGCCGGTCGGGTACTTTCGAAGCGGAGCGATCTTCCAGACCGAGCCCGCGTACAGCGACTTGAACGGGGCCGACCACGTCGGGTTGACGCGCAGCCCGACTCCCGATGCGGACAGCGGGACCGTTCCGACCCAGCCCGACGACGTGACCGTTCCTTGCCCTTCGTAGACGAGAATCGGGTTCGTCGGAGGCTGTTCGTAGCGCCCCATCTTGATGACCTTGGTCGCCACGATCCCGCCTGAAGCGTTGACCTGTTCGATGCGCACGCGCATGTACCAGTTGTCGCGTCCGCCTAGCGGGCGCCCGCCCACGACCTTGTACGTCTGGCCGACTTGGTAGCCGCCACCCGGAGTGGTTGTGACGAGGCCGTCGAATGCGTTCTCTGGACGAGTGCGCGCGTAGGGAACGGCACCGAATCCGAAGGCGTCGTTGCCCTCGTAGACCTCAGAAGCCCAGTTACCTGGGACGGCAATCGTGGTGCCCGTCACGACGCCGCCAGACACTGCAAGCGTGAGCTGGCACTCCGTCGAAGCTCCGGGCGAGGCCGTTCCCCACCGGTCCTTGTCGCTTGACACGTAGACCGTGTCGCCGTTCGTGTAGCCTGAGCCGCCAACCAGCACGGCCATCGCCGTCGGCGTCACGGCCTCGACGGTCCACAGCGCGTCCACGCCTCGCAGCCACTCGCGCATCAGGTGCTGCGGATCAGTCGCCTGCGCGTCGAACCGTGTGGACTTGAACCACTCGCTCGAGGGAGCCGCGTCGTCTGCCCACTGGAGAGCGTGCGTGCTGTAGTCCATCTCGAACAACTGGTGGACGTACCACTGCGAGTTGAACGGCGGCGTCTCGAAAGACTTCGAAGTGCTTTCGGCCCCGGTATGCCACCCGATTCCTGCCGGAGTCGCGCCCATCTCGGTGTTGACCACGAACCGGCGCAGAGGGCCGGTCATCCAGCGCGCGGCGCGCTGCGACAAGGCGTTCGTGGTGTCGTTGCTGTCGACAGCATCGAGCGGCTCGAGCATGCAGGCGCGCGCGATTGCGGCCATGCTCCAGCCCATGTCGCGACCAACCTGCACAGTCTCGCCGGGCGCCGTCGCATCGTTGAAGCCGGTGCCGGCGTTTCCGCTGCCGTGCCAGTAGGTCATGTTCGCCAGCTCCGCCTCGCCCAAGATGTAGAGCCTCGAGATCTCGTCTCCGGTGAGCCAGTACAGCGCGCCGGCGTGCCCCCATCCGATGCCGCGGTGCTGCGTGTCCCAGTTGTCCCATCCCTGGCCAGGCACGAAGGCAGCGGCATCCTCACCCACATACGTCTGCAGTCTCAGGTCTTGAGTTGTGCCAGGCATCGACCACTGCGCGTTGACGCGCTCGACGAGGGTGCCAGCGGTGCCCTTGGTTCTGATCCTGCGGTTGGTTGTGGAACTCCACCCGAATCCTGCGTCAGTCCAGACGCCGTACACGCCACGGCCACCCGTTCGATTGAATCCGGCCTGCCCGCCCGCGCTCCAGTCGCCGCGGTCGCTTCCGGGTGGGTTGCAGTGCGCAATCGGGTTGACGACGTCTCCGTTCGTCTCGTACATCCCCGCCCAGTCCCGCGCGTAGTGCCGCATGAGCATGATCGAGTGCTCGACCAGGCCTGCGCGCTCGTTCGCTCCCAGCGCCTTGATGCCGGCGTAGGGCCGATACTTGTCGTCGGCGCCCGTGGGGCCTCCGTACCGCTGCCCGGTTCCAGGCAGGTGTACTTGGTTGACGCTGACGGTGTTGGGCGTGGCTCCTCCGCCCTTGTTGTCGGTGTCGATGAGGTTGAACAGCTCGCTGTCCACCGTCTGCGTCCAGCTGGTGACGACGTCGGGAGCCGTCCATTTGCCCGCAGTGTCCTTGATGTGGGCGAACATGGTCGGCCACACGCGACCCTTGTCGGCGAGGAAGCCGCCGTCCTGCCACACGCCGACACCCCAGCCGGGGTACACCTGAGGCTTGATGAAGACGCCGCCCGGGCGCTGAGGCGACAGAATGAGCCGCCACGTCCTGCGCGCCATGCGAGGAAACGGGTAGTACTTGCCCTCGGCGTGCGGCTTCAGGAGGTAGGTGTCGAAGCCTGTCGGGGTGAACACGATGGACATGGCCGGCTCGCTCCACTCCGACCAGATGTTCCAGGTTCCGTTGAACGTCCCGGGCTGGCTCCTCGCCACAATGGCCGGAGTCCACGCCAGCTCCGGGTTTCCAACGTCCTCGTGCGTCCCCTTCACGACGAGCTTGATCGACTTCACCAGCACGTCGCTGCGCGGGATCCCGTTGTGCCAGTGGATCGTCACCTGGTAGTCCATGCGCCCACGCATGACCGTCCAGTAGATGTGGAAGCTGCCGAAGTTGACCGTGTTGACGTGCTTGCCGCGCGTCACCGCGCAGTCGCCGGCGCGGACGATCTTGTTGCAGTTGCCCGTCAGGAAGACCGTCTCATTGACGTCGTCTGTGTCGTTGTTCGCCAGGCCGCTGATGACCAGACGCGCACCGCCGAGGTAATCGAGGTTCCCGTTCATCGACTCGAACAGGCTCGTCAGGCCGGTCGGGCCATTGATCGGGCTCGGGCCATACGTATGCCCGCCCGTTGAGCTGCGCACCCTCTGGTTTTTCTTCCCGAGCTGCGGCGGTCGCTTGTACGTCTCCGACAAGAACACGGTGTCGTAGACCTCGTTGCGCAACGTGTCGGTCTGCCGACCCAGCGACCCGGGGTTGTAGACGAACCACTCGTAGATGTCGTGGTTCCGCGTGTGAGCAATCTGGCGATGCTGCTGGTAGGCCGCATAGCCCAGTGCCGCGAAGTTGTTGCCGAGGGTGTCAGGATCCGTTCCGCGCGGAAGCGGAACCGTGCCCCACATCACGTACCCCTCCTCGGGCGCGTGCTCAGAGTCCACGGCGTTCGGCGGGTTCCTGATGACGAGCTTCTGCACGACCATGTTCAGCGTTCCTTGTTGGCGGTCTTCAGGCGAGCGACGGGGAGGCCTCGAGCACGCAGGATCTCGCTGCGCGCCTCGGACCTTGCACGGTTGATGACCTGGTCGATGACCTGCATGTCGCGTTCGTCGGGATTCTCCCGGCGGATGCGGCCCTTTGCCAGCAGGTCGAGCAGGATCGCGCTCGCCCGCTTGCCGGCCAGTTCCTGCAGTCTCGAGTACTCGGTCTGGGAGAAGAACACCTCCTGACCGTTCACGGTGGTGCGCGTGTCGGGCGCCGTCTTGGCGAAGTGCTTGCCGACCGTCTCGTCGTAGACCACCTCGCCGAGGTCCACGCGCTCGTTGAAGCGCGAGATCACGAGGTCGATGGGGTGCGGCTCGGGCGTTCCGTCGTTGGCCGGCATCGGGTGCACGAGCCGGCGGACGTAGCGCCCCAGCGGAGACACGTTCGGGTCGAAGCGGTGGGCCGGGCGACCCCAGAGGTCAAAACGGATGGCCGGCGCCTGGCTCGCCAGCGGCAGGACGGCGTAGGGCAGCGAGCGCACGCCCTCGACCGCGGCGGCAGTCCTCGAGCGGTCCATCGGCCACACCTCCTCCTGCCGGAAGTAGGGGTCCGTCTCGCGCGCGAGCTGGCGCGCCACGTTGGGGAACATGGGCGTGATCAGCGTGTCGCGCGCGAGCTCGACGCCGGCGCGCCCGCTGGGCCGCTCGAGCGCGTCCTGGACGTCGCCGATGGTCTGCAGGAAGGTCTTGTCACCCATCTGCTCGTAGACCGAGCGGAAGAAGGCCGGCAGGCCGCGCACGGGGTCGGTCTGCGCCACGCGCGCCGTGTCGACCAGCGAGGCCAGGATGGTGGCCAGTGGCTCGAGGCGCGAGTAGTCGCGGTGCTTGCCGAGGATCTTGATGTGGTAGGGAGGCACCGTCCGGTAGGCGAGGTCGGCCTCGCCTCGGTTCTCGGAGCGGGTGCCGGTGATCATGGGAAGCCCGTCGTCGTCCTCGGCGTTCAGCATGGCGAGGATGGCCAGGCCCAGGGCGCCGGCGATGAGGGAGCGCGCAGCGTCCTTGGCGAGCGCGGCGCGGTTGCCGACGTACTTCCCAGACAGGGCCTTGCCGGCCAGGATGCCGGGCGCGAACGCCAGCCCGAAGGCCTCCTGGAAGATGCGGTAGGGGGTCGTGAGGAAGGGCAGCACCAGGCTGGCGCCGGGCACCGCGCGCCGCGTGGCGAGCAGGGCCGCGAGCACCCTGTCGGAGGCATCGCCCTGCTGGTTGCCGGGCTTCTGGAACGTGCGCTTCAGCACCTCCTCTTGGACCTTCGCCCACATCGGGTGCACCGGGTCGTCGAGCAGCTCCTGCATGCGCAGGGTCAGCGCGCGCCCAGTCTTGCCTTCGCTCTTCGCGATGCGGTAGGCCTGCGCCTGCGCCTCGGGCAGGCCGACGAGCGTCTTGAAAAAGGAGTCCTCGGCCTTCAGCGCGCGCAGCGGAGCGCGCACGGCGCGCCCGGTGCGGCCACCGATGGCGGGCCCGCCCCAGGGAACGTCGAGTCTGATGCCGGGCGCCTGCGCCTTGCCCGTCTCTTCGAGGTACATCTCCCAGGCGTCTCGCTCAGTGCGCAACGAGCGCATGAAGTTGGAGCCAGCCTTGCCGAGCGAGCGGAAGAACGAGGCGAAGTAGGGCGCAAGCTCGCCGACCTGTGCGGCGTCAGGCGAGCGCACGACGAGGTTGACCGCAGCCTCGGCCACGCGCTCGACGTGGCCGACGGACATCCACAGCCCGTTGCCGATGATGTTCGCCTTGTGCGTGAACGGCGCGGACAGCATGGCCGCGTAGCGCCACTCCATGAGCTTCGAGGGCGCCGTCGAGCGCGCGGTGCTGGCGATGCGCTCGATCTCTGCGCGCACCTCGGGGTCCGCGAGCTGGGCGTCCGACAGTTGGTCGGGGTGCAGGCGCTTCCGCCGCAGCTCGTCCATGACCTTCCGCGCCGCGGCGGCCTCGGCCTGGGCGAAGGCGTCGGCGACCTTCTGCAGGCGCTCCCGCTCGGTCTGGGTCGTCGCCTGCTTCACGTCCTCGCGCGCCTTCCGGCGGCGTGCGGCCTGCTTCGAGTCGGGCTGCTGGAGCGTCTCCACGAGCTCCTCGCGCGGGCTGCGCAGCGCGTCCTGGAAGATGCCCAGGGTCTGCGCAGCGCGCGCGCGGTTGGCGCGCAGGGCGTCACCGAGCTCGACGGCGTCGAGGTAGGCGGCGTCGGCGACCTTCTTGTCGGTGGCCGCGAAGGAGTCGCGCATGCGCTCTTGGATCAGGCGCGCGGCGGCGAGCATGGCCCACGGATCGAGGATGCGTCCGGAGGAGCCGGCGGCGAGCTGCGTGCGGATCTCGCTCTCGGTGGCCTGGCGCTGCTCGCGCAGCATGCGCTCGGCGCGGTCCTCTTCCTCGGACTGGGAGATGCGCTTCAGCCGGTTGTCCTCGTTCCTCCAGGCGTCGATGCCGCGCCACATGGCGCGCTCGTCAGGGTCCGCCGTGGGCTTCGCGCGCACGGGCGCGGGGGCGTTGCCTACCTCGGTGTCCTCGCCTTCGAGACGCGCCTGCGCGGCGTTGCGCTGCACGCTGGCGCGGGCGCGCGCGCGCTCCTCGGGCGAGAGAGCGAACGTGCCGGCGGGCACGGCAGCCTTCTCCGGCGGCTTGCCGAGGTAGTCGAACATGCTGCCGGAGTTGGTTCCGCCCCCGTAGCGTTGCTCGACGTTCCACCCGTAGACGTCGACGACCTCGCGAACCAGGCGCGAGCGGATCTCCACTTCCTGCAGCACGTCGCCGTGCACCACGAGGATCGCCGAGCCCGCCCCCATGCGCAGCAGCGCCTCGTGCGTCAGCTCGGGCTGAAGGCTGGGGATCGTCATGCCGGCCACGCCTGCGACGTACCCCTGCCCATCCAGGCCGACAAGCGCCATCGTCGAGGGCAGCGTGCGCATGCGCCCGAGCACATCGCGTAGTGCTCCGGGGCTTCGAATTGGGGTGCCCCGCGTGTTCGTGCGCTCGCCCCACGCTGCCGGCGGCGTGCTGACGTAGGTGCCGCCCTCGAACGAAGTGCCGGCGAACTGGACGGCCTGACCGTTCCCGACGGTGATGTGCCGCACGTCGAGTTCGGGGATCCCGGTGGCCTCGCGCACGAACTTCGTTAGCGTCGGCGCGCTCTGCAGGTCGGCGCTGCTCGGCTGCGGGTTCCCGCTGGGGTGGTTGTGCGCGGCCACGACGATGTCGCCCGGCAGCACGCGCCCGGCCTTGAAAGCGTCGCGCACGGCTGCCGCGCTCGGGACGTAGGCGGCGTTCGTGGCTCCGATGGTGCCGACCGCATGCGCGACCACGACCCCGTTGCGCACGACCAGGAGCTGGTGGCGCTCGATGTACGGGGAGTTGATGGCGGCCTGCGCGACCTCCTCGAGCGTGCGCGCAGGCTTTCCGACCTGAGGCGGCTCGGGGACGACGCGCTCCTCGTGCGCGTAGCGCGTCGCCCACGTGGTCGCGTCGACCTCGAGCTCGCCCGTCAGGAGCGGGCCGGGGGATCCGTCCGCTTGAACGAGTCCGCCATCGACACGACGCCGTCCCGGTAGGCCTCGCCCGAGAACAGCATCCGCTCGGGCTCCACCGGGTACTCCTGCTCGGGGCTTGCGCCAGAAGGCGAAGGCGCCGGCGGGGGTTGCGGCGGTTGCGCCGACTGGGCGGTGCCGGGCGATGCTAGCGGCGAGCGCCCCATCAATCCGCCGACGACGATCCTCGAGCCCCGCTTGTACACCGGGTCCGAAGCGTCGCGAAAGCCTTTCCAGGTAAGCCCTGCCATCGGGATCCTTTTGCCAGTCGTTGCTGATCTGCTCCGTGAACGCCTTGTCGGCGACGGCTTCCAATGTTAGCCCATGCGCATGCGCAGTGGATCGGGCAACCGCCAGGAACTTCTTGAGCTGCGCCTTGGACTCACCTGTCGGGCGCATCGTCCGCAGGCCCCCCTCGATGGGGTGGTAGCCCGTGGCGAGACCTGGCGCGGCCTCCGCTAGCGTCTTCCAGAAGGCCTGCATGGTCGTGTAGTTCTCGAGCCCGGGCCCCGTGATGTCCACGAAGACCGTGTCGCCCTGGTCGCTCGGGTGCTCGATGTGAACCGCCGACTGCTCGAGCAGGTAGCCGAGGATCGCGCCCACGTCCGCCGCAAGGTTCGGCGAGCCGGCGAGCTTCATGACGACCGACGGTTCCGGCGCGTACAACTGCCAGGCGCCAGGCCCCTCGATCTCAATCGCCAACTTCTTTTTCGCGCCGGCCAGCTTGCCGGCCATGTCGACCGCGAGCGCAGCGATCTCGGACGTGACGGCGGCCTGCGCCTCGTAGGGCAGCGCGAGGTAGTCGGCGTGCGTCTGGTTGCGCGGCGCGCCAGTGCCGAAGCCGACCGCGGCGGCGAGCGTGAACTTCTGCTTCGGACGCTCGAGCTCGGCATACTGCGCGATGCGCGCCTTCGTGGCGGCAGGCACGCCGGCAGCAGCAGCCTCCGGCCCGCCATGGAACTGCGCGCGCTTGACGCTCTCAAGCGGCATGCCGTTGCGCTGCATGATCTCAACGACCACCGGGTCCGCCAGCAGACCATCGATGAACTCAGGAACACGCTGCACGTCCGCGACGGTCAGCGCGTCGAGCGCCTTTGCCGCCGTAGTGCCCGGCAGCTTGTTCACCAGCGCCATGAAGGACGACCAGATCGTCTCCTGCACTTCTGCCGGCTTCCAGCCGAGATCCTTCGCCACGCTGCGCACCATCGACGTGAACGCGAAGTAGCCCGACTTGTTGCCGAAGATCGCTTGCGCGACCTGGAAGGCCTTGGCAATCCAGGTGTCGAGCGTAACCGGCCCGAGGTCGTCGAGCATGTTCGCGTTGAACGAGCCGACCTTGAGCTCGCCCTCGAGGCGCCCGGCGATGAGCGACGCCTCAGAGCCTCCCATCCGCCCGTCCATGATCACGAGCGGCTTGAGCCACGAGAAGTCGCCGCTCGTCGGGCGTCCGCGGCGCAGCCACTCGTCCCACACGCGGAAGGTCATCCGCAGGTTCTGCGCCACCTTCTGCTGCGGCGACGTGGCCGCGAGCACGCCGATAAAGCGCGGCGCGTCTTTGCCGAAGAGCGTGCGCAGCGCCTCGGCGGCGCGCGAGTACCAGCCGCGCTTCACCGCGCCCATCTCGGCGAGCGCGCGCAGCTCCTTCTTCGTGACCGAGATCTTCTCGAAGATCGCCTCGATGTTCTCAATGGTGTCGCGGCGCAGGCCCTTCTTCTCGGCCTGCGTGAGGCCGCGCGCGATCTTGGCCGGCAGCGTGGGGCGCAGGGTCTCGCGGGCGCGCGCGAAGGCGCCTCCGCCGGGCTCCTTCTCCGCCTTCTTCAGCGCGCGCTTCGCGGCCTTCAGCCTGTCGGCCAGCTCGCGCGCGTCGCGCGCGTTGACCGTCCACTGGCTCTGCGGCAGCGTCTTCTGTTCGCGGCGGAACAGCTCGAGCTGCTCCTTCGTCTGGCGCTCGAGATCAGCCACTTCGGCCTCGAGCTGCCGCCGGTCCAGGGCGAACCCACCCTCGGCCCCGGCGTCGTAGGCCTCCACCGCCGCCTGCGCGCGCGTGGGCGGCGCGCGGCGCCCGGTTTCGCCCCGCTGGGGCACGCTGGCGCGCATCACCTCCTGAGCGAAGCGGGCGGCATCTGCGGGCTTGCCAGCGGCGCGGAGCAGGGCCTCGGCGGCGGCGGCCTTCCGCGCGGCGTTCTTCTTCGCCTTGACCCTCTGCTCCCGGGTCGAAGGCTGGGCGGGCGCTTCGGGCGATGCGGGCGCACCCTGGACTGGTGCTTCTGTGGTGCGTGCACCAGGCGCCGAAACCGCACTGGCGGGGGCGCTGGGGCCGAGAACCGTGCCCTGGCTGGTGCGCGAACCGGTGCGCACCGATGGCTCCGGGCGCGCCCAAGACGGGGCCGGCATGTCCAGGGCCGTCGCTTCGAGCTCGTCCTCCGGCAGGTCGAACTGGGTCGGGGCCACCTCGTAGGCGTCCGGACCTGTTCGAGAGCCAGCTCTCGACGTCGAGGGCTGCGGCGCCGGCTGGGGACGCCCCACGATGGAGTCCATGGCCAGGCGCACGGTCGCGACCATGGCCGGGATCCGGGCCGGGTCCATGCCGGCCTCCGCCGGCGTCTCGGCCAGCTCCTTCTGCAGGGCCCGCAGGGCCTCCAGGGAGCGCGAAGCCTCGGTCGTGAGGTTCACGCCGGGGATGCGGTTCAGCGCGCGCACGAAGGCGTCCACGACCCTGCGGAACAGGTTCGGCTTGCGCGCCAGGGCCTCGAAGCGTTCGCCCTCGAGCACGAAGGCCCCCCGGTCCTCGAGGTAGGTGCTGACGACCTCCTCGTCGAGCGCCTCCCCGGTGACGCCCTCGGCCTCGTAGAGCGGGCGCACGTCTGCGTCCTGCTGGGCGTAGCCCTCGGGGTCGAGCTCGCGCAGCCCCTGCGCCATGGCCTGCCAGTAGTTGGCCCCGCCCTCGCTCGCCGCCGCGCGCGACGCGAGGGCCAGGTGGTGGCCGAGCTCGTGAATCCGGTACCGCTTCCGCACCTCGCCGGGCGCGCCGCGCACGAAGACGGCGGTCTGCGTCTTCCGGTCGTAGTAGGCCGGGCGCAGCGGGCCGCCCTCCTTAGGCTGGTCGACGAACACGGCCTGCCCGCCGCGGCGCTCGAATGAGGCGGCGACCTCGAGCTCCTCCCCGTCCTTGGCCGGGCTGGCCTGTGCCTGGACGTCGCCCCTGCCCTGCTCGACGAGCATCGAGCGCACGGCTCCGGCGGCGTCCTCCGGGCGCAGGATGGCCTCCTGGGCACCGGGAATGGCAGGTTGCCCGCTGTTCGGAGAAATCTCGGATCTTTCGGCGGCGTCCTGCTGCGCGAGCGCGCGCTGCGCGACCTCGAGGCCGCCGCCCACCACCAGGCCGGCGATGCCCCCGAGAATCCCGGCCTCGGCTGCCCCTTCGAAGATGGCCCGGTCCTCGTCGTAGCCCACGAGGTGAGCGCCGAGGTTCAGGTAGACCTGTGCGAGCGCCTCCTGGCTGCCCTCCTCGAGCATGGTCTTCGTCAGCTCGCGCCCGAGAGCGCCGCCGGTCGTGCGGTTGGCGCGCGCGAGCACCCCCGCGATCCCGTCGATGAACGGGACGACCTCGGTCACGCCCATGGGCGCGTTCATCAGGAAGGCCTTGAAGGCCATCTCCTGGTCCGCCGACTCCTCCATCGCCTGCGAGTACGCGAGCGCGGCGTCCGGCTCGCTGGCCCCGCCCTCGAGGGCCTGCTGGTAGGCCCAGCTCGCGAGCTCCGGGTCGCCCGTCTCGGCCACGGCGTCCGAGTAGCCCTGGGCCGCGGCCCCGGCCACGCCGATGTTGAGGCCGGCCCACGTGGCCGCGGTGCGCGGCGCGACCGTGGCGAGCCCGAGCAGGCCGCCGCGCAGCAGCGCGCCGCCGGCCAGGGTCTGCCCGGCGTACCCGACGCCGGAGCCGATGGCCTGCCCCACCCTCGCCGGCAAGCCCGTGGCGGCCTCCTCCTTGGCCGGGCGCAGGCCCTCGGCGCGCGTTGAGATCCACTTGCCGGCGGTCTGCACGCCCTCGGAGAAGGGCGTCTCGTCCTGCCCGAGCAGCTTGGCGCCGCCCTCGACGGCCAGGCCGAGCGCCTCGACCGTGCCTCCGACCGCGCCGAGCGCGCCCGACGCCATCCCGTAGCCGAAGCCCTGGGCCTGCTCGCCGAAAGTCGGGGTGTGCTCCTCGACGTAGCGGGCGAAGCGGCCCGGCTTCCGGGCCTTCGGCTGCTCCTCGTCCTGGACCATGGCGGCGAAGCGGGGCATGTCAGCGGCCCCTCTGCGCCGCGCGCGCCTTCTTCAAAGCCTCGCGGTACTCCTTGGCGACCGAGGCGGGGATCGATCCGAGGTCGACACCGTGCTTGCGCAGGATCGGCGCGAGCGCCCCGTGGAAGTCGAAGCGGGACGCCTTGCCGGCGGCCTCGAGCAGCGCCTTCTTCAGCTCGGTCTGCTTCTCCTTGGGCAGGCGCTTCCACGTGGTGGAGACGGCCTCGCGCGCCGCCTCCTTCTTCGCGACCCCGTCGCGCGCCTCGCGGCTGACGTCGCCGATGCTGCGGCCCTTGGGCTTCTCTGCCGGCTGCGGGCGCGACCGCTGGAGGTCCGGGTCAGGAACGGGCTCAGACTTCTCCTGCGCCTTCTTGCCGGTGAGGCCTTCGCGCATGCCCTGCGCAACCTGCTGTGCTCCTCCGTACCCGGACTCCTCCCGGGCGCGCTCGAGGGCAGGCCGCGCCCTCTTCGACTTCCATCGATCCATCAGTCCGGCGAAGACGCTCTCGGGCACGTCCTCCTCGCGCATGCCGCGCGCGCGCAGCGCCTTCTGGATCGCGGCGTCAGCCTCCTCGACCGTGTCCGCTCCGTCGACAGCCGACTCGAGATCGGGCAGCGCCTTCGAGTCGAACGGCTTCGGCGAGTTGCCCATGACCTGCGAGGCCGCGGCCCCCAGGTTCTGCTGCGCCGAGCTCGCGCCGCCGGCCTGCGCCTTGCCGGAAGCCGCGCGGCCCTGCGCCATGCCCTGCTCGAGCGCGGCGTTCGGGTCGTAGGAGTCCATGCGCGCGCGCACGTCCGCCTCGGAAGGCTCTCCGCCTCCGATGACGCTCTGCTGCAAGTCCTTGATCGCCCGCTCGCGCAGCTCGAGGTTCGAGTTGTAGGGCGACATGAACCGCTGCGATCCGTCCGGGTTCGCCTGCCACCGCGAACTCGAGCCCTGCACGCCGCCGCCGCGCGCGTCGCGCACCGGGCGCTTCTGCGCGTCGAGGAAGTCGTTCCACGCCTCGTCAGGGTCGAGGCCGGGGTCGCGCTGGAACCGCTGCCACGCCATGTTCATGGCCTCGCGCTGGCTCGCGTCGAGCACGGTCGGCGACTGGATCGCCTGCTGCATCAGCTCCAGCGTGGTTTCGCGCCGCTCGAGCGCAGCCGCGTCGCGCAGGATCTCGGCCTCAAGCTCGCTGATCAGCTCGGACACCCCTTCGGGATCCTGCTGCGCCTCGATCATGGACTGGATGTTGCCGAGAAGCTCGGCCTGCTGGGGATCCTCGGCGTTCAGCCCATGGATCTCCGAGCCCCTCGAGCTCACCGACGGCATCGTGAGTCCCGCGAAGCGGCGCGTGATCGAGTCCCACTTCACGCGCTCGAGGCGCTGCTTGCTCTCTGTGGCAAGCTGCCCGTACAGCATGCGCCGCCCGTCGGGCGACAGGGACGGGGCGAGCCGCTCGTACTCGTCCCAGCGTCGCCGCTCGATCTCAGCGGCGCGCGCCTCCGCGCCGATGGGCAGGTGCTCCTCGCCTGCAACGGGCGGGCCCTGCACGTCCTGCACCGGCTCCGGGCGAAAGCCTCGGATCAGGCTCTGCGCCAGCTCGCCGTCGGCCTTCTCGCGAGCGAGGTAGCGGTTGCGGTCCTCCTGCTCCCACTGCTGCTCTTTCTCGCGCATCGCCATCAGCGACTTGCGCGCCTGCTCATCGGCGCGTGCATCGCGCTCGCTGCGGCGCCCCTGGGCGTAGCCGCCGGCGAAGCTCGAGGCGGCGTTCAGACCTCGGGCCAACTTGTCGCCCGCCGTCGTGTCGTCGTAGAAGATCGTCACTTCGAGTCCCCGCTGTTGTTGAGCGCGCCCAGCAACTGGCCGAGCCCGCCGAGGTCGATGCCCTGCTTCTGGTTGCTCGGCTGCATCCCGGTCAAGAGCTGCCAGTGCAGCATGTTTCGCTCGCGGTCGGCCAGGCCGCGCTGCATCAGGAACGACGACAGGCGCGAGCGCGCTGCACCAACAGCCTCGCCGCCCTGCGTGGCGAGCCCAGCCCCGATCTGCGCGATGCGGTCCTGCACGTCGCTGATCGCGCGCGCGGTGTTCATACCCACGCCGATCCGCAGGTTGGCCGCGAGACTGCCCGTGCGGGAGAGTCCTCCTCGGCTCGAAAGGCGCTGCAGGGCGTCACCCTGAGCCTGCTTGCCCTGGTCGATGGCCGAGCGCATCGCTCCGCGGAACGAGTTGCCCACCGTCTGCTTGGCTTCCTTGACGCCGGCACGCACCTCGTCCACGGCGCCGCGCGCCTCCTTCTCGGCATCCCCGAACGCCAGCCGGTCGCCTGGCTCGAGGATGTTCGACAGGACGTAGCGCCCGCGCCGACGGATGTCCTTCGCGCTCGGGCCGCGGCTTCCGAACATCTGACTGCCGACACCTAGCGCGGTGATTCCAAGAGAGACGGGGTCCAACATTTGAGGCTCCTACTTGGGGCTCATGTCTCGAATCTACGGAAACGAACGATGCCCCGGTAGGGCCCTTCCGCCGTGCCGCTGAGGATGCGGACAGCGATGATCGAATTGGAGGCGATGGTCGTGGAAAGCAGCGTCTCGACCGCATCGGCTTGCAGCGTGGTGGCGAGCTGCGCCGACGCGCCAATCCCTACTCCGTCGTCCACCACCTCGACGGTGACAGTGGCCCCAGGAGCCGTAGCCTGAATGAGCGTGATTCCGATGACCTTGACATCGAAGCCGAAGATGTGACCGATGGTCGAGCTGTAGGTCGGGAACGCTGCAATCTCCCCAAGCTCTGCGTATGCGCTGCCCGATGTGTCTCCGCTGTTGCCGTAGGGGATCTCGTAGACGCCAATGGAGAGCCAGCCGCCAGCTGCCGAATTGTAGCTGTACGCGACGTTGTGCGTCGTGTGGTAGAAGTGCTGCCCGTCAGCGACCGAGGTTGGGAATGTCGTGCCACTCCAGCGCGGGAACGCAACCTCCGTCGATCCGTCCCTGAACCAAGGGATCGCCGGGAAGTTGGCCGGACCTTTCCACTCGGCGTCGCCGGTCAGATCGGCGGTCATCAAGCCGGGGCCGCCGCCCGACATGCGCGCGATCTTCCCGAGCGTCACGTTGAGGTCGGCCAACGCAGCCGTGTCCACGGCTCCCGCTGCAATCGTGGCCGAACCGATCTTGCCCCACGCCAGCGCGCCGCCAGTCTCGCGTAGTACGTTGTTGGAGCCGCTCGTCGTGGCGATGTCGGCGGGGTCGCCTACCGAGTTGTCCGAGCGCCCGATGACCGAGAGCGCGGACGAGTCGCGCAGCTTCGTGTCGGTCACAGCGTTTGCCGCGATGGTCTGTGCGCCATCCGCCACCGAGGTCACGTCGCCCGAGTGGTTCGGGTGCACGTAGGCGTTCGCGCCGTCCGCGACGTTGATCAGCGTGCGCACCTGAGCAGCCGTCAGGTCTTCCGGGTCGCCCGTTCCGGCAGTGACTCGCCCCTTGATTCGGGACGTGAGCATGTTGTTGAGCTGCGTGTTATCCACAGCGTCCACGTCGATGCTGTCCGTCCCGATCTTGCCGAACCCGAGCACGGACCCAGACTGGCGCAGCACCTGACCTGTCGTCGTGGCAACGATGTCGGCCTCGGGACCGATGGTGTTCGAAGCTCGACCGATCACCGAGTTGCCCGAGCCGCTCTCGAGCTTGGCGCGAGTTACGCCGCCGTCGGGTATGTCGAGAGTCACGTTGCCGTTCGCACCTCCATCTGTGACCGACACGCGCCCGCTCCCGGTGAGCGCGCGTTCAGCCGACAGAGCGCCGTCGTTCCCGATGGTGACGTAGGCGGACCCCGTCGGCGCGCCAGAGCCTCCACTTGCCGCAGCCCACGTCCCGTCGTCGCGCAGGAACAGGCCCGTCTCGCTGCCAGGGTCCGGCACCAGCCCGTCCGCACCAGCGCCAGCGAACACCTCCACCTCGGCGGTGGTCGGCTCGACGGTCACACCAGCCGCAGCCTGCGCGGCAATGGCCTCGATTCCGAGCGCGGCACGCAGCGCATCGACCGACAGCGTGATGCGCCCGTTCTTCAGGATCAGGAACCGCTGGTCGAGGTCTTGCCTGTACACCGCGTCGCGCGCGCCGTCGCGGTCGCGGTCCACGATCCTCCGGTTGTTGAGCCCGCCCGTCACAGCAGCTTGGCCTTTCCCTGGTCCGCCGCGCGGATGACAGCCTCCTCGAAGCTGAACCGATTGCCTGGCGTGTTGGCGAGCTCCATCCAGAACTTGGCGCCGCGCACGCGCTGCATCTTGCGCGGGTTGCGCCCGGCCTCGAGCGTGCCCGTCGCCTTCGCCGGGCCAGGGTCGTTTGCGTCGCGCGCGGCATGCATCGTGAATGTCGCCTCGACGGTGTCCTCGCCCATGACGGCACTGAGCTCCATCCACAGAACGTCGTTGTCGTCGCGCGCATACGGGCCGATTCGCTCGCGCGCGGCCACCGGCTCGTTGTCGTCGAAGTTGGAGTCCTCGTCCCACTGGAGCACGCGCGCTGCGCCGCTGGCGACGATCAGGCGACGGTCTTGGGGCTCGTCGCCGTCCATCACGCAGGTGGACACGGGCTCGACTGCGGTGCTGGCGAACACGTCCTCTCGCCAGTCCTGGTGGCGCAGCCCGTAGAAGAAGTGCCGCGCCACCTGGGTCGGGTTGGCGTATGGGATGACGAAGATGTGGATGCCTTGCGCGCGCCAGTTCCACTGCAGCTCCACGAAGTGCGTCTGCAGGTCCACGTTGGCCAGGCGCCGGTCGATGGTTTCCGTCGTGATCGGGCGCGGGCCAGCGGAGGTGAACGCCCACAGCCCGCCGCGTGAGCCGAAGAAGTAGAGCGTGCCGTCCTCGGCGATGCAGTGGCTCTTGTCGCCAAAGGCCATGCCCGTCTCTTCGCTGGCCAGTTGCCACTGGGCGTTCGAGCTCATCGGGTCGCCGGCCAGGTACCAGATCGAGGCGTCGCACCCGACGACCAGCATCTGGTCGCGGTAGGAGACGAGCGCGTTGATCATGTCCGGCGCGCGCCCGGCCCGGCTCGTCGTTGCGAACACGGCCATGTCGCTGCGCAGCGGAGGCGAGAAGAAGTCCCAGTCGAAGATGTCCTCGAGCGCCGACGCGGCCCAGAAGTGCGGGTCGTCCTTCGTGCGAGCACACCACGCTCGCCCGAGGTAGTTCGTCCACAGCTGCACGCCCTCGGGCACAGAGCCGCGCGTGGCCTTGTACAGGCGCACCTGGCCATCAACCCCGGGCTGGTAGATGACGGAGCGCCGCCCGTCGGTGGCGATCACGCTCTGGTAGACCGACGTGGCCGAGATGTACCGCGCCGATGTGTCGAGCAGGCCGGACCCGCCCTTCGGAACCTGCGGTGTCATGCTGCGGTCAAACACGAAGAAGGCACCGCGCCGCACCGCGCACAGCCGATGAACTCGAGCCGGCAAGCCGTTCGGGCGCGAGGCCACGAGCTCGACCTCGTGCAGCGTCGCAGCGCGCGCCGTGCCGGCCACGACGTCCGCGCTCGAGGTGACCAGGGTCGCCTTGTTCGTGATCGAGATCCCGTCCTCGAGCGCGACTGGCACGAAGGCGCGCAGCCCCTGAGCGGCCTGGTAGGGCGTGGCCGACCTCCCGAGCTCGAGCTGCGCCCCCCAGGCGGACACGGCGCCCTGGGTGGCCGCCACCGCATCGGGCCAGATTGCGCAGCGCATCGGCCCCTGCGCAGCGGAGTAGGGCAGCGTGGCGGCGAAGCGGAAGTAGCCGTTCTCTGAAGGCGTGATGGCGAAGCGCGGGGCCGGCACTCCGCTCGCAACGACCGTCGGCGCGCGACCCATGACGGCATCCCACGTGATCTCCAGCGTCAGCGCAGAGCCGCCCCCGGCGTGCTCGAGCGAAACGCGACTCTTCGTGGCGTCCTGCGGGGCGAGGTACACCGAGAAGGTGTACTCCTGCCCGTCGACCATGTCGTCCGGGTCGGCGTCGGCGTAGACCCTGCCGATGACGCTCGCGCTCGTGTCATCCAGGGTGTCTGCGGTCAGCGTCCCGTTCGGGGCGATGCGCGATGCCGGCGTCGCCGACACGTCCTGCTGCGTCCAGAAGCGCGAGCCTGTGCCACTGTCCACGATCTGGTTCGCCGTCTCGATGAACCGATCCGTGTAGCCGAGCAGGTTGCGCACGAGCCCGGGGTTCTGCGTCGCGTACTCTGGCACGTCGTCGTTGATCACCACCGCACGGCCCGGAACGAGAGTGCTGGCCGCGATGGTCCCCACGTCGAGGTCGTGGACCAAGTAGAGGTTCGAGTCGTAGACGCGCAGGCTGAACACCGTGCGCGTGGCCGCGCTCGAGGTTGGAGTCGGGAAGCCCGGCACGAACACGTTTCCGTACTTGTCGACGGCGATGCGCGGCCTGGTCGTCAACACGGCTGCAGGAGGCGCGTGGTGCTTCGCCTGCGTCGGCGAGTAGGCAAAGGTGCTCGCGCGCGCGTTTCGCTCGAGCATCGCCCCGTAGGCCAGCACCGTGAGGGGGAAGCCCGCCGCCGCCGTGGTGGGCAGGAACTCGATGCGGATCGTGCTGTCGGCGGTGAGCCAGTTGATCGTGACCTGGATGCGGCGCCAGCCGTTGCCGACGTCCTCGCTGTTGAAGCGGTGGGTGCGCCCAGTGCCGGCGAACGTGGGCGTGATCGCACCGGTCGCATGCGTGATGTCCACGACGGTGGACGCGCTGCCAGCCTGAATGCGCACCCGGCTGGTCGCTGCGGTCCCAGCCTTCAGGTAGACCGAGAACGTGTACAGGCTTCCGTCGAGCAGCGAAGCCGCGGCGATGTCGCTGCGCACCGAGGCTCCGGTGGCCGTTGCAGTCAGCGTCGTTCCCTGCGTGTTCGTGAACGGGTCCGTGACCGAGCCACCGACCGTGACGTTGGTCTTCGTCCAGAAGGAGTTGCTGAAGGTGTTGACGACAGAGGTCGTTCCCGAGCGGCACAGGTTCTGCCACCAGTCCGCAACCGTGTCGGGAACCGTCGCGCTCGCGCCGGCGTCGACGATCTTCCGCAGCCACCCGTTCTGCCCTCGGTTCGTCTGCGTCCACGTCGCGCTTTCGCTCGCGTCGTACTCGCCCAGGCTGTAGATGTTGCCCGACGCATCGAGGGCGACGTCGTAGCCGACGCCAGAGTAGTTGGCGAGCGCCCACTTCAGCTCGCCTCCGGGCGCGTACTTGGCGAGGATGGTCTTCCGGCTGTTGAGCGTGTTGACCGGCGAGACACCAGTTCCGCTGCGATCCGGCGCTGCGCTGGCGGGGCTGACGCCCGAAGCCGGCGCGATGCGGTACGGGTGCCCAGAGGCGAGGCGCCCCTGCCCTCCGAAGCGGTTCGCGAAGTAGCCCTCGTGCAGCAGGATCTCGGCATCCGTCAGTAGCCGCGCGTAGACCATGACGGACAGGATCACGCCGTCGAACGAGCCGAAGGCGGTCGCCTCCGAGAAGTAGCCCAGGCTCGTTGCTCCCGTGCCGACGACACTCTTCGAGGCGTAGCGCACGCCGACGCCGCCGCGATTCGCGAGCTCGCCGTTGATGCGAACCTGACTCTCGTCGGTTGCGGTGCCGCACTGCAGCGTCGCCACGCAGAAGTTGACGAGGTCGCCAGACTCGACCATCGCGTCGTCCGGGTGGTTCCCGAAGCTCGAGAGCGGGTCTGCGGTTCCGTCCGCTCGGTCGAACAGCGACACCACTCCACGCACCACGTTGGAGACGGTGTTCGACGCGCCGCGGTTCGCGCCGAGTACGTAGTTCGCCCCGCCTGTGATCAGTTGCTGCCCGATCACAGCCCCCTGCGTTGCCTGGAATGTCGGCCTGAACACCACGAAGGCCGTGAACTCCGCGCCGTCGTAGCTCGGGAACAGCGTGCGCATCAGATCCTTCGCGCTCGGATCCGTGCCGGGGTTAGGGTTCGACTGCAGGCCCTGCGCACCGCGGAAGCGCACGCCCGGAATCCCGTTCATCCCCTGCAGGTCCACGAACGGCGCCGACACCGCCGTCGGCTTGTAGACGTTGCGCTGCTTGCCGGTCAGGTCCACCCACTCGGTGACTTCGTCGTCCTGCTCGAAATTGGCCGCCGTCGGCTCGCCGGTCAGGTACTCACTGTCGAGCCAGGCCCAGCAGTCCTGCTGCCAGTTGGCAAGATCCCGCGCCGGCGTCCAGCCGACCGCGACCGGCCACGGCCCGTTCAGGTCGCTCGCGCCGGCGCTCGGGTCGAGGCCGCGCACGGGGTTCGACGGGTGGCACGCGACGACGCTGCCGTCCGACTTGATCGCCATCCCGGCGGTCGGGTACGGCACGCCCCAGGCCGTGTCGAGCTCGGGCGACGGGAGGTCGAGCGCCGAGTAGGTCACGACGTAGCTCTTCTCGCGCTTCGGGTCGTCCTGCAGCGTGTAGAGCACCCCGTCCCGGCTCTGGATGTTGGTCACGAAGCGCCCGACCTCGAGCGTCCACAGGAGGTGCCAGGCGTCCTCGCGCACGACCCCGCCCTCTTCCTTGGGCCCCTGCCGGAAGCACACCAGGACGGCCTGGGCTGCGTTCCCGCCCTGGCTGACGCCGACGTAGATCTGCCCCACCTCGTCGACGTGCAGCGCCTCGCAGACGTGCGCCGTGTCCTTGACGGGCACCGGGATCGAGTAGACCAGCGTCCCCTCAGGCGTGAACTTGACCACGGCCTGGGCCTCGAGCACGTAGCGGTTCTGCTGCTGGTCGTAGGCCAGCCCCTGGGCGGGCTGCTTGTCGGGCGTGCTGGTGCTGGTCGCGACCAGCGAGGCCGGCGCGCGGGCGTAGTCCACGTTCCGAACGAGGTGCGACACGGGCGTCAGGGCCGATACGCGCTGGCCCTGCGTCGGGTCGTTGCGCCCGAGCGCGGGCTCGTAGCGCGAGGGCCGAATCGATCCCGCCGGGCGGAGCTCGAGCTGTGCCCCCCAGAAGTAGGTGGCGGCCACCCCGGCGGACCCCTGGTTCGGGCGCAGGATCACGCGCAAGATCGAGCCGGAGTTGGCGTCGTCCGCCTCGTCCGACTCCGACCAGGTGATCGCCATCCAGAAGCGATACCAGCCTCCGCCCTCGTCGCTGTACCCGTAGGCGTTCGCGCCGGGCGCGGTGGACTGCGTCACCGTCGGCACGCCGCCGGACCACGTGATGGTCAGGGTGTTGCGCGGCATCGAGGCGCCGGCGCCCTGCCTCAGCGAGAGCAGCGTCTGCGTCGCGCTCGAGGCCTTGGCGTAGACGGACAGCATGAGCACGCTGCCCGCCGTGCGAATCCACGTCGAGCCAGCGCGCGCCGCGTTGCGCGTGGTGGACTCGAGCGCGTCGAGTTCCTGCACGAGCTCGACCCGGTCGCTGCCGGCCAGAAGCTGCGTGCACAGGTAGGCCTGCGTCTGCCCGTCAGGGGCCAGCGTGCCGTCGAGCGTGGCGCTGAAGCTCTTCGCGCCGGCAATCCCAACGCGCCACCCTTCGCTCACCGGCCACGGAAGGTCGCCTTCGCGCGTGTCGCGGTAGTGGCTCAGGTCTTCGCTGAAGGCGATCCGGTTCCGCCCGATCTCGGCCTGCAGGAAGGGCGAGTGCCCGTTCCGGCTCGAGACGCGCAGGCGCCCCGTCGAGGCCTGGCTGGTGCGCATGTTCTCCGACAGCGACGTCGTCCCGGGCGGCTGCTCGGCGCGCGCCTGCGAGTCGTTCAGCCCGAACTTCGGCGGGATGATGCGCAGCTCATCGGTCACGCCAGGCCCCCTGGGTACGCGACCGTGCCCTGGTTCCAGTTGCGCCCGACCATGCCCGTGCCTGAGGCCAGCCCGGTCATGCGCCCGAGCTCCTGCTGCGAGTCGTCATCGCGCTGGACGGCGGCTGCGAAGTCAGGCATCTGCCACAGCGCGGCCAGGCGCTCGGTCGAGGTGCCCATGTCCTCCGAGTGCCATCCGCGAGCGATGTGCCGGCAGGCCTCGAGCAGCAGCGTCTCGATGAACCACGGGACCAGCACCTGGTCGTTCTCGGAGACGATCACCTGGGGGCGCGCTCGGTAGCGCAACAGGAAGGCGTTGTGCTGCGTCGTGGTCGGTGTCGGCCAGACGTTCATGCGCCGCTCGAGGGTCGGCGTGATGACGAGCGTCGAGGGCCGGTAGGGCGTCGCGCGGATCTGGGCCGTGTCAATCTCGTGCCCGGTCGCCTGCTCGAGCTGGGCGCCCCACGCGAGCACCGTTCCGCCAACGACGCCGACGCTCGGTCTGATCACGAAGAACAGCGCGTTCGAGGGGATCGCGCGGTCAGTGTCCACCGTGACGAGCAGCGTCACCCGGTACCAGCCATCGCCCTGCTCTTCGATGCGCACGTCGTGCGCACCTCCACCTTGCGACGCCTGCAGCTCCACGCTGGGCACGCCGTCCGACCACGTCAGGCGCGCGGTCGTCAGTGGGCCGGTCGTCGCAGAGGTCACGCCAGACAGCGTCGATTGGCGCAGGCTGACCTCGGTCGCGTCGGCGGGCGTGCTCACGCCGGCCTTGATGTACAGGCTCGCGACGTAGGTGCGCCCGTTGTCGGACGACTGGTTGATCGGGAAGGACTGCGCGACGATGCCCAGCGTGGTCGTTCCCGTGAGCACCGCAGCATCCGCAGCGCCGCCCGGTGCCACGTTCACGCTGCTGGTGACCGTCGCGTTGGACGTGGTCCACGAGTTCGCGAAGCTCTCCGAGTCGAGTGCCAGGTTCGGGTTCGCCTGGATCTCGTGCTCGATGGTGTAGTAGTGGCCGAACGGGTCGCCGGTCGGGATCGTGCCGGCGCGCAGCTCGAGCATCTCGCGCTCGCTGATAGGCTCGAGCCAGGTCAGGAGGCCCGGCCCGCGAACGACCGCGATGAGCTCGTCGAAGTCCGTCGGGAAGTTGACGTAGGGCTGGCCGGCGATGAGCGACATCGGCCTCGAGGTCCGCGTCAGCCAGCGCCACGGGTAGCGCCTCGACAGCGCCTGCAGCGCCTCGTTGAGGATGACGAGCTCCGTGCCAGGCGTGCCCGACATCGAGCCGGGCCCTGCGCTGCCGGTGATCGTGTAGCGGATCGCGTTCGCTGCTGTGCTGGCGAGCATCTGGCCTCCCGGGTGTGTGAAGATGCCCGAGGGACCGCGGTTCGCGCGCGGCCCCCCGGGCGTGCCCTCTCAGGCAAGAGGACGAGCCAGATCAGGCGTCAGGTGGTGCCAGCGCCGACCGCGAAGCCACCCGGGCAACCCCGGAAGTGAACAGCCGTCAGCGTGGCGGTCTGGGCGCCGCCGACGGCGGACAGCAGGCGACCGCTGATCGGCGACTGAATGCCGGGAGCGGCGTCGTTGAGGACGTTCGCGGTCGTGGCGTAGAGGCGACCGCGAGCCGCAAGGGCGCCAGCGGTCGTCACCTTCGCGAGGACGTTGTAGCCCTCGGACAGGCCGCGGAACGGCTGACCGACGGCAGCCGCCTCGGTTGCCAGCACGAACCACCCGAGAACCGTGCCGAGGCCGGCGTTCGTGCCGACCGCGACCGTGTTCGCGAGGGTGCCCGCGTCGGAGCCGTTGATCCCGCCGCTCACAGCGGCATCGTCCACGGTGGCGCCTTCGGTGACCATGGCGATGTCGCCAAAAGCCACCGCGACGCGCGCGGTGAAGACCGAGCCGATGGCGCTGAACTTCAGCCCCTTGCCGGTCACGTTCTGATCGAGATAGGTCATGTGAAATGCTCCAGGTCAGATGCCGGTCGTGGGGGCAGCGGGCAGCAGCACGTCGGTCGTGTTGGCCGCAGCGATGGGGTTCAGGACGCCGAGTTCGCGACGGTTCTGGCACACGAGGTTGTACCAGGTGTCGGTGACCATCACCTTGAGGAAGGGCTGACGGTCGGGCGAGAACGGCGGCACGCGGTAGAACACGCGGTCGCGGTGCATGATCAGGTTGAGCACCTGTCCGTTGACAGCCATCACGCGCGGTCCAGCGATGTGGTCGGCGTCGGTGGTGTTGCCGTTGTGCGCCGTGCCGGCTTCGTTGTACAGGTCCACTCCGTCCGCAAGCGAGTTGCAGAAGAAGGACCCGTTCAGGCCGGAGCAGTACACGAACGGCACACCGTGGAACATCGGAGCCGGGTAGCTCGGGTCTTGGCGACCAGCGAGGTACGCGTCCTGCTGGTTGCGCATGCACGACTCGGCGAGGATCAGGCCCCACAGCGACACGGCGTAGAACGACGGGCTGCGCGTGGGTTCGCTGAAGCTGCCGTAGCGCGGCAGGCGCTCGAAGCGGCACTTCGAGTGCAGCTCGCGCATGCCGGTCCAGAACGCTTCCGGCGCGACGCTGCCGTCACTGGCGGTCACACCGTAGCCGGCCTGCTGGTTGCGCCACCGCGATCCGGCGGTTCCGGCAGTCGTGCTCGGGGCGATCCCCTGCACGGTGCTCCACGCCGCGCTCGAAGCGCCTTGGTTCGGCAGGCCCGGGTTGGCGCCAACCGACGAAACGACGAACGAGTTGGGCGTCGTCATGAACGCGAACAGCGAGTAGGGCAGCGACCCTGCGCCGTTCTCCATCTCGCCGTTGTTCGGCGTGGCGAACAGCCCGTCTTCCATCTTGTGGATCTGGGTCGTCCACAGGTTCATGAACTTCAGGCGCTGGATGCGCTTGAACCGGTGGAAGCGACCGATGCGGTCGGACAGCGAGCCAGACTCGTTGAGGCCGACTTCGTGGTCGGTCCAGCTGGTCGAGTTCTTGAGGAAGCGCCACGGGGCGTTCCACTGCGTGCCGACCTGCTGGTTGCGGTAGCTGAAGTCCTGCTGGTCGGACTTGTAGAACTCCGCGTCCGAGTCCTCGTTGAGGTAGATGATGTCCTGGATCTGCGTGCCGCCCTGGAGGAGGAAGTCGGCGTCCTTCCCTTCCATGAAGCGAGGCAACAGGTAGCTGTTGCGCACGACTGCGTTGATGATCGACTCGTCGTTCTTCAGGAACGACGGGCCGGTCGTCAGCATGAACATGCTGAACGGGTCCATTGCGGTGGCCATGTGCGATTCTCCTTGGTCGTGGCTGCGCGCCTACTGCGCGCCGCCGTGCATTGCGCGCCAGGCCGAGTCGCTCATCTCGTGCGCCTTGTTGAAGGACGCCCAGAGCTCCCCGTCCTCGCTGCTCGCGACAGCCGCGGGAGCACGCGCTCCCACAACCGGCTGCTGCGATGCTGACTGCTCGTACTCACGAGCCTCGGCTGCACGATGCGCTTGCGTGCGGGCCGGAAGGACACCAGGCATGGCGATGCGGCGCGCGTGCTCCCAAGCCTCGCGAATGCCGCGCACGCTCATGTCGTAGCGTCCGGTCTGGATCAGGGCCGAGTAGGCCTTCTCCAGCTCGCCTCGCGTCGCGGCCTCGTTGACCTGCGGGAAGTCGTTCGACCACTCGCGGAACACCGAGTCCTCGACCATGCCCTCGACCATGCCGGCGAGCGCCTCGAGCCCGTTGCGGAGCTGCGAGTTCTCGTGCATGAGCGGGGACGCGAGACTCTTGAGCGACTGCTCGAACGCCGCTCCGACTGGCTCTCCGACTTCCTCGCCCCACTGGTCCGAGAAGGTCTTGGCCATCTCTGCCGCCGCGCTCTTCACTGCCGCGTCGAGGGTTGGGGTCGCTGTTTGTCCGGGGCCACCGCTGGCCGGGGTCGCGACCTTCTCGTTGCTGGCAGGCTGCGCCGCGGGCGCTTGGGCCTTGCCCTTCTCACCCAGGCGGGTGCGGAAGTCTTCGAACTTCGAATCCACCTCGTCCTGCGACGAGGCTCGAGCCAGGCCGATCTCGAGCAAGTCCGTGTCCGGCAGCTTCGAGATCGCTGTGTCTTTCCATCCGTCGCGCTTCAGCGCCGCGATGGCGCGCGTGCGCTGCTCGACGGGCGTGCCCTGCGCGGGCGCTGCGGCCTCGGTCGGAGCGGCCTGGGGCGCGGCGGGCGCTGCCGGCTGCGCGGGCGCGCGGATGTCTCCGGGCGCTTCCTTCGAGACAGGGCCGGCGGGGCGCGGGGCGGGGTGCCCGCCGATGCGAACGTTGAGCGGCTGCGCGTCGGGCGGCGCCTGCGAGCGAATGAACCGCTCGACCTCGGAGATGCCGCGCGACTCGGGAACAGCCGACTCAGAGTGCGCGCGCTCGAAGTGCGCCCAATCGGGATCCTGCGTGGGATCCGCAGGCACAGCAGGACCTGTGTCCTGCATGCGAGGTCGCCCGCCGATGCCGGCGGCGGATTCGGCGGTCACTACCTTCGAGGTATCGACGCGCCCGTTGACGAGAACGGAAGTGGGGTCTGCCATGGGTGCCTGTTGCCCAAGGGACGCGCCCCACAGTTGGCCGTCCGGTCTGTTGTTGAAGTGGAAGTGCTACTGAACCTCGGGGAGGTTTGCAAGACGGTCCCTGTACTTGACGCCCAGCTCCGCGTCTTTCCGCACCTCGTGCGTGTGCGCGACGTGCTGCGCCGCGATCTCCTTGGGGTTGCCGACCTTGAAGCGCCCGTCGCGCTCGCAGTAGTCGTGCAGTTCCTTCGGGCTCTTGAACACGGCGCGACCGACCTCGTCGTAGGCGGGCGCGCGCACGGGCATGCGCACGGCGTGACCCTTCGACTGAAGGTGGCGCGCCTTGCGCTCGGCGTGCTCGATGGCCGCGAGGTTCGGGCACGCCTCGCTGTGCAGCCGGTAGTTCTCCTGCCCCTTGCTGCTCGGGATCTGCGGCGCCTCGATCACGCGGCGCCACGCATGGCCGTCGATCTTCACCCACGAGCCGATGCTCGGCGCCTCGCGCACCGGGAAGAAGTGCTCGAGCCGCTCGCCGCTCTTGTTCTCGAACTCGTAGACGGGTGCCATCAGTACGAGCCGACCCCCTTGGCGACCTGTGCGGCGGTGCGGAGCAGCGCATCGACGCTTGACCACGTCCCCGTGAAGCACCGCTTCAGCGTCTCCATGGCGTCATCCCGGCGGCGTCGGCTGCGCTCGTTCCCCGCCCTCCACACCAGCCGGTCGAACTCTTCCCGAGAGAGGGTTGTGTCGGCTTCGTACGCCGTCCAGGCGTCTTCGCTTTGCGACATCGGCATCGGATCACCCCACCTTCTTGGTTGGCTGCGGCGAGCTCGAGGGCTTCGAGCCGCCGGACTTCGGCTTCTGCGTCTTCGGCGTGCTCGGCTGTTGAGCCTGCCGCTGCGTCTGCGGCTTCGCGCCGCCCCCGCTACCACCACCGAAGGCTGCGGCCTTCGGTTGGATCTTCGAGCCGCCCTGAGGCGCGCCCTGCGCTCCGCCGCCCTGGAGTAGCATCTGCACCTCGGCTGCGCCGGCGGCGATCTCGTCCGGGTTGTCGAACATCTCGGCGAGCTCGGGGAACTGCAGCGGCCCGGCCAGGATGCGCGCGAGCCTGTTCCACGGGAAGCGCGGGTTCATGGCCGCGTCGTTGGCCAGGCGCTCGGTGACCTCGAGCTGCATCAGCGCGTTCTGCGTGCGCTCCTGCTGCGACTGGCGACCCATGCCGGGACGCACGTCGAGCGACAGCGCGTGGAACGGGACGCGCTCCTTGCCGGCGCGCTCGCCGCCCATGAACATCGCCTTCTTGGGAAGCTGCGGGCCGTCCTCAGTCTCCCCCGGCTCGATCAGCCCGCGGCGCGCCAGCTCGGCGATGTCGCGCTGGTTGAGCTGCTGCGCCATCCGGTTGTCCTCGTAGAGCGCGTAGGCCACGCGCCAGAGGTAGTCGCGCACTCCGTCCTCGAACGCCAGCCGCAGCGTGGCGAAGCGGTTCTCGGCGCCCGTGTTGGCGATGCTCTGTTCGGTGGCCGTGCCGCGCCCGGTCACCTCGCCGGAGCTCTGCTCGGTGAAGCCGAGCACGCTCTCGAGGTCGTTCTGCGACAACTGCTCGTGCGCGACGGCCTGGTCGCTCGCGCCGCCGATCTCGAGCTGGATCACGTCGTCCTTCGTGATGCCGGCGATCTTGTAGAGGCAGTCGTGCTGCCCCTGCCGGATCAGCTCGACGTCCTTCTGTGTGCCCGTCGCGAGGATGCCGATGCGCTTGAAGTTGCGCTGCATCGACTGCCGGATGCGCACGTCCTCGTCGAGCTCGCGGATCTGCTTCTCGCATGCGGTCAGCACGCCGAAGGGCAGCGAGCTCGAGCCGACGAAGCACTGGCCGAAGATCACGTAGGGCCCGCGCTCACTCCCGCGGTACGGGCGCGGCACGCGCGCGAATTGGTCGGCGCCCTTCTTCGACAAGGCCTTCACGTCCACGTCGCCGCGCTGGATGTCCGCGCCGAAGCCGCGATTGACGAGCAGCGTGAAGATCGTGCCGTTGTAGCCCTTGGCCGGGCCAGGCGAGGCCGGCACGCCCCACGGGTTGTCCTTCGGGATCTGGTACTCAGGCACGTAGATCTCGATGCCCACGATCTCGTCGCGGCTGATCTCGGGCACCTCGGGACGGCCCAGGTACTCGAGCTGCTGCTCGCTCGCGTAGGAGGCGAGCACGTCGAGGTTCCAGCCGCCGGCCTTCCCCTCCTTCTCGATGTCCGAGCGGTCCCGCACCCAGACGTGCCCCTGCAGCCGGACGTCGTCGCGTTGCGTCGCGAGCGCATCTTCGAAGTACCGTTCCTGCGGAATCCGGTAGCCCTTCGGGCGCCAGGGAACGCGCGGCTCCGGCGCACCCGCTGCAGGGTCACCTGGCCCCCAGTCACTGCCGACGCCCTCGATGGGTCGAGCGCCGGGGATCGGCTCGCTCGACACGTAGAGCACGCCGAAGTTGTACTGCATGTCGGTGGCCGGCCCGCGCGCGAGAAGCTCTCGCTGGCGCGTGTCCGTCACCCACCGGTTGAGCGCGAGCTCCAGCTCGAACTCGTCGCCGCCGGCGTCGCCGATCAGTGCGTTGACCTGAGCCGCCGGGTCCGACCACACAAGCTGCGGCACGACCCAGGTCTGCCACTTGTGGTAGTAGTTCTTCGCCGGCGCGTGCTGGTCGCTGGACTCGGGCGTGCCGGCGTGCGGGCCTGCGCGCTTCGCCAGCTGCTCGCGGTAGGCGCACAGCGCCTTCTTCGTCTTCGCGTACGCGGCCTCGAACTCGGAGTAGAGCGCGCTCGGTGTGGGGCTAAGTGCCAACCTCCATGCAGCCTTCCCCCACAGGAAGAGCCCGACCACCCGTCACAGGAGTGCCGGTTGCGAACGGGTGGCCGGGCAGCGTCACGAGAAGTCCCATCATCAGAGGGTCAGGATCGGACCCAGGACCACCATAGCCGGGGCCTGGGGCCCGGGGAAGGGGCAGTGGGGCGAAGTCTCGCCGAGCCCGCCCAGCGCGAAGCTGGGGGCGCTGCCGTCGAGGAACAGGGCCGAGCAGAACACCCCCGGCGCGCCCGCGCCAAATCCATCGCCGCAGGAGGCGCAGTCGATCAGCCCGCCGGACTGCCCGACCACGAAGCTGCCGGACAGGAACAGCCGGCTGGCGTTCAGGCCTGCCCTAGGCCCAGATCGGCGGTCGCAGTCGCCCCGCGGCGCGCGCCCTGCGTCGATGAGCGTGCGCGTCACCGAGATGTCGTTGCCGGCCAGCGACCCCTCGACCACGCAGTCGGTGACGAAGGTCACCCTCGAGTTGACCACGACGTTCGCCGGCCTGCCGTCGGCGTCAGCTCGAAACGAGCAGCCGATCAGCTTCAGGCGCCCCCAGTTGGCGCCAGACAGGGCCGTCCAGGTGGCCGGGTCGGGCTGGAACGTTCCGCCGACGATGGTCAGGTCGCGCCAGTCGGGGATCACGATCCCCACCTTCACGACGGGCCGGTACTCGTCGGCGAACAGCACCGTGCCGTCGGGCGCCTCGTTGACGACGTCCTGGAACAGGCGCGTCTCACCGCTCGAGGCCTGCGCGCCGGCGCCGGGCGCGGGCGGGGTCTGCTGGGCGGAGAGCGTCGAGCACAGAGCGAGAGCGAGGATCCACAGTTTCATGGGGTCACGATCTTCTTCATGAGTTGCCTGCCCGCGGCGACCGCACGGCCACCCAAGGACAGGGGTTCGTAGAGGCGCTCGAAGATGGCCTGCGGCACGGGGCGCGCGCCCTCGCTGTCGTACACCATCCAGGTGCCGAGCGGAATGAGCAAACGCCCGAACATGGTCCTCACCGAGTAGATCGGCGCGCGCCCGGTCATGCTCTGATCGACCTCGACGCCCTCGGGCACGTTGAACTGCGTCAGCTGGTCGGCTTCCGCAACCTGGGACTTCAGCTTCCAGACGGCTCTCATTGTGCGTACTCCAGCGCATCGCAGCCCCACTCCGCGGCCTCGAGGTCAGCCTGGGCGAGGCCGCGCTCGGTCACCTCGAGGCACTCGATCTCGCGCTTCAGCTCGAGCACGTAGACCTTGCGCGCAGCCATCCAGCCGCGCTCGATCAGCTGCTCGGTGACGATCTTCGGGCACGCACTCATCGCGCCCACGCGCTGCGAGTGGCGCATCATCACGAGCCAGCCGGTGAGCTTCGTGTCGTCGAGCTTCACTTCTCGCTCTTCGTGCAGACGATCTCGATGCGCGTCTGCGCCGCAGCCTGAGCAAACGTGCGCAGGAACACCCACAGGTGCCAGATCGTCCAGGCGACCACGACGATGCCGATGGCCAGGAGCTGGCCGACGGCGGACTCGAGGATGTGCGTCAGGCTCATAGGCGGGTCGTCTTTCGGTTCACGAGATCGTGGCGCAGGCGCGACGCTGCCGAGCCCGGCTTGATCGCCGGCTCCGTGCGCGCGCCCACGGGGTCCATCATCCAGAAGAACACGGCAGCGTACGCTGTAGCATCGCACCCGTCCTGCGGGCAAGCCTTGTCGGGCTCTTCCTTGTCGGGCTGGCCCTCCTCGTGGGGCTTGAAGACGTAGCCCGGAATCTCCTCCTGGGAGCTCCTGGGGGTCATCTTCTCGGTCGAGATCGGGCAGGGCCACTCCCGCATGGCGTCGTGCAGCCAGAACATCCTGGGCCCGCCCGGCTGGCTCGGCTCGAGCATGTCGCGCACGAGGTCGAGCTTGGTCGGCACGAAGGTCGTCCGGTTCCCGCGGCGCAGGCTCTTGTCCACGCCGCGCACGATGCGCTCGCCCTTGCGCCCACGGCTCGTCAGGAGGTCGTTGAGCTTGATGATCGCCTCCGGGTCCGCGCTGTCGGCCACCACGGCGTAGAGGTTGAACTCGAGGAACAGCTCCTCGAGGCGCGCGGCCCACCAGTCGGACAGCATCTGGCGCCTGTGGATCTCGACCACCCGGTAGATCCGGTCATCGTAGTCGGCTAGCCACACCTGGAGCACGCCCGCGTTGCGGTGGCCGAAGTCCATCGACGCGAAGGCCCACTTGATGTCGACCTTCTCTGGCAGGTGCTTGCCGCGCTCGCCCCTGAAGCGCAGCGTCATCGCACGCTCGTCAATCGGGTTGCCTGGGTCGCGCTCGCCGATGCGCTCGAGCTCGCCGATGAGCATATGCACGGTGGGATCCCACGAGGGCCAGCACTGCCCCTCCGCACTCTCCCACAGGCCGAGTCGCAGGTTCGCGTACCTCGAGCCCGTCATCATGTCGAGCTTCGCCAGGTCGTCAGGCGTGCACGCCGGGTTGTCCCCGTGGCGCGACAGCACGCGCGTGAACATCGCGCCCGGCGCGCGGAACACGCGCCGCGAGGGCTCGCCCTTCTCCTTGATGCGCGTCGCGTCCCCCGCGTCGAGCGGAGCAGCGGCCTGGTTCAGCCAGTGGAACTTCGGCCCCGGGTTCGTGTCGAAGATGGTCTGCTGCCAGCAGCCGAAGGGCTCGCCGTTGATGCGCGCGGCCTGGATCTCCGCAGGCGCGTCCTCGAGGTCTTCCGGTTTGCTGACCCCGTGCCAGCGGCCCCACTCCGGCTCGAGCCACTGGCCCTCCACGTGCTGCGCCAGCTTCTGGTTCCACGGGGCGTACCGGCAGAGCACGTGGTTCCTGTTCGCGCGGAAGAGGCGCTCGGCACTGTCGCGCGCGATCTCCCAAGCCTCGAAGCCGAGGACGATGTCGTACTCCATCGAGTACGTCCACCCGGGATCCTCGAGGCCGCCGATGACGATGGTCGAGCCGTTGGGGTACTGGTACGTGCTGCGGTTCCAGCGCGTGGCCGTGCCGTGCTGCGCGGGATGCCGGCGCCCCTGCATGATCGGCGCCCACACCTTGTCCTCGAGCGTCGCGAGGATGGACTCGCGCAGGGACTTCATCGTCTGCCGCAGCACGAGGATGCGGATGCCTGGGTAGTTCCAGGCCATCGTCTCCATCCACCACAGGATGCCGCTGCTCTTGCCAGTGTTCGCAGGGCCCTCGATCAGCAGGCGCGGCTCGCGCTGCAGGCGCGCGAGTTCAGTTATCGCCCCGTAGGCGTGGCGCTTGACCTTGATCGGTTGGGTCATGTGGTAGCAGGGACGGGAGTCGAACCCGTGACCTTTCGGTTATGAGCCGAACGCGCTGCCAGCTGCGCCACCCTGCGTCGGAAGAAGTGGCCCCCCTGAGGCAAGTCAGGGGGGCCGTGAGTCGGCGCGCTGCTGTGGATCAGCGCACCGCCCCTGCTCAGGAAGTCGCCGGCCCGGGCGCCGGAAGGCCCGCGGCGACACGCGCAACCTCGGGATCGGGATCGGTCCCGAGGATGTACCTGTTCGGGATCAGCGGCAGGACGGCACGCAGCGCCGGGTAGATCGTCAGGGCCAGCGTGCCGAGCGTGGCACCGATCATCGTGCCAACGCCGGGTCCGGCAGGCGCGGCGCGCAGCGCGGCAATCTTCGCGGCCAGCTCCTCGAGCTCGGCGGGCTCGACGATCCCGTCCTTCACGATGAAGGCGATGGACTCTTGGAGGTTGATGAGCGCGCTGTTCTGTTCTGGACTCGGGCCGCTGCCGACGCACGAGAGGAAGAGCGCGGTGAGCGCAACACAGGTGAGAACGTAGAGCGTGGTCTTCATTGGTTGTTCAGCACAGCGGGCGTCTTGAGTTCAGGGTTCATCTCGCGCAATCGCTCGACCCACTGGGCCATGTCCTTCTGCGACCAGGCTGTCCCCAGCGTGAGGTTGAGGCTCGTTTCCATTCCAGCCACGCGGACCGACATCGCCTGCATCGAGTACTCGATGGTGCTCGCCCACTTGGCCGCCTGCCAACTCGTTCCGGTCAAGACGACGAGGATGCCGCCGAGCAGCGCCACACTGATCCGAGAGCTGGGTGTGATGTCAGACTGAGCCATGACGAGTAGTGCCTACTGACGAGGGGGAATAGATGCCATCTCGGTCAGAAGTCTCCCTTTCAAGCCAGGCGGAAGCAAGAGCGGGTCAATAGGGTTCTGCTCGTATGGGTCGTTCGGCAGGTAGTAGGCCGTGTCGACCGCAGGCGCAGGCCCTGGCCCGTCGACATCCACGCGGCGCAGCTTCCAGCACGCCTCGATGACGGCCTGGTCGTCGTAGCCGACACTCGGGTTCGTGCTCGGCGTGTCGTACCGCTCGGTGAAGACGAAGGTGCGCGCGGGTTCGCCGGTCCATGTCCCGCCGAGCCCATCCGCGAAGCTCGCTGAGTCAGCGAACCCGCGCGCCTGAACGCAGAGCACCTCGAGCAGCGTGGCCGGGATGTCCACGACGGACACGAGGCGTTGCGAGGTGATGCCGCTCGTGACTCCGGGCCCGCTCACGATCAAGGGGACGCGCACGCCGCCCTCGTAGGTTGTGCCCTTCCAGAAGCCGCTCGGCGTGCCGACCGGGCGCGCGTCGTCGGGCGTGCCGTTGTCGCCGATGTAGACGACCCACGTCGTCTCGAAGTCGACCGCGGCGAGGCACGTGGCCAGCGAGTCGTCGAGATCTGCGATGAGCTGCTCGTAGTCGCCGCGCACCGTCCCGGTTGGTGTCCGTCCTGGAGGCGCGTCGTAGGGCTGGTGCGCGGCGTTCGGTGCGAGCACGGCGAACTTGGGTCCGCTCGTCGTCGTCCACCACGAGACGAAGGCGTCGCGTTGCGCGTGCGTGGCGTAGGTGCTGGCGCTCTGCGCGACCTGCGCGTCGTCCACGCGATACCAGTCGTAGTAGCCGCTCGCGCCCGGCCCTTGGGCGATGCTGTTCGGGTTTCCAGCGCGCCACACGTCGAAGCCTGAGACGAACGGGCCGGACTCGGTGAGCGCAAGGAGGTCCGTTCTCGCACCCACCGAAGCCCGGCCCAGGTGCCACTTGCCGAAGAGCGCCGTCTCGTGCGTCGGCTTGAGCGCGTCGGCGAGCGAGACGTGCAGCCGGTCAGGCGCCGGGCTCGCGCCCGTGGCCGAGTTGTGCGAGTTGACGACATCGCCGATGCCTGCACGTCGCGGGAGCATCCCGTACAGCGCGGCGAAGCGCGTCGGCGAGCACACAGGGAAGGAGTAGGCGCGCTCGAAGGTGACGCCTCGCTCGCTGATCTCGTCGAGCGCAGGCATGAGGTGGCGCTCCGGCCAGCCGAGGTCGTCGCCAATAATGACGAGCACGTCGGGCGCCTGGGCGATGCAGAGCAGAAGGGCGGCGATCATGGATTGCTCTCTGATTGGACTCCGATCAGACTCCGATCACGTTGCATACTCCGCGGCAACTGGTGTCGCTCGCGACCTTGATCAGGGACCACTCGGCGTCCTCCATCTCAAGCTCGCTGCGATACGTACTCCAGGTCACGGTGATAGGAAACTCTCTGGCGCAGGCATCGAACGCAAAGAAGTGGCGGCAGAGCCGGTCCTGCACTGAGTTTTTCGTCCGCCCTACATACACCACATCACCCGCAACCCAGTAGCTGTAGCACGCGAAGGCGCGGTCGTTGTCGGGCCCGAAAAAGCGCAGCGCGTTGCGCATCACCTGGCCCTCGTCGGCGAACACCAGAAACTGCCCGCGGCTCACCGGCACCAGTTTGCCGGCGATCACTTGCCGGCCTCGCCTTCGTGCAGCACGAGCTGCGCCACGATCTGCAGGCCGGTCGGCTTGCCATCCTCGCCATCGGGCCCGGCCAGCACCTTCGGCATCGGGCCATCGAGCACGGCGTGCAGCCACTCGCGCACCTTGTCCGGGTTCGGCGCGTCCTGGCCACCGACGGAGCCGGCCAGCATCTGGTTGTGCGCGGCGATCACGAACTGCTCGAGGCGCTCGCGGCCCTCGGGCGTCGCGGGGTTGTAGAAGTCGTCGACGATCTCCTTCAGCACCCGGCGCTTGGGGCGCCCCGAAGGGTTGCCGGACTGCCCTGGCTTCCACTGCCACGGCTTGATGCGCTCCACGGATCTGTTCCCAGGCGGCTCTTGGCCTGTTTCCGGCGTGGGTGTGGGCTCGGTCATGGGGGGTTCTACGGCCAGTTCGAGTTGGCAGTCAGCCAGTCGGCATAGGACAGGCACTTGCCCGCGGTGGTGGGGTTCGTGATCGACTGCGACGAGACGTAGGTGGTCGAGTAGATCGAGTCGACGACCCAGGCCATCCAGGCGTCGTCTCCGCCGTTGACCGAGTCGTCGAACTCCTGCGAGTTGACGGAGGCGAGCCACGCGACGGCGCGCTTCAGGGCCTCGTTCGAGTAGGTCCAGGACGTGAAGCCGGCGCGCGAGAGCAGGATGGCGGCTGTGACCGCGCCCTGCAGCGCGTTGAACGGCTCGTCGGACTTGGACAGCCACTTCCCGGGGTAGGCGCCGGCATCGCGCTGGGCTTCGGGAATGATGCCGTCGAAGTCCCGCGCGAGCCCGTCGTTCGACTCGGCGTTCTCAGGGTTGACCCCTCGAGGGGCGGCGGTGTCGTCCTGCCAGGTGAGGTCGGTGCGCGCGCCGCCGAAGGTGAAGTCGTTGAACTTCGAAGTGTCGCCGAGCCATCCCTGGAGGACGGTGTCGGCGCGCTCGACATGGGTGCGGTCGCGCATGAAGAGCGCGAGGGCGACGCGCGCGGCGCCGGCGTAGGAGCCCTGTGCGTCGGCGAGCTCCTCGTGCAGACTGGGGATCGATCGCCCGTCGCCGGCGATGAAGGCGTCGAACTCGACCGGCGTGTCGGCGTCGGGATCTTCCTCGGCCACGGTGCCGAGCAGGGTCGCGCAGAACGACGTGAAGGTGGCCAGCTTGGTGTCGTCGTCCCAGCCGATGATGTCGGCGGCGAGCACGAGCGGGGTGATGTTGCGCGCGATGCCGTGGATCGTGTCGCCGTAGAAGGGGCCGGCAGTGAGCTGCGGCGGGATCAGCTCGAGCGCGGCCTGGCACTTCGCGCGGTAGGTCTCTGCGGTGGTCGGGTCCACCGTCGCGATGTACTTGTAGGCGGCAGAGACGAGCGCGCAGGCGAGGATCTTGGTCGACGTGCGGTCGGTGGCGTCCCACAGTTTGACGCCGGTCAGCGTCTCGTCGGCGTGGGCCTTCATGTTCGTCCAAGCCGTGCCGGAGCGCGCGAGAGCGGCGATCTGGGAGGCTGAAGCGAGGAGCCAAGTCGGCGAGGTCTTCGGGACACGTAGGACGGCGACGGGCATGTAGGTAGGCTCCCGGGGTGGTCAGTGGGTACCGTTCAGGCTAGGGGGCGGGGCGGCCACCCGCAAGGCGCGTCGGCAGGAAGCGCAGCTTGAGGCGCCGGGCGGGTTGACGTGGCCGCAGGCGCGGCAGCCAACGTCCGCCCTCCAGACCTCCTGGCCTCGCGCAGGAGCGAGGCTCGGCCCGGGACGACCCGGATGTCCACCAGGCGAGCGTTCCTGCTCGCGCAGGCCCTGCCATCCCTTGGAGATCGTCCAGGCGATGGCGGCGATGGCGCGCGCCTGGCCCCAGGTCACGAGATCCTGCAGCTGCTGGTCGCCCGACATGCGTGTGACGGGCTTGCGGAGCTCGTCCTTGCGGTAGGCGATCCACTTCGCCCAGGCGGCCCGGAACTCGGCGGTGTTGAGGGAGTCGGGGATTGCCCCGTCCTGCCAGAGCGGCTTCGCCTTGCGGCGGGCCGGCGCAGCCGGAGGGGCCCCCGGCTCGGCGGGGGGGCTCTTGGGGGGTTGTACTTCTTCTCTCTTCTCCTCTCCTCTCCTCTGGTCACGCTCCGCGTCACGCTCTTTTGTGACTGGCGTCACGCTTGGCCGTGACTCTCGTCGCTTGCGCTGACGCTCGGCGGCCATGGCCCGCTCCTTGGCCTGGTCGCTGTTGTGGCGGTCCCAGTGCGGGAAAACGAGCCCTTGCGGGGTCACGACAAGCCATCCAGTCTCAGCCATGGCCGCCGCAAAGCCGGGCGAGCCGGCCACCTCGTCGAGTAGCTCGACGGTCGCCATCGGGAGCTCACCGTCAGCCGTCAGTGCGCCGGCCCACGACCACACGTCCACGAGTGCGCCGACAACGTGACGTGATGTCACGCTCAACCGTGACGCTATGCGCACCACAGCCGGGTCGCGCCGCAGATTCTCCCTGATCTTGATCCAGCTCATCGCCTACCAACCTTTCTCGAGCGAACTCAGTGCCCCTGTGCCTTGTCGGCCCCGGGTCGGTAGGGCATACTCCACCCGGGACTGTCAGATGTTCCACCAGGCTCGCCTACCAGCGAGTCGCGGTCAAGGCCCGGCCAGCCTCCCTCCTCCTCGGGCTGGCTGGGCCTGGCCGCCCCTTCACCCGGCCGGGACGCCCGCCATGGCGGCGGTGTGCGCCGGCAGGGCTTGGATCGTGATCCTAACCCCAGGGCGCTCGGAGTAGTGCTTCGACACGACCTCGAGCACGACCTGGGCGTCGTCGCGCCACACGCCGGCCTCGGTGAGGGCGTCCTCGATGGCGCGCAGACACTTCAGCGCGTCGGGCTTCGTGATCGGGCGCGGGGTGGCGAGGCCCTTCTTGTTGAGGCTCTTGCCGTCGCCGCGGTAGTGGCCGGCGGGGCGCTTGAAGTAGAGGCTGACCTGCAGCAGCACGGGGCCGAGCAGGATCTCGTGCGCGCCCTCGCGCATGCGCTCGCGCGCGGCCCAGGCGATCTGGTCCTTCCAAGCGGCGGCCTTCGGGTTGTCGTCGGCCACACGCACGCCCAGCTTGTCGCCGCCGGCCTTGCGGTAGGGGAAGGCGCGCTTCGAGCCGGCGGGCTGGGGCGTGCCGATGACTTCGATTTCGAGGATCACAGCGCCACCTCGCTGGGCTGCTCGCGCGTCTCGAAGAACTCGCCGAGCTCGTGGTGCTGGGCCATGAACAGGCGCGCGTAGAAGGCGCGGTAGCTGTTGTTGAGCCGGTAGGTTTCCTCGCCGCGCACCTCGAACGAGGTGTACCAGCGCATGCGCTCCCACACGAGTGCGGCGCCGATCTGGCGCGCCCCGGCGCGCGCGGCCTCGAGCGCGAACCGCTCGAACAGCCGGTACACGTGCGGGTTCTCGAGGTGGAACTGCTCCCACCGGTCACGCAGTGTCGATTTCAAGGGCAGGGTCAGTTGCATCATGGGATCCTCTTTCAGCGGTGCTGTGGCCGGCCTGGGAAGAGCTCGGCCTGCTTCGGCGGAGGCGCGTCCGGGTCCGGGTGCGCGAGTCGGGCGAGGCGTTCCGCCTCGGCGCGGGGCAGACCCGCGCAGAACTCGAGGATGGCGGCTCGCTCCTCGTA
>JACCDG011833604.1_pt1 | contig 41073 bp, 37 predicted proteins | sample 7442471 | NCBI WGS metagenome assembly JACCDG01 (sample SAMN15323444, study PRJNA562643) | freshwater metagenome | isolation source: river surface water | place: USA:Blue River Watershed | collected 2017-08-17
AAAAGATGTTCAGGCCAATACATGGATGTGGCTGAAGACAGTAATGTCAGACGGAAGCGTAGTAACACCAAATAAGCCAGGCATGTTCACTCTCACATTCGGCACCGACGGGAATCTTTCAGGGAAGACTGACTGTAACGGATTCTTCGGAAGTTATACATTTGGAAGTGATGGATTCGTTAAGTTTGGACCATTTGGCATGACTCTCATGTATTGTGATGGCTCTCAGGAAGCGGTATTTTCTAGTGCAATAGGTAACGCAGATCGTTATAGTATTGATGGATCAGGTAACCTCCAGCTTCATCTTTCAAGGGGCGCCGGGACAGTTTTCTTTATAAAGAAATAATTACTAACTACTCTAAAATTGCTTCTCACTAATCCTGTTTCCTGATTGTCAGGGTTACTTATCAGCTCCTTCGTGTATACTTCTAGATATATGTCTACTCAGAAAAAACTTATTATTATAGCGATTGCTGCTATCATTCTCTTAAGCTCCGTTGTTGGGGCTGTTTACTACATACAGTCATCAAAGAATATTGACTTTTTACCACCAGAAGATGCAAAAGGGATTAGTCTTCTCTGTTCTAATGGCTATACAGGGAAAGCGACATACTATGATCCGGGCAAGGACGGCGTCATGAGGAGGTTGCTCGTAGTAACGTCGCAAGGTGAGGATATTAAACAACACCTAATGCTTACTGCGGTGTCAGCGAGCGGTGCTAAGTTCACAACAAGAGATGGAGCAACTTCACTTTGGGAACATCAGGGTGAATTTACTTTTGAACAAAACGGGGTATCAGTTGCTATCTGCAAGGACGCGAGTAAACAAACATTTATTGTAGATGGCGAGTCCGTTACTCTCACCGATGGAGTGCTCGAAAAGGAGGTTGCTCCAGGAAGTGTTGCTAAGGATATTATTCGCTACTTTGGTAACGAAGCGAAGGGCGATATAAACGGTGATGGTAAGGAGGATACAGTCTTTTTGGTAACAAAGGAAACTGGTGGAACAGGCCTCTTCTATTACCTTGTTGGAATGCTTGCAACAGATGTTTTGCCGAAGGGTACGAAGGCGGTGTTAATTGGAGATAGGATAGCTCCACAGACTACTGAAGTACGTGACGGAATTATTCTCGTTAACTATGCAGACAGAAAGACAGGTGAGGCTTTCACTGTGCAGCCATCTGTGGGCAAAACTCTTAGGCTTAAGCTAGATACCATCGCGCTAGACTTCGGTGAAGTGGTGCAAGACTTTGAAGGAGACGCAGATACAAGCAAGATGACGCTCAGTATGAAGGAGTGGAAGTGGATTAAGACTACATATGATGAAGACAAAGAAATTTTCCCAACCAAAAAAGATGCTTTCTTGGTGACTTTTACTGAAGAAGGTGAGGCTTCCTTTAAGACTGATTGTAATAGTATGAATGCGGAATATACAACAATTACTGACACGCTTTCATTTGGCCCGCTTGCATCTACCAAGATGTATTGTGAAGGGTCACAAGAGACAGAATTTGGGGCGATGCTTGCAGATGTAGAGAGATATTTGTTTACCTCAAGAGGCGAACTTGTTCTTACGCTTAAGAAGGATGGCGGGACTATGGTTTTTAGATAGTAATAGAGTTAACAGAAAGAAGGATGCGAGAAATTTTGGGTAATTCCCTGAGATAGGGTGATAGAGTTGGTTATGATATAGTTTTTTGTATGAATAAAGAGGTAACGATTGAGGAAAGCTGGAAAGAAAAGTTGAAAGATTTTTTTGAGACTGAGACATTTAATACACTGATCTCCTTCATCAAGGATGAATATCTCTCCAAAAAAGTCTTTCCCGCACCTAGAAACCTATTTAAGGCGTTTTCACTTACTCCATTTCCTAAGGTAAAAGTAGTTATCTTAGGACAAGATCCATACCATGGTGACGGTCAAGCAAATGGGCTATCGTTTTCTGTTCCGGAAGGAGTGCCAGTTCCTCCGTCACTAAAAAATATATATAAAGAGATTGAATCAGACCTTGGCATCAAGAAGGATTTTTCTAATGGAGATTTGGAGCAGTGGGCTTCACAAGGAGTTCTGCTGCTTAATGCTGTTCTAACTGTTGTCGCTAGTACGCCTGCATCTCATAAAGGAAAGGGGTGGGAAGAGTTTACTGATACAGTTATTAAAAAAATATCTGACGAGGGGGAGCATGTTGTTTTTATGTTGTGGGGGAATTTTGCTAGAGGTAAGAGAGGTTTGATAGATACTACTAAACACTTAGTTCTTGAAGCGCCGCACCCGTCACCTTTCTCAGTCCACTCTGGATTCTTTGGATGTAAGCATTTTTCGCGCTGTAATGAGTACTTGAGAAAACACGAGAAAGAGGAAATAGTTTGGTAAAAGTGTCACAAAAGTATCGCCAGTTTGTTATATAAGTATAAGGAGAATGTATGATGCGCAGTCACTGTCTCGTTATATATACACCACAAAAATCACCATGAAAAAGATACTTATCACAACACTAGTGTCATCTATTGCACTCACAACGAGTGCTTTTGCTGACACTGGTACTATTTATATTCCGCAGGCTCCTGCCTTTTCTTTTGTGTATCATGTTAATGAAAACAAAGAAGAGATAAAGGTTACTAATAACGAAGCAAAAGCAAAGAAAAGAGCTTCAAAAATAATTGACGAGAGAATAAAGTCTCTTGAAGGCAACAGTGAGGTAATTGCTAAGAATAAAAAATTAACCACAGAACAGAAAAGCGTACTTACTACCACACTGCAGTCGGAAGTAACTAAGTTAACAGCTCTCAATGTGTCTGTAGCTAGTTCTACAAGCGCAACTACCACCAAGATGCTTATTGATTCTGTTTTTAGTGATTACCGTATTTACGGAGTAGTTATACCAAAAGTACGACTAGACGTTCGTATCTATCAGCTCAAGAATCATGCTGCAACGCTTTCAGAAACGTTTTCTAAGTTGCAAGTAAAGATTGATGAGCAAAAGGCCAAAGGTAACGATACTACTTCTTGGCAGAAAGGATTAGATGATGCAAAAGTGCTCGTTGCTCAAGATATGTTCAAGCTAGATGAGCTCCTTAAGAAGACGGCGACACTTACTCCTGCTTCATACGGTACTACAAGTAAAGCTATTATAGAGTCAGTTGGTAGTGATATTAAAATAATAACCAAAGACTTTACTACAATAGTCAGCAAGGTTCGTACACCAGCAAAAATGAAGAAGGCGGCACCAGTGGCTACTGTAGCTACAAGTACAGTCAATGGTGCTACTACAACAATAGATTCGACAACGGTTAGATAAAATAGGCCACTAGCTGGCTTTGTGTAAGAAATAAAAACATCCGAGAAGTGGCGGATGTTTTTCTTTTGCAGTGCATAGTTTAGTGAGCTATGGTTACAGCATGCACCGAAGCTGCGCCCGCATCTACGAGTGCTTGGCGAGCTTCTCGTAGTGTTGCACCTGTGGTCGTAACGTCATCTACGAGCAAATAGTGTTTACCTTCTCCATGTACAGTTGCCCTAAAACTATTTTTTTGGTTAGTGAGTCTTTCTTTTCTTGATAGGGTCGTAACTTGACGTGATGGGCTTCTTTTTCTAACAAGAGCGCTACTATCTAACTCTAGCCCAGAGTGTTGCGCTAGAGCTCTTGCCAGTAGTTCTGATTGGTTGTACCCACGAAAGAGTTTGCGCATATAAGGCATAGGTATAGGGACTACAATATAATGAGAAGTATCTTTCTCATTAAGTGGCAGTGTCATTTCACTTGCTAGCGGCTGGATAAGATCTTTTCTGTGAAAAAATTTTATGGCGTGAATTATTTTCTTTACCCTTTTGTCTTTGTATGAAAAACGAGAAAGAATAAAATTCTCTGGAGTATCAAGCGGTCTTGGTAGTGACTGTAAACACGAAGTGCAGATAGTCTCATTATTTTTTTTGCACACAAAACATATGCGAGGAAAAAATAGAGTATCAAGTATTTTTAGAAAAGAGTGCATCATCCACATCCTTAATCGTAGTGTATAGAATTTTTTTACAATAGTAAGTGTATACTGAAGTACATATGTTCGACTTTATTAAGAAAGAAGAAGTAGCTCAAGCAATTGGTCTAGATATCGGCACGTCTTCAGTAAAGGTTGTGCAACTTCGTAAAGAGAAAAATAGAATTATTTTAGATACATACGGAGAAGTTGCTCTCGGTCCGTATGGAGGCCTAAAAGTAGGACAAGCTATTCACCTTGGAGAGGAGAAGTTGTTAGAGGCGATACAGGACTTGTTTAAGGAGGCTAAGGTAACTGCGAGAAACACCGTTGTGGCAATTGACCCAAGCGGAGCCTTTGTATCACTTGTTACTGTCCCCCAGGTCAGTGATGACGAGCTACGCACCATGATGCCGATTGAAGCCAGGAAATATATTCCAATGCCCCTTACTGAAGTCCAAATGGATTGGTGGCATATCCCGCAGACGGTGAGGCTTCGTGGTGATAACAAGTCGGTGAGTGTGGTGTTAGCCGCTGTAAGTAATACTATTCTTATGGGGTATGATAGTTTGGTAAAAAAATTAGCACTCACAAACGTAGAGTATGAGATACATGGGTATAGTTTGCTACGTAGTGCTCCACCCCATACCCATAAGATGGTTTTGTATGTAGATATAGGAGCACAGAGCACTGCGCTATCGCTCGCATACCAAGGCATCGTGCTTGATATGCATGTCATAAGTCGCGGCTCACAAGACGGCACTATGCAATTGGCGAAGGCTCTTTCTATTACATTAGATACCGCAGAGGAGTCTAAGAGAACTTTCGGCTACAAAGGAGATGAGTCAAACCCTTACTTTAAAGATGTGCTCGAACTATCTAGTTATCCACTGTTCGGTGAGGTTGCGAGGCTATCCTTGATGTTCGAAAGAAAGTATAATCAAACAATAGAAGGAATAATACTAACCGGGGGCGGTGCTAGGATTCCTGGTATGTTGCAGGCATATAGTAAAACTGTACACATAGCGGGAAGAGTAGTAACTCCGTTTGAACAAGTTGTTGTTCCTGATTTTTTGGCAGAGATGATGGAGCGCATCGGTCCTTCATATGCTGTTGCAGTCGGGTGCGCGCTCAAAAAACTCATTTCTTAAACTAAAACATGCCGTTCTCATTTAATCCAACTGCACAAAACGAAACTCCACAAGCTCAGGACCGTCAAGAGGCGGCGTTTGCTCCGTCTGCAACACCGAACACGTTAATTGCTGATGCGCCGGCCGTACCCGAGACACCATTTCTTTTTATTCAACAAAGAGGAGTGGACAAGACACTCGGAGCTTATGTGCAAGTATTACTCATCACTGTCTTTACGCTTGCCGTTATTTCGTCCATTACCCTTTTTGCGTACAGTTTTTACTTAAAGAAAAGTATTGAATCTAAAAAGTTACTAGTAGAAGCAAGTGAAGCATCCTTTAAAACATATCCTTACGAAGAGATGAAAGAAGTCTATCAGAAGATGGTTCTCTTAGATTCGCTCCTTAGGGAATATGCATCAGGAAGAACACCTCTGCTTCTTCTTGAGAAAGTGGTTGAGAACGAGGTGCTCTTTAGTAACTTTACATTATCTAGAGAGACATCTGGTAAGTACAATATGCGTCTTACTGCACTTACCTCGAACTATAAAGTTTTAGTTCAGCAGCTCGATGCGCTTAAGCTTGCTTCATACGCAAAAGTTGCGCCCTCACAAAAAATTAACAAGATAGAAGAGGATAAACAAAACAAAAATGGTCAAATAGAAGTAGAAATAGCAGTACCACTTAATATACAAGGTGTACACCCTGACTCTGTTATCTTCGAAAATATCGTTGACTCTAGTCGTCAGGTCGCCACGAGTACTACTTCTGTCGTTGAGCGTGCAGAGTCGGCTAGCTCAACACCCAACTAATTATGTCACCTAAACTTCTCAACATACTACTTGTTATCGCCCCAGTTGTCTTATATATGGTACTTATTAAACCACTAGTTACTGGGACTGGTACTTTGTGGGTACCTGAGATGTCTATTAAAGATTTACAAAGGGTTAATGCAGAGTACTCTGCGGCACTCAGTAATACTACTTTGATTGAGAACGGCATCGAATCTATTCATAAGGACTATCTCAAGATTGACGCTAATATTCTTAATAAAAACGCTCAAATGTTTCCTGACCAGATTGACGAAGCAAGGATGAGAAATGAAATAGTGACTATCGCAACTAAGCAGGGCATAGCAATAGATGCCCTTGATGTTGTTAAAGACAAGAGAGGGACCAAAACAGCCGACTTTTACACAATCACGTTTAACATAAGGTCAAGGTACCCAGCCTTTAAAAAACTTCTTGAAGAGTATGAAAAGAGTACTCGCTTTTATCATATAGAATCACTTTCAATTTCTCGTCAGAAGGATGTTGACGAGGCAACAACATCTCTTTCTGATAAAGACATTTTAAGTATTCAAATAAAATTCAGAGTGCACCAGGCACGATAATCTATATGAACATATCTCTATCAAAAGTAAAAGACGCAGGGGTTGGTCTAGCAGTTGCTGGCATTATTTGTTACACACTTTTTCTTGGATACGGTATCTTTTTCCCAGAAGAGCGGGTCTCTACTGATGTTGCTGCGGTAAACGCCGGACTTCTTGGTCCAAAGTTACAGAAGGCCGCTCTTATTCTCAATGACCCCAGAGAAAAAGTATCCTTTAAGCAAAAGGACACTCTCTTTACGGAAGGTGTTCTATACAAATCATTTGTTAACTTCCCTGAAAGCGTGCCTCTAAGTGATAAACGAGGACGAGAAGACCCATTTGTCCCGTATGTTACTCCTTGATCTTTTTGTTAGTCAAAACAAGTTAACTGAAATAGAGGCAAAAGAAATCGAAGCCGATCTCTCTCAGAAAGAAGGTCTCTTTGTTGATGACTTATTGTTTGCTAAGGGGATAACAAGCGATGAAATAACTGAAGTGAGAAGTACCCTCCATGGCCTCCCTATCTTCAGAGAAGATATTTCTAGTGACGAAGAGCTGGCGAAGTACATAGGCGTCGCTCAGTCTAAGCAGCTACTCGCAGTTCCTCTTGGTGTTAAAGAAGACGTTCTTTTGGTTGGTGTAGTAGATCCTGAGTATGGAAACGTTTTAAGCGGACTCCAGTTTCTTTTTGGAGCTAATCATCAACCGTACAAGGTGTATTTGGTTAGCTACGATGCATTTAAATCTCATTTTGGCATCACGGGGATAGAAAAGGTAGAGAAAGCAAGTGTGACAGATAAGGTAGACAACGAAGTTCTTTCCTATGTTGGTAAAGAGGATGATAAATTAGAAGATGACAAAGTGGAAGATGGTGAGATAGACCTCGCAGACACTGAAGGAGTGCTTGATAAAAATCTAGCCAAGCTCCCTGTGCCTGAAATTTTCAGTACCGTTCTTCGTTATGCAATTGATAGCGCAGCGTCTGATATTCACATTGAACATATCGGGCTAACTGTACGTATTCGCGTTCGTAAGGATGGTCGTCTTGAACAAATAGCAGTACTGCCAGCCAAGCTTCATCCGATGGTAATTGCTCGCATTAAAGTATTATGTGGCATGAAGCTTGATGAAAAACGTAAACCACAAGATGGTCGTTTCAGTACGAAGTTCGGTGAACGTAAGATTGATTACCGTGTGTCGTCATTCCCTAGTTACTACGGTGAGAAGATCGTGATCCGTATTTTGGATAGTGTTAAGGGGGTGAAGTTGCTTGATGATCTCGGGTTTTCTGAGTTACAGATGAAACATATTAGAGAAGCCCTCGGTGCTCCGTATGGAATGGTTCTTATTTCTGGTCCAACTGGTTCAGGTAAGACTACTACGCTCTACTCGATGCTTAACGAAATAGATAGAGATCACAAGAACGTGGTATCTCTAGAAGACCCAGTAGAATATAACGTAGGCGGAATGAATCAGTCACAAGTGTTTCCTGATATTGGATATACGTTTGCGTCAGGACTTCGTTCTATCCTGCGTCAGGACCCGGATGTAATCATGGTGGGAGAAATTCGTGACGGAGAAACAGCACAGCTAGCCATTCAGGCTGCCCTAACTGGCCACTTAGTATTTTCTACAATCCACACCAACACCTCTATTGGTGTAATAACACGTCTTCTAGATATGGGAGTAGAGTCATATCTTATCGCACCTGTGCTTATCGCAGCTCTTGGGCAGCGTCTCTCGCGTTCGATTGCCGAAGGGTGTGGAGAAGAGATGGAAATGACACCTTCATTAACTGAGATGGTGCAAAAGCAGTTTGCCGACCTGCCTGATGAGTTTAAGACTGCGTTTCAGATTAATCGTCCACTCTATCAGGCACGAGGTAATGCCGAAAATCCAACTGGGATGAAAGGAAGAACTCCTGTGTTTGAAGTTTTAGCAATCGACGATGACATAGAAGAAGCTATCTTGCGCAGTAAAGGCGAAGAAGAGATACGAAAGTTAGCACGACTTAAAGGCATGACATCTATTAAAGAAGACGCGATGCTTAAATGTATGTCAGGGAAGATTCCGTTTACTGAACTTGCTGAACTATAATACTAGCAGGTAGCAGGTAGCAGGTAGCAGGTAGCAGGTAGCAGGTAGCAGGTAGCAGGTAGCAGGTAGCAGGTAGCAGGTAGTAAGGATATATTTTTTTCTACAAGCTACAACTGCTCACTGTCCACTAGTAACTATTAACTATTAACTATAAACTAGTCATTATGAACTACGAAGTAGAGCTCGATGATTTGATAATGACTTTAGTAAAAGAAGGGGGATCTGATCTTCACCTAACAGTCGGCAGCTTCCCAACGCTCAGGGTCAACAGAGAGCTTATTCCGCTTACCAGAAAAGTGGAGCTTAAGGCTGAAGATACTCTAGGTTTTTTACGTCAAATGGTTAGTGAAAAAATCTTGACTGACTTTGTTGTCAGACAAGAGTTAGACTTTTCTTATTCACACCACGGGCAGTACCGTCTGCGAGGAAACGCGTCTTTTCAACGTGGGATGATTTCTATTGCGCTTCGCCTGGTACCAAAAGTGAAGGGAATCCAAGAGCTTAACTTGCCAGATCAGCTAGTGTCAATCGCAAGAGAAAGGCAAGGTTTTTTCCTGGTGGTAGGTCCGGTGGGGCAAGGCAAGTCAACGACACTCGCTGCCATGGTTTCTCTTATCAACTCTGAGTCTCGTCGTCATATTCTCACTATTGAAGATCCTGTTGAATTCCATTTTGATCAAGATAAGTCTCTCATCGAGCAACGTGAGGTCGGTATTGATACTGATGACTTTAATACCGCGCTTGTTCATGCGCTTCGTCAGGATGTGGATGTAATTATGATTGGAGAGATGCGCAATAAAGATACTATGGCAACTGCAGTCACTGCAGCGGAGACCGGCCACCTCGTACTCTCAACACTTCACACTAACTCAGCAGCACAGACTATCGATCGCATCATAGATACTTTCCCTGGCGACCAGCAAGGTCAAATCAGAATGCAGTTAGCATCTTCTTTAATCGGTGTTCTTTCCCAAAGACTTATTCCAACTATTCAAGGCGGTCTTATTCCTGCATTTGAGCTTTTACTTAACACGACAGCTGTATCTAACTTGATTCGTGAAAAGAGGACACACGAAGTTGATGTTCTCATTGAGACCGGGACCGATGAAGGAATGATTGACTTAGATAGATACTTAGCAGGGCTGGTGCGTTCTGGAATCGTTGCAAGAGATGTGGCACTAGGGTTCGTTAAGAGGAAGGGGCTATTTGAAAGACTAATCTAGTCAAATATAAAAGTATGCTCTACCACTATACAGGCCTTAATGATAACGGAAACAAAGAAGAAGGAGATGTCGAAGCAACATCTCTTGATAATGCTATTTTTATTGTTAAAAAGAAAGGGTTTACTTCAATAGTTGATGTCAGAGAGAAAGTAGACAAGGAGAATAATGCTATCAAGCTTATCTTTAAGAATTTTTTTAAACAGAAAATTACCAACAAAGACGTAGTTATTTTCTCTAGGCAGGTAGCGACACTTTTTGCCTCTGGTGTCTCCGCTCTCAGAGCTTTTAGGCTGCTTGGGCAGGAAAACGAAAATAAGTCTCTTCAAGAAGAGGTTTTTAATATTTCTGATGACATAGAGAAGGGAACATCACTTTCACAATCTCTTGGCAAGCATCCAAACCTCTTTTCTAACTTTTATGTGAACATGGTTAAGTCAGGTGAGGAAAGCGGAAAACTAAACGACGTGTTCTTGTACCTCGCTGACTATCTTGACCGTAATTACGAACTTAACCAAAAAATTAAGAAGGCGCTCACATACCCAACATTCGTTATATCAACCTTCTTCGTCATTATGGCGGCCATGCTAACTTTTGTGGTTCCAAAAATGGCAGCTATGTTCGCAGAAGAAGGCGCCGAGCTTCCATTTGTTACACGCGTTGTACTGGGTGCCTCTGATCTCTTCGTAAAATATTGGCACATTACGTTTCCAACTATTTTTATTGGCATCATTCTTTTTCGTCGCTGGGCAAAGACAGATGAAGGAGCGGAAACCATCGACACATATGTTCTTAAGGTTCCTGTAGTAAAAACACTCATTCAGAAGCTTTTCTTGCAACGTCTGTCTGATAACATGAACACAATGCTCACAAATGGTGTACCGATTGTTAAGTCAATTGATATTACTGCGTCTATCGTAGAAAATAGGGTGTACCGGAAACTCCTCGAAAGAGTTTCTATAAAAGTTCAGACTGGGAAGTCTTTCTCTAAAGCTCTTTACGAAGAGCCGCTTATTCCGAATATTCTTGTACAAATGGTGCACATAGGTGAGGAAACTGGAGAACTTGGATTTATCTTAAAGAACTTGGCTGTGTTTTACCAACGTGAGCTTGAGAACGCTATCGATAGCATGATTTCTCTCATCGAACCTGCGATGATTGTTTCTCTTGGTATTGGCGTAGGTATTCTCGTTTCCGCTATCCTCCTCCCAATGTACTCACTTTCAGAAGCCATTAAATAATTAAAAGTTAAGAACGTTAATCGCTAAGGGTTAGGATTTAATCTTCAGTACTTAAGAAAGGTATATCAAATAAGCTTAACTTACGACTCTGCTATCTGCTCAATGTATAAAAATTGCTGTAGTTTAGGCAGGATAGTAACCTAACTTCTAACCCCTAATCCCTAACTCCCTAACTTCTTACCCTCACTTATCCACACAGAGATTTCAAAAATCTTGTATTTACATGTTCTAAGGGTATATACTTTCTTGTATCTACAAAGATAGATTAAATATATGTTACACACATTCAACACAATTAGAACCCGCGGTTTCACACTCATTGAGCTTCTCGTGGTGATCGCTATTATTGGACTTTTGTCTACGATTATTGCAGCACCTATTCAGAACGCTCGCAAGAAGGCTCGTGACTCTAAGAAGATTGCCGAAGTTAAAGCTGTTCAGCTAGCGCTTGACCAGTATGCAGAGGCAAACGCCGGTCAGTACCCAACTACTACTAGCGCACTTGCTCCTACTTATATTCCGATTCTCCCAGCTTTTGCTTCTACTACTCTTACATCAGTTGCTGATAGAGATAAGTTCGCATATGCACCGTACCTTGTTTCAGGGTCAGGGGTATCAGATGAAGGTATTTACTTTGCTTATCACCTTGGTGTCCACCTAGAGAATAATTCACAAGCGCTTGATAGTGACAGAGACTGTCACGGCCCCTCTACTGCATCAGATTTTGAAATCATTGCAGGTACCTCTAGTTGTGCGTTCTATGGCGCAGCTGGCGCAGACGTTAACAGCTACTACATTGCTGGCCCTAACTACAAAACTGGTATGATGCCTGGGGTAAGCATCGCAGGTCTCACCGGCGCTTCCTCTACAGGCGCTATCACAGACTTCTCTGGTGTTGACAACAACAAAGAAACTTGTAACTCAATTACAGACTGTGTCTTTGATGTAACTGGACAGCAATAAGACATTCAAGTTAGCTAAGAGTTGATTGTGTTCTATATTCTATCTTTCATCTTAGGTGCATCAATCGGAAGCTTTACACAAGTAATTGCTACCAGATTACACGTTGCCCCTATAATTAAAGGACGTAGTAAGTGCCTCTCCTGCGGAGAGGCACTTCGCGCTTCCGACCTTGTGCCTGTCTTCTCTTACTTCTTCCTGAGAGGTAAGTGTAGGTACTGCAAAACCCCATACGGAATATCTTCGGTTGTTATTGAAGTTATCTTCGGCGCTGTCTTTCTTGCTCTCTATCATTTTATTTTGAGAGAAAGCCCGACACTTCTAGTAAGTTCTTGGTGGTTAGCTTACTACACCATACTGTTCATAGTTCTCGGTGTAATGGCTCTATATGACAGAGCTCATAGCTTTATACCTGTATCATTTTTGGCATCCTTTCTTGTTCTTACACTCCTAATGTTCGTTATTCACTTAACGACATCATTCTCTCTGGAGGTGTTACTAGCTCCGCTTATTGTTGCATTACCATTTTTCTTCGTGTGGGCAATAACAAAACGAAAAGGTGTTGGTTTTGGTGACGTTATATTATTCTTTGGTGTCGGAGCGTTCTTTGGGGTATATGAAGGACTCGCAGTGTTTATTCTTTCGGTATGGATGGGGGCGATCGTTGGACTTTACTACAAGTACGTGGTCACTAAGAATAAAACGAAGACAACTGCCATACCTTTTGTTCCTTTTATTGTCTTCTCATTCTTAGTTGTTCTGTTCACAGGCATCGACATCTTTTCAATCGCTTTTCTGTTTGGCTAGTGCTACTATGTAGCTATGATGTATGTGCCAAAAAAGCCTCTATCAATAAGAGCTTTTACACTTATTGAGTTGATGGTAAGTGTCTCAATTATGACTATAGTCTTAGGCATAACACTTATGCAAAGACCAGAGGCCACTATTAAGCTTTCTCTCGCTGATGTTATTTCATCCGCAGAGCTTATGGTAAGAGAGGCGCAGTTGCAAGGTAGTGCCGTTAATTCGCTGAATGATACATATGGAGGAGCTGGGTTCTTTCTTAACCTGGCCACTTCCTCACAAGCTCTTCGCTTTAGAGATAGGGTAGATGACAGTATCCCGTCGACATTGGGTATTGGGAATGGTCTCTACGAGTCTACGCCGCTTAACGAGCAGACTGAGATTTTAGAATTTATGCGTGGCAACAAAATAAAAAAGCTATGTGTTTCTACGGGGACATCCACTTTCTTTTGTAATGAAGAGAACGATCCTCAAATAAGAACACTAACCATTTCCTTTAATCGCCCTAGTCCAAACGCTAATATCTATATTAATAGTTCCAAGGATATTAATTATGTCTCTGCATGTGCACAATTTGAAAGTCTAAAAGCTCCAAATCAGGGGCACGTAAGATCGTTGCTTGTTTATCGCTCAGGCGTTGTTACTAAAACATTAACATCATGCAATTAAATTTTTATAAAAATCGTAGGTTAACGAGAGCGAAAGGACTTAGTTTAGTTGAGATTTTAGTCGTACTAGGTCTTTTCTCAGGTGTAGCTACTTTAGCACTCGGCGCTCTTTTTAACACGCAGGCTATTAATAATAAACTTGTCGAGAATCAGTCTATTCTTGATAACGTTAACCTCTCTCTGCAAACTGTCACAAGAGACATTAGGTACGGAACCGATTTTTATTGTTCAAGTAGTCTTACTGCTGCTACTACAACAAGAAGGAGCTGTGACTATGCATCAGGTGGGGGTGCTGTGCTTAGCTTTAGAAGCACAGATGCAAGTAATGATGATGATAGGGTTACGTATTATGTTCAAGATGGTGTCTTGTACAAGAGAGAAAATCCATCAGCAGGTGAGCCTTCTACATACCAAGTTACGGCAAAAGATATTTTTATTACAAGTTTACATTTATATGTAGACGGTGCGTATGCAACAGACCCGTCAGTTAGTTATGACGGGGTGTCTCTAGACTATTCTCAGCCAAGAGTTGTACTCCTCGTCTCGGGGAGGTCTAATTCACCGCGCCCATCCACTATCCCTGCTACGTTCAGTATACAGACGACAGTCTCACCACGCCTCTTAGACAATATTTGAGTATGAAATACTTTCCATTACAAAAAAACAAGCTACAAGTAAAAGGTCTTACCCTTCTTGAGACACTGGTCTCTATTACTGTTATAAGTGTGACTATTATTGGCCCACTCTCTTTTATTGCAACATCCTCTTCTTATGCACGCCAGACAAAAGATGCCTTAGTGGCCACGTATCTTGCAGAGGAGATAGCAGAGCTTGTACAAAATCAATACGACTCATTATATGTTTTTTGTTCTAAGCAACCAGGAATAGGTCCATGCGTTACAACAGGAGACGAGACCTCTGGTCAGATAGCATGGAGGGTCTTTAAGGAGCGTTTTTCTGCTGCAAGTGGAATGGTCTCGTGTTACTTGGATGAGAATGCAGATGGGTGCTCGTTTGACTATATAGACATGCAGACAGATATCGACACTCATCCTCCCAGGTATGATGCATCAGTCAACTCGTGTTCACAAGTGATTTCTACCAGACAAGCAGGTATCACCACATACGTATGCATGGGGTTGCCGACACACATTAATGGTGGAGTAAAAGGACTTTTTTATAAAAGATCAGTTTATCTAGAGCATTTGCCGACATTTGAGACAGAGCCATTCGTAGAGCAGGATTACGATGATGTTAGAGTGACAGCTGAAGTAACTTATAGAGCTGTAAATGGTTCAGCACGTACAGTAAAGATTGTTAGGTATATACATCCTAGACCATAATATGAAAGTAACGCCCTTATCCAAACTTGGTAAAAAAATACCAGCACTCCATCGTGGCTTTATTTTACCTTTTACCATGCTTTTGGTTGCTATTATTCTTTTGGTTGTTGGTACAGGCTCAAAAATACTTTCAAAGCAGCTTTATTTTTCTAAGGTTTACAGACAAAGTCAAACAGCATACTATGCGGCTGATGATGCTGTGAGCTGCGCCATTGCAATAGATGATGCATTCATTGGACTTGACGGGTATGGAATTTTTCCAGGAGGTACGTCAGCTGATCCAGATGTTTACATAGAGTCCGTTATTACAAATGTTAATGATCAGCGTTTGCTAGACGGACTCTCCACAATCACTCGAGATGATGTTGAGTGTGCTCAGGTTCCTGTGCTAGACGCTTCTGAATCTGGCTTCGATGTCTCTCTAACTGACTATGAGTATAATGGTCCTTCTGGGCTTGAGACCGGAAAAACGTCTACCTTTAACATGTCCATGCCTATAGGCGATGGGACGTTTAGGTGTGCAAAAGTGACAATTAATAAGACGCCATCATTCAGACAAATTATCGCACAGGGATATGCATTATGTGACAGCGCAGTAGGCTCTGTTGAGCGTGCTGTTGTGAATACAACAATAACAGAATAGTCTCAAAATCCTTTATAAAACAAGGTTTTGTGGTATACTTAAAGGTATATATATGGGTAAAAAAGAAGCAATACTAAGAGTGAGAGACCTTCGGTTATTACTTGAGCGCCATCGGTATCTATACCATGTGCTTGATCAGCCCACCATAAGTGACGAAACTTACGACTCACTACTAAAAGAGCTCGATGCTTTAGAAAAAGAGCACCCTGAGCTTGATTCGCCAATGTCTCCGACGCATCGCATTGGAGGAGAGCCGCTCGATCATTTTGAAAAGGTAAAGCACTCTATTAAGCAGTGGAGTTTCGACAATGTTTTTAACCTTGAAGAATTGCGAGAATGGGAAGAAAGAAACCTGTCTCTTCTCAAAAAAGAGGGCGTAACACAAAAGCCAACTTATATAGCTGAGCTAAAGATTGATGGGCTTAAGATTGTTCTTACATATAAGGAAGGTGTTCTTGTCTGTGGGGCAACAAGAGGTAATGGAGAGGTGGGTGAAGATATAACTGAGAATATAAAGACATTCAAGAGTGTCCCACTCACTTTGCCAGAACCAGTTTCTATAACTGTTATCGGGGAAGCGTGGATGAAGAAAAAAGACCTAGAGAGAATTAATAAGGAGAGAGAAGAAGCTGGGTTACCTTTGTATGCAAACACACGTAACTTGGCCGCAGGAACTCTTAGGCAACTAGATCCACGCATAGTTGCAACGCGAAATCTGCAACTTTTTGCTTATGACATAGAAGGTGGGAAGTATGAGACTCAGGAGGAAGAGCTAAAGGTACTTTCATCTTATGGTTTTTTGGTAAACAAAGATCAAAAGTACTGTAAGAAACTAGAAGAGATAGAAAATTTTTATACTGTATGGACCAGTAGTCGTGGCGATCAAGACTACGGAATCGATGGACTCGTTATAAAGATTAACGAGCGAAAGCTTTGGGATACGCTAGGGTATACCGCTAAGTCTCCGCGAGGCGGTGTTGCCTATAAGTTCCCAGCAGAAGAAGCTGCTACTAAACTTTTAGCTATTACTGTTCAAGTAGGAAGAACAGGTGCGGTTACTCCAGTTGCTGAGCTTGAGCCAGTGTTACTTGCTGGGTCTACTGTTAAACGAGCAACTTTGCACAATGAAGAAGAAATAAATAGATTAGATGTTCGTGTCGGTGATACTGTAGCTCTCCGCAAAGCGGGAGATGTCATACCTGAAATTTTTGATGTGTTTAAAGAGCTTCGTCCAAAGGGAACGCAGGCTTTTACTATGCCAACCTTGTGTCCCGAGTGTGATTCTACTTTAATGAAAGAAGCAATTGGCAAAGAGTCTTCGGCTGCTTGGTACTGTAAAAATGTAGAATGCCCCGCAAAGCATCTAGAAGGGCTTGTTCACTTTGTTTCTAAAAAAGGGATGAATATAGATGGTCTAGGAGAGAAAATTATTGCAGAGTTTAGAGAGATTGGTCTTGTGTCTGATTACGCTTCTATCTATCATCTTAAAAAAGAAGACATTGAGGGGTTAGAAGGATTTGGTCAAAAGTCCGCAGAGAATATACTCTTAGCCATTGAAAAGTCGAGACATGTACCACTACACCAATTTTTGTTCTCGTTAGGTATTCGTCATGTTGGTGAGACCACCGCAAAAGATATTGCTAAGTTTTTCAAGACTTTTTCGTCATTGCGAACTTCCGGTTACGAGGAACTTTCTTCCGTAGAAGGTGTTGGTGAAAAGGTGGCAGAGTCAGTGGTCTCTTATTTTAATGATGAAAGTAATAGTAAGGCCCTGGAGAGGCTCTTAAAAGAAATTGTTATAGAAGAAGCATATCAGGTTAAGGGTGCCAAGCTAAAAGGGTTAACTTTTGTTATTACAGGAACACTTCCAAGTCTTTCGCGTGATGAAGCTAAAAATCTTATTGAGGACAATGGTGGCAAAGTATCTGGTAGTGTTTCTAAAAAGACAGATTATCTCCTGGCGGGTGATGGAGGGGGCGGTAAGCGAGATGATGCTATAAAATTCGGCGTCACAATCATTGATGAATTTGCATTTAAGGATATGCTATAATCTCTTTATGCAATTTTCTAAAGAAGACCTCGCCAACCTTTCCCTCCTTTCTCGCATTACTGTAACGAAAGAACAAGAAGACAAGATGCTTGCTGATATGCAAGCAATTTTAGGTTATGTGTCAGAGATAAATGACGTTCAGGGCGAAGTCGCAGGGCGCGAAGTTACGGCTAAGCTATCAGGGCACTATAATATTGTTCGTGAAGATACTATTACTCACATACCTCGCTCTAATACAGAAGCTATCTTGAAAGAGGCGCCTGGCACAGAAGATGATTATGTAAAAGTGGCACAAGTTCTTAAGTAATCTTTCAAGTAAATACAATGCACAAAACATTACGACAAATTCAAGAAGAGTTAAAAGATGGCGTGATCACAATCGAGGCTTTAGTTGAGAATGCCAGGAAGACAATAGAAGAAAAAGATGGAGAAATCCATGCGCTCCTAGGTATGTACTCTGATAACTTTGTCTCTTCACAGATTGCTGTCGCTAAGGAGATGTTGCAACAAGGTAAAGGCACAGCTCTCACCGGTGTGCCAATTGTTCTTAAGGATAATATTGTTGTGAAAGGGGAGAAAGCAACCGCTGGGTCAAAGATTCTCGAGGATTATGTCTCGCCATATGATGCAACAGTCGTTAAGAAACTAAAAGAAGCAGGAGCGGTACTTATCGGACGTGCAAATATGGATGAATTTGCTATGGGTGGGTCAACTGAAAATTCAGCCTATGGCGTAACTAAGAATCCTCATGATATTACACGAGTAGCAGGAGGATCGTCAGGCGGAAGTGCCGCGGTGGTAGCATACGGAGGGGTGCCAGTTTCATTGGGTTCAGACACTGGAGGGTCAATCAGACAGCCCGCATCGTTTTGTGGGATTGTCGGGTTAAAGCCAACTTATGGAGCCGTCTCTCGCTACGGACTTATGGCTATGGGGTCATCGCTTGACCAAATTGGTCCGTTTGCTCACTCAGTTGAAGATACTGAAAGTGTTTTTAATATTATTTCTGGACATGACCCATTTGATTCCACTTCTGCTTTTCTAAAAGCTAATGACCAAGAGCTAAAAGCTTTGCGTAAGCGCATTGGTGTTCCCTGGTCCTTTATCAGACGTGATGGGATAGATAAAGAAGTGCTCACTAATTTTGAAGATTCAGTAGAAAAACTAAAGGGAGATGGTTACGAAATCATTGATATTTCCATAGACCACTTGGAAAAGACTCTTTCTGTATATTATGTGGTAGTTTTTGCTGAGATATCATCTAATATGGCAAGATATGACGGAATACGTTATGGGCTATCCATTCCAGATGATAATGTTATCAAGGGCTATTTTAAGACTCGTACTCTAGGTTTCGGTGAAGAAGTTCGCAGAAGAATTTTACTCGGGACATATGTTCTCTCTAGTGGCTATTATGATGCGTATTATAATAAGGCTAACTTGGTACGCGAAATGCTTCGTGAAGAATTTAAAAAGATTTTTGAGCAAGTGGATGCGATTGCTATGCCGACATCCCCAATACCTGCTTTTACAATAGGTGAGAAGTCTCATGACCCGCTCGCAATGTATCTCGCAGACATTTTTACTGTGCCGGTTAATATTGTTGGAGTTCCAGCTATTTCTATACCATCAGGTGTAACCGACGGCAAGCTGCCTTTATCGTTACAGATTATCGCACCACATTTTAGAGAGGATATATTATTCACTATCGGTCGAGACTTTGAAAAGCTATACTAGGGTAAAGATACTAGAATGTAGAGTATAGAAAGTAGAATTGTGTACTACTATGTTCTAGATTCTAAGCTCTGCGCTCTTCACAGTACCATGTATTCTCTTTCAATTGATTATCTTTTCAACCGTGTATACGACGTATTACTTTGGATTAAGTACACGTGGTATTTTACTTTGCTTAGAAAAGACCCTGATGCATATCTTGAAGAAGTGTCTTATAGGGATTGGGATGGTCTACGAGATAGGGGTTGGTTTGATTCTCATTTGGCAGCGAAAGGGGAGATAGTGCCTCAAGCGGAGGTGCACGTATCTCTTTGGCAGAGAATGCTTGAGAGTCTTGGTCTTAAGGTAAGAGACTCAGATGGCGATGGCATACCTGATATCACAGATGCTCGTCCGTATGATAGTGATAATCTTACAAAAGCTGAGCTCAAGGAGCGCTACGAAGAAGATTATTCGACATGGGACCATATTCGCGACGCTTTTGGTCTTGGTCCTGTAGACAGCGATGAGGATGGTGTGCCTGATAGCTATGAGAAGAACCATGGTCTTGATTCCGAAGATCCAGACACAGATCATGACGGACTGCTTGATGGGCAAGAGCTCTTGCTAGGCACTGACCCACTTAACCCTGATTCAGACGGAGATCTTGTTTTAGACGGGAGAGATGAGGCGCCGCTCGACGGAGCTATTTCATCTAATGGTCCAGATAGTGATGGAGACGGTGTTAGTGATGTTATGGAGAAGTTGCTCGGTTCAGATATTTTAAGTAAAGATACGGACGGAGACGGTATCTCGGATACTATGGATACATATATTCTAGACCCTGAAAACATAGGCCGCATCTCTCCTATTGATATAAATGGAGCAACAAGTGGTCTTAGCTTTTCTATACAGAACCCGGTGCTTGCATTTTTTGCTGACATGTTGTCTGTCTTTTCAATAGTAATCCTTGTTGCGCTTGCCTACGCTGCATTTAGGTGGTTCTTAATATTCGTCTCCGGTCTCAATCATTATGAGCATCACTTCCATCACGACGATCATCATGCTCACGGACTTCATACCATTAAGCACAAAGAAGAAGAGACTACAGCAGGTATCCCAGGACTATCTGTAGCAACTGAGGTGCCGGCCATCACTCCATCTATCAAAGACTTTGACGATCATCCTAAGTTTGCGATCATACAAGGATACATGAGTAGTACAAGTGAAGCTTTGTGGAGGATAGGTATTATGGAAGCTGATAATCTCTTGTTTGAAGTTTTAAGAGAGAAAGGGTATCAGGGTGAAGGGGTAGGGGAGATGCTAAAGGATGCAAGTTTCCGCACGATAGACTTAGCGTGGGATGCACATAAGATAAGAAATAGAATCGCACACGAAGGGTCTAATTTTGAGTTGACTGAACGAGAGGCAAAGAGGGCATTTGTGCTCTATGAGTCAGTGTTTAGAGATCTTAAGGTTGTGCGATAGTTCAAATAAATACACCTCTTGTAAAAAGAGGTGTATTATTTCTGTGTCAGTAGCTGGGATCGAACCAGCGACCTAAGGCTTATGAGTCCTTCGCTCTAACCAACTGAGCTATACTGACATGTTGTCTTTTATGTACTCATTTAATATAAGCACGTAAAAGAATACTACTATAAAATCCTCTCTTTTTCAAGAGAAATCTTGTAATAATAGTCAAATTGTGGTATCATTTTAAGTCTGAAAGATAGCGGAGTAGAGTAAAGGTAACTCCAAGCGAAGATAATAGCGCGAATAACCTCGAGGTTATGATCTTCTGTCACTTTTAGAATAACTAACATAGCGGAGTAGAGTAAAGGTAACTCACGAGGCTCATAACCTCGGAATGTAGGTTCGATTCCTGCCTCCGCAACAAGAATAATAAAATCCCCACTGTGGGGATTTTATTATTCTCACGCAAGAGGTAGAAGGAACCGAACCGGAGGTCCACATTTTCAAAGAGAGTAGCGACAATGAAAATGTAGGATCTCGACTGAACAAGTGAGGGAGAGGCGATTCCTGCCTCCGCAACAAGTAATACAAAAGAGCGCCGTACGACACTCTTTTGTATGTGAGGAGGTTAAAATCTAACGGCTATGACTCCCATTTTTTAGTTACATCGTCTTTTTCCTTCTTTGCTACCTCTACGAAACCTTGATATATATTTGCTTCTTTTAGAAGTGTTCGTGCAAACGCGTGATAAGGATAGATTGGGCAGAGAGAGACTTTGCTCCCTGAAAGGGTCACAGGTACATGTATGGTTTTTTCTTTGTTTTTCTGATTAATAAAGTACATTGAGAATGACACAGAGTCTAAACCAGTAGTTGGAAGTACTTCCCCAATCCCAATTTCTTTATAAAAAGTAAAGAGAGGGCTTAACCCTCTGCCTTCTTGTTTGGAAGGAAGTGCTATTTTTATCTTCTTTTTTGCCTCCTTTGTACCAAGAGAAAGCGTAACCCCTTTTATTTTCCAAGAAGTAAAAGGTAGCCCTTTATTAAAACCTGTGAAATCAAAACTTTCTTTTTTAAATGAAGTAAGGTCGTATGATTCTACTCTCTCTAGATATCCATCTTTACACACGACGCGAAGGAACGTATCTAAGAGTAAAAGCTTCTCATATTTTGAGCCAGTGTAGCTAATGATGATTTCTTTGTTTTCAGGCATGTAAACTACACGAACCTCATCTTCTCTTTTATTCTTACCAACCCCAGAAAGACTCATCTTAAAGTAGAGTTGACCGTTAAAGAGTTTGTGATCAGTTGCGTACTCAGCTCCCAGGTCATCCTTATCAAGAATTCTTTTGTACTCTTTGGTTAGTTCTGTGATCGCAAATACTGCATCTTTTAATTCAACTTCTTTTGCTTCGTAGAGCAAATAGCTAGGCTTAACAAAAAATGAGTGCAGAAATAGCGCTTCTTCATACAGTTCAGTGTGGAATAGATAATAGTACAAAGAGAGGTCTTCTCTTGTTTTGCACTCAACTGTAGTTACGGTCGACAAGCCTTTTCCCTTAAGGAGTAGGGGAATAATATATTCACCATGAGGAGTTGCTAACTTGTTCCCTTCCTCAAACTTTTCTTCAAGTTCAAGCTTCTTCTCTATTTCAAGAGAATTATAGAAGTCAGTGAGAATAGCGATAACATTTTTACGAGTAGTTTGTTCAGTTATTTCAAAAAGGGCTACCACACCTTGTCGCTTATAGAGCTCAGTAAGGAGGGCTGGCGTTTGGATTTTTTTGAAGTAGTTTTTGGTAGAGAATTTGGCCATATGATAAGTGGTAATTGGTAACAGGTAGTTAGTAATTGGTGTACACAGAAATACAGGGAAGAATTCGGATAGTGTAACACGCTCAGATTTTTGACATGTTGTTTTTGTGAGTAACTTTAAGAGACTGCGTCAGGACGAAGTCCCCCTCTTTAAAAATTCAGGAAATGATGTATAATGGAGTGACTTCTACTTTTAAAGGTCTCGTGACACACCTTATATGGTTCATAAATAGGAGGAATAAATACATGCGGTCGTAGCTCAGCTGGTTAGAGCACTGCCCTGTCACGGCAGGGGTCGTGGGTTCAAATCCCATCGACCGCGCAAAATTAAAATACTCAGACTTCCTGTCTGAGTATTTTAATTTCGCAAAGTTAGAAGCAAGCCAACTGCTTGGCTTGCGTTGGGATTTGAATAGGGGTCGAGGAGTCTCCTGTTTTGTGTATTCATAAAACGAGACGAGGTGACCAAATCCCATCGACCGCGCAAAATCAAAATACTCAGGCTTTTGCCTGAGTATTTTGATTTCTGGGCGTGATGACCAGAGCATGTCACCTGCGTGACATGCTGGGGTTTGAATAGGGTTGCTGTTTCTACTGTGACGAGCAAAGCGAGGAATAGAAACTGTGATCAACTCCCATTAACTGACAAATCAACTAACAAATAATGTATAATAGCGATAGCTATGCTACATAAAAAAATAATCCTCTTTGATGTTGATGACACCCTGGCTAAGAGCAAATGTCCAATGAGTAGTGAAATGGCGGAGGCAATCGCGGAGCTCCTTAGACACGTTCATGTTGGGATTATTTCCGGTGGGAAATGGGAGGTTTTAAAAAAGAATATTGTTGATGGGCTACCAGAGCATGCACGTGACGTATTCCATAAGTTCCACGTTCTTCCAACATCCGGTGCTCGTTATCATGCGTATCGTAATGATGAGTGGGAAGAAATATATGCACACCTTCTAGAAGAAAGTGAGGGTGCAAGGATTATGGAACTTCTTAGCGCTGCAGCAGAAAGTGAGTACGAGAGACCGGAAGTTTATGGAGACTTAGTTGAGAACAGGGGCACCATGGTATCATTAGCCCTTTTTGGCCAGACAGCTCCGATACATGTAAAGGAAAACGCAGACCGAGATCATGTTATACGTAAGCGTATTGTGGCAAAAGTCACTCCACATCTGTGTGAGTATGAGGTAAAAATTGGCGGCGCTACTTCTATTGATGTTTCTAAAAAGGGAATGGATAAGGCGTACGGGGTAAAGGCGATTGCTGATCACTTGGGACTTACACTAGATGAGATAGGGTTCGTGGGTGACGCTGTGTTTCCTGGCGGCAACGACTACCCAGTAAAAGAGCTAGGGGTTGATGTATTGATAGTCAAGAATGAAGATGAGACACTGGCTCATCTTAACAAATGGATCGCAAGTGTAGATAATATATAAAGAAATAAAAACGAGCCGCGCTTGCGCGCGGCTCGTCAAACCACTCAGAGTGGTCTGTATTTGTGGATGATGTCTGCAAGTACACGCACCTTTTTAGGGATGAGATACTCATGTCCGCCACGGGTGTTATCGGGTAAACAGATACTTGACGCGACCAGGAAAATCTCTACATGCGGGAGCATGTCCTGGACGTTCATAGCGTCGACACCGCTTGCAACCGCAATAGGGGTTTTGTCATCCAGATGCCTATGAATCGCCTGAAGCTTCTCGAGCCTTGGGGGTGACCCTGTCTTGTCGCCGGACGTGGTGGCGTAATTGGCATATGCGTTTGCTAGCGCGCACTCGCGTCTTAGCTCTTCGTCGGAAGCATTTGCGTTTCGGTACTTGAACGCGACACCTGCGAAGATTTCTATCCACGGCGGAGTGCCGAGGTTTTCTTCGGGTAGTGCGTCCATCCAGATAGCAGACAGGTCAACGCATCTTCCGATCACCTCAAGCAACTTCTCTGTTTGGATGCTGGTTGTGGTTAGATCAAGGAAGTTGATGCCGATCCATGCATCGGGGTTTTGTTTCCGAACGTGCCCGTAGATATAGGTCAGGTCATCGTGTCGCAAGCCGTGCCCAATGAGGATCACACCATCCGCGCCATTTTTCAGAGCGATTTTGGTGTTGGTAAGTGCATGAGCCACCCCACCATGGTCCCACGGGGAGACGCAGTGAATGACGGGGAGGAGTCTTTTAGAAGGAACAATGGTGGCCATAGTGGTCTCCGGGTAGTTAATACTGAGTCTAATGCTACTAGAATCAAAGCCAAATGCAACCATACTTTGTTTGAATAATTACAACAAATAGTGTAGAGTGTTTTGTCAATGAGAGGTCACTCAGAAGTAGTTACAAAACATGTTCAGTATGGCGGAAATATCTTCCTAAGTCGCTCCTTTTGGTTGCGTGTTATTGGCTACTGGAATAGGGATATAGTGGCAGTCCTCCGTATGCTCTATGTTGGGACTACTATAGTAATGGCTATTCTTCTTGGCGTTACGCTCTTTCTCCTTGAATTTCGTCTTATTAGTAAAGTAGCTTTTTTCGCCACTTGTGGCTTACTTTTTTTTCTTCTTATTGCGTACCCAATCCTTACCCCAATTATTTTCGCAGTAGTCATATCAGCTTTTTTCCCGGAAAAGGGGATGGGGAAGTTTTTTTGGCCAATGACGCTGTCAGTTATAGTATTTATCAGCTACACTCTTTTTTTATTGGTATAAGTCGATAGTTATTTGTTATAATAATTCACACTATGAAGTATCAGGTTCTCCTTTTTTATAAATATGTACACGTCGAAGATCCGAAAGGGTTAATGTCCTACTATCGCTTGCTCTGCGAGAAATACAATCTAAAAGGTCGTACCATTATTGCAGAAGAAGGAATCAACTCAACACTTGAAGGAACAGTTGAAAATACAGAAGCCTTTCTTGGGGAGTTTCTTACCGATCAGAGGTTCGCTGATATGCAGATCAAGAGAAGTGAGGGGTTTGGGGAAACCTTTCCAAAGCTTTCTGTTAAAGTGCGCGATGAAATCGTCGGCACGCATTATCCGAAAGAAGTTGACCCAACCAAACTCACAGCTCCACACCTTAAACCAGAAGAGCTCCGTAAGTGGTATGAAGAAGACAAGGATTTCGTGGTGGTTGATATGCGCAATTCATACGAGTTTGAGTCAGGTCATTTTAAAAAGTCTATTGACCCAGGTATGACGGCGTCTCGCGAGCTCCCACAGCTTATTGATAAGATAAAAAAAGAAACAGAAGGGAAGACGGTGGTGACAGTGTGTACAGGTGGTGTCAGGTGTGAAAAGATGTCAGCACTTCTCCTCCATGAAGGAATGAAAGATGTATATCAGCTAGATGGAGGAATGCATAGTTACATGGAGAAGTATCCAGGTAAAGACTTTAGGGGTACACTTTTTACTTTTGATAATCGTCTCGTTATGGACTTTGGTGGAGAGAGAGAAATAATTGGAAAGTGTAAGAAATGTGATGCAAAGACAGAACAGTATCAAAACTGTGCTAACGCAGAATGTAACCTGCTGTTCCTTTTGTGTGACGACTGTACAGACGAAGGTTCTCCGATTTTCTGCAGCGACACTTGCAAAGAAAAAGCTGTACATATTACACAAAGGGTCAGGTAGAATTTAGCCATTAGCCATTAGCCATTAGCCATTAGCCATTAGCCATTAGCCATTAGCCATTATCCATTAGCTCTTTGCACGAAGCCGAAGGCTTCGTGCTTCATCTAAAAATTGAAAACGTATAACTTAAAACCTTCTTCGTGCTAGTATGGCTCTATGAAATTCGAAGATAAAGTAAAAGGTCTCAGAGAAAAGAAGTACAAAGGAAAAGAGACAGAAGAGCTCCTAGAAGACATTAAAAAAATGACAGATGGAGAGGCATACGAATATTTGCTTGTCGAAGTACTTTTTTGCGGAACAAAAATCGACCTTTCTTTACGCCCCATGATTCCAAGACCTGAGACTGAGTTTTGGGTCAAGCAGGCATTAGACGAAATCAGAACCTGCGAAAGTAAGTTCACGCTCCGCGTGCTCGACATGTTTTCTGGGTCTGGGAATGTTGGTCTTGCGGTCTTGAAAAACATTCCAGAGGCATCGGTAGATATGATTGAACTCGATCCAAGACTGAAAGAACAGATAGAAATTTCTATTGTTAAAAACAACATTAGAAGAACTAGAGCGAGAATTGTAACGGGAGATACCTGGGAAGGAGCATCGTCCACATACGACTACATCTTCGCAGTTCCTCCGTATGTGCCAAGTGAGATGAAAGAAGAGGTAATGAAGGAGCTAAAGGCAGAAGACCCACTTTCATTCTTTGATAAAGAGGATGGATATTATTATCACAAGCAAATACTTGCACGAGCAAAAGAATTTTTAAAAGACGGCGGTACTTTGTATCTTGAGTTTGATATCACGCAACGTGGGAAAATAGAAGAGCTGGCAAAAGCTACAGGTTTTGACAGTGTTCGTTATCTAAAGGATCCATATGGTCATGAGTGCGTCATGGTACTTTCTCATGGTGTTGTAGCAGAGAGTTACTGAATGTATTTTGGCAATAAGCTGAAACGTACTTAGTTTGACGACGTTTTTTCTTAAGTGTAGAGTGTTAGATATTGTTCATTAACAAACAAGGAGTCAAAAGATGACACTTAGAATTCTGGCGGTTGAAGATCGTGAGTCTACCTTCCTTCGCTTAAAGAAGGCTTTCGAAAGTGTGATGGGAGAAGTAGACATTCAGTCGGCTGTGTCTACAGAAGGAGCAAAACGCCTTCTTTCTTCAGACTCTTTCGAAATCATTATTGTCGGAGGTTTTCTACCAACAGAAGATGGTGGTCGAACTGAATCCGGTGCTGGTCTCAATTTTCTAGATTTTTTAAATGAAGTGTGTGTGAAGAGCCTTGTCGTATTTTACGCAGGGAACTCTTACGACGTCTGCTTGGCTGCAGACAAGGTGGTGTCTGATAGTCCTGTGTACTCCTACCTTAAAAGGTTGTTGCCGGGTAAAGGCTCTCGACAGCATCGTAAAAAAGTTCGGTGCGCCAACCCAGACGAGCTGGCTCGTCACTGTTGTCGCCTACTGACAAAGAAAGGTTTCTATGACCAGACCTAATCAACGTAAAAGGAGGAAACCGCCGAAGCAAATCGCTTCGGCGGTTTGTACTTTATCTTAATTCCCCTAGGGAGAGTTTAATATTTGACAAAATACCATTATTTGCTATAATATACTCAATTATTTCCTTATGGATATCCTCGTGTAGTCAGGTTTCTTTGACTCTTTTGCGATAACCATATAACCCTCCCACTTTTTACGGTAGGTAAGCGCAAATAATCATTAACCTAAACTATATATGTACACCATGATAATTGGTGGGCCTTCAAATGGCTCAAACAACACTTCTTCTGCTCGCTCACGTAGCTCATCTTCTGATTCTAGGGGTGGCAGATCTTACTCATCTTCTCCTCGTAGAGCTCCTTCGCGCGCGGGTGCAGGAGCTAGTCGCGGAGGACGTTTTGGAGACAGGGGTGATAGAGGAGGATCGTCTACTCGACCTTTTAATGCTAAAAGAAGCTTTAAGAAGGATTATATCGACGAGAAACTTTTTATTAACAAAGAGGCCGGCGTAAGTGAAAACGAAACGTATGTTGCAAAGCATAAGTTCACTGACTTCAATATCGCAGAACTTCTTTCAGCCAACCTTACTGCTAAGGGGCTAATTAACCCGTCTCCAATTCAGGATCAGTCTATCCCTGTATCGCTCGAAGGGAAGGATGTTATTGGCATCGCCTCAACTGGAACTGGTAAGACTGCCGCGTTCCTTATCCCTCTTATTAATAAACTAGTAGCAGATAGAGATCATAAGATTATGATTCTTACGCCAACTCGTGAACTAGCGCTTCAGGTAGAAGCTGAGTTCATTGCGTTTACTCGTGGAATGAAGCTCTTCTCTGTGGCTTGTGTAGGTGGAGCGCCTATTATGCGTCAAATCAAAGAACTTGAACTCGGAGTTCATGCTGTTATTGGCACTCCAGGACGTGTTAAGGATCTTATCGAAAGAGGAAAAATCAATATGAATCTTTTTGATAGTATCGTTCTAGACGAAGCAGACAGAATGCTAGACATGGGATTCATCGACGATATGCGCTCTATTTTAGGAGCGATGCCAAAGACAAAGCAAGGCCTCTTCTTCTCGGCGACATTTTCTCCTGAGATCAAGAGACTTTGTACAGACTTCCTTAAAGACCCTGTTACTGTATCAATCAAGTCACGTGATACTGCGTCATCTGTTATGCAGGACGTGGTTCGTGTTACTGGCGACAATGATAAGATAGAAGCGCTTCACCTTATCCTTAATAAGCCAGAGTATCCTAAAGTGCTTATCTTTAGAGAAATGAAGCGTCATGTGGATGGGCTAGCAGATGAGCTCATAAAGCGTGGGTTCAAGGCTTTAGCTCTTCACGGAGACATGCATAACAGGGAGCGTGAACGTGCCGTTAAGGCGCTCGCTTCAGGGAAGGTTCAGGTAGTGATAGCAACTGACGTTGCTGCTCGCGGGCTCGATATTAACGACATTTCTCTTGTTGTTAACTACGATATACCAAATAACTACGAGACATACATTCACCGTATTGGAAGAACTGGACGTGGAAATAAGCTAGGACACGCACTTACTTTTGTGCCAGCACCTCGCGCATCACGATACTAATTAGTTTGTTTAAGGTGTTAGAAAATGCAAAGGACGGGCCGCTGCGCGGCCCGTCCTTTGCATTTTCTAACCTATCAGTTATAGTAAAAGAGTCGCGATTAATGATAGAAACGAAAGTGACGAAACAAAAGAATTTGAGTTTCCTGTTATGTGTTAATTAAAAAATAGATGTTACAACAATATGTCAAAAATAGTAGAAGGAGGAAATGTTCCTCAAGTTACATTTAAAACCCGTGTGCGTGATGAATCAGTTGCAGGTGAGAACCCATTTCGTTGGCAAGACGTTGCTACTGACGATGTCTTTAAAGGTAAGAATATCGTTGTGTTTGCTCTTCCAGGAGCTTTTACCCCAACATGTTCATCTACACACGCCCCTGGTTATGAGGCTAAGTATGATGAGATGAAAGCTCTCGGAGTAGACGAAGTCATCTGTCTTTCTGTGAACGACGCATTCGTTATGTACCATTGGAAGAAGAATCTTGGTCTTGAGAAAGTATTCATGCTTCCTGATGGAAACGGAGATTTTACGCGTGAGATGGGGATGCTCGTTAAGAAGAATAATCTAGGCTTCGGTGATCGTTCTTGGAGATACTCAATGCACGTTGTGGACGGAGTTATCAAGAAGATGTTCGTAGAGCCAGGATTTGAAGATAATTGTCCGACTGATCCATTTGAGGTATCAGATGCAGACACGATGCTTGCCTATCTTAAGGGCGAGTAAATAAAAGGTCTGTATAAAAAATAAGCACGAGGCAAAGGCCTCGTGCTTATTTTTTAATTAAAATAGAGACAGTGTTATACTTTTCCTATATGAAATCTGTAATTGCTCCATTTAAAAACATTCAAGCCTTTAGTCTCCTGATAGGTGCTGCGCTGGGTACCTTTATAGCACTCTTGGTTACGTACTGCTATATTAATGAAGGTCATGCGAGGATGCGAGGATATAGTGTCAGCAAGAATTATCTGGAAGAAACATGTAAGAAAAAGTTTGGCGCGTGTGAATCGTCACAGAAGGATCACTCTATGATGGGGCATAATATGACTAATCCATACATGATGCAGGAGGTGAAAAGCGAAGAGCAGTTTTTAAGAGATATGATACTTCACCACGAGGCAGCTGTTCTCATGGCAGAACAGGTGCTTAAACTAAATCCGAGAGAGGAAGTACGAAGACTGGCAAATGCAATAATTGAAGCTCAAGCTAAAGAAATTGCTCAAATGAAGGGTTGGCTTACTAAGTAATTAAGCATGGTAGATATTAAAGAAGCTCTAAAGTATCCAGAAAAATTCCTTTTTTTAGACATTGAGACGACAGGACTATCTCCTGTGTACGATATCATTACAGTTATTGGGTATGACTAGGGTAAGAAGTTTTCTTACACACTTCATGGTGAGTCGCTCGAGGATTTTAAACGAGAACTTTCTAAGGCACATGCTATTGTTACCTTTAATGGAACACTTTTTGACACGAAGTTTATTAAGCGACATTTCCCTGATGTTGTTTTCCCAGAACATCACATAGATCTTCGCTATATTATGCGACGTGTTGGGTACACTGGTGGACAGAAACAGATTGAGAGAGACTTAGGACTCTCACGGGATGATGAGGTGCAGAAAGTAACTGGTTACGAGGCGGTAATACTTTGGCATGAATATAGAAGAGGGGATAAAGGTGCTCTAAAAAAGTTGCTTAGTTATAACCACGCTGATGTTCAAGGGATGAAAGAGATGCTTAAGTTCGCTCTAAAAGAACTAGGTCACGCGGAGCACGAAAAGATTGCTCCAGTGTCTGTGTATAAACATCGAGAGGCAAAAATTGATGTTGCTCCCCCAGTTCCAAAAGTGTATGCAAAGGATCTCTGGAAGAAAGTAAAAGATAAGAGAACAATCGTTGGTATAGATATCACTGGGAGTGAGCTTAGGCCGAGTGGATTCGCGCTCTTACATTCCGATAATTCTGTGGAGACGTCTCAGCTTTGGACAGACAAGGAGATAATAAACGCCTGTGTAAAAGCTAATTGTTCCATTGTTTCAATTGATTCACCTCTTGGTATCCCAAAAGGAAGAACTATGGTGACAGATGACGATCCTAGGCGCTGGGAAATTGGTATTATGAGATGGAGTGAAAGAGAGCTCAAGCGTCGTGGCGTAAATGTTTACCCGTGTCTTATTCCTAGTATGCAGCGTCTCACTGCTCGCGGCATGAAGCTCGCGAAAGCGTTACGCAAAAAGGGGATTGTGGTGATTGAGAGTTATCCGGGAGCAGCTCAAGATATCATGCAAATACCACGCAAGCATGCAGGGCTCCCATATCTTAAAAGCGGGCTACACGAGTTCGGTATCAAAAAGGGAAGTTGGTATGAAGAAAAAGTTTCTCATGACGAACTTGATGCGATTACCTCTGCAATAGTAGGACTATTTTATTTGGCAGGAAAATATGAAGCACTCGGGAATGACGATGAGGAATATCTCGTAATACCGAAGATATAGTTACTAGTTTGTAGTTACTTGTTACTAGTAATTTTCACATACGCTTAAACCAGTAATCAGTAACTAGCTTTTTCTAATTTTCTCAATAAACTTAGCTAAATGCTTCGCACGCTTCTCGTCTTTCCATTTGTCCATATTGCCACAAATCTTAATATCAACTAAGTCGACACCACAGAATCCAAATACACACGTCTCCCAGAAAGTTCTAAGAGGAAGAACAAAGGGCAAGTTAAAGTACCATGAAGGTCCACCGGAGGTCGCGAATACTTTCGCACTTCTACCTTCTAGTAGCTTCATAACCTTCCCGTCTGGCGAATATTTGTAAGCAACCCCAGGCCAGATTGTAAGGTCAACCCAGTTTTTCATGATTGCAGGAGGTGATGACCACCAGACAGGATGTACCATTACTATCTCGTGCGCCCAGACTATTTGTTCTTGAAACTTAATTTGTACTTTTGATTTTTGAAACTCTCTGATATTTTCAAATGCAAACAGGTCAACTTGGTACTCTTTTGCATAAAGATCTACAACTTCAACGGTGTGACCCTTAGCACGTTTGGCTTCTGCGTACGTGTTTGCAATAGTGTGAGTATCTCCTTTGCTTGACGGGTGTGCAGTAACAATTAATATATTCATATAGATGAGTGTAACGTTTATAGATGAAGTGGCCTAGTGGACACGCAATGTCAGCTCATAGTATATTAAAATATAATTTTATTTTGTTTGTAAAGAGTCGAAATGGATGGAATAGAGCTACCATTTGAGTCGGTTCTTCAGATAATGAGGTAGGGTTGCTGTCAAAAGTGATGACGCTATTCACAGGCCAGAGCCTCTCCGAAACAGTGTCCTCTTGATAAAGTATATTCACTTGCTAAAATATGACTTTCCTGTTATAATTGCCAAGCTATTGACCACTGATTAAGTTACGAGCGAGGCAAAGCGAGAGAAGTATTTATCAGGTGCAAAAACTATATTTATAAAGCCAAAGGAGAAAAGCTCTCATTGGCTACTTGTCATTTATGCCAAAAACAAGTTCACACAAAGCAGCACTTCCGCAAAAAACGTTCAAGAAGTACCGCAAGCCACTTACTAAACTCCCTAACCTCGTCGAAAACCAACTCCTTTCATATAAGGACCTTGTAGACAAAGGAATCGTCGAAATTTTCCGTGAGTTCTCTCCAATCAGAGATTACTCAGAAAGAAAGTTTGATCTCGAGTTCATCTCCTTTGATCTTTCAGATCCAAAGTACGACGAAGTCTACGCAAAAGAAAACAAGCTTACCTACGAAGCTCCACTTCGTGCTCGCGTAAAGCTCTCAAATAAGATACTTAACACTGTTAAAGAGCAGGAGATTTTCATGGCAGACTTTCCTCTCATGACTGTTCACGGCACCTTCATCATCAACGGTGTAGAACGTGTAGTTGTTCCTCAGCTCGCTCGCTCATTCGGTGTTTTCTTTGACTCTGAAGAATCAAAAGGCAAGAGATACTTCGGTGCAAAAATCATCCCTTCTCGTGGTGTTTGGATAGAACTAGGCACTGAGCCAGATGGCGGTATTTACGTGCGTGTTGACAAGAAGCGCAAGTTCTCTGTCATCGCACTTCTCCGCGTGCTCGGTCTCACAAGTGACGAACAAATAAAGGCAGCTTTTGCTGATAAAGAAATTGCGGGCCCGCTTATGGCCGCACTTGTTGAACGTGACGAGGTGAAGACCCTTCATGATGCATATATTGAAATATATAAGCGTCTTCGTGATGGTGACCTTGCAACCCCTGAGAACGCAAAGGAATATATCGATTCTATTATCTCTCCAGAACGATATGACCTTTCTCCAGTTGGTCGTTTCCGCTTCAATAAGCGCTTCGGTAAGTCAATTGACCAGAAGGATAAAGAGGCTCAGCGCCGTACCCTTTCTAAGGAAGATATGGTTGAGATTATCAATCACATGGTTGAGCTCAACAATAATCCTAATGCTCAGGAAGACGACATCGACCACCTCGGTAGCCGTCGTGTTCGTTATGTGGGTGAAATGATGTCACAGAAGATTCGTACAGGTATGATGCAGATGAAGCGTAATATTCAAGACAAGATGTCTGTTATTGACACAGATACTACTCTCCCTATTACTATCATCAACCAGCGTCCACTACAGGCTCGTATCAAGGAATTCTTCACCACTAACCAGCTATCACAGTTTATGGGTCAAGAAAACTTACTCGCAGAAGTAGAGCACTTACGTACTCTCTCAGCGCTCGGTCCAGGAGGTCTTACTCGTGAACGTGCCGGATTCGAAGTGCGTGACGTGCACACATCACACTATGGTCGTGTGTGTCCAATCCACACCCCAGAAGGTCCGAACATTGGTCTTATTCTACGTCTTTCTATTTATGCGCGTATTAACGAGTTCGGTATCATTGAAACACCATACGTAAAAGTGAACAAAGGTGTAATCACAAAGGAGGTCGTGTATATGAATGCACTCGAAGAAGAGCGTTACATTATCGCTCACGCAGGTAACGATTACGATAAGGATGGCAAGTTCTCAAAGAAAGAAATCGAAGTTCGTAAGGCTGGTCAACCAGGTCTTGCTGCTGCAGATGAAGTGGACTACATAGATGTAGCTACTAACCAGGCGTTTTCTGTTGCTACTTCAATGATTCCATTCCTCGAGCACGATGACGCGAACCGCGCGCTCATGGGATCAAACATGCAGAAGCAGGCGGTTCCTCTCATGATCCCAGAAGCCCCAATTGTTGCAACTGGTATGGAAAAAGAAGCTGCAATGCACATCGGACGTATGATCATCGCAGATGCAGACGGAGAAATAAAATACATCGACGCTAAGAAGATCGTTCTCAAAGGTGAAGATAAAAAGGAGTATGAGTACAACCTCATTAACTTTGCTAAGCCAAATGAATTCTCCGTATATCATCAGCGCCCAATTGTTTCTCTTGGAGACACAGTAAAGAAGGGACAAGTCTTGGCAGACGCTGCTACAACTAGTAATGGTCAAGTGTCTCTCGGGCACAATATCCGTGTAGCTTTCATGGCTTGGAACGGTTCTAACTATGAAGACGCGATTATTCTTTCAGAACGTCTCGTTAAGGAAAGTAAGTTCTCTTCAATTCACATAGAAGAATTCGTATGTAACGTTCGTGATACTAAGCTAGGAGCAGAAATCACTACACATGACATTCCAAACGTAGGAGAGAATAAGCTTAAGAATCTAGACGAAGATGGAATCATTAGAATCGGTGCAGAAATCCGCCCAGGAGACATCATGGTTGGTAAAATCACGCCTAAGGGAGAAACTGAACTTACTCCAGAGGAAAGACTTCTTCGTTCTATTTTCGGTGAGAAGGTTCGTGACGTGAAGGATTCATCACTAAGATTAGATAACGGTAAGCGCGGTCGTGTTATCGGTGTTAAGGTATTCTCTCGTGAACGAGGTGATAACCTAGAATCCGGTATCATTAAGCGTGTTCACATCGAAGTTGCTCAGATACGTAACATTTCGGTAGGTGACAAGCTAGCAGGACGTCACGGTAACAAGGGTGTTATCTCGACAATCCTTCCAGTGGAAGAAATGCCATTTGATGAACATGGAGAGCCTATTGATATTATCTTAACTCCGCTTGGTGTACCGTCTCGTATGAACCTTGGACAGATTCTTGAGATGCATTTAGGTCTAGCTGCGCACACACTCGGGTACCAAGCTATCGTGCCTTCATTCCAAGGAGCAGGGGAAGACGAAATTAAAGAAGAGCTAACAAAGGCAGGTCTTGATCCGTCAGGTACTATGCAGCTTTTTGATGGTCGCACAGGTGAAGCGTTCCAGGACAAGTCAGCGGTAGGTATTATGTATATTCTAAAACTTCACCACATGGTAGAAGACAAGATTCACATGCGCTCCATCGGTCCGTACTCACTCATCACGCAGCAACCACTCGGTGGAAAGGCTCAGGGAGGAGGTCAGCGTTTCGGGGAAATGGAAGTATGGGCTCTCGAAGGGTACGGCGCATCACATATTCTCCGTGAAATGCTAACAGTCAAGTCTGACGATATTGAAGGACGTTCTCAGGCGTTCGACAGTATTATTAAGGGTGAAGATGTTCGTGAACCGAATACACCAGCTTCATTTACGGTGATGTTAAACACACTCCGTGGTCTCGGACTCGATGTTATCCCTCGTAAGATAGAAGGAGAAAACGTTCCTCTTATTGGCGAAACTAATCTATAGGACTAACACGTACTAACAAAAAATCTATGAAAACAATCGATACAAACAATTTCGACGGTCTGATGATTAAGGTGGCGTCACCTGAGGCAATACGTGCTTGGTCATTTGGTGAAGTTACAAAGCCAGAGACCATTAACTATCGTACTGGGCGCTCAGAACGCTACGGACTTTTCGACGAAAGAATCTTCGGTCCAGAAAAAGACTACGAGTGTTACTGTGGGAAATATAAGCGTATTCGCTATAAGGGAATTATCTGTGAGAAGTGTGGAGTGGAAGTTACAAAGTCTATCGTTCGTCGCGAGCGCATGGGGCATATTGAGCTAGCGTCTCCCGTTGCTCATATCTGGTTCCTCCGCACCGTTCCATCAAGAATCTCTCTTATTCTTGGACAGCCAGCAGGTGATGTAGAGAAGGTGGTTTATTTCGCGGGGTACATTGTTAAGTCAGTGAACCAAGCGGCAAAGGAAGAAATCCTATCTAATCTCGAAAGTGAATTCAAGGCGAAGGTAAAGGCAGCAAATGATGAGAAGACTCGTGAAAAGTTACGTGACCTTATAGTAGCTGCTAAGAAGGAGATTGAAGAAATAAAGCCAACAAAGATCTTTGATGAGCTAACATACCACCGCTACTCGATTAAGTACGGAACATGTTTTGAGGCCGGTATTGGAGCTGAGGCTATCTATGAAGTTTTCAAGGCAATGGATCTCAAGGAAACAGAAGCTAAGATTGTTCTTCAGCTCGAAAAAGCAGGTGCTCTTGAAAGAGAAAAAGCTGAAAAGCGTCTCTCTCTTATTCGTGCATTCCAGAACTCAAGTATCCGCCCAGAGTGGATGTTTATGACAGTTATCCCAGTTATCCCTCCAGGAATCCGTCCGATGGTTGCTCTTGAAGGAGGTCGCTATGCGGCATCTGATGTGAACGATCTCTATCGTCGCGTTATTAACCGTAACAACCGTCTCAAGAAGCTGATGGAAATCCAGGCACCGGATGTAATCCTCCGTAACGAAAAGCGTATTCTCCAAGAAGCGGTGGATGCTCTTATCGATAACTCTGCTCGCCATGGACAAGATGCCGTAATGAGTCAGTCACAGAAGCGTCAGCTTAAGTCTCTTTCAGATAACCTTAAGGGTAAGCAAGGTCTTCTACGTGGTAACCTTCTTGGTAAGCGTGTGGATTACTCAGCTCGTTCTGTGATCGTGGTAGGTCCGTCACTTGCTCTTAATGAGTGTGGTCTTCCTAAGCACATGGCTCTTGAGCTCTTCAAGCCATTCATTATCTCTAAGGTTTTGGAGCGAGAACTCGCTTTCAACATCCGTGGAGCTAACAAGCTTATCGAAGACGGCATCCCAGAGGTATGGGCCATTCTAGAAGAATGTATCGAAGGAAAGTATGTGCTCCTTAACCGTGCACCTACACTTCACAGACTGGGTATTCAGGCTTTTAACCCTAAGCTTATTGAAGGTAATGCTATCCAGCTTCATCCGCTCGTTTGTCAGGCGTTTAACGCAGACTTCGACGGTGACCAGATGGCGGTGCACCTCCCACTTTCAGTAGCAGCTCAGGATGAGGCTCGTACTCTTATGGCCGCTAACCGTAACCTACTCCGTCCTGGATCAGGAGACTCTATTGTTAACCCTAGAATGGACATGGTACTCGGTGTGTATTGGATGACTAAGACCATTGAAGGAGAGCTTGGCGAAGGTAAGTACTTCCCATCTCCGAACGAAGCTATTACTGCATATGACTTTAATATCGTGTCGTTCCGCGCGAAGATTATTGTAATGCCTTCAGATAAAGAGAAGTATGCAAAGTTCGAAGGTAAGCCGTTTGAAACCACTGTAGGAAGACTCCTCTTTAACTCTGTGTTCCCATCTGATTTCCCTTACATGAACGAGGAGGTAACCATCAAGAAGATGAACGGAATCGTTGACCAGGTAATCCTTACCTACGGTAACGAAATCGCTCCTTCTATTATCGACAAGATCAAAGCCTTCGGTTTCAAGTACGCAACTGTCTCAGGTACAACTTGGAGTATTGATACCGTTAAGGTTCCGAAGGAAAAGGATTCTCTTGTTGAAGAAGGGTGGAAGCTCTCAGCGGATGTAGAGAACGATTACGAAGAAGGTCTTTTGACTGCAGAGGAACGTTACGAACATACAATCGCTGTATGGCAGGCTGTTCGTACTCGTATTGAAAAGTGTCTCCCAGATACTCTAGAGAAACACAAGAGTGCGTACGACCTCATCACTTCTGGTGCTCGTGGATCTATGGCACAGGTTATTCAGATGGCGGGTATGAAGGGTATTATCGTTAACAACTCTGGACGTAACATCGACTTCCCAGTTATCTCATCATATAAAGAAGGCCTTACCCCGCTTGAGTACTTCATTACTACTTACGGTGCTCGTAAAGGTAACTCTGACACCGCGCTTAAGACAGCGCAGGCTGGGTACCTTACACGTCGTCTAGTGGATGTAGCGCAGGATGCTATCATTACCGAGGCTGATTGTGGAACTAAGGAGTACAAGACAGTCAGGAAGGAGAACGCTCTCGGAATTGAGGTGCCAATTTCTAAGAATATTCGTGGGCGTGTTATTGCTGAGGATATTCTGGTAGAAGGAAAGGTGCTCTTTAAGAAGAACCATCTTGTTTCAAAGGATGACGCTCTCGCAGTGGAGGCAGCTGGTGTAGAAGAAGTAAAGGTATTCTCTCCTCTTACTTGTCAATCAATGCACGGAATCTGTCAGAAGTGTTACGGACTCGACATGGGACGTAACAAGGCGGTGTCTCTTGGCGAAGCAGTAGGTATCGTCGCAGCTCAAGCTATCGGTGAACCTGGGACCCAGCTTACTATGCGTACATTCCACTCAGGTGGAGTAGCGGGAGCCGACATTACACAAGGTCTCCCTCGTGTAGAAGAAATCTTCGAACGTCGCATGCCTAAGAACCCGGCAATTATTTCTCACGAAACAGGAGAAGTTATTGGTATTCGAGAGGAGGGTCGTGAAAAGGTAATCGTCCTTCTCGCTGATGATGATGGTTCAAAGGGTAACAAGAAAGGTAAGCAGATTGAATATACGGTCCCTTACCGTCGTCAGACTATTGTTAAGCAAGGAGATAAGGTGGTCAGAGGTCAGCTCATGACCGATGGTTCTGCGGACATCGACGAGCTTTACACTCACGCAGGACGTGAGGTTGCTGAAGAGTACATTGTTGCCGAAATCAACAAGGTATATGAACTACAAGGTGCATCTATCTCACGTAAGCACGTGGAAGTAATCATCAAGCAGATGCTTGGGCGTGTTAAGATTACCAACCCAGGTGAATCTAGATTTACACAGTCTGATGTAGTAGAACTCTCTACATTCCGTAGTGAGAACGCTCGCCTTAAGGCAGAAGGAAAAGTAGAAGCCAAAGGTAGATACTTGGTCCTCGGTATTACAGATGTGGCGCTCTCTACAGATTCATGGCTATCATCTGCGTCATTCCAGAACACTACAAGAGTACTCATCACAGCGTCTACTCGTGGACAAATGGATGAACTCCGCGGTCTTAAGGAAAACGTAATCTTAGGTCGTCTTATTCCAGCTGGAACAGGGCTACGAGATAAGCAGGAATAATCCTCTATAACGGTTTAGTAAAACAAAAGGCACCCTAAGGGTGTTTTTTGTTTTACTTTATATATGTAAAGTGTCAACTGGTAACTACTACCTAAAAACTATAAACTATCTCCAATGAACCCCAAAGACCAGGTCAAAGAAAATCTCTCTATCGTCGATGTCGTTTCTACCTACGTAAGACTAGAAAAGTCAGGAGCACAGTTTAGAGCAAGGTGTCCGTTCCACAATGAGCGTACACCATCTTTTTATGTTTCACCAGAGCGCAAGAGTTACCACTGCTTCGGATGTCAGGCACATGGAGATATTTTTACTTTTGTAGAAAAAATAGAGAACATTCCTTTTATTGAGTCGCTTAAAATTTTGGCAGATAGAGCAGGGGTCTCACTTAAAGATGCAAAGAGAAATGAAGCAGAGTCACGCCTCGTATCACTTCTTAAAGATGCCACGCTTCACTTTGAAAATAATTTTAAACAAAGTGCAGAAGCGAAAGAGTATATTTTTGGAAGAGGGCTTACAGACGAAACAATCGCCACATTCCATATTGGCTATGCCAAGAACGAGTGGCGAGACCTCTTTATTTTTCTTTCAGGTAAAGGGTACTCACCAGAGGAAATGATTTTGGCGGGACTGGTTATTGAGGCAAAAGATGACTCCGGGAAGACAAAAGGATTCTATGACCGTTTCCGTGGGCGAGTGATGTTCCCAATTAGAAATATCTCTGGCGCAACAGTTGGTTACTCAGGCCGTATACTCCCATCTCTTGCAACTGATTCACAGGGGAAGTATGTGAATACCCCAGAGACGCCGCTCTATCATAAGTCTAAGGTTCTCTTTGGGTATGACACAGGAAGAAAAAGAATGAATGAAACAAAGGAGGTTGTTGTCGTTGAAGGTCAGATGGACCTTTGTATGAGCTATCAGGCCGGTGTTCATAATACTGTCGCAGTGTCTGGCACTGCGTTTACTGATGAGCATATTCATATGATCAAAAGATTCTGTGACAAAGTTATTCTTTCTTTTGATACCGATAGTGCCGGGCAAGCTGCACTCAAGAAAACTGGGCTCTTATGTCTTCTCGGGGGGCTCGATGTGTACGTGGTCGGTGATATTGGTACAAAGGACCCGGCTGACCTAATAAAAGACGACCCAGCACTTTGGTTACACGCTCTCGGAAAGAAAAAGCACGTTATAGAATTTTTAGCTGACATGGTGCTCGCACTTCCAGTTGAAGAAAGAGTAAAAGGGCAAAAGATAGTAAGCGAGGTGCTTCCTTTTATCCGTGCGCTCGCTTCTCCGATAGACAGAGCTCACTTTATCCGAGCACTCTCTGAGAAGACGTCTATTAGCCAGGATATCTTAACAGAAGAATTAGGGAGGGGTATACTAGAGACAAGCGAGCTTAACAAAGAGACAGAGACACCCTCTATGCCGCCGATTGAGCGACTGTCCAAAGAGCTTATCGCTTTTGCCAGGCTTCATAAAAAAGAAGAACACAATGAGTACC
>JACCDG011256858.1_pt1 | contig 41062 bp, 59 predicted proteins | sample 7442471 | NCBI WGS metagenome assembly JACCDG01 (sample SAMN15323444, study PRJNA562643) | freshwater metagenome | isolation source: river surface water | place: USA:Blue River Watershed | collected 2017-08-17
AGCGCGCACATTTTTAGACAAATTTTAGTAAGGGGTTCGGAGATGGGAAAGCGGGGGCCGAGAAAGCAGCCAATCGCCGTCAAGATTGCACGCGGAACGCTGCGTGCGCATCGAGATGGCGATCCCGCGCTAGCTCCGCAGGTCGCTGAAATTTTCGATTGCCCGCCTCCATCCGATTCGCTTGGCGAGCATGGAAAGAGCTACTGGCTGCGCCAACTGCCAAGAATTATAGAGGCAGGTTACTTCACGCAACTGGACATCCTAGCGTTTGAGCGGCTGTGCCGCGCTAACGATGAAGTAGCGAAGTGTGATCGGGTGCTTAATGAGGAAGGCGATCACTCAGTATCTGAGAGCGGTTACGTTTGCCAACACCCGGCGGTCAATCAGCGATTTAAGTGGTTAGATATTATTAGGCGGTACGAGGATGCGTTCTGGTTGAACCCAACCGCCAGAAGTGGAAAGCAAATTGCCGGTCAGAAAATGTCATCGGTGCCAAAGCGAGATCGAGCATGAAGTTGGATGCAGCGACACAGCGATGGATTCGCAATGCGTCGGATGAACGAGCAGCGGCAAGTGGCTGCACGTTCGATGAATCGCGAGGCCAGTTCGTAGTGGATTGGATCGAGCGATGCTGCCGCCTGTATGAAGGCGAATGGGCAGGCGAGCCCATGCGAGTGTTGGATTGGGGCTATGAAGTTACGATGCGACTTTATGGATGGGTTAAACCAAGCGAACGATGGGGGCGAATGATTCGGCGATTTCGCCAAGCGAGCATCTGGGTGCCTAAGAAAAACAAAAAATCCCCGTGGCTTGCGGCCAATGGGTTGTATCTGTTTTGCGGCGACGGCGAACCTGGGCAAAAAGTATATTTTGGCGCAAAGGACGGATCGCAGGCCAGAGAGATCGCCGGCAAGCACGCCATCGAGATGGTGCAGTCATCGCCGGAACTTTCCTCAGAATGCACAATCAATCGCAGTCTGATGCAAATTACGCACGATGAAACACGCTCGATTTTGAAACCGATTTCGTCGGGCGACAGCAAGGCGCAAAAGGCAAAGGAAGGACTAAATGGCAGTGTTTTAATCGACGAAACGCACGTCGTTGACGACGCCTTTATGGGGCGGATTTCTCGCGCCGGAATTTCTCGAAGCGAGCCGCTAATTATCGAAGTGTCAACGGCCGGCGACGATCCAGAGAGTTACGGACGCAAGAGGTATGAGTACGGCAAAATGGTCGAAAGCGGAAGCGTAATTGACGAAAGCCTATTATTCGCCTCATGGGAAGCGCCACAAGACCTGAGCGACGAAGAACTGGCGAGCGATCCGGTTAAGTTCGGTAGAATGGCCAACCCGGCTTGGGGGCACACCGTCGGCGAGGAGGAGTTTTTAGCCGACTATAACGCGAGCAAGGTTTCGCTGGCAGAGTTCCTTCGATTCAAGATGTACCGCCTCAACATCTGGCAGCAGAGTGCCAACCCTTGGCTCAAGGCGGCCGACTGGTCGCAATGCCGGAGGGACTACACCGAATCGGAGTTGCTGGGACAAACTTGCTGGGGCGGAATGGACCTGGCTAAGACGCGCGACACAACCGCGTTGGTTTTGATGTTCCCGCAACCAGACGGAACGTATCGGCAGCTTGCGTACTTTTGGTTGCCACGAGACCGGGCAATTGCGCTTCGCGGTCAAGTGCGTTACGAAGATTGGGCTAATGCGGGATGCGTTACGCTCACGGACGGGAATGAGGCAGACTATCAGTTTGTTCGCGGGGCGATCAATGAAGTGCGAGAAAACTTCGACCTGCAATCAATTGCTTACGACGGGACTTATGCGGCACACCTGATGCAGCAACTTAGAGAAGAAGATGGAATGCCCGACGAACAGCAGTGCGTATTCAAACAGAGCATGATGGAACTTACAGCAGGAACGGTGGCATACGAGAATCTGCTGATTGAAAACAGGCTTCATCACAATGGCAACCACCTGCTGACGTGGCAGGCCGGTAACGTGCGAGTAAAAAGCGACTACAACCAGAACATTCGGCCGATTAAGCAGAAGCATGGCGACTATCGAACCATCGACGGAATTATTGCCGGAGTGATGGCGCTGGCAAACGCGATTCGCGGTGAACGCGAAAAAGTGTCCATTTACTCCGAACCGGGGAGCCTCTCGTTGTGAAAAACATTCGACTCAACCGACGCATGCTCGCCGTTGCATGGGGGGCAACCGCCATTACACTGATTGCTTACGGAACGTGGCTTATCTATCCGCCTTGCGCGTTCATTGTTGTTGGCGCGACGATGACGGTTGACCTGTTATTACTCGACTCACGCAGGGGCTCTAAATGATTCTGGACCGCATATTGCAGCTTTCACCAGCGGCTACCGATGACTTTTGGTTTTCCTCGTACTCCGCAAAAACGCGAGCCGGCGTCGAGGTCGATGAGTCGGCTGCGTTGACGTTCTCCGCGTGCTGGGCAGCTACGCGGCTTCTGTCTGGAACCGGCGCGTACCTGCCGCTTAATCTTCAGGTTAAGAGCGGAAGCGGTGGCAGCATCATCGCGGAAAGCGAGCGATTGCATTCGTTGCTGCACGATGCGCCTAACCCGGAAATGTCGTCGATGATGTGGCGGGCTACGAAGCTCGGGCAGCAAATCAACTGGGGAAATTGTTTCAGCGAAATTGAGCGCACGCCACGCGGAGAGATTGCGGCGCTGTGGCCAATCCACGCTTCGCGCGTATCGCTGAAAAACGACGGCACGCAACTTTTCTACGAGGTTCGAAATAACGCCGGACCAGCCACGCACCTGGCGTACAGCGAAGTGTTTCACGTTCCGTCGATGATGAGCGACGACGGACGCTGGGGCAAAGGTGTTATCAGGAATGCGCGGGAGACAATCGGGCACGCGCTCGCGACGGAGCGGTATGGATCGAATTGGTTCGGCAGTGGAGGGCGACCAGCGGCGGTACTCAAGCATCCATCGAAGATGGACAAAGAAGCGCGGGCCAATCTGCGCAACGAATGGAACGCGATTTACGGAGGCCCGGACAACCCGAACCGCGTGGCCGTACTGTGGGAAAAAATGGAGTACCAGGCCATTACGAGCGATCCCGAGGACAGCCAATTCCTAACCGCACGTCAGCATAACATCGAGGAAATCGCCCGCTGGTATGGCGTTCCGCCGCATTTGATTGGCCACCTGCTTCGCAGCACGAACAACAATATCGAGCAGCAGGGTATCGAATTTGTAAAGTACAGCTTGCTGCCGTGGCTGAAAATGTGGGAGCAAGAGATTTGGCGCAAGTTGCTGACGCCGGAACAGCGGGCGGCGGGATACTACGCGAAATTCGCGGTCGATGCGTTGGAACGCGGCGATGCAATCAGCCGAACGACGGCACTGTCGCAGCAGTTTTTCAATGGCGCTCTTACGCTCAATCAGTGGATGGCGCTGGAGGATCGCGATCCGATTGGCCCCCTGGGCGACGTTCACTTTCTACAATCGGCAATGGTTACGCTGGAACGTGCCGTCGAGGGCGAACCGCAGACGGAGCCACCGCAGAACGAACCGGCCGGCGATGAGCGGGAATCGCAACAGGCTGCCATCCGCGAGGCAGCGATTGACGTGCTGGCGGAAATCGTGCGAGTGATGCTGGAACGCGAATCCGCTGCGGCAACGCACGCGGCGAAAAAGCCAGCGCAGTTCCTGAACTGGATGGATGAATTCTACGAAGACCATGCGGTACGCATGCGTAAAGCGCTGGCGAATCCGGTCCGCACCTGCATTCTTGCGTCTGGTGCGGCGCGCAATGCCGAGGAAGTTCTAGCGGCAGCGGTCTCGGCCCATATTGAATCGAGCAGAAAGCTGCTATTGTCGGCAGCCGAATGCCAGCCCGAATCGCTGGCAACGAAAGTTGACGGATGCGTGTCTAGTTGGAGTCGAAACGAAATTACTGACTTAGTGAGAGGAAAAACATGAGAAGCGAAATCGAACTGTTGAGGGCGGAACCAGCCGAAGCTCGTCCGCTTGGCGTCGATGATGAGGCCAAAGCAATTCTTGGCTACGTCGTTGCTGATGCGGGACCATTCAAAACTGGTCGAGGGGAGTTTGACGAAGCCAGTCTGAAGGCCATCGTAAAATTGATTAACTCCGAACCCGCCGGCCTGGCCGTCAATTACGGACATCACGCGGAAAGGCCGGGCACGCCTGAAGCGCTCGATGCGTTTCTCGGCCGGGCTAAAAATGCAAGGATTGACGAGGATCGAGTGCGGGCCGACCTCTACTTTGACCCCGTTGCGTTTCTGTCCGTCAGCGGCATGGTCAGTCGCGGCCACTACCTAATGGCCCGCGTGAAATCTGACCCTGCTTCGCTATCAACCAGCCTAGTCCTTAACGCTGAAAAGATCGACAGGTTCGACAACCGCAGCCGTCGCAAACTTGACGACCGAGGGAATCCACTTCCGCCGCTATGGAGGCCGACCGGGCTGCTGTCCTCAGACGTGGTTTCGCGCGGTGATGCTGTCCATCGCGGAATCCTGGCCGCCGAGAACTCCGGCGAGTTGGACCTAAAGCGCCGACGCTGGGAACAAAAGAAAAGGACGGCTGGCAAATGAATCGCGGCAGGCCGCTAGCGTGGTCGATCAGGGAAGCCATCAGGGCTCGCGCCGCGCAGGGCGAGTCACGGCGCAAGATTGCCGACGCGCTGGCGGTCGCCAAGGCGACAGTCGATAAATACGCGAGGAAGAAATCGCCGCCAGAAGTTTAGCCCAATTTCGTTGCGTCTATTCGCGACGGTGGTACAGTTTAAGCATATAGATCGTTGAGCGGCCTTCCGAATCGTTCGCCGTGCGAACATTGGCAGGCCGAACAGTGAAACCTCTTCCCGCCGTTGCGGGCGCAGGACACTCGCAAAGTTTCCACGCTTTGCCGGGGTAATGCGCCCGATTCTGTTTTTGCGGCGCGCTCCGGCTCTTAACGGAGTGCCAAATGGACCAACTCACCAAAGACCGCAATGCCGTTCAGGATCAACTTGACGCGCTGCTGAAAAACGACTCACTGACTGCCGAGCAACGCACCGAATGCGACCGGCTGGAAGCGGAATGGGATCGCCTCTCAGCCGAAATCGAAACCGCCAAACAACTCGCCGCCGAAGATGCAGAGCGACGGGCCAAGCACGCGAAACGCGCGCAATCGCAGGGAAGCGGCGTTGGGCGCAAAACTCAGGTCGACGCGCCGGCAGCGCTCGCGCCGACGAATACGAGCATCATCGTTAAGGAGCCTGAGAAGTTCGCCAGCCTTGGCGAGCAGTTGCAGGCCATCGCTGGTGCGGCAATGTCTGGCCGCGAAGACAATCGCCTGCATTGGGAAAGCCTTGCCCCGGCCACCGGCGCGGCAGTGGCTGGCGTGCCAAGCGACGGCGGCTATCTGATTCAGAAAGATTTCAGCACCGAACTTCTCGGCCGCATGAACGAAATCGGCGCGGTCAAGTCGCTGGTCAACACAGTTCAGATCAGCCCCAACAGCGACGGGCTTCGCTGCCTGGCTGTCGAGGAAACGTCGCGTGCAACCGGCTCGCGATGGGGCGGCGTTCAAGTTTATTGGGGTGCGGAAGCCGACGCGGCTGCCGCCAAGAAACCGAAGTTCCGCCAGATGGAACTGGAACTGAAAGACCTGATTGGTCTCGCCTACGTCACGAACCGATTGCTGCAAGACGCATCGGCCGTGCAGTCCATTTTCTCGCAGGCGTTCAGCGAGGAAATGAGCTTTATGATCGAGGATTCACTGATTAACGGCGATGGAGCCGGAAAGCCGCTGGGCATCATGTCCAGCCCGGCGCTGGTGACGGTAGCCAAGGAATCCAGCCAGACGGCCGCCACAATCAACTACGCGAACATCGTGAAGATGCACGCGAGGTTGTGGGCGCGTTCGCGAAAGAGCGCGGTGTGGCTTGTTAATCAGGATGCCGAGCCGCAGATCGACCAACTCTTTCACGCGACCGGCACGGGAGGCATTCCCGCCAACTTCATCCGTACCAGCGAATCGGGCGTCACGCTCATCAAGGGCATTCCGGTGGTGCCGCATGAATCGTGCGCGACGTTGGGAACCGTCGGCGACATTATCCTCGCCGACTTTTCGCAAGTGGTGGCCATTGAAAAAGGCGGATTGCAGGCGGAAAGTTCGATTCATGTTCGCTTCACTACGAACGAGAACACGTTTCGATTCATCTACCGATACGACGCTCAGCCCGTCTGGAACAGCGCGCTCACGCCGTTCAAGGGCAGCAACACCCAGTCCCCGTTCATCGCGCTGCAAACCCGCAGCTAACCATAAGGAGCCTTTATGTCTGACAATCTTTTGCAGCGTGTTCATGCGGTTAAGGGCATGGACCCCGTAGCGGACTTCAACGCGGGGACAACTTACTCTGACGTGGTGAACGTCAGCGGACACAGCAAGGCGCTGTTTCTGTACCACAAGGGCGTTGGCGCTACCGGCACCAGCACGATCACGGTGCTGGCTGGCAGTGATGCCGCCGATCCTCCCACCGCTTCGACGGCGATCCCGTTCGCCTACAAGGCGATAACATCGGGAGATACCGAAAGCGCGTTGACCCAGGCAACGACCGCCGGGTTTACGACGACCGCCGGAAGTTCGCAGGTGTATCTGATCGAGGTCGACACGTCGGAGCTTGGCGACACGGGCTACAAGTATCTCTGCTTGAAGATGGTCGAGGTTGTCGATTCGCCGGTGCTTGGCGGCGTGCTGATTCTGCTGCACGGCGGGCGTTATCAGCAAGACGTACCGGCAACAGTGCTGACCTGATGGGATGGGACTACGACTTAACGCTTTCGTCGGCACCGGCGACCGAGCCGGTGACGGTGAATGATGCGCGAAAGCACTGCCGCATTTTCACGAATGACGAAGACGGAATGATCGAGGGGTGGATCGTAGCGGCGCGCCGCTACTGCGAATCCTATTTGGATAGGCAGTTGGTTTCCGCGACGTGGCTGCTGAAGTTTTCCGAGTTTCCAGAAGTCGTTTATGTTCCAAGACCGCCACTCGTTTCGGTGACAAACATTAGCTATGTCGATACGGCTGGCGCGGCACAAACCTTGTCGGCAAGCGCATACGAAGTGAAGACGCCAACGAAGGCACAAGGACGCATTGAACTGGCGGATGGCTACTCGTGGCCGTCGATTCGGAGCGCGACGGTTACGTATGTCGCGGGCTACGGATCGGCATCGGCTGTTCCGCAAACAATCAAGCACGCGATTTATATGCTAGTCGCTGGCTGGTGCGAACATCGCGAAGGAATCTTGCAGGGGTCGATCAGCAAGGAACTTGAATTTGGCGTTTGTGCTTTACTCGACTGCGAATCATGGGGGGCGATGGTATGAGAGTGCGACTGCTGAATCAGGAAGACCTGTCCGACCGCAGCGTATGCGTCGGCAAAGACTGGACCGGGCCGGGAAAGGTTCCGGCCGGAACGATCATCGAACACGCGGACGCGCATTTACTCGTTGCGATGAAACGCGCGGAGGAAGTCAAAGATGCGAGCGGGGGAACTGCGACACCGGGCGACACTGCAAAGCCCTGATTCGACGGTGAACGCGCACGGCGAAAGCGATCCAACATGGACCAATTTCGCGAGTCGTGTTCCGGTTCAGGTGTTCGAGCAGGGGAGCCGCGAAGTTTGGAACGCGCAGCAAAGGCAGCCACAAATCACGCATGTGGTGTCGATGCGCTGGCTGGAGGGAGTCACGGCCGCGATGCGAGTGCTGTGGCACGACGGACCAACTGACAGAACGCTCAATATCGACGGGCCGCCAATTAACCCAGACGGGAAACGGATAGCGATTTCTTTAACGTGTGTGGAGCCGACATAAGTGAGTTACGGAATCGGATTCAAGCTCGCACTAGATGACAGGTCGCCAGACCTGAAAGCGAAACTGCGCGCCATGACTCCGGCCGAGGAGAAGCGGATTTTCACCCGCGCGATCGCCGTGGTTGCCGGGCCGTTACAGCAAGCAGTCAAGAGCCACACGCCGGTTGGCCCAACTGGAAATCTGAAACGCAGCATCGCCAAGGTGGTGAAAGTCTATGGCGGCGGCAAGCTGGCAATTGGTTTCGTCGGTCCCAACTGGTGGAACAGCGGAAGGCACGGCCACTTAGTCGAGGAAGGCACGAAGATGCGCTACACGAAGGCGGGCGCATACCGTGGCGCTGCGCCCGCGAAACCGTTCTTGGGGCCGGTATTCGAGGCCAATAAATCTTCACTCAGCGAAGCGCTAGGCCGCCAAGTCTGGTCGCAACTAGAAGCATGGTGGAGGAAGTGACATGGCCATCCGCGCCGACTTGAGAACGTACCTGCTGGCGCAAGCGTCGATTACGGCGCTGATTGGACAGCGCATCAGCTTATCCCGCGTGCCGCTGAATCTTGACGCCACTGCCGGCCAGAGCGGTGGCCCGTTTCCATGCGTGACGTATCGGCGCGTTAGCGCTGGCGCATACCAGGACATGGATAACGGATCGGGCTACTGCGAGGCCGATTTTGAATTCGACTTTTACAGCACCGATTCCGTCGAAGTGGAAAGCGTCAGCGAAGCGTTTCGGTTGAAGTTACAAGGTTATCGCGGCGCGATGGGCGGTTCCACCGTGAAGAAAGTAACGCTGGTGAACGAGCAGGACTTTTTTCATCCGCCGCCGGATGGAAGCGATACCGGAATCCATCGAACGACTCAGCAATATAACGTCGGTTTTTATGTAACCATTCCGACCTATTCATAAGGGGTTAAACATGGCGGCAGTCCCAACGAACGGATGCAATCTCAAGCTAAGCATTTCGTCTGTATTCACGACGATCCCGCAGCGCGTGAGTATTTCGATTCCGAAAATCAGCCGCGCGGCAATCGACACGACCGACTTGGATTCGACCGCCGATACGGTGATTGTCGGCATCAAGCGATCCGACCCGTTCAGCTTCACAATCAATTGGGACCAAGCGAACACTGTCCACAATGCGCTGTTTAGCTCGCTGGATTCCGGTGTGTTGGAATCGTGGAAGTATATCGCCACAGATAGCGGCGCGTCGGAGGTGGCGTTCAGCGGCTACGTCGTCGGTTTTGAGTCCGAAGACATTGCGGTGGACGGAGTGCAACGCGCAAAAGTCACCGTCAAACCATCAGGAGCCGTCACGCTGACGCAATAAGCATGGACCGCGAACAACTGAAAAACAGACAGCGCAAGCTCCCGATGGCCGAAGTGCCAACGCCCGAATGGGGCGGCGTGGCACTAGTAAGAGTGTTGACCGCCGCCGAACTGGATGACTTTGAAACGACCATGTTTGAGGGCGAAGGCAAAGACCGCCGCGCCGTCAACGTGCGGGCGAAGATGGTTTGCCGCGCGGTCTGCAACGAGGACGGCAGCCGCGTGTTTCTCGATGAGGATTCGGACTGGCTCGGGCGCGAACCGGCAACGGTAATCGACCGCCTGTTTGAAGCGGCGCAGAAACTCAGCGGACGCTCCGAACAGGAAGCCATCGAAAAAAACTGAGTGAGCGGACGGTGGCGCGGTTCGCGTTGCTACTGGCCGCCAAGCTCGGCATGACGAAGCGGGAAATGATGGAGCGAATGGACTCGCGAGAGTTCTACGAATGGCAGGCGTTGTCTGCGTTTTACCCGGAATGGTTCTGGCCCGCGAGGGGCGAATCACGAGACACCGGCGCGGCGGAGTTTGCGGCATACCTGAAAGCGGCAGCGGGTGAGTAAATGGGCGCAACCGTAACCAGCTTGGTCGCGAAACTCGAACTGCGGGACGTGAATTTCGGCAGCGGTTTGGATCGCGCCGAACAGCACGCCAGCAAATTTTCCAAGCAGATCAATAAGGTATCCGGCGGCGTCGGTCGCATCATTGATCTGGCATCCTCACTTGAAACCGTCGCCACCAGCGCGGGTAGCGCAGATAGCGCTCTCGCTAAATTCGGAGCCGGCATGGGCAGTACGGCAGCCACGGTTGCCGCCGGAACCAATCTGGTATTCGGGCTGCGCGGTGCTTTCGATGCGCTAAAGAAGTCGATGCTCACGAACCCAATCGGCATCGTGATCGCCGGAGCGGCGGCGGTGGCGGGAGTCCTGCTGTCGATTTTTCGCGACACGAAATCGGAGGTCCGTGATACGAGAACGGAAGTTGAGAAGATGCTAGCCTCGACGGACCGCGCAACGCGGGAATTCGCGGCGATGATCGAACGCGCGAAAGAGGCACGCAAGGAATCCGCCGCCGCCGCGAAGATTGACGGCATTCTGAACGCTGACAGGGAGAAGCGAGTCAGCACCGTTCAGGAGGCTAAAGACAATGTTGCGAAGCTGAAAGACCCAGAGGCGGCGCGGCGCAACCAATTGATTCGCGACGGCCTGAATCTCGGCGAAGTCGATCAGGTAATGGAGCTGGAAGCGGAAGCGAAGCGGATCGAAGAAGACCGCATGGCGCGACAGAAACGATTGCAGGAGGCGGAAGAAAAGCGACGGGAACTTGCCGCCAGCCTGGCCGAATTGGAGCGCAACGCCAACGAAGCATGGATGACGGAATCGGCGAAGAAGCTGGCCATGCTGGAACGGCAGGCAAAAGCGGCCGGCCAGCAGTTCGACCGCGAAAAGGCGCGGAAGCAACTCGAAGCCGCCGAAGCGCCGGAGCGGATGCGCGGGCAAATCGCCGACGCGGAGAAACGGGTCAAGGAACTGGAGGCAAAAGAAAAGAAACTTGCCGCCGATGAAGGTAAGCGAATGATCGTTGACTCGCCGACGTTTCTGAACAAAGGCACGGCCGAGGCCGAACTGTTCGCCGACCGCCAGAAAAACCAAATCGAGAAACTGACCGACGTACAGAAACAACAGTTGGCGGAAACGCGCAAAGCGAAAGCAATCGCGGAAAAACAACTTGCCGAATTGAAGCGGCAGCAAAAAGCGAAAGTGGTGTCTATCTAATGGCGGTGGTGAGCGTTTCACAAATCGGGCCGGGGCGGAGCGGTGAAGGCCGCGACGATTACAACCGCTCGTACCAGGTGCCGTTTCAAGTCATCGTTGACGACCCCTACGACGGCGTTGCCACCGTTGGCAATGCAGCAGGCATCCCGGCCCGCTACGCGCCTTACATTGGCTACGACAACACCGGCGATTTATTCGCGCTTTGCACCAGCCTGAGCGTCGAACAGGACGGCGAAGAATGGCGAAAATGGAAAGTCACGGCGACATTTGAAACGCGATTTTCAAACGAAGAAAACCAACCAAACCAGAATCCAGAAGAAGACCCGCCCAAGCGGTATGTTGAAATCGAGTACAAGACTCGCAAAACAACGAAAGAATGGGACGGCACCGACATAACCAACTTCGCCGGGCAACTGATTAACGGAATAGAAGTCGAAGATGCGGTGGTAAGTCTCTGCTGGAAGCGCAACGAAATTGGCATTACCAGCAAGTTGTTGTCGCACAACAACACGGTGAACAGCAACGCTCAGTTCGGCGCATCGGCCGGTCAGTTGCGATTGCGCATCAATGTCGGTGAGCCGCAATATCGAAACGGCGTCCAGTTTTACGAACACATTTATAAGGCCACGTACAATAAGGCCGGTTGGCACGTGAACCCGGCAAACAAAGGCGCGCTCGTTAAGGGAACAGACGGAAACCTGAAGCGCCCGGAAGACACAGACGGACAGCCGATAGACGGAGAAGTGCTGCTGGACAACAACGGCGCGCTGGCGAACCCCGCAGATCCGATTGTGTTCATCGGCGAAAAGAAACTGTTGGAACCGAAAAATTGGAACGACCTCAACTTAACATGGTGACGTTATGCCACGAGTAACCGAAGAATGGACGTTTGACTCACTGACTGTCGAGACAGAATTCAACCCGCCGACGGCGTGTGTCGACCAAACGCACTTCAAGGCAACCACCGCGATTCCGCGCAGCAAGCTTGCACAAGACAACCTCAAGCCGTACCCGATCAAAAGCACTGAATGGAAAGTCTGGGACACGCTTCAGCAATTGCCGACGACCAGTAGTAGCGACGACCTTGGGCTTTATCCAGGCACGTGGGGGACAACGCCGTGGATGGTTCGCACGGCAGACGTGAAAGCGACTTCACCAACGGTTTACGCCGCTTGCGAAGTGGAGTTGCCAGCCGAGTACGTTGACGGCGAAACGGTGACGCTACGCGCTCGCGCCGGCATGATTACCACGGTGGCCGACACTTCGGCGACGATTGATTTTGAAGTCTTCAAGAAAGGCGAAACCGGCGCAAGTGTCGGTTCCGATATTTGCGCGACTTCGGCCACGACGTTGAACAGCCTGACGTTCGGAAATATCGACTTTACGATTACGCCGACAGGACTCGTAGCCGGGAGCATGTTGCAAGTCCGAATGAAAATCGCGGTAGTCGATGCGGCGACGGCAACGGCCGTGATTGCCGCCGTTGAGCAGGTCAAACTATTGTGCGACGTGAAGGGCTAGCGCAGCCACTCGGAAACCTGATCGTCCATTTGCGACTGGCGCGCGTAATCAATGGGTGGCTGGGGGCGAGTCTCGCGCCGCGGCGGCTCGGGAGCATCGAGGACGGCAATGACGATGACGCCAATCGGGCCGAGAAAAAAACCAAGCGCCGTTCCGAGGCCGGGGCGTTTTTTCGCATCTCCGATGACGTAACCGAAAACTGTGCTGACCGCGAGCGAAATAATGCTGACCGCCAAAATCATCGCGTCCATTTTCTGGCCCTCCTGCCAGAGACTCTAATCCAATGCCCGCCGGAAATCAATTCGACGACCAATCGACGCGGAGAATTGCGGAATCCGTCAGGTGGACGGAGTGGCAAACGGTGGTGATCGGCGACAGCACGCCAGCCGTCAGGTCCAGCGGCTCGCCGATCAACTGGCTGCGCGGCTACAACGCGGCTGGCGAGACCATCCCGGCCTATTCGGTGGTCGCAATTCGCGCCGGCAGCACGATCGACAACGGCTACCGCGCGCACCTCGAAAAGCCTTCGACGACGTTTTGCCGCGACTACGGAATCACGGTTTCGCAGGACTTATCCGCAGGCAAGCGCGGCGGCTATTCGGTCGAGGCTGGGCTGGTCAAATACGACACCGGCACCCCCGCCACGGGCGAGACCTGGGGACCGAAGCCGGGCCAGTTCACGGTCTCGAAAAACTACCCCGGCTTCCGCTGTTTGGGCGTCATCGACTCCACCAACAAGATCATGCTGGCGGTGAGGGAGGAGCCGCCGTTTTATCTGGCGAAAGCGGACGCGGCGATTAGCAAGGGCAGCAGCGGCACGGCCAGTCTGTACGTCGGCGCCTCAGGCAGCGAAACCGATTCGACGATCAATATCACGAATTGCCGCGCCAAGTGGGGGGCGATTGCAACGGGAAAATGGTGCGGCGTTTCGTTTGTAAACGGCGTGCCGTACATCACGCAATTGGAGTGCTGAAAGTGTTTAATCCGTGCTCAACGAGTTGTCGCGGATGTCCGCATGCACAGTGCGGTGGAGGTGCGTATTTTTAATTCGTGCTGCTGTAGCTGCGACAAGGGAAGCGATGATTTCCAGCGGCCTAACGCCGGCAATATCGATACCAATTCTCCGTTCGGCTGGACTGCAATAAGCGGCGGTGCAACATTGAGTGGCAATAAGGCCGTTTATACAGACTCAAACGCAATCGAATTATTCGGGCTGTCGCACTCGGATGGATATGTGAAAGTGAGAACTAAGATTACGCACTCGGCGAGCGGCAAGCCGGCGAGACTGTATCTAGGATACGTCAGTACAACAAACTTTTTGGCGGTTGAGATTGAGAGGAGATCAACCAGTATTTACGACGTGCGAATTGTTGACGGAAGTGGCTCCGTGCTAGCCGAACACCTGAGAGCGTTCGCAAACACTGCACTAACTTACACTATTGAAATTTGCGTGACAACGCACGGCCAGCTTGTCTGGCGGGCAAGCGACTTGTCATTTCCGCAGCCGCCTGCTACTGGTGCTTTTGACGTAGTAGTGCCATCTAGTGGAACTGTCGGAATGGGCACCGGATCGCTTTCTACTGGCAGCGTCACGTTTGACGATTTTGTTTTAGAGGCTCCAAACATCGGATCAAGCTGTTTGTGCAAAACTGGTTTGGCGTGCTGCCAGGCTGGTGTGTATTATCCGCTCAATTGTAGGATTACGTTATCTGGCATTGCCAACGGGACGTGTGGAAATGCAACTGATCTGAACGGAAACTGGGATTTGGTGTTTTCCGCCAGTTCAGAAAATTCCGCGCCTCCAGGTGGCATCGTTACATATCAAGCAAGTATTTCTCCAGCGATCTGCGACATTGACAGAGTGGAAGTAACAATCAATGGCACTGCAGCACAATTCGTCATCCAATTTTACAAGCTAACTTTTTCTCCGGCATTCCAATTCAGAGGCACAACTAATGGTTGTTTGAATGCAACTGCAACATTCTACAACGATCTTGTAAATGAATTAGATGCCTCATCATCAATAGTGTCAGTTCTATTCTACTGATGTACTGCAATTTCCAAGCAACCAGCAACGAAGATACGATTTGGTGCCCAGTATGTGGCCGAAGCGCTCCGAGAGCAAATAATCATTTTGTGATACGTAGAAATTGTCATCGTGAAATCACATCTGGTGTATCACGCGATAAACTGACGCCACCCTGCCCCCCCGGCTGCCAACTCTCCCGCGTGCTGCAATCCATCGGCCAAACCTACACCCCCGATTGCGGCTGCAAGAGCGAAGCCGCCCGGATGGACGCGGGCACAACGACGACCGAAGAAACGCTGGCCGTGATGCGAGCCGAAGCCGAGAAACGCGGGCTGCCGTTTATCGAATCTCAGGCCCGCTGGCTGATCGAGTTGGCCTACAAGCTGGCCGAGGACCAGCGCGAGCCAACCAGGCTGGAGCGCATCCGCCTGAAGGCCATGCGGCTGGCGGTGCGGGTGATGAATTAGCTTGCCATTCGTCCGACGCGCTGCTATGCTGCGCTCATGCCAACCCCTCGCATCTCGTTCCGAGTGTCCGAAAGCCTGCTGGCCGCGATGACTAAACGCGCGTCCAGTAGTGGCCAAACGATAACCGATTACCTGACCGCACTGGCGGCGAAAGATTGCGGGCTGAAAGTCGAAGCCCGGCCGCAGGGGTTCGCCGCCCTGACCCCGGAAAAGCGGTCGGAAATCGCCCTGCTGGGCGGAAAAAAGCGGCGGAAACGAAAAAAATCTGCCGGTCGCAAAGCCCCGTAAAATAAGGGTTTACGGCGATTCTCGCCCCGCTGGCGAAAAATTTGTGCTCATGCTTATTGCGTTCGTCTGACGAACGGCTATATTAGGGGCATGACGCGGCACTTAGCCGCAACAACTTAACACCGGCCGCAAGCCGGGGGAGAAAAGAAAGATGACCGCAACAGCCACTACCTTCGAGATCGGAAAGACTTACTCTTGCCGTTCCGTTTGCGACCACACGTGCGTCTGGTCCTACACGGTCGCCGGCAGGACCGCCAAGACAATCAAAACGACGTGCGGCAAGACGTTCCGAATCAACTCCAAACTGACGGCTTTCGATGGCGTTGAAGCCGTTTATCCGCATGGGCGGCATTCGATGTGCCCGATATTGAGGGCTGCCCGCTAATCGACGTTTCACCGCGCCCCCTGACCCCAGGGGGCCGGATGAAACGCCGCCACGTTGGCGACGAAACCTCACCCGAGCGAGCCAAGGAGCGAGCCATGAAAGCGAAATTAAGCGAAGACGTTCATTCTGCGATAGTATTTTCCGCAGTCACTCCTGAGAACATGGTCCTTACCATGCTAAGCGTCGGTCATGGGGCTGCTGCTGACGAGCTAGACTTTACGCTCGGTGATGGCGGATTCGTCGTACAGTTTCGGCGTACTTCCTCCGGCGACTGGATACTGAATCATGTGAACGGCGAAGACGTAGATATGAGCATCGGCGACGATGGCCTGCTCGAAACGCTGGAAAACCACCGATTCTCGCCGACGATCTACGCCGGGTGCAACCCAGACGACCCGACAGAATACGTCGCAGCGTTCACGAAAGCTGACGCCATGGCGCGAGACGGGTTCGGCGACGACTGCGATCCAGATGCATTCCAGATCGACATAAACGCGGAGGAAGATACTATTCTCGATCTCGTCTGGGATCAGGCAGGGCCTTCCGGCGGCGACGAGATACTTACCGCCTGTTGGGCCGTCGCCCAGTATCTGGCGATCCGCGATCTGCTCTGTGCGTCAGGCGTTGTTGCCCGCAGGCCGGAAGCATACGACCCGTTCGGCGCGGACGGGCTGGATGGGGACATCGAGCGGCACGGCGAGCTGTTCGTCGAGCTGATTCGGCTGGCCTTCGGCGCTGACGCGGCCAACCGCGAGCGTGCGGCACTCGGCCTGAGTGGGGAAACGATATGATGCGACCGAGCCTGAACGAACTTGCCCACCAGCACGCCTCCCGCCGCTGGCCGAAGAAGAAGCGCAACGCCGATCTGCGCCGCCACGGGTACGACCCCGACGGCGCGGACGGCGAGATTTACCGCGATGCGTTCGCGCGGGCCTGCCAGACCGACCGCATGGCGCGATTCGCGGCGGAAGAATCGCGGGGAGCGGATGCGTTATCATGGTGCCCGCCACGGTGGCTGAAGTGCTGCGCACGATCCGCGAACTCGGAATGGAGAACGATCCGCAGGGCCGAAGCGCTGCGGTGGGGATGATCGGAATGAAACCTTAACAGCCCCCGCAAGGGGCGGGAGAAATGAAAGATGAAGTGCGAAACGACTGATACCGCCACGCTCCAAGCGTGGTACTGTAACGCCGAAAAAACTCGATGGCGCGCACTCGGCCACACGAAGGCCGCCGAGAACGAGCGGCTGGCTAATTACTACGAGGCCGAACTACGGAAGCGAAACGCCGAAGTGCCGAGCGCCGAAACAGTGCGGTTGACCGGCGAGAAAAACGGCGCAGGCGCATACTAACCACACTCCTGCCCGCGCGGCCTTCGGCCCTAAGCAAGCCGAGATAGGAAAGGGCCGCGCGGGCTTTAATCGAAAGCGAAAACACAATGACCTCAACCGCAACGGAACTGACGGCGACTTGTTCGCTGTGCGAAAAAACGATCAAGGCCAAGGCGAAGAAAGGCGGCGACATCGCCACACCGCGCCGCTGGAAGCAGACTCAATCCGGGCTGCTATGCGCCGATTGCGTTGGCGCGAATTACGTTCGGCGCAGCGTGCGGCTGCGCCTGATGGGCACGCACGAAAGCGAAGAGCGCGAACAAAGGGAACTGTATCTAGCGCTGAACATGGCTGCCGAACAATGCGGCGCGTTCGCCAACTGGTACAGCCAGTTGCTCTGGACGAATGACCCGGCCCAGGAATGGAAGGCCGGAACGGAAAAGAAGTTCCCGGCGATGCCGAACGTCAATTTTTACGCGGCTGGCACGATACTGTTTTCCGCAATCGCGCCGTCAGCTTTGTGCCAACTGGCGCAGACCGTGCGCAGCTATTATTGCTCCGACCGCTTCGGTGTGATTGCCAAGCAGGAGCGGAGCGTGCGGAGTTACCGCCGGTTCGATCTGCCGATTCCAGTCCACGGCCAATCGTGGGACATCTCGACCGACGCGGAAGGGGCAATCAAACTGCGGTTTCAGGTCGGACCCGGCAAGCGGTGGGCGTGCCGCGCGTTCGCCGACCCGGACAATCTGCGCCGCATTCGACAGATTCTTTCCGGCGAGGCGGAGACTGGCACGCTGACACTGATTAAACGCCGTCGCCAGAATCTTCCGGGCGAGGCGGGCAAGCAGGCTCCGCGCTCGTGGTATGTCCGAATCAGCGGGCTGTTTCCGCGTGTCTCGGCTCGCAAAAAAGAGGCGACGGCAACGCTGGCCGTCAGGCACACGCCCGAGGCTCTGTGGCATGCGGCGGTTATCGGCAGCGATGCCGAGCCGATGATTTACCATGCGGACGAACTGCGCGAACGCATCATCGGGCATGCGAAACGCGACGAGCGCCGGCAGGTGGATAACTCCGTTACTTACCGGCACGTGTCGAAGCGAACGCGGAAGCGGCGGGCTGCGAAGCGTGGCGGCGAATGCGCGAAGCACGCGGCTGGCGTGACGGCGCAAATCAACCTGGCATGCGCCGTATTAGTCGGCTGGTGCCTGTCGAAGAATGTCGCGGTTGTTCGTTACGACGGCGGCAAGTGGCTTGAGTCGTTCGCTTATTCGCGACTGCTTGACACGCTGAGAAGTCGATTGGAGAATCACGGAATCGAACTGGCAGTAACCGCGCCCGAGCCGTCGCCAGACGGGACGAGCGCGGCTCTTGCCGAGCCGACGCGCGAAACGGATGGTGATGCTTGACGCGCCATTACGTCGCCACAATCGCCGGAGAAATCCGCAAAGCGCGGCACATACGCGAGCCGTGGCCACCGTTTTTTCAAACGCAGTTCTTTCGCAACTCGATTGGTGACATGCGGTTATCGCGCCTTAGTTGCGAGCGACATGTACTTGCGGGTGGTGCGCAACCTTTTGCCGTTCGCCCAACTCCCGGCCGTGGTTGCGAGCGACATGTACTTGCGGGTGGTGCGCAACTGTCGCACCCAGAAGGGGACGAAGTGATCGGTTGCGAGCGACATGTACTTGCGGGTGGTGCGCAACCAAAATGATGCGTTCGCGGTTGGCTTCCTGTTGCGAGCGACCTGTATTTTCGGGTGGTGCGCAACCGCCGAACGGCGTATGGCGCAAGTGCTGGGTTGCTCTCGCCCCCCGCCCCCAGCATCTAAACTCGCCCGCTCGTTGCTTGGGCGCGGGTGGTTTCAGGCGGTTTTGATGCGTTTCTTACGTAATCGCGGCGCTCTCAGTTGTTCGGCCAGCACGTGCTTCGCCGCGAAATAATGCTTTCGCGCCAGCCCCGGCGTGCGATGCCCCAGCGCCCTACTCCCAGCCTCTTCGCCATGCGCCCGCATGATGGCCGTGGCACTCGACCGCCTTAACCACTTCGGGCAGCCACGCGCGATTCCCGCCTCTTGTCGCACTCTGCGAAAAATCTTCCAGACTGTTCGCCGCGTCAGGGCATGGCCGAATACCAGCTTCCGCTTGTCGCCCCCGGCAAGCTCGATGGCCGCCAGCGCGTCCGCGTCAATCGGTCGCGTAATCGCAATACCAGTCTTGTGCTGAACGATTGTTACCGCGTGATGCTTTGTATCGCAGTCGCCCCAGCGCAACAGCAGCAGATCGCCCACCCGAAACACGGTCTGCCATGCGACCAGAATGTAGGCCCGCATCAGAAACCGCCACTTGATCGGCAGCTTGTCGCACGCGGCGAGTAGAGCCTCAATCTCAGCAGGCTCGTAGGCTTCGACCGGCGGCAAGGGTGCCGCAATCTTCCGCACTCTCAGCGGCGGTTGCTCCGTAAGCCCATCATCGAAAGCGTACCGCCAGAGCGTCAAAACGCTGGCCCGGTAGTTGCGGGCCGTGCGTTTACTGACGCGCTGCACTTCGGCTGCTAACCAGGCGTTGACGCTGGCCGGTGCGAAGTCTTTAGCCGTTGCCGCGCGCCCGAGGTGCCGCGCGAAAGCGGCGATGCCGTATCGCAGTTGCGCCACGGCGTCCGGGCTAATGTCGTGTTCCGTGGCGTAGGCTGTGAGTAATTCTTTGGCGAGCATAAACCGCACTCCCGTAGAGGGAGAGTAGGTTACCGCTTCGCGTCCTGCAAGTTTCCGCGTGCCGCCCGGCACGGATTTTCTGGCCGGAGTCTAGGTTCGAATCCTAGTTCTCCAGTTTGGTCCGAACAGATGAGAGAGGGGTGAGTCCACCGGGAATTGAGTTTAGTTCGCGGTGGGGGGAATGCAAGAAAACAGCCGACTTGGGTGGCCGCTTAGCGGGCAGGTAGATTTCGCCGCTTGTGCCGAAACCGAACTGTGTTCAACCACCCGAGTCGGTTTTTCTGTTGCACAACTATACGCAATGGCGTACTATTGGAGGCTATGACCGTGCCGACTGTCAACACTGAGAATCTTCTTACGCCATCGGCTGCCGCAAAAATCATGCGCGTCAGCACTCGGCGCGTGCAGAAATTGTGCGAAGAAGGCCGCATTGGGCTGCAAATCGCCGGGCGGTATTTCATTCCGCGCGACGACGCCAAGCGATTCAGGCCGAACCCTCCGGGCAGGCCCAAGTTGGCCTAAACAACCCGACGAACTTTTTTCGATAACTCGTATTGCAATCTATTCGCAGGCGTGTATAGTTATCGCAGTTGGCTGATTGGTGGCTTGAACACCACTGGTTAGCCGGTAAAGACACAAGCAACTCTTGGCCACATTCTCGGCCACCTGTTGCGCAACGGAAGCAACCCAGCATGGCCGCTATCTCCGCGTCCGAACGCGCCCAAATCCGCCTGCTCCACCGCAAAGGTTACGCGCAGCGCCGGATTGCAACAATCGTCGGGCGGAACAGGAAGGCCATGGCTCGGGCCGTCAGTAAGAACGCGAAGCCAACCGGGCGGAAGAAACCAAAGCTATGGCGCTGCGGATGTGGGGCGTTGCTGCTGGTGTCGAACTGTTTGAAATGCGAACTCGAAAAAAGAAAGTGGGGGTGAACATGCTTATCGACTTGAAATACGCCGACGGCGACGGCTGCGACGGCGTGAAGCAGGGCAGCTACATCGAGTACGAACTGACTGTTGAGGCCGACATTCGCGACGGCGGACCGCCCGCGCACGGCGACGATGGATGGCCGCCCGAAATCAACTGGTACCGCGTTGCCGACGTGGACTCGATGACCTGCTACCCGCTGGGCTGCCAGTACGGTTATCGCGTGCCGGTAATGCACCAGGAGCCTCACGCTTACGCCGTGCTGCTGGCGGCGCTCAACGTGGCGCTGCATGAGGATGAGTCGGTGGGGGAACGGTTGCTCGATGCGTGGGAGCGCGAGCGATGTGTGGCGTGATTTGATTCACCATTTTTTTCACGGAGGAAAACCAATGTTAGTTCTCGAACGGAAACACGGCCAGAAAATCAGAATCGGCGACAGTATCACCATCCAGGTGGTGCGGGCTGGCGAGCGGGTGAAGCTTGCCATTGAAGCGCCGAAGGAAGTGAAAATTCTGCGCGAGGAAATCGCGGGGAAGGAACGGGGGGCGGCATGAAGAACCAGCAACGAACTTTTTTACGAAAGGGCGAAAGGTGAAGCAATGAACATCATTACAGGCAAGAGAAAGAGACCGCGCAACGTGCTGCTTTACGGCGAGCATGGGGCGGGAAAAACCACGCTAGCCAGTACATTTCCGAACCCGCTGCTACTCGATGTCGAAGGCGGGGCCGACGATCTGGACGTGCCCCGCACGAATCGCGTAACGAGCTTTGGCGCGTTCCAGGAGTCGCTATCGTGGCTCTGCATGAACGCGACCGACTACGGCACAATCATCGTCGATTCGGTCGATTGGCTTGAATCGCTCGTGCAAAAGCACGTTGCCGAAGCGCAGGGTAAAAAGAACATCGAAGAAATTGGTTTCGGCAAAGGCTACAAGTTTGCGGCCGAAAGCTTTGGCCAACTGTTGACGGGCTTTCGCCGCCTGAACGAACTCGGAAGGGCGGTGCTGCTGATTTGCCATGCTAAGACAGTGCGACACTCGCCGCCGGACGGCGAAAGTTACGACCGGATCGAGCCGGACCTGCACGCGCTGGCGCAATCGCTGCTGGTGGAGTTTTGCGACGAAGTGCTGTTTCTGACTCGCAAAACGATCACGCGCAAAGAAGACCTTGGTTTTAAGCGGGACAGAAACATCGTGCTGCAAGGTGCCGAGCGAATCCTGATTACGGGCGACACCGCTGCGGTAATCGCCAAGAACCGGCTTGCCATGCCGGGGGAGATTCCGGCGACGTTCGCCGCCTACGCGGCTTACATCGGCAATCGCGATGCCGCCCCGGAGAACCGCGAAGCAGGCGGCACGGAAATCGCCGGAATCGTTACGAACGGATCGAGCAAACAACCGGCGCTCGCCAGTTGATCGTTTTACTTTTTTGCACTAACGCAAGGGGAAACAAGCAATGTCGAACATGGCAGACCTCAATTTCGACGCCAGTACCGTTGAGCCGAACAAGGGTTTCGGCCTGATACCGGCTGGCGACTACGACGCGGTAATCATCGCATCGGAGAAAAAAGAAACGAACGCGGGGACCGGGCATTACCTGTCCCTCACGTTTCAGATTCTTTCAGGCGAGTTTCAGAACCGCCGGTTATGGGCGAATCTCAATCTTTGGAACCCAAGCGACAAGGCCCAGCAGATTGCCAGGGGGGATTTGTCGGCCATTTGTCGGGCGGTGAATGTCCTGACCGTAAAGGATTCGACGGAACTGCATAACCGACCGCTGAAAATTTCCATTGTCGTGCGAAAGAACAAGCAGAACGACGAAAACGAGAACCGCATCGCGGCTTACAAGCCGAGGCACGCGGCACCGCAGCCGGTTGCGCCAGCGGTGGCCGAAGCACAACCGACAGCGATGGCGGCAGCGCCTTGGTAGTTGGTGGTTGCTTGCTAAGGCGGCGCTGGCAGACCGCCGATAGTCTGCCGCTTTTGCGTTCGTTTGTCTTATCGCACGGAAGCACGCAATGACCCCACGTTGGTATCAGGAACAGGCGACGGACGCGGCATGGCGGTTTCTTTGTTCGCGCCCAGGCTCGCCCGTAATCATATTGCCGACGGGCGCGGGCAAATCGCTCGTTCTGGCCATGCTGGCGCAGCGTGCGATTGAGGCCGCCGGGCGCGTCGTAATGCTGGCCCATCGGAAAGAACTCTTACAGCAGAACGCCGACAAGCTGCGGGCGTTGCTGCCAGGCACCGACATTGGCATCTACTCGGCGGGCTTAAAATCGCGGGACACGGAACACGACATTCTGGTGGCCGGAATCCAGTCCATCTATTCGCGTGCCGGGGAAATCGGCGCGAGGCATCTGGTCCTGATCGACGAAGTGCATTTAGTGCCGGACGATGGCGACGGAATGTATCGTTCCTTTCTCGCAGACCTGCAACAAATCAACCCGCGTTGCCGGATGGTCGGGTTGACGGCAACGCCGTTCCGCACGGGTACGGGCAAGCTATGCCGACCCGACGCGATGTTTCAGGAAATCTGCTACAGCGTGCCCGTGAAGCAGCTTATCGACGAAGGCTTTTTGTGCGGTCTGAAAAGCACGGTTGCCGAAAGTACGGTCGATACGAGCGGGCTGCATATTCGCGGCGGCGAATTTATCCAGAATGAAATGGCGGCCGCGTTCGGCGACTCCGCGAAAGTGGACGCCGCCTGCCGGGAGATTGTCGCCAAGACACGGGACCGCAATACCACTTTGATATTTTGTTCAGGGGTCCAGCACGCCAAACGGGTCGCTTGCCGAATCGAAAACCTGACTGGCGAACCGTGCGGGCTGGTAACGGGCGAAACGTCGCCCATCGAGCGGGCCGCGACTTTAGCCGCGTTTCGTAACGGCACGCTTCGCAAATTGGCCAACGTGGATGTTTTGACGACCGGCTTCGACGCGCCGAACATCGACGCTATCTCCGTGCTTCGCGCCACGGCTTCCCCAGGACTGTTCGCGCAAATCTGCGGGCGAGGCTTCCGCATTGCGCCAGGCAAGGACGATTGTTTAATTCTCGACTTTGGCGAGAACATCCGCAGGCATGGGCCAATCGACGCGGAAGATTACGGGCAGCGGAAAAAACACGAAGGCGGCGGCGCTGGCGATGCGCCGGAAAAGACTTGTCCCAATTGCGAGGAATCCTGCCCGCTAAGTGCGACCGAATGCGAATGCGGCTACCTGTTCCCGGAACGCGAACCGCGCGAAGCGAAGCACGGCACGAATGCGAGCAACCTCGACATTTTGCAGCAGCCCGCGAAGAAAACGGAATGGATTGTTGAGGGGGTTTCTTTTGCCAGGCATCGCAAACGGGGCGCGACGCCGGACACCCCCGACACGCTTCGGGTCGATTACGTTTGCACGCCCGCCGACGGTTCGCTGGAAATCGTTTGCGGCAAATGCGGCAGGGACGAAGACCATAAAGTTATCCCGATGGCCGCCGGGCACGCGCATCACGCGATGCTTCGGTGTGGCGAATGCAACGAGTTTATCAAGTGGCTGCCAAAGAGCGGAAACCTGTCTGAAAAGACAATCAGCGAATGGGTTTGCTTGGAGCATGACGGCTACGCTCTCGATAAAGCGCTGAAGTGGTGGCGGGAGCGGTCGATCGCGGCGGTAGGCGGCATTGACGAAGCGATTGATTTGTTTGAACGCGGCGCGGTTGCCGCGCCGACTCGCATCACGACGAAGCCGGAAGGCCAGTACACCAGAATCGTAGCCTACGAACTGGACGCGAAACCGGAAACGTGGCGCGAGCCGGAAGAGGCCGAACATTACGACGCATTCGCGGAGGAGTTGCCGTTCTGATGTACGTCGTTAACGGAATATCCTTTCGCTCGAAAAAGGATGTTGAGCAACACGCCAGAAACATTCGCGACAAATACGCGCGTCTATTAGGCGGACATTACCTCAACGGCGACGATGCAGATTTTATGTTGTCCCTGCTGGCGATGCATCCCGACGCGATAGACAAAATAGGATGTGGCGTGTCAAGAATGTGGGTTCAAGTTAATCGCGAGCCAAGGGTAAGTTTTGGATTCTGGCTGGAGCGAACCGACGGAACACAAACCGACTTCAGTTTTTTAGCGTGTTGTCGAAAAGTCACTAACCGACAAGAAATACTACACGCGATGAGGCACGAGGTTGATGCCGACGTTCAGCGGTTCAAGGACAATTTCTTTGCGACCACAAATAGAACATGCCCCGTTACAGGCGCTGCTATTACGCCGTCCGATAGTGATATTCACCACCAACCACCAAACACGTTTGCGGTAATCGCTAATCGCTTTCTGGCAGCAACTCGGGGGGATTTGGCGATAGTGTGCAACGCCGATGGGCAAACGCAATCGCGTTTTGCAAATGATACAACGCGAAAAGATTGGATTGCATTTCACAATTCGATGGCATCACTCGTTTGCATCAGCCGCGATGCCCATAAGTGGATATGAACACTACTATTAAAAACTACATCGCTCAAGGCTACTCCGTGGTCCCAATTCCGCCGCGCAGTAAGGGGCCGACGATTCGCGGGTGGCAGAAACTGCGAATTGAAAACCCCGACGGTTGGTTCGATGATGGCCAGAATGTAGGAGTCATTCTAGGCCAGGCGTCGGGCGGCCTAGTTTGCGTTGACCTCGATCACCCGGCCGCCGTCGAACTGGCCGAGGCCTATCTGCCGAAAACCGGGTTGATTGCGGGGCGGGAGAACGGTGGCAAAACGCACTGGTTTTATCGGGTTAAAGGGCCGTTTCGGAAAGTCGCGTTCGCCAGTCAATGCCGCGTTAAAGTAATCGAGATACTCGGCGACGGCCAGCAGGTTGTCGTTGGCCCGTCAGAACATCCGAACGGCGGCCGGTACGACGTGCTGGAAGGCGAAGCCGAAGCAATCGGCACGGCCACGCTCGTTGCAGCTTGCGAGCGGCTGGCAATGGCCGTTTTCGCGAAGCTCGGATTGCAGCCGGGAACGCAACCACGACAACAGGAACCAACGCCAAATTGCGCGGCGACGAACGGCAGCCCGCATTATGGCGGTGGCGAGACCGACCTGAGAGCAACCTTAGTCGAACATGGTGCCGAGATATTTGGCGACGGCGTAACGGGCGACGGCTGCCAGGGCTACTACATCCGCTGCCCGCGTTCGGCGTCGCACACGACGCCGAACGCGACGAAGGACTGCATGGTATGGCATGGCAAAGGGGGCGGCTGGCAGGCCCGCTGTATGCACGCATCATGCGGCATCGACTCATGGGCGACTCTACGGGAAGCTTTAGACCCATGTTGGCGGCCGGGTGAAGTGAACGCAATAGCCAACGGTGGAGGGGTTGATTTTTCCGGGCTGATAAATGGGCACGCAAAAAAAGACCCAACGGCGATAGCGAAGCGAATGAAGGAACTGCCCGACGATTGCTTTGAAGTTCCAGGTTTGATCGGCGAAATCGTTCGTTACACGCTCGACACGTCCCGCTATCCGCAGCCGTCGCTTGCTTTGGCGGGTGCGCTCGCCCTGATGGCGACTATCACGGCGAGAAAGGTCTGCGACGGCGCAGACACGCGAACCAACCTTTACGTTGTCGGGATCGGCGATAGCGGTAGCGGCAAAAACTACGCACGCGAAGTCATTAAAAAGATATTCCACGCGACAGGAGCTATCGAGCGTTACGAGGAAGATGCGGCTAGCGCGGCGGCTATCCATCGCTACCTAAGCGAAACGCCAGCGGGCGTTCTGCTGCTCGACGAAATGGGCGACTTCATCGCGGCCAGTCGGACGCGGTACAACGGCAACACCCAAGCGTCACAAATTGTGACGGTGCTTAATAAACTGCATTCTTCCGCGAACGGGCTGTATAAGGCGGCTCGCTACGCGGATAACTCGAAGCAAGTGATTATCGACCAGCCGGGGCTTTCGCTCTACGGCACGACCACCGGGGCGGTGTTCTGGAAACACGTCCAGAGCGAACATCTGCACGGCGGAATCTTTCGGCGGCTTGCGATTTTTCATTCGCAGTTTGCGGTTTCGCCAAGGCCAGTGATTGGCGTTTGCCGCGACGTACCGCAATCCATTATCGAACAAGTACAGTGGTGGCTCGATATGCGGGCCGGGCACGGAAACCTCGCGGATAAGTCGCCAACGCCGCTCGTAGTGGAACATACGAGCGAAGCCCGCGAACGCTACGAGCGGCACGAGCGCGAAATCACTATTAAGCGACAATCCGAAGAAAGCTTGCCAGCGGTAATTTGGAGCGGCACGTCAGAACGCACGGCCAAACTGGCCCTGCTGTTCGCGTGTTCCAGGTCGCCTCAAAACCCACGAATCGAGATGCCGGATATTAACCGGGCCATTCGGTTAAGCAACCTGCTAGCCAGGGCGTTAGTTGCGGAATGCAGCCAGAACGTGTCCGAGACGCTCCACGAAGCCAACCTGAAGCGGGTGGCCAAGGTAATAAGCGGAAGCGGCAAGGATGGGTTAACGCGGAACGAACTAACCAGAAAGACGCAGTGGCTACGAGGCCGTGAACGCGATGAAATTTTGCGCGACCTGCTTACCGGCGGGCAGGTTATCGGTGCAAAAAGATCAACAAACGGGCGTGAGGCTGAGGTGTTTATCGGCTCCAATTAAACGTCAATGGTTTCGTCAAACTTCGTCAAACGTCAATTGACGTAAGGGGGTCGCCGATTTCTTTCGTCAAGAAAACGGGCGACAAGTCGACGAAAGTTTGACGAAAGTTTGACGAAAGTTTCTCGGTAAAACACGTATGAAATACCCATATATCAATATATCAATCATATACATAGGTATGTGTATTATATCCCCCTATTTCTTCCATACCCCCTTTATACGCGCGGGCGCGCGTGACGTTAGCGGCCCCCCTTGGAACGCGCCGCGGTTAATCGTGTGGGAGGGGCTGTGATGAAAGTTGAAACTTTAACCGATTGTCGTATCTACGTTGGTGACGTTCTGGACTCACTCCGCGCGATGCCAGCCGACAGCGTGCATTGTTGCGTTACCAGCCCGCCGTATTGGGCGCTGCGGGATTATGGCGTCGAAGGGCAAATCGGATTGGAGCCGACTATAGGCGAGTACGTCGCGAAGATGGTCGAAGTGTTTCGCGAGGTGCGGCGCGTGCTGCATCCGTCGGGGGTCTGCTGGGTAAATCTGGGGGATACCTATGCGGGGAGCGGCCGTGGCGGTAATCCAATCGGCAGCCCGCACCAGAAGCAATCTACGAACGCGGGCAGCATCATCGGCGAAACTGCGCGAGTCGCGGCTAATACGCGGCACGCCGGGCAGGAACGATGTGGAGAAATCACAGCTAAGAACCTTTGCGGCATCCCCTGGCGCGTCTATCTGGCGATGCAGGATGACGGCTGGTACTGGCGAGACTCTATCGCGTGGCACAAGCCAAGCCCGATGCCGGAAAGCGTTCAGGACCGCTGTACGAAGGCATGGGAGCCTATCGGGATGTTCGCCAAGAGCGCGAAGTATTTTTATGATGCCGTGGCGATAGCCGAAGATGCGAAGTATGGCGACCGAGGCAGCAGTTTTACGAATGGAAAAACATTCGAGCATCAAGGGCGGAGATACGTTGGGCGCGGAGAATTTAACGGAAAGACAAACGCACTCACGGGCCGCGAGGCATTCCGCGCAATCACGCAGACGCGCAACCGCCGCAACGTCTGGACTATCGCGCCGGAACCTTTTACCTTCGAGAAAACTTACCATCGGGAGCGTGTGGAAGCGGGTGCTTTCTCCGATGGCATGACGCACATAGCGTCATCAGATTGTCCGTGTCATGGGTCGCTACATCATCGGGAGTCCACTCTTTTTTGTGATGAACATGCAGCCGTGTTGTCGAGCCGCATTCCACGCAGCAATGACCATCTCGGTCAAGAACGATCAGACGATTCCTCTCCCACTGCGAAGATCCTCTCGCCGTTGATTCCGCCACATAGTTCGGATTATTCTCTCCGGCCATGTTTTGCTTCTGCCACTTCCCATAGCACTGAAAACCACAAAAAGGTCCACGATCTTGCGACCACTTCTGCATATACGCCTTCCTCTGAAACGACTTTTCACACTGAACGCACACAAGTTCAACGCGAGTTGTTTGGGCTAAGTCCCGACAGCGACGAGAGCAATACATCGTTGGTCGATTCGGCCGCCAGTCCTTCGCCAGGAACGAAATATGGCAATGACGACACTCACATTGCTTTTGGGACATCAATTGACTCCTTGCGAGAGCATGGGTGTACGTGCGTGTTTTACCGAACGATAGCCAAGGAACCAACCCACTTCGCCACGTTCCCCAGCGAACTGCCACGGCTCTGTATCATGGCCGGAAGCTCGGAACATGGCTGCTGCCCGGCGTGCTTGTCGCCCTATCGGCGCGTGACCGACAAGCAGAAGCGAACCCGCCAGCGGCCGAACGATTACACCAAAAGAACCGGCGCGGATGGCACCGGCAATAGCTGCGCGAACTCCGTCGCGGGCGTAGCCGTCACGACTCTTGGCTGGGAGCCTGCTTGCCAGTGCAACGGGGGCGAGCCGATACCTTGCACCGTACTGGACCCGTTTATGGGGAGTGGCACAACCGGCGCGGTGGCGTTTGCGCTACATCGGCGTTTTGTCGGCTGCGAACTGAACCCGGAATATGTCGCCTTGGCGAAACGGCGAATCGGAGGCGTGATTGAGCGAACGAGACTTTTGGACCCGATAGGAGCGTGAGCGATGAAACGCCAATCCACCAAAAGCAAACACGAAGCCCTGCTCGCCGCGTACTGGCCGAAGGCCGCCCCGGCGTTTACGCGGGAGTACCGTTTCGACGAACGCGAGACACCGCCGCGCAAGTGGCGCTTTGACTTCGCATGGCCAGCCTACCGCGTGGCCGTCGAATTGCACGGCGGTACGTTCGCAGGCGGACGGCACAATACGGGGCAAGGCATGGCCAAGGATTGCGAGAAAGCACGCGCAGCTGCGCTACAGGGCTGGCACGTCCTGCCGTACACCGACCGCGACTTGCGCGAGATTCCGATAGCGGAGATCGTGGCCGAGATACGCGAACTGCTTGTTGCCAAAGGCCCGCACTACGGGGGCACGCGATGAAGCCAAGATTCCGCACGTTGCTGAGTGGCTGGGCAAACGGCTCTTGGAGGCGAACGCATGAAACCTAAACGAATCCAGCGCAAACGAACGAAGGGCTGGAAGATGCCAGCGAACGCCGTCTATGTCGGCAGGCCGTCGAAGTGGGGCAACCCGTTTTCGATCAGCGGTCCAGACGCGAATGGCTACTGGATTGTGAGTTGTTCGGGCTACCGCATGGCCTACGATTCTGAACGCGAAGCGCGAGCCGGTGCCGTGCGACTGTATCGAAAATATCTCGATAACGAAGGCAGGGAGCCCGGCCAGATTCGGGACGCTGGCGGTGCGTTTCTTAAGGTACTGGCAAGCGAAGAACTGCGAGGCAAGGACTTGGTTTGCTGGTGCGCACCCGGCGAGCCTTGCCATGCGGATGTTTTGCTGGAGGTAGTGAACGCATGACCATCGACGGAAAAGATGCTTTTGAGAACCAAATAATTGCGTGCCTCGGCAACAAAGGAACGGTGATTTTGCACGAACCGCCGAAGCGTTACATGAGCATCAGCGCCGAAACCATGCGGGAGCTTGTGGTCGAGTGGATTTCTAAAAATGGGTTCGTGCATAAAACTTCAACCAATAAGGAGTGACCAAACCATGACTAAAAAACGAAAACCACCGCTTAAGAAACTTGCCGACGATGCGATTGCGCAGGCCAGTTCGATCTTTGGCGATGCCACCGCACTGAACAAGCTGCTGGTCGATCGCGATACGATACTAAAGCGGAATTATCTCCGATGCTTGATTGACGGCGAGGGAGCGGGCATTTATTTGGAAAAGTCGCAGATTCGCCTGTTAATTCGCGATTACGACAAGCAAATCCGCGTGGCCATCAATGCGCTGAAACGGCGGATGCGGTAACCATGTGGCTCGCGAATTCTCAAACCGACTTTTACGAAAGGCTTGCGATGACAACCGAAACGAAAACCAAACTGGACGAACTCCGCGACCGGCTTCAGCGCGTAGCCGCGTGGCATGGCGTGAGTGACCCGATGGTAGTCTGGCGAGATAACGGTAACGGCATCTGCGAAGTGTTCTGCGAATCGCAAGAACTGATGGAGCCCATCCATCTTGTATCCCGCACGCATGATAATCTTGTAACCGCCTTCGATGCGGCGCTCAGGGCGCAGCTTGTGCCAGGGAGGGTGGAGGAAACCTGATGGACCTGCTCGACTGGCTGCGCCTTTACTGGCGGCAGGAAACGCAACAAACCAAATGGCTGTGCTGGTGCCGTGAGGGGTGCTGGCTAGCCACAAACCGCAAGGAGGCACAATGCCAAAATCAATGAACTGGAATCTACCGCGTGACTCGTTTCTCGAAACGGCGGACGGATTGCGCATCTGGTTTTCGCGCGCCGAAAGCGTCAGGATCGAAGCCCCTGACGGCTCCGACCTGCAGATTGACAATCTGCGCGATAGCAGGGGGCGGGGCTGGAAATTGACACGCGGCGCGAAATCGGGTAATAATGCGCGAACCTGAACAACTTGACACGCGCGGCTAAATGGCCGTCCGACACCGGAAACCCGGCGTTGCTCCCCATCCAGGCGGGAGGCAACGCCGGGTTTTTTTATTGCCCCACGATGCCCGCACGCACCCCCGAAGATTGGCAACACGAATGGCTCGCAAGGTGGCGGAGAATCGCGACAAAACGCAACTGGAACTGACGAAGCGGTTATTGCGGAACTTTTTGAGCGGGAGATTTCCCGACGAAACGAAAGCTATGGCCCGTGTCTCGCTCGAAATCCACGAATCCACGTAACGACCTGAGCTTGCCAACGCTCACGGCGGCGGCGGGCTTCATCGCGGGAATGATCCTGATGCACGCTTACGACCGGGAGTTTCAGGCGGTGAAAATCATCCGGCAGAAATGCAGTTGCGAGCGGTTCGCGGAGAAGGGTTATCGGGACTGCTGCGAAAGGTGCGGGTGTGGGGAATGAGTGAACGAGCGTACAAACCTTTGTTCCCGTACTTCGGTGGCAAGGCCCGCATTGCGCACGAAGTCTGGGCGGCGCTGGGCGACGCGCCGAACTACGTTGAACCATTTTTTGGCTCGGGCGCAACGCTGTTTCTGAGGCCGGGCGGTGCTGGCAACGTCGAAACCGTCAACGATGCCGATGGACTGCTGGCGAACGTATGGCGGGCAATCCGGCACGCACCGGACGAAGTGGCGCAGCACGCCGATAACCCGGTCAACGAATGCGACCTGCACGCCCGGCACCTATGGCTCGTAGGCCAGCGAGAACGCATTACCGAACGGCTCTGCGGAGACCCGGATTACTTCGACGCCAAGGCGGCGGGCTGGTGGGTGTGGGGCCAATGCTGCTGGATTGGTTCGGGCTGGTGTTCAGGCAATGGTCCGTGGACTTCCGAGAATGGCGAGTTCGTATTGCGCAACCCCGGCCAAGGCGTGAAACGGCAGCTTCCGGATTTGGGCGGCCCCGGCAAAGGCGTGAACCGGAAACGGCCCGGAAGCGACAACGCTTGCAAACGGCACGCGGAACACTTGCGCGAACAAATCCGCTGGTTCGCCGACCGCTTGCGACGCGTCCGGGTCTGCTGCGGAGATTGGGCGAGGGTCTGCGGAAGCACCACGACCACAACCAAACACGGCCTTACCGGCGTGTTTCTCGACCCGCCTTACGCCGATACGGCGGGACGCAATAGCGACCTGTATGCGCTGGACAGCCTGAGCGTTGCTCACGACGTGCGGGAATGGTGCATCGAGCGTGGCGACAATCCAAAGTTTCGGATCGTGCTGGCGGGCTACGAAGGCGAGCATGAAATGCCCGATAGCTGGCGTGTGGTGGCGTGGAAGGCCAATGGTGGGTACGGCTCGCAGGCTAAAGACAGTTCCGCTGGCAAAGAGAACTGCCACCGGGAACGCTTGTGGCTTTCGCCGCATTGCGTCGAAGCGGAAAACGAATCGAGCCTCTTTGCGGAGGCCGTGGCATGAGTGAAGCAAACCCAGGCATCGGCCCGGAACACTTCGACAGCGAAGAACTGCCGGAGCTACCGCGTGCGGCGCATGCGGCCAACGAGCCGTTGGAGGATGAGGAGCCGGATACGGATGTGGAACTGGCGGAGCCTGCCGACGGGAGCGAACTGGACGGCCTGAGTGACGGGGGTTAATCGCGGGGGTTAATTACGGGGGGTGAGCGATGCACAAGATCGACTTCACAAACGAAAACTGGCTGCGGGATTCGCAGGCGATGCACGATGCGATAAATCAGGGGAACCGCATGAATCGACTAGCCGACTATTGGCCAGAGACCAACGAACGCCTGACGCCGGAGCAAACGCAATCGCTGTGGCTGGTGGCAACTTGGCGGAGAATTGCAATGGAGTGGCGGCGGCGGGCGGAGAAATGGGAAATGCTGTTCTGGATACTGGCGAGTTTCAATCTTGTTGCGTTGATTTTTGGGGTCTATTTGGCGTTCGGAGTCTGAGTGATGCCGAAGCAGAAAACAAAATCCGCGACCGAAACCGCATTACTTTTGCGCGTCGAAGTGCTGGAGCGGAATCTGGCGGAAGCGTTCGCATTGGAATCGAGCTTGCGGGCGGAAATCGTCCAGCGCAACGAGCGGATCGTCGAGGAGGCCGCGCGTGCCGGACTATATCAGGCGTCTGCAAAAACGCTGGAACTCATTCGCCAGACCGCGACAAAGCACGGCTACGGATCGCACACGGATAGTAACGAAGCACCATTGGTCGAGTGGCTTGGCAAACAACTGGACGCGCTCTATGACGCCGTGCGGCTGCATCACGCGGAGAAATCGCGGGGTGACAAACTCGAAAAGGAACTCGCCGCCGCGAAGTCGAACTGCAACGAACAAACCGAACGAGCCGAAGCCAGCCGCTTGCGTGCCGATGCTGCGCTGCAAGAGGCTGCGGAAGCTCGTGCCCGCGCGTACAAGGCGGAGGGCGGCCTGTTTGCGTGTTGGCTGGCAACGATCCTGATGACGGGAGCCGCAATCGCAATGGGCGGAATACTGCTATGGGGAAGCTGAAACGAGAGCGGTCTATGTGCGGAGGCAGTTCTATCGCGGCACTGATTGCGGCAGTTGTTACCGCCGCTACGGCGGTTGTCAAATACGTAACACGCTCAAAACCCAAGACGGAGGAATCCAATGCGAAACCCGAAACGAATCCTACTACTGGCCGCGCTGACGATCCTTTGCGCGGCATGCCAATCGAACCGCGCTGAAGCCCGACCGCACTTGCTGCGACGGGCTGCCGAATGGAAGGCCGAACATCGGCCCGTTGTGCGATTCTTTCAGCACCGCCAGCCGGTGCGTACCGCCGCGCAGTTCGTTCGCGACCGACGACCCGGGCGACGAGTCGCCCACCTCTGCTACGCGGGTTCGCGGCGTGCCCTCCGCGCCGTGGCCCGCGTGGCGCTGTTACCGATCCGCAACCGCCATTGCCGCTGCCATTGCGGCTAATCTTTGACTGTTTTCGCTAATCGACACCAACAGGAGGCCTGTTATGTTTTTGCTCGCTCCATTCGCAACCGTCATTGGCAGCAACAGCTTCCAGGATGGCGTCAACGACCTGATTCAGCAGGCCCGCGACGTTCAACTTCCGTTCGGTATCAGCCTGTTCGACGTGATTATCGTCACCGTCGTGTTTCTGATCCTGAATAAGATTCTTGGCGGCAAGCTGGTTGACAAACTCAAGGACATGCTGGCCGGCAACAAGTCAGCCGATGCAACTCCGAAGCCGGCCGCCGCGCAGGAGACCGGCCCGGTCAATCGCCCGCCCGGCCGGAAGCCCGGCGTCGAGGACGTGAATACGATGCTGACCGACGCCGGCGTGCCGCAATCCGATTCGGATGCGTTCGTCAAAGCGCAGTGGGAGAACATTCGCGGCGTGCCGCCCAAATCCGTCAAACCGTAAGGAGTGCGAGCCATGACCGACCAGCAGAAAATCATTGCGGTGATTTGCGGCGGCGCGCTGTTCTGGTACGCCATGCGCGGCGATGGACGACGGCGGGACGAAGTACCGATGCCGCCGCAAGACGCACCCAGCTTCTCCGAAGTCTTCGCCAGCAATCCCGATTCGGAAGAAGCCAAGCGGCATGCGCAGCGGCTGGGCGATATGTGCTGGGAAATCGCCAACAAGATTGAGTACGACGCCAAGAAGAATGGCGGCTCGCGATTCAAGAGCGATGACCAGATTCAGGATTTCCGCGTCCAGGTGCGGGACTATCTGGAAGAAGGCGGCAGCTACGGCGAACTCTACCCGAAGCTCGGCCCGACCATGCAGACATTCTTTGACGCCCGCGTGGGCGACCGCACGGAAGACCTGACCGACAAGCGCCGGCAGGATTGGGTGTCCGCGTTTCGCGGCGTGGGTGCCGCGCTGCTCAATACTTCGGAGGGAATGTAATGCGTCTATGCGTCCTGTTGACTCTGCTCGTTGCGTTCGTCGGCTGCGAACCGGCCAAACCGAAGCAACCGAAGAAACTTCCCCCCGCGCCGCCGATGCCGGTGGAGCGGATCGACGCTTCGCATATCGCGGACCCGACGCCGGAGGAAATCAAGCGCGGCAAAGACCCCAAGAGCGTGGACCGCGTAACGCAATTCGTACCGAGTGCGGAACACTCGCCGCCGAAGTTCGGCAACTTCGGCTACACGCCGAACCCCGTGGCGACGAAGGAATTTCTTCAGACGCTCGATTCGCCGACCCTGCAACAGGCCGCGCCGCATTTGTTCGACGACGATGGGCCGATGGTTCGCGAATCGAATTTCAAAGAGGACAGCGAGCGCGGACCGCCTCAATCGGCCAAAGAGCCGGTGCTTTTGTACCGCGCGTTATACGCGGTTTCGCCGGGGTGGATCGTGGGGCGGCAAGGGATTGGCGATTGTGTTTCATGGGCGTGGGCGCACGGCTGCGACATTGCCTTGGCCGTCGATAAGTTGACCGGCAAATCGGGCGATTGGAAGCCAGCGGCGACGGCTGCGATCTACGGTGGCTCGCGCGTCGAAGCACGCGGCAGGCCGGAAGGTGGTGGCGGTTGGAGCGACGGAAGCTACGGCGCTGCCGCCGCCAAGTGGGTCAATCATTGGGGCGTAGTGCATCGTCTGAACTTCCCGGAACTCGGCTTCGACCTTCGCACGTACGACAAGAACCGCGCGAAGCAATGGGGCAATTGGGGCTGTGGCGGACAAGGGGATCGTGGCCGGTTGGATGCGATTGCGAAGCAATATCCAGTCGGCCAGGTTGCCCTCGTTCGGACGTTTGAGGAAGCCGCCGCCGCAATTGATTCGGGATACCCTGTTCCAGTCTGTAGCGGGCAGGGGTTCACTTCTCGCCGGGATTCGCAAGGTTTCTGCGCTCCGTCTGGAAGCTGGGCGCATGCGATGTGCTTCATCGGCACGCGGTACGGAGACCGCCCCGGATTGCTGTGCCTGAACTCGTGGGGGCCGGATTGGGTGGACGGCCCGAAGTACCCCGACGATCAACCGGACGGAAGTTTCTGGGTCGATAAGGCAATCGTGGACCGCATGCTGGCCGGCAATGATTCGTTCGCCGTCGCCAACGTGAAGGGCTTTCCGAAACGCAAACTCCGGCATGAGTTGGGGTGGTGAGCATGAGTCTCGGGCAAATCATTCTTATCGTCGCGTGCCTGCTGTTTTTCCCGTTGGGGTGGCTGTTACTGTTCGCGCTCTGGGCGTGCGGGTTTTTCGATAACAAGAAAGAGAGTTGAGCCATGATCGCGCTCCTCGCAATCCTGATCGTTGTCTATCTAGTTTCGTCGAATATCAAATGGATGATGATCGCTTTTGTCGGCTTCATGCTGCTGGTGAATGGCTGCCGGCGCAACCGCGATGAAGTACCGGAGCCCCCGCAACCGCAACCGACATTTGAAACGCGGCAGATGTCCGCGACCGGATTGCCGATTTCAGATAAGCGTTACTACGCGGCGAAGCCGGGGATGCTGATGAACGGGGAGGAATGGTGATGACCGATCAACAGAACAAAGACAGTTGGGAACTGATTGCCAAGTCGCTGCTGCTGCTGCTGGCCCTCGGCATCGTCGGTGGCTTCGCGTTCTGGCAGGGGACGAAGTATTGCCAGCAGGGCGACTGGCCGATGCCGAACCCGGCGCCGTGGCCGCAACCGACTCCCGCGCCCGATTACTGGTACAGCGTTCCGCACAGCATGCGGCGCTGCCTGCCGACTCAGCTTTGCGACGGCATCCCGCGCCACGGCTGGACGTGGCAAATCAATCAGCGTGGCGTGCTGCGTTACGCGCCGCCCGTATGGGGCGACGAAGGGCCAACGGAAATGCCGCCGGACCTGCTCAAAGAATTGGAATCGGGCGGCATCGGAGCCGAACCGGAATCGCGACTGACTAAGGAGGAGCCGGAATGACACTGTACGCACTCGCAATCATGGCCTGCATGGCCGACCCGCAATACGAAGCAGCACCGCCGGCGCAAGCTGCCGGCATCGCTGGCTACGCTTCGATGCTCGTAAAAGAGCGGCGACCGCACCGCGAAGAAGATGCGGAAGTGAAGCCCGAGCCGGAAGCGGAACCGAAGAAGCCAGCGCTTCCGCCGGTAGTTGTTCCGAAGAATACCAGCCCGCTGGCGAATGGCGTCGTGTTGCCTGAAACGCAACCCGAAGCCAAGCCAGCGAAGGTGGCTCCAGCGCAACCCGACTACCAGAACGGTTACTGGAAGACTGTTTGCAATGACGGCGTTTGTCGTCGCGTTTGGGTTCAGCGGAGCGTGACGACTCCGCGCCGGACGTACACCCGCCAACGCTGGTTTTTCAGGAGCCGATAGAATGGATCGCCGACAGCGAAAACTCGGAATCGAATCGTACGAACCGCGCCAGATGATGGCCGCCGACTGGACGAACTACGTCCCGCCAGCAATCAGCATCGCCGACGCTTCGGCAGCGGAAGGGGATCGGGCAGCCGTCGTCGTTTCGCTCGACCATGCCTACTATCGCTCCGTCAAAGTCGATTACTCGACCAGCAACGGCACGGCGGGCAGCGGCGATTTCAGCCGAGTCTCGGGCCGACTGACGTTCGCACCGGGAGAAACGAGCAAGACGATCAGCATCCAGACCCGCGAGGATTCGCTGGTAGAACCGGATGAAACCTTCCGGGTTTCGCTTAAACGTCCCAGCGGCGCGAAGCTGGCCGATAGCTCCGCAACGATTACGATTCTCGATGACGATTCGGCTCCGCCGCCACCAACGCAAACAACGCATTTCACCGTAGATGCAATCAGCGGAACCAAGAGCGGCACCATCACGCTGACGGGAACGAGCGGAACGAAGTGGGTTAATGTCGCTGGCTACTTCGGCGATGCGAAAGTAGCGCAGGACGCAACGCCCCAGAATGGCAAATGGTCCTTGTCGCTCGACACCACGCAGCTACCGGACGGCGAGCAGACAATCCAGATAACCGCGTTCAATATCCCCGCCGGTCAGACGGGCGGATTGGAGTCGGTAGCGCAATCGGTGACGCTGACGATTGATAACACGACCGACCCGCCTACAGACCCACCGACCGACCCACCGACTGACAAGCCCGCATTCCTGCCCGCGAATTACCAGCTTGCTTTCTCCGACGACTTCAGCAATCTCAACACGCTTTCGGCAGACAACATTCAGGGGCCTGAGAAGTGGTACATGGGGATTCCAGATGGTCGCAGTTCGTTCGCGCCGGGCTTCCCGAACTGGTCCACGACGAAAGGGCCGGGGGGCGTTTACGATTCCGTTGACGGCAAGCTGACCATCACGGCCAGCAAGAGCAATGGCCAATGGCGAACGGGTTTGATCTCGACGATGGACCCGCAGGGGAATGGCTTCACGTTCGGTACCGGCACGTATATCGAAGTCGTCGCGAAGCTCCCACCGCAATCTGGCGCATGGTCCGCGATCTGGTTCAACTCGACCGACTCGGGCAATAACAAAGGGATCGAGTGGGACGGGCTGGAATCGTACGGAGCGGACTCGCCGAACATCCAGCACATCGCCTATCACGATTGGGACAACGACCGGCACTCGGGCGGCTCGATCAACGTCGCGAACCAGGCGGGCGCGTTCCACACTTACGGATTCTGGTTGCAGGAAAACACGGTGACGTACTTCGTGGACGGCGTGCAAAGGCTCCAACAGGCTACGCCCAGCTACATGCGGAATAAGCAGTTCTACGCGCTCATCAATCTGGTATCGAGCGGCGGGACGAACGGCTATCCGCAGTTGAGCGGCGCGGCGACGTTGAGCATCGACAGCGTAAGAGCGTGGAGAGCGTGAGAAGCGGACAGACCAACATCGAAGCGGGCAGCGCCTTAGCGCTGGGCAGGGATGCCACCCGTTTCGACTTTGAGGCAGCAATATGATCGTACCATCAGCAGGAGTATCGAGCCTCAGCGACTTACCGGCGCTCGCGGCGTCGCGCGCTCTGGTGTCAAACGCGAGCGGCGTGATCGGCGTTTCGGCGGCGACGGCGACGGAAGCCGGTTATCTCTCCGGCGTCACGTCCGCGATTCAAACGCAACTCAACGCGAAGGCGGCGACGACGCACCAGCATTCGGCGACCACGGACATTACGAGCGGAACATTAGCGACGGCGCAAGGTGGGCGCGGACGCGGCAACTACACGGCGGCCAATCGCGTTCCTTACGCGGCCAGCACCACGGCGGAGACCGACTCCGCGAGCCTGACTTTCAACGGGACCACGCTGTCTGTCGGAAGTTGCACACTGAATTCGGCTGGCGTCTTCAACATCACCGGCTCATCCACATGGCAATTGGCCGCGTGGGATGTCCTGAAGTACGTCAGCGGCAACGGCGTTCGCTTCGGCGGCGTCACCAGTTCGCAGTGGTCGAAGGTCGAGTGCTACGCCAGCGGCTCCGAAGTCATGCGTTGGACTTCCGGCGGGCTGATTATCGGCGGCACGTCGCTGGATAGTTCGGCGGCTTTAGAGGTCAACAGCACGACGCGAGGCATTCTTCCGTCGAGGATGACCTCGACTCAACGCGGGTTGATTGCCAGTCCTGCCGAGGGGCTGGTGGTTTACGATACGACGCTCGATGCGTTGATGGTTTTCGACAGCACCAGCAGTTCATGGAAGCGAGTGGTCACGGGAGAGGGCGTGTACGACCTGTATGTCACAAACCCGGCGGCTTTCTACTACGACGCGATACACTTTGGAATCATTGATTTCGCGAACGGCTACGCATTGCAGGCCCTCGGCGGCTGTATCGAACTCGACGCCGCCGAAGCGTACTATCTCGGCAACAAAGACACCGACGGCTCATGGCGGCACATTCGCAGCGGGAACAACCTGCTGTTTCAGCGTCGCGAATCGAGCTCGTGGGTGACAAAACAAACCATTTCAGCATAGGAGCAAACATGGCTTACATAGTTCACGCAACTGATGTCGTTGAAAAAGACGGCAAGATTATTGGCGGCATCGTCGATGCGGTTCTGAAGAATCCGAGCGACAGTGCCGCGTTGAAAGCGGCAATCAACGCATGGAACATGGCGTCCAACAACGCCCGCGAATCCGCAATCGCGGACAACGACGCCGCCACGAAGGCCAGCTACGAGCAGCAGAAAGAGCAGTGGATTGCCGAAGCGGTCAGGGAGAAAGACGCGAGAATCGCCGAACTGGAATCGCGGCTACCTCAGCCAATTCCCGAAGGCGTGACCGTACGGACGCCGCTGGAAATCCTCGGGCTGCTGACCGAAGCCGAGTACGCCGCAATTCGTGCTGCGTCCGGCCAATCTCCGGCAGTCGCCCGTTGGTACGACATGCTGCGAGCGGCCAGTGAGGTTCGCAGCGACGACGTGCGGACACAGTATGGCTGTGCTGCGATGGTCTTGATTGGGCTGTTCACGGCGGAACGAGTGCTGGAAATCTTTGGAGTAGCGCTGGAGTAAGCAATGCCACTGAATATCCTCACGACACAGACCACCGGCAAAACGCTGTTCGCCTCTCTGGAACGATTGAGCGACGGATTTTTCTGGAACGTCACCACGAGCGCATGGGCGAACAACCCGGCGGCTGCGGATCGCAAGGTAACGCTGACCGAAGGCTCTGGCGCGAACGCGGGCAGCTATACGGCCAGCGTCAGCGGTCTGGGTGATGCGGCTGATATTCGGGCGCGCGTTCACGATGATGCGGACGCGGCGGACAAGACTATCTCAGCGGCGGTGGCTTACGTGTGGGGTGGGAATGAAGTGCCGAAGGCCACGGACGCGAGCGGCAACGCGCTGGCTACGGCGAGCAGTGTCAGCGCC
>JACCDG011309367.1_pt1 | contig 41034 bp, 54 predicted proteins | sample 7442471 | NCBI WGS metagenome assembly JACCDG01 (sample SAMN15323444, study PRJNA562643) | freshwater metagenome | isolation source: river surface water | place: USA:Blue River Watershed | collected 2017-08-17
CAAATGCGGCAAGCCAGCGTGGTGCTGTGACATTTGCTACTGATCTAACTGAACGTTTCGACAACAAGAACAAGTGGCGTATCGAGCACATTCAGCCTGTGTTGAAACTGGCAGCATCAGCAGATTGCGAAATGGCATTTAGCACTAAAGGTGTTATTCAAATCACTATCAATACCGGGGTTGGATTCTACAAGTTTATCTTCCCTGCAAAATCAGCATAAAGATTTTTGCAATCTTAACATACAAAAAGGGCGGAATCCGCCCTTTTTGCATAGAAAATATTTAATAATGATGATGTTACAGGTGTTTGAAAAGATTACACAGTTTATATCAACATAAATTGGTATGTGTAATGATCATGTTGTGTTGGGTCATAAATCAATTTATCATCTTACCATTTGTGCCATCTATTATAGTAAACTTATCTATACGTTGGACAGTATTGATTATAATGCTATGTTCCAAGATTAGTAATCACTAATCATGCAAAGGTCAAAATCTGTTAAATAACAGTGCATTCTGTTATTAAGGATATACCTATGCGCAAGTTCAGAAGTATAACATCGGCGTCTGACGCTAACCTGTATGTCGGCCCATTCGGCGAAATAGTAGTAGACAATTCTGGACAGTTGAGAATACAAGACAATGTAACTGCTGGTGGACATTTAATCACTACCGACACTGGTGCCATTACATTTAGTGACTCGACTATTGGTACTAGTAACATTAGTAGTGTTATTACAGTAGATAGCAATATATTTGCAATATCTAATGTGGTTGTTGTCGGTAACATTGTATCAAGTACTACCGAACTGTCTCTCACAGCAGGCACACATTCGTTTGTGTTCACAGATGTCAGCGTACCTGGATTTAATGTTGGCACTGGATCTATATTAAAATTTGATAATATTGAAAGTTCATCTGGTCCTACGTTTGAGACATGGTACGGAGAAACTGACAACCCATATGATCCTCCGGGTCAACACAGTATGGACATTAGAATCGCATCAAACGCTGCTGTTGATTATGTAGAATTTGCCAGTTTCGACTGGAACAACTTCATGGGGTTGTCAAATGACCACGCATTCATCTATACAGATTGGAACGGTAATCCCGAGCAGTCGTGGATTTTTAACAAATTTGGTGAAATGGTTTTACCTAACCAAGGTATAATTAAAAGTCATAACGGTAATTCTACTGTAATCATTGCAGATTCGAACATTACAATATCAACTGATAATGCTATTAATAATTGGGCATTTGGTACCGACGGGGTATTAAAATTACCTGCAGGCGGTGATATTACAGATAGCACAGGTACTAGTGTATTGGGATCTGCTGCACTAGGCAACTATAAAATTGCATCTGGTATCATTGGAACCAAAGACAATCCAGACACTGGTGGATGGGGAGGTTACAATATATATCTTGACCCAGGCGGCGAAAGTTCTGCTGGGATATTAATTCCAAGTGTTTCAAATCAAAATACTGGCTCATCGTTAGACATCTACAATAATGCAAACGTAAACAGTGCGATACACCTGGGCGTCAATGGCGGCACTTACTTTTTTAGAAAAAGTGAACTAGAAGTAATACACAACGCAAGTATCAATCAAAACAACGCATACACCAGAGTGACAACGCCATCTGTAGGCGGATTGCAAAATAGTGCTGTGATATGGACTGCACTGTATGATTATGTTAGCAGTGTAAAACTTACCATTCAGTTAGAAACTAACCAAATAGGCGACGCCACTGGCTGGCACAGTCAAGTTTGCGAAGCAATCATTGCGTCAAGAGGGTGGGCAAATAATACAACTGGTTATGGAGATCCAATAATGACTGTGTACGGTGTAACATATACTAGTACTGTACCACTGGCCACATTCACTGTGCAGCGTAATGCTACAACTAAGTTGATAGAAATAGTCGCTACTAGAACAGCAGCTACAGATAGCGGAATAGATTTTAGAATCCACTCAGTAGAAATGTCTTCAAGGGATTAAGGAATAATATAAATGGCGAACAAAGCATTTGAAATTCAAAACTCAACACTGCGTATCGGCGGTGTGGATTTACAAGCAGGCAACAACAGTATTGTTATTCCAGGTGTTACTCAAGCAGTTAACTACTTTGTTGAAGAAATTGACGATCAAGATGGTAATAATCCAGATACATTTGGTAGCAATCCTAATGCTGTTACCGTGATCGATAATGCAGAATATTTGTACAGAAGCGGAATAGAAACTGCCAGCGGATCGTATTCGGCAGCCATTTATAGTGTTGATGAACTAGACGACGGCGAGATTGATGAGATTAATATCGATGCTGCTGGAACATTTTTAGACAGTGATAATCTATTAGCTTTAGCAGCCAATATGTGGGCTACAACTGTAGCAGATCCATATACTAATTTTAATACAAATGACTGGACGCAGATTCCGTTTAGACCTAAAATGCGAGCAGGACAGGTTGACAATGTCGGCGGCAGTGGGGGACTAACTGTTATCACTCCGGAAGACTTTGAAGTGCAAGATGTCACTACACTGGCATTTACTGGTGCAGGTGTTACTGTCAACAAAGTAGACGATGTTACCACTGTTGATATTCCGGGCGGCAGTGCTGATCTAGGTGACTTTACCATTAACAACAGCACACTATCGGCAGACTCGATAACCATCCAGACTGATGATGGCGATATTACCTTAGAATCAGACAGTGATGTTTTTGCCAACATTAGAAACAACGGTGAGTTTACCATATCTGATCGCGATGGCGAAACATTTAAATTTGAACCTACACTGGGTAAACTCACATTCCCAGACGGCACTGAACAGACCACAGCATATACAGGTGGTAATGCCAACACTGGTAATGTTGTATTTGATGGCAATCAAATGTACGTAGGTGGGACAGGTTTCTTAAATTTAGAAACCGATACCGGTGTTGCTGTTATTGGTACTAACGGTCCACAACCATTACTCGTTAGTATAAACGAAAGCGATAAAATATGGACCTTTGACCCAGATGGTTGGTTAAGTTTCCCAGGAACATTCCCTGGAGGAGCGATTGGCTACGATTCAGATACACAGACACTACAATTAGCACGAACAAGTGGAGTTTCTCTATACACACAAGCTGGTGCGTGGGTATTTGGGTCAGATGGTAGTATTACATTCCCAGACGACACGGTTCAAACTACAGCTTATACTGGCGGTAGCGGCGGAAGTAGCACCGTAGTTCGTCAAGATACACCGCCTTCGGCCAGCAATGGCACACTATGGTTTAACACTGTAGAAGGTAGATTATACATTAAGTATGTGGATCAGTGGATTGATGCTAGTCCAGTTATTATACCTCCGCCGCAGACTGAACTTGATGTTAATTCAATTACATTCGCAGATGCCAGTGTGCAAACCACAGCATGGCCTGGAACAACTACAGTTGATAGATTGGTTAACGGCTCTAAAGAAGTTGTATTAAACAGCGATGGTTCCCTACTAGTATCCGATGACATTATACTACCAAACAGTGGTAGACTTATTAAGGATTGCGGTGGTGACGGCGGCAAAAGCAGTATGCGTTGGGTCAATATACCAGCCAATCAAGAAATACAACTATTCCGTGCCTATACTGGCACAATTGGAAATCTAGACAATACAGAACGAGCAAAGATCAGCCTTGAGTGGCAAAACCCAACGGTCAGCGGTTTATCTATTACCTCATTTGATCGCACAGATGGCGCAACCGAACACAAGTGGAATTTCCTTGGTGACGGCAGTTTAAAGTTTCCAGGACAACCTGACTATAGAATTGTAGAGAGCGAACCAGGCCTGGTAGTAACCAGTGAAATAGGTTTTGCCGTGGTTACTAATTCAGTTGAAAGTGCGAAAAACTGGTTATTTGGCACGGATGGCGTTTTAACTCTACCAGCAGGCGGTGATATTGAGTACAGTAATGGCGTTAGTGTGATAACTCCACAGGGTGAGTATGTACACGAATTTACAGGTCTTAACACAGAGTTGACCTTGGTCAATATTACCTTCAATCTGTTGTATTGTAAACAAGCAACTGGCTACTCGGGTTCCGACCCGCACAATGTGAACCTATCGGCAGGCAGACCTGGGCAACGATTGGTTGTCATAAACAGTTCTAACCTTAACGCATTAGCAATCAACAATGTTTGGGCAATCACAAGCGGCACACCCGCAGAATTTATCTATTCTGTAGCCGATGGTGAGTGGGCACCACTATATGGCGCAACCTTCATTCCATAAAGCAATAAATATGAATAGGACACTAAAATGGCAATAACATTTCCAATAGAACCCACGCTAGGGCAAGAATTTGTAGGTGACAACTCTGTGACCTATCAATGGACCGGCGATCGCTGGAGTACAGCAGTACCAGCATTGGCTGGCAGAAGCAGTTACATAGCAGTAGGTGGATTTGCTAACACTGAATACAATGACGACCTAGATAACATCATAGACGGCGGCAACGGAGCATAAAGATGACAACAAGAATCAAACTACGCAGAGATACAGCAACTAACTGGGCAGAAGCGAATCCGATACTAGCCGCAGGTGAACCGGGTCTAGAAATAGACACTGGTAGTGTCAAGTACGGTGATGGTATAACTGCTTGGAATAGTTTAGACTATAGTGGTGGTGGCGACAGTTTAACTGACGACCATGCTGTTACAATCACAGTGGGGAACACAGAATATTGGGCTATTGTAAATCGTGCCAACAACAATGGTCAGGGCGTAGAAGCCAACGCTGTAGCCTATGACAGCGAAGACAACATGATCACGCTGCACCTCAACAATGGCTCAGGCAGTAGCCGCGAAAAATTAGTAATCAGCAAGTTTGACACCGCAGCCAATTTATTGTGGCAAAAACAAATCGACCACGAAACAGACACCGATATTGCACATGACATTTGTGTAGACAGCAACGACAACATTTTCGTAGCCTACAGTGCCGATGATACTCTTAGACCCAATGGTATTGACAGCATTGTTATTGTAAAACTGACACCCGATGGTACAGTGTTGTGGCAAAAAAATTATCAAGGCAATGTGGGAGTAAATGTTAGTGATTCCAATGTTCCACTGGTTAGCAACACTGTTTCAACTACCACCTTCGGAGGCAATGCTGCACAGAGTATAGAAATAGACACAATTTATGGTTGGAATTCGACTGGTCTTGTTTTTAGCCAAACCACAGACGACATAACATTTACGACTATAGGAACTGTGTTAGGTGAACTTCGTACTGAAAACGGCACTACTATCCTTTACTTTGCAGCCGGGACTTTTGGTGGCAATTTAGACGCTGACACTTACAATTACAAACTAGCTGGTACAGCCCCATACAGTTTCCAAGAAATAGGTGCTGTAGTCTGTGACGGAACTGACATTTATTTCGCCGGAGAATATATTGAAAACAGTCCCGGAGAAAGTTCACCTAATGGAATTATCGTTAAGGTGTCAGGTGCTAATGGCAACCTAGTATGGAGCAAGATTTTTGGATTAGGTGGCCCATCTGCAACAAAAGTCTATGGTATGGACATTGGTGCTGACGGCAATTTAGTCACTGTGGGTGTAGTTGATGACATAGGCACTACCAACGCTGTTATCTCTAAGTTTAGTGGCGTTGATGGTTCGCATATTTGGAGTAAGGTAGTTGATGTGGGTGACTACAACACAGGCGGCGATGTAGTTGTTGACAGTTTAAACAATGTGTTTGTCACGGTCAATAGTCGTCAGGAAATCTTGCATAATGATAACAATCAACTGAATACTACCATAACACATATAATGAAACTCAACAGTTTGGGTGTTCAACAGTGGACTCGCCGAATTGGCCCTGGTCCATGTGCTTCGGTGGCCACAGGCATTGACTGTGATTCAACTGGGAATGTCTATCTCAGTGCATTGACAGTGGCACAGGAAAATCCCACAAGAGAAAATAACTACTATGAAAATACCGCTAGAAATGTATTGTTAGTGGCCAAGTATTCTACATTGGGCACAGTATTGTGGCAGAGATACATTGAAGCAGAAGGATACTTCTTTATTCCAAGCGAAGATGAGTACAATGATAGTGGTTTACCGGGTGCGTATTATTACAACAAAAACAGAGGTAGATACCTCAGCCTAAACAATTCAGGCAAGTTGGCAGTACAAGTCGGTGTGTTACCGCGTAACTTTGACCAATACACATACAATACTCTATACCGTGAAAGCATAACTTTCCAAATTGACCAAGATGGTCGCGAATTGACTATTGGAAATGGCAACGAGCGTTTTACAGTAAAAGCAAGCCGTGTGCCAGGTAAGTTTGTAACACTTGATGTAGCATCGTTAACTAACAACGACGTAACAGTTACAGATCTCTCACAGAATCTATTGGTAACCACTACCACATTCACAGTAACAGACGGTGAGTTGGCACAACAGATTGCTAAATCAGCACCGTATGAGTATGTATTTGGCAACGATGGTACACTAACTATTCCCAATGACGGTGATATCAAACTGGTACAAACACAGATTGGCTGGTTCTCAATATTTGGATCAGCCAATGACAGCTATAATGATGTTTGGATTCGTGCTAACTGCGTAGACACTGACACAGGAGATGTCTATGTTGTAGGTCAAGATGATGATTCAAGCAAAGGTTTTATAGCTCGCTACAACAGTCAAGGTCAGATCCTTTGGAGTATACGACTTTACGATAACGATGAGAATTGGAATACTAGATGTAATGCTGTTAAAATCCATCCTACCAGAGGCAATGTGATTGTGCTTTGCGAGTACTACGGTAACGTAACTGGTGCATTAGTAGTAGAGATCGACCCAGACACAGCACGGGTTATCAACAGTTTTGGCTTCCGTGATCAAAACACAGACGGTGCTGTAGAAGCCTATGACTTTGACTTCTTTTCAAACGGAGACTTGGCTGTAGTCGGTCGCAAGTATGATGAATTTACAAGCATTGCGGTGGTGCCACAAACTGGCAGTACTACCAGCGAATTGGTTATTCTAAATTCTGCAATCAGTTCTGCCGGTGTATCATTCGATAACAATTGGGTTGTGTCGGGAACTGGCATTACAGGTAGAGCCGCTGTGCAATATGTAAATCGCTATACTGGTGTAACTGGTACAGTTCGCCAAGGTAGTGGTGCTACATTTGACATTATTAACAACGGTAACGGAACTTATAGTGTTGGTATTGTTAGCGGTGGTACAAATTATCTACCAGGGCACAAGATCAAAATCTTAGGCACAAGTTTAACCGCTGCTGAAAATACTACTAACTTTGCGTCTGGTACAGACTATACTACTGGTGATTATAAAGTCTTTGGTGACGGCACAACTTCGTATTTTGCTCTCCAATCAGACACAGTTGATCCGGCAAATACTAAAACCCTACTAACCAGTGGTGATGCAGTTTCTCTCAATGAAACTTCACTGGGCACTATATCTACGGCTATCACTGGTTCCTATGGTGCTATTTCAGGAACATCCTATTACGGTTGGGCATTGACTTCAAACATTGGCGGTGTCGGTATCGATGCTAATCTTAACAATTTTACAATAGGCAACGGAACTGCTGCCGCTGGAGCAACACCCGATAACGATATCATCATTACAGTGCAGGCTGTGAGTGAAGGTGGTGTTATTAGCGGAGTAGGCAATACAGGAACAGCCGCCGGAACATTTACTGCTACTGCTACTGCGGTATCTGGTACTAACCACAATGTTGGTTCTGGATTAACATTTACATTTGATGGCAATGATGGCAGTACCTATACAGAACACAGTTACAATATTACTGCCGCAGGTACAAACTATGTTACTGGAGATGTCATAACGATTTCTGGAACACAGCTAGGCGGCACTAGCCCTGCTAATGATTTAACTGCAACTGTTTCGGCTACAGACGGTGCTGTGACACAATTTAATACTTTTTCAGGAACTCAACAGACCACAACAAGAAAAATCACAATATCAGACGCTGTTGACTTTAGCGGAGAAGGTACTTGGGCAGTTGGCTATCCACTAGGCGGCGAAGCATTTGCGCTGCGTTATGCTGCCGCAGGTACTATAACCTGGAGCAAAGTACTCAGTGGTGGTGGTGAAAATGACAGCGGAGAACGCTACTTCTCAGTAGCAGTAGGCAGTGATAATGCCGTTTATGCCGCGGGCGAAATGTACTCAAGAGGCACTGCAACAGTTGGCGACCTTGTCAGTTATCAGTGTGCTGTGGTTACCAAGTTCAACAGTTCTGGTGTGCCGCAATGGACCAAGGCCCTAAATGACGACCTTTTCAACTGCTCTGCTAAATGCGTAGTGGTACAAGGAACTACACTGGCAGTATCGCATTTTACTCAAAACAACTCCGACACAGTGATCACCAAATTGGACACAGCAGGTAACATCAAATGGCAAAGAAGCACAGACAGCAACGACGACAGTTCAGTGGCCATTGACAGTAACGGTGATATCTATGCTGTGGTAGAGAGCAATTTCGAAACTAGATATGAAGATATTATCAAAGTTATCAAGTTTGCGCCAAACGGTGAAATCAGTTATCGCAAGTTTATAGGCACACTGACTGACGACTACAGTGGTACAAATGAGTACTTTAAGAATGGCCGCAATCTAACACTAGATGCGGATCATATGTACATATCTGGTTACACTACTGCACCCGACGACAATTTCGAAAATGGATTTTTGGTCAAACTGCCCAAAACTGGTGATTGTGATGGTTCTTACGGTATCTGGGCATACCAGACCGAAGAGTATGATGTAAATGCTGTTATTTCAACAGAAGCCACTACATTTACCCCTAATGTTGGCACAGGCAACTGGGAAACTTGGACGCCAGATTTTGGAACACAGTGGTACGACCCTAGCAACGACAGTTACTATCACATCATGGAAGAAATCCGTGACAGAGACGGTGGTGCTATAGAGTTCGCAGACGGTACTCGTCAAACTAGTTCAGCACAGCAGATTCCGCAGCATCTAATCAGCAACGGTGCGGATTACAGACTGACTCTAGAAGACATGGGCAAACACATCTATGTGGTCAACAATGGCACAAAAATCATAGTACCTTACCATGAGGATGCTCCATTACCTATAGGCTTTACAGTGGTCATTGTCAATAACAGTGGCGGTACCGTCAGTATTGACGCTGACGGCGGCGGCATAACTATCATAGTTCCAGGCGATACTAACGGTCAGTATTGGGACCTAGGCAGTCCGGGTATGGCTACCTTGCTCAAGGTTGATGAATTCACTTGGTTCATGACTGGCAATGTTGAATTAGATTAAGGAAACCGAAATGCCTATAACCCAGATATTATTAACGGCAAACAGCGGCAGCGGTGCACCTAATATTTTTATCTACGGATACACATCGCCAATGAATGAAGGATCGACCAACACTGCAATTGTGGAATACCAAAACTATCCACTGACTACTATATATTGGCAGATTGTAAACGTTACCACAGTTAACGAAGACTTTAACACCGGTGAGCCTGGCGGAATCCCGTTGGGCAATTTCCAAATAAGTGGTACCGGAACTACTAGTTTTAGTTGGACAACTGCGGCGGATCTTACTACCGAGGGCGAACAGACCTATCAGTTGCAGGTAGGTACTTTCCTCGGCGGTAACAATATATTAGATCAAACCTTGGCTATTGCAGACACATCAATTAATCCACCGAGCAATGGTATATTGTCTACTAGCCTGCTGTTTGACAGTTCTACTGATCGTTTAGGATATGCTGCCAGCGATGACTGGGTTATGGGTACCAATGACTTTACCATAGAGTGGTGGGGTTGGCGAGTTACCACAGACGGTTTTCAAAGACCATTTAGCGTAGGTCGTTATCCAGGTAGCCCGCTGGCTGTTAGTTTTGAAAGTACCACTGGTGGATATCTGTGGCGTAACGGCAGCGCACTTTTCTATGAAAACCCAAATAACAGCCAACTAATAAATCAATGGGTACATTATGCTGTCTGTAGAGATTATACACTAGGATCAGTGGCTATGTGGGTAAACGGTGAGCGTAGGATCACTCAGATGGATACCATAAATTACGGTGGTTCTGGATTGCCGTTGACTATTGGACACGAAGATAACAACAATGGCGGGCAGTATCGGGGATATATTACCGACTTTCATTGGATCAAAGGATCTTGTAAGTATGATACTACAAGCACAACCATTACTGTGCCTACTGCACCCGCAACGGCTACTGCTAACACAAAGCTATTGTTGAATGTTGCTAATGAAACTGATGCTATCTTAGATAGCAGTGGTACTAGCAAAGTGCCTAACGTAACAACTGGATTCACTTGGTCACCCTATGGACCGTTCTAATGTTTGAGAAAAGTCGTTTAGAAGTTGACCCGGGTATAGCAGAACAAGTTGTCCAACTCTACAGAGACTTGGACAACGCTCGAGGCGGTGCTTATGGTACTTGGCACAGCCGTAGAATTCGCACCAACCCATATCCGTGGTTTGATGCTACATTCAATAGAGTTGCGGCTGCTATTGGCGATTTAAAGATTGATGAATGGTGGTTCAACTGTGGCGAACCTGGCGACGAATATCGTTGGCACAGTCACAATCCTTATCCGTGGGCGGCTGTACTGTACATTCAAACTCCTGAAAATTCTGGTGGTATAGAATTCAAGAGACGAGGAGAGTTTCAAGTTTTTCATCCATCAGTTGGAGATTTCCTTTTGTTTCCAGGCAACTTGGCACACAGGGTATTGAAAAATCACAGCACAGATTTTAGAATTAGTGTAGCATTCAACCTTAAAGGTTGACGACAGCAGTTGTGAAGCAGTTAGATTAAGCTACAACTACCTTCCAGTTGCCGGTTATATCTGCAACACGCACCCACTCGTCTGCAAGCTTGTTTGCATCTTCCATGGATGCTGCATAGATTGTTCTTATCACATTGCCATCCGAATCCACAATGTCATATGCTCTGTTGAGAATACGGTTGGCCATGTCATGACGTCTATCACTAGCTCTTGGATCTCTGGCAATCATCTGCGCCCAGAACTTTTTAAACTGTTCGGTTGAAATAGCTCTTGCCTGTAGTAGTGCAAATATAGCCAGTGCATTGTCAGTCTTGTTTGGACTGATCAGTTTATAGAATTTTTTAGCATATTCTTCTTGATGACGATCTGGGTCCATTGCAATATCAAGTGCAACTACGTAGCGAATTACGGTGTTAATTACCATGTCTATATCCATACTCAACCAATCACCACCTGGTGATCTAAATTCAACACGGTTATGATGCACATTTATACTAACATACTTGTCTGTGTTTGCATTGTGTAATAGTCTGCTAGCATCAAACAGCATTTTTTGTCGCATGCGATCATACACATCATCTATTCTGGCATCTGGCAATTTAGCTCTACGTTGTATTTCGTCTTTTGCACTTTTTGCATAGGTGTTTGCGGTTCTACTGAATAGTTCAAGTGTGTTTTGATCTGCCGAAAACAACATCAGTTTAATGTAATCAAGTTTTGATTGACTAAAGTATGGCAGACTAACATTGATATGCAATCCACAACTTCTGTTTGTGTATGCGTTACCATCTTCTGCCCAGCGTTTTACAGCATGTATGTGATTGATAGCTTCTTCAAGACTGAGCGGCGGACTCACAAATTCGATACCTGCTTCTGTTGCAGTATCCTTGGGACTAATACTAGTATCTTCTTTCATATCATAGCTATCAGCAGAACCTATTGTAGTGTTGTCGTTTACGTCCATGTTAACGTATTCTGCAAAAGATTGTGCAATACTGTCATTATTAACTGATTCATCTTCATTAGTCCAATTGGGCCATTCTAGACTATACTTGTCATTCCAACCACTCATAAATGACAGGTTTTCATAGTCTGTCCATTCGTCTAACAGTTTCCGTTCGTTATCATCAAACCACTCATCAAACTGCTCTCGTTTGAAATCGTTTTTATCTAATTCTTCATCATCTTTTTGATTGCGGGCTTGCCAATCTTCAAAATTGTCATCTGCATATGAATCCCACATACCACTTACAAAACCGTCAAAGTCGCGCCTAGCACGAGCCAGGGTGCTGTCAACTTCTCGACGAGTATTGTGATCACCTACAAAGAAGTTGCGAATGTCCTGCTCAAGTGAACTCCAGTCACGTGTGATCACGCCCTCATCTGTATCAAAATCTGGCTCGCTATCATATCCTGGAATGATAGCATCTTTTACAATAAGTTCAAATTCAATGCCAACCAGAGCATCAAGTTTTTCTGCCATCTTTTTTAATCTAGCAGGCGAACTTTTGATTTCGTCTATGCGCATACCACAATCTCTTTATTTTTGTAATATTTAGTGATCGAAATTGACTTTGACAAACTAATGATATGCTGCACATGCATAACGGGTTCGCGCTAAATGCAGGTGGTTTTATGCTGCACCGCAGCTAAATATTGGTATAATTGAGATACAAACAGAGGAGAAATACGATGTTGAAGGTGATCAACAGCTTTTTTAAATATCTTGAAATGCGTAAAATTTACAATAGAACCTATCGAGAGCTTTCAAAGCTTTCTGACCGCGAACTACACGACATTGGCTTGAGCAGATATGATATCGCTGCAATTGCAGAAGAATCTGCAACAGGTGAAATCAAAACTGCAAAGTACGAGACCGACGTTCTTGGTGCACTAAAAACACTGTTTAACGCAAGACTCGCACTTCGCTAACAGTTACATTAACCGACCCATAACATGATAGAGGACCAGTTGATCTTTTTGGTCCTCTATTTCTTTTAGCAAGTTGACATACTTGTCAGAAGTTTTGCCTTTTCGACGACATTCGATGCGTTCAGTGTCAAGACGACGCAGTAGTCTGTCAAGATTCTTAAACATTTTGAGTAGATCGCGTTTTGCTTCCCAGTTCATATTTTTCATGGTTACGCGAAGTTTAACAAGCTCGTTGCGCAGTGCGTCAAGTTCTTGATCAGTCATTTTGTAACTCCCAGACTAGAAAGCAGTGTGTAACACTACACACTGCTTTACTAGAAGTCAAGTTATGTTATGCCGTAGCCCGATAGCTAGCATAACCGTTGGCGCTGTAGCGTTCGTAGTAACGATGCGCACGAGTGCCTTCTGCAAACGGATTTTCTGTTTCAGTTTGCACAGCTTTGATAGCTGACATCTTGTCCTCAAGCTTCTGTTTGCTCACTTTGGTCGATACACGATGCACACCGAATTTTTCGCGCAGTTCGTTGATGATTGTCAGCTTTTCAGCTTCTTCATGCTTGCGCTTGCTCACAGCCATAGTACCGCGACGCATCATAAATTCTTCAGCAGGCATGTTACCGCGAGCCGTGTTGCATCCGCCGCAAGCAACAGCGTAGTTGTCAGGATGATCAGCACCACCCATGCTACGAGGAATCACATGTTCAATCGTAGCCGAGTCTTTGCGATTGGGGATAAAGACCATGTGCTTACCGCACCAGCAGCAGCGATGGTTCTGTGCTTCGCTCAGCTGCGTCCGCCAGTAGATGCGCATTGCACATTCATACGCAATCTTAACCATGTGCTTGTTGCGGAACTTGGCATCATACTCTTCATACACAGGTTCATCGTACATCATGCTAGGAAGATCGATACGCATCTCTAACCTCTTGTGCGTTACTCTATGTTTTATACATAGCATCTAATATGGCTAGGTCAACAGAAAAAACACCAATATTTAATTTTTATTTTCAGCAAGATCAATAACTTATTTTACAAACAAGAACAGGCGCACTCAGCGCCTGTCCTGTAACAATTGACGTTTTTGAGCCGTTAAATTTTTACAAATGAGGCTGTAACTTGGTTGCATCACCTCTAAATGTGTAGTGTCCGATATGGTTGAGCTGAATGCTGAGATCTGCCCAAATCTTGCCGCCCATATCTCGCCACCGCTTACAGAAAGTATAGTCTTCACTCATATACTCTTTAGTAGTCGGATCAATTTCAGTATCGAATAATGCATACTTAAACGGATCATACTTTGGGTCAAGTCCAATAGCATCAACATAGTGTAGCTGCGGATGTGCTGCAATCATTCCTTCTAACACGCTGCGGCGTATCAGCATGAACCCTGTGCCAAGATTTGCAACTTCTACGAGATTACCTTGTTTGACCGCACCGGGTACTTTGTTAACAACGTAGCTAATTGGCAATGCCTTCTTCGGATAAAGTCCGCCGATAACGTCCTTGTCTGCCAAAATCAGTTTAAAAATTTCTTCAGGTTCAAAACCAATGTCAGCATCAATAAACATCAGGTGAGTGCTCTTCGGTTCGAAATAGAGCATTTTAGCAACTAGGCTGTTTCTAGCACGGCAAACTAGACTTTCGTTTACCATAGTGTCAATTGTAAAGTTTAATCCAAGGCGCTGTGCAGTAGCCATATATTTGAGCATACTGATAAAAGTACCTTCGTTGATCTGTCCACCGTAGCAAGGTATACAGAAGTGCAGGCGGGCTGCTTGTAGTTTTCGTAATTGTTCTTGGGTTAATTCCATGTTTATGAACACCTATATCTTGGAGTACCTCATAGAGTATACAGAAGATACAGGTGTTCACCAAATTTCTTTTTAAGCTTCTTCGGGATTATCCAGCGCAGGATCCGTAATTGCAAACCACACATGAGTAGCGTCAACCATGTTAACATAGTCTTCAACTACTTTGTTGTTGTTTTTGACATATGCAGCTTGTGCAATATGCAGCATAGGGTATCTAGCAACGTACTCATTATAGAGCTTTACAATACGTTCGTCGGGAACACTGTTATTCTGCACACTCACATTGATGCTGCGAGCCAAATTGATGTAATGATTGATTTTTTCAACATCACCGCTGTTAGCCAGCATGGTCATCTCTTTAGCAAATGCAATCAACTGACCCATGACACCATCGTTGTCTCGCAGTTTCCAATGCACCGCAGAACTCAGTTCAAACGGAAACTTATGCTTGACGTCGCGCCATTTGTTCAGTGTAGCCAGTTTGTCAAATTTTGCAGGGATCAAGAACTTGTTGACCTTGTCGGTCAAGTATTCCATAAGGTTAATCCAATTGTCGGCATTACGCAGTTTACGCTTTGCAGTAGGTGTACGACCTGCGTACACCGTCTGAGTATCAACAAGACCCAGCATCAGCGCCCAACGCATAACATCTTTAAGATCGATGTCAGCATAGAAAGGTGCATCAACATTCTTGCCAATCAGTTCAACATAATAGCCGCCTTTGGAAAGGTCCATGTCGACATCTTTCCAAGTGTTGCGACCATTCTTGCGCTCCACGAACTGCATCATAGCAGGACGTTTATCTTTCTCTTCCTTCTTCTTGCGCGGCTTTTCGGGCATAGTGCTGACATAGGTGATGTCGACATTGCCAAGCTGAGCACGAAGTTGTTCAAAAGTACCATTATGCGGCTTGTCGTAAACCGTATATTCAAAATCACCAGTCTTAGCAGCTTTCTTGCCTTCAATAATAGCTTCAATCCACAGACGCACACGAGCATGACCGCCCCGCTCAACGTCGTTGAACACTACAACTTGCCTACGATCGCACTGCTGCTTGTAGCCTTTGAACTTGTCAAAACTCACACGGCTCATAGTGACTTTTTCGGTGCTGCCTTTCCATACAGAGCCGCTGCCGATATAGAACGTGTTGAGATCAAAAGAGATATGTCCGGTATCGATCTTAACACCGTTGGCGTCAAATAGATCGATATTTCTAAAAAGATCAACATATTCGTTGCGATCTTTTGCACTAACGCCGAACAGGCTGTGGTAGTAGCAACGTGCATCCCACTCTTTAGTGTAGGTTGCCATACGAGAAACCACGTTCTTGCGAAGGTCTGCAACAACTTGATCCAATTTTGCAGCAATATTTTTGCTGGTGCGTTCGTCGTATGCAATAGATTCTCGGCTTGCGCTGACTTCGAGTTCACCGATTGCAAAGTTCATTGCAACCGGGAGACTTGCAACACTGTAGTATTCAGTTTTGACGTTTTCAAGGCTGTCAACACTGACAGGATATGCAACGTTGCCCATGACAGCAATCAGCGAGTTCTGACGGTAGCTGCTGCGAATACCATGCATAAACCACGCAGCAGTGTCATGACCTGCCATCAAATTATCAACACCGACAGTGTTACCAACGATCGTAGGAGTAGTTTTGAACCAACGAAGAATATCGCTTGCACGATAACGGAAGCGATCCATTAGGTCGTTGTTAGTAACTGCAAACTCGACAGTAACACCACTGTGCGGTAGGCCGTTTGCTGCATCACAGACGATTTCGTCAAGGAACTCAACTCGCGGCGTGTCGCTGGCATCGAAATACATGCGATAACGACGCTGCACACCGTTCACACGACTATAAACAAAGAATTCGCGCACAAGACTAAACGGACTCTTGCTGCCAAGACCGAGCTGACCAACAAACTCGTTGCTATCAGTCTTGGTGCTGGCAAAGTAGCGAGTATAGATCTTGTAGATGTCTTCGTCGCTAATCCCGGTACCAAAATCGGTGACACTGAAACGACGATCGTTATAGGTAGGCAGGCGAACTTCGAACGGAGTATCTGCTTTGCCCGCAGCAACATGGCTGTCATACGCATTGCAGCTCAGTTCACGAATCACAGCGGCAATCTTGTCACTGTAAAGACCGTCGCTGAGGATCTTAAACGCTTTGCCAGTAGCAGCAATAGTAAAGGCGCTGTTAGCGTCATTGGTAACCGTTGCGGTGTCGTTGATCTTCATGTCAGCCTCTTGTTCTATTGTGTGTTCACACTAACAAAATACAACAGTGCGGTCAATAGAAAAATCAGCTTTTTTTAGATCTTATTGAATTATTTTTATTCACGGTCCAGTCTGCATAGCTGTTGAACACTGATGTGTCTTGTAATAGTCTCTGCATTGCCTCGGTGTCTTTTGGTAAACATGCGCCGCCATATCCCCATTCTCCATCTGGTCCCGGCTGCTGCCAATGACTAGTGCCAAGTCTTGGATCCATGCTCAGTGCCATCTGTATGTCAGACGTTTTGATGTTTAACTGTTCACATGATCTAGCTATGTCATGTGCAACTATGGTTTTCATAGCAAGATAACTGTTGGCTACTAATTTGATCATTGCTGCTGTTTTAGCGTCATCGAAAGGAAGTATTCTATATTTTACAAACAGATCTAGCAACTCGTTAACATGTTTTCCGCCTGCTACGCTGATAGGTGGATTAAGTGCATCCATTTCCCAGGTAGATTTTCTTAAAAATTCGGGCCACACAATCAGTTTGTCTGACAGTTTAGAAAGTGTGTCTATGTCTTTGGGGGACACTGTGCTTCTAATCACAGTATACCCATTAAACCCACAGAGTTTGGCAAGATTTATGCTATCAACTATTGCTCTAAGGTCAAAATTAGAGTCTTCGTTAACCGGCGTTGGTACACAGACAAAATGCCATTTAGCAGTGTCCCATTCGTTAGTGTGTAAACCTAAATAGGGATCGTTAATCTCTATTTTATAGTCTAGTTTGTAGTAATAGGCAAGGTATTCTTCGAGTACCCTCATTGTAGCTTTACCTACATAGCCAAGACCGCTAATAATTAAATTCAACACTATTCTCCTTGTTTAATTTTGTGTAATTGATCAAAATTAGTCAACTGAACTTTATTTTTTGACGATGAATTTTATAGTGATATAAATACTCATAGAAAAGGAGACTGCCATGTTCACTACCGACTACAAGGAAATTAAAAAAGCAGTAATTAGAAGTCAACATTGTCAACGCAATTTTGATCTTTCAAAAACCATGCCGGACGAAGATCTTGAACTATTAATACACGCTGCGACCAATTGTCCAAGCAAACAAAATCTATCATTCTACAGATTGCATGTTATCAAGGATCGAGATCTTATCAGCAAGATTCACGAACTTAGTACAGGTGTCACAGCAGACAACATTGTTACTGGTGAACAAGAGATTGCAACAACTAACAGCCAAACACTTGCAAATGTTCTTTTTGTGTTTGAAAGAAAAGAGCTGTATGAAATGTCAGAAAAGGCCCTAGAAAAATGGAGCCGTGCAGACGAAGCAGAGTATGAAATATTCTTACGCGATCTCAATGTTGCAATAGGAATCGCATCTGGGTATGTAAATTTTGCTGCTAGCCTACTAGGCTATTCAACTGGTTGCTGCCAGTGTTTCAAGAAAGACGAAATCGGTAGACTGTTAGGTCTAGAAAAAGGTCCAGATCTAATCATGGGTGTTGGTTACAACGATGAAAGCAGAAATCGTAGAATACATGCTACCGATCCTAGCTTGATGTTCCCAACTCGCAAAAAAGAAGAAATCGAAGTTAAGATATTCTAAAAAAACAGCCGCATAAAGCGGCTGTTTTTTTATCATTTGCGCTGTCCGAGCAACTGTAGCAGATGAATCATCAAATTGATAAAATCTAGGTACAGTGTGAGTGCGCCCATTATACCTGCTTTAGTCCTGTCGTCGCCGTCGGTATGATAATAAATCTCTTTGATCTTCTGTGTGTCATATGCAGTCAGCCCAGTAAAGATCAGCACACCAATACAGCTGATTGCAAACGCTAGTGCAGAACTTTGCAAGAATAGGTTAACAACGCTTGCAACGATCAAACCAATTAGTCCCATAAACAAGAAACTACCGAAGCTCGTAAGATCTTTCTTGGTAGTATAACCATAAAGGCTCATTGCAAGGAACATGATTGCAGTAATCAAGAAAACCTGAACAATACTACCCATTTCGTACACTAGAAAAAGAGTAGACAGACTGACACCTATCAGTCCTGCATATACGTAGAATGCTGTTCGCGCAGTGCTTACACTGAGACTGTTAATTTTCCAGCTGAGCCAGAACACCATTGCAAGTGGTGCAAGAATAAAAAGCCATACTTGTGGACCACCAAGGAACAGTGCAGTCAATACAGGTACGGCTGACACTAGGTATGCAATTACACCGCTGATTGCAAGTCCGATACCCATTTGGTTATAGACACTGACCATGTGATCACGAAGTCCGAGATCAATTTGCGAAGCAGTGTTAGTAGCTGTTCTAGAAATAGCCATTGTTTAAAAACCCCTCCTTTGAGTTTAACGTTGTTGAAGTGCTCGTTTAGCAATGCCAACGAATTCATCTCTTTGAATATAAGCTTTATCTTTGCTTAATTCAAGATATGCGTTGGCAATTTTTTTGAGTGCAGTTTCATATTGATGAATAGTTTGGTGAACTTGACTTAATTCGGCATTGGCAGATTCTAATCTTGCCTGTGCATATGTTGCTTCATACATCCAATCTGACATTGCCGTCTCCTGTTACCAATGTTTTCGATTATTTAAGTCAATTGTTAGCCTGAATTGCACATAATCTTCTCGATTGTTGAACACAATGATCACAGGTTTACCGTGTTTCACCCTGCCCTTTTCGTTTTTTTGAAAGACTATTTTAAATTGACCGCTACCTATGGCTTCTGTAATAGATCTAACAATTGTATAGCCCTGTGCCATCCACAGTTTGTTAGAGATTTTTAGTTGGTATGCGGTGTCGGCACTGCTCATGCCGACACCTGTTTCATCAGTTCGTCCTTGGTTGCAACGTAGCCGCTGTCAGCCCAAGCATCTTTCAGCTGGCGCATAGCAGCGCCAACAGCAGGACCTTTCAGACCCATAGCCATCAGATCATGACCGTTAACAGGAAAGTCTGTAAATTCCCAGTTAACCAGAGCAGTTTTGTTCCAATCGTCGCGATCTTCCAGATGAGCCAGTTCGGCAACCCACTTGCGCGGTGCACCATCAACTGCAATCAGACGACGCAGATCATGCTTACGATGTGCGTGATTGCACAGCCACAGCGCATGGTCGCGTTCTTCGTTGCTCCACTTCAGATCGGCTGCGATGCGTACAACATCATCTGCGTCCCACATCATCCATGCAGCCATAACAACCTCAGGATCTTGCGACCAACTCAGGACGTTGTTTGCATAGTCTGGCATATAATCTGCAAACCGCGAAACACCAGTTGAGATGTAACCACCCATACCAACTTCGTGCATCACACGAAACAGCGCAGACCCGCGAGGGTGAACTACAATCTTTTTCAGTTCGCTCCACACACGCTCTCTGCTGATCTGTTTCAGACCAGTGTAGTTGTCCAGGATTGCTTGCCACGTAGCAGGATCGATGTTGCCCTTTTTGCCAAACCGTGCTTGAAAACGAAACCAGCGCAGGATACGCAGGTAGTCTTCTTTGACACGAGCATCAGCATCACCAACAAAACGAACGATTTGGTTTTTCAGATCTTCTCGGCCGTTGAACGGATCAATCACTTCACCCTCAAACGTCATTGCCATTGCGTTAAACGTAAAGTCGCGACGCCCCAGGTCATCCATCCAATCGCGAGTGTAGGCAACAGTTGCATGTCGCCCATCGTGATCAGTTTCAGTGCGCAGGCTGGTGATCTCATAGCCAACGTGATCCAGCACAACAGTAATCGTGCCGTGTTGCAGACCCGTTTCCACAAAACGATAGCCAAACGCAGTGTAGATCTCACGCTGTTCATCGGGATTGGCATCAGTGCAGAAATCCATATCCTTGGGATCAACACCTGCCAGGATGTCACGAACAGCACCACCAACCAGACGGATATCAAAGCCACGGCTTTGAAACGCTGCTCTCAGAATTTTGAGGTCGGGCGCAAACTGCATGCTGTTCTCCTTCTACACTGTCAACATAGCATCAAACGATCTGTTGTCAACCATAAATAATTGATGGTACTTGTTTATATCCACGGCGCTAATGCAACCCCAACTAGTTTTAACTTTATACGACACCATGTGGGCGACGGTTTAATGTTGTCATATGACAGTAATCATGGGTTTAAAAACAATCTTGATCGTTTTAAAGACGAAATCAAACACATACACGACACAGTGTTTATTGCACACAGTCTAGGCGGAATATACGCATTACACCTTGCTAACGAATACCCTGATCATGTTAAACAAGCTGTCACTATCAGTACACCATATGGCGGTCATGCACTTGCAGACTACGCAAAGTCATTCATGCCATTTTTACCTTTACTAAATGATATTGGTCCTAAAAGTTGGCCTATTAGTAGCCTTGAATCAATGCACACACCATGTCCATGGTGTAACATAGTTACTGTAAGAGGCAATGTACCGTGGATGATGGAACCAAATGATGGGGTTGTTTCAGTGGCCAGTCAACGTCATAGGTCTGACATGAGTCTGATAGAAGTTGAAACAAACCATTACGAAATAATGTTAAGTATAGACACTATTAATATAATTGAAACTCGATTACAAACAACTTAAAAAAAATAGCGCCTTTCGGCGCTATTTTTTTACTCTACTATTTCGCCCTCCGCCGGACCAGATTGTGCCTTATACATAGCTTCACCAATTTTCATCGCCGCAGTGGTTAACTTCTTAGTTGACTCTGTAATTTCTTCTAAAGAGCCATTTAGCGTCGATCTTACTTCTTCGATAGCAGTTTTACATTCGTCAATGATAGCAGCATCTACACTGTCGCCTGCATCTTCGATGCTTTTTTCAACACTGTTGATTAAGCCTTCTGCATTATTACGTGCCTCAACCAATGCTCTGCGTGCCTTGTCTGCTTCGGCATTTTCTTCAGCTTCTTTAACCATACGTTCGATGTCGTCATCGCTGAGTCCACCACTGGCTTGGATACTGATTTTCTGCTCTTTACCAGTTGCTTGATCTTTTGCACTGACATTAACAATACCGTTAGCATCAATGTCAAATGTAACTTCGATCTGAGGAATACCACGACGAGCAGGGGGAATGTCAGTAAGATCAAACTGACCAAGCAGTTTATTGTCTGCTGCCATTTCACGCTCGCCTTGGAAAACGCGAATTGTTACTGCTGGTTGATTATCCTCTGCTGTACTAAACACCTGACTTTTTTTGGTGGGAATTGTAGTGTTGCGATCAATCAATCTAGTAAACACACCACCCAATGTTTCAATGCCGAGACTTAGAGGAGTGACATCTAGTAGTAGAACATCTTTAACATCGCCAACTAATACACCACCTTGTACTGCTGCACCAATTGCAACAACCTCGTCTGGATTTACACCTTCACTTGGCTCACGACCAAAGATCTGTTTAACAGCTTCTTTGATCTTCGGCATGCGAGTCATGCCACCTACAAGAACAACTTCGGTGATGTCACTTGCTTTTAACTTTGCATCTTTCAATGCACGTTTACAAGGTTCAACACTGCGCTGTACTAGATCCTCAACTAGACTTTCTAGTTTAGATCTAGTGAGCTTTACCACAAGGTGCTTAGGACCTTCTGCACCCGCTGTGATATAAGGAAGATTGATTTCAGTCTGTCCTGCACTACTCAGTTCAATTTTAGCTTTTTCAGCAGCTTCTTTAAGACGCTGTAGAGCCATTTGATCTTTACGTAGATCAATACCCTGTTCTTTTTTAAACTCATCTGCGAGATAATCAACAATGCGATTGTCGAAGTCTTCACCGCCTAAATGGGTATCACCATTGGTGCTAAGAACTTCAAAAACTCCGTCGCCGAGTTCAAGAATACTAATATCGAACGTACCACCACCTAGGTCGTAAACAGCAATCTTACCACTGCTCTTTTTATCAAGACCATATGCAAGTGCAGCCGCAGTTGGTTCATTAATGATGCGCAATACATTAAGACCTGCAATTTTACCAGCATCCTTAGTAGCTTGACGCTGGCTGTCGTTAAAATATGCTGGTACTGTGATTACAGCATCTGTAACTGTTTCTCCGAGATATCTTTCAGCAGCTTCTTTCATCTTGATAAGAATCTTAGCTGAAACTTCGCTTGGGCTCATTTCTTTATCTGCAACTTTTACCCAAGCATCGCCGTTGGCACCTTTGATTACTTGATATGGTAGCAGATCTCGATCTTTTTTAATGTCTTTATCGTCATAACGACGACCAATTAAACGCTTGACTGCGTAAAGAGTTCCAGTTGGATTGGTAACGGCTTGACGCTTTGCAGGATTACCTACTAGTTGTTCGTCATCTTTAGCAATTGCCACAATACTAGGTGTGGTTCTGGCACCTTCTGCGTTTTCGATTACTCGCGCTGTTCCGCCGTCTACTACTGCAACACAGCTATTGGTTGTACCTAGGTCAATGCCTATAACTTTACCCATAATTTTTATCTCCTTAATAAGCAAGAATATTGTGAAATTAGCTAAAAGCCTAATTTCACAATACTATATATCATTTTTGATCAAAATAGTCAACAGCTTTTAACAAATAATCCTGTATTTTTATTGCACTAATATCATTAATTGTAGTTTCTGCATAACCTACAATACTGTGATTGCAATTTAATACTTCTTTTCGATCACCGCACATTAAATGATGCCAGTCATACAGTTGTTTCTTATTTTTTATTAATTTGTATGCACATGTATCTGGCAGTAGACCGGGAGTATCTATTGTATCTATTGTTACTTTCACACAATTTACTACTTTGTGTTTTCGATTGGTATAGTCTTTGCACTGTGCTGTTTTAATATCTAAAAGTTCGCATCCGACTTTTGTAAGTTTAGCAACGTTGTTATGCCAAATTTTTACCATACAACATTTACCGCAACCGTCGCAAAGACTTTCCCATTGTTCTGGTGTCATTTGATCAAGTGGTGTTGTCTCCCACCACTTGTCAACATTAGAGTTTTGTAACATCAACTTCGCGCATTTTTAAAATTGCAGTAGGTTCTGCAGGTGGTTCGCCTCTGGTGATACTGTGTACATGCTCCATACCATACATTACACGACCCCAGACAGTGTATTGTCGATCAAGGAATCTCGAATCACCAAAGCAGATAAAAAATTGATCGCTTGCGCTATTTGGGTCTGGAGTACGAGCCATACTACATACACCTTGTACATGCGGGAAGTCGTTAAATTCTGCTTGAAGTTGTGGTAGTTGACGCTGTGTCCAGCCACCTTGTGCCATAAAGCCTTCAATTACTCTATGAAACACTGTACCATCATACCAGCCGTTGTTTGCAATTTCTAAAATTTGCTTTACATGGTTTGGTGCAAGATGGGGAAAACATTCTATTAGGACCATGCCGCTTGGCAGATCCATTCTAATTACTGGGTTGTTGGCCATTACATATCCTCGTTATTTTTTGAAAACCATCGCCTAAACTCTAAAAGGTCTTCTTTTTTGATCCATTCATAATGATCAAAATATTTCTGTAGACGATAAGGTATAGGAACATATCCATCGTTATACATTTTCTTTTGATATTCGGTCAGATTGTCAGGATCGATTTCTTTTGTCAATTTAAATACCGTTTGTCAAACTTTGCTAGTTCTTGTTCTAGCTCTGCGATAGCAGACATAAGGTCTTCTTCTAGTTCTTCGTCGATAAACTCGTCTGATTCGGTTGTCAGTATATGATACGTGTCAAGTGCAACATTCATTATATCTATATCTTCGAGTATATCTTCTCTGTCACGGTCGTGTTCCATTGTGTCCTTTTTATTTAGATTACCGTCCAAGACAGTATGTTGTCAATTTTAATACTACGCCATGCTGACTTTTCAAGATCATACACACTGATCACACTGTCATTTGTTTTTTTACCGGTACCGTTCGGTATAGCAGACGGCGGTATAGAACTAGAATTTTTTGTACACAGCATGCTTCTGTGAGAACCATCTAGCTTTGTAAATTCAACCCGAACAGAACCTTCTGTTAGTGCCTGTTTAAGTTGGTCAACTGTTTCGATTGTCATTATTCTCCCCACATTCCCAATTCAAATTTAGCTTCGTCGCTCATCATATCGGGCCCCCATTGCGGATTAAAAGTGATCTCGACGTCACAACCAGTAACACCTTCGACTGCTGTAGTAGAATACTTTACATCTGCAACTATTTCGTCAGCAGAAGGGCACCATGCACTAGTGAGACTCATTAAAATGTTACAGTGCCTGCTGTCGTCGATTGTTATATTATAGACTAGACCAAGATCGTAAATGTTTACTGATATTTCTGGGTCGTACACAGATCTTAAATTTTCTTTAATTTGATCAATAATTGTGTTTTTGTCTATCATACAGGCAACATTATCCCAACCAGAATGCCACCTAGCATTGCTATGCTAATGCAGAACACAAATTCCCATTCTGTCAATGATAAAAGTTTTCTATCTTTTTTAGCAAAAGTCGGAATATCGCGATTTTGTTCCATCTGATCACTCTGGTTCTATATCAGCTTTGAGTGGAAATTGATGAGAATGTGCAACTGTGTGCGTGTCGTCGCGTTTAGTAACAGCAACCTCATATGTATATGTACCAACAACACCCTTGCCGTGCTCGTGAATAGTCATCATAATATCCTGAGCTTCTTCAAATGTTTTGTGAAAGATCTGCATCAACACAAGCACAACAAATTCCATTGTGGTTACATCATCGTTATGCAAAATCACATTCCACATTCGAGGCGGGGCCATAGAGATCTTTTCTACTACAGCAATATCACCTTCGTGTTTAATTTCAGCCATGGCCCCTAAAACCTTATTTTGTTAATATAAAATTGTAGCCTTGACAACTACAAACTGTCAAGTGTTAGTCATTCTTAGACAGAATTTTTGCATCGATGACATTTTTGTTACCGATTGCAATTTTTTTAGGCTTGAGAGACTCTGGTATTTCTTGTTGCAGGTCGATCACCAAAAGACCATTTTCAAGTTCAGCAGATAACACATTTACATGATCTGCTAGAAGAAAGCTTCTAGTAAAGCCTCGACTTGCAATACCTTTGTGCAGATAAGAACGACCCTCGTCCTTTTCTTTGATATCTCCCACTATTGTCAACTGATTGTTTTCCACAGTGATATCAAGGTCATCCATTTTAAATCCTGCAACTGCCAACGTGATACGATATAGCGTATCAGACAGCTTTTCTAGATTAAATGGTGGGTAGCCGTTTTGGTTGTTGCCTTGAGTTATTTGTAGACGTCGCAGTGTTGGTTCAAACCCAATTGCTAGTCTATTTAGATCACGCATTGCATCTTCTAGCATGGTATTGATCTCGTTAGAGCTTATTCTATGATACATTTTTACCTCCTATACAAGCGAAGTATCAGTTTCGGACCTCATCTGAGCATCCAATATGTATTTAATAATTTTGATATTTTTTGTCAAGACTTTAGGTCAAAAAAAATAGGCCTTAAAGGCCTATTTTATGCTAGTTCGCTAGTGTTCTGCCTTGCAAATGGTTTTTTCTTTGCTTTCTTTTTTGGTTTATCTAGTTCATTAAACTGATCTACTTTTTTCTTCCAACGAACCTGTGCTTCTGCTAGCTTACGACGACGTTTGAGTGTGTTTGGTTCAAAATGTTTACGTTTACGCAGTTCTTTAGTAATTCCTTCTGCGTTAATCTTTCGTTTCAGTTGTGCGATTGCACCATTAATGTTGTTGTTATACACTTTGACGAGTGTACCTTTTTTAATAGTAGTTAAGTCTTCAGACATTTATCCTCACAGTGTTTGTAATATATAATTTATCCATTTACGACATGTATGTCAATTTTAAAACATTTGATATCTGCACATGTTTCTATTAGAAAAGTCAAAACTATTCAAAATTTCATTTTCAGTTTTTGTAGAAAGTAATTTTCTAGTAGATGACATTGCATATTCATGACTTTTAACACTCAGATCAATATTAATTTTTTTTAAAAAATTATAATAATTTAAAGGTGTTGGATGCCAGTCGTCGTACACATTGTTATGCTTAAAGTAAGAATGACCTATTTTCCAACTACCATCGAATTCAACATCTAACAATGACGGTGATGGCGTCACAGACGATTGATACAGATCTAATATATTAGTCACTTGACTGTCTGTTAATACTTGTTGGTGATTAAACGCAACTGCTTGCATAGTAAAAAATTCTGCACCAGTAGAACGTAAGTACGATATAGTACTGTCAATAATGGCCATGTTGGTGATTAGATAGCCCTTTGGGTCTGCAAATTTTTTTACAAAGCTGCCATCGTATTCATTCTGAGTAAAAATATTTCCGGTCATTTTCCAATGACCATTTACCCAACGATCTTCTCGACATAGAGTCGACCACATTACAACTATTAGATCTGTCGAGGTAAAATTAAATCGTCTATTGGCTTCTATTATTCTACATGCTATAGATATGTTGCCAGTACCGGCTATGCCTAGATTATTGTATTCTGCATCAGGCATTTCCACTGCGATTAAGTCTGCCCACGTGGGCCATATATAATGTGTAAAACTGCACCCAAAAGCAAAAAATCTTTTATAGTTTTTAAAATTAATCATGCCAGTGTTGTTTATATAGGTTCAATACATTCTGATCTGCGTCTAACGCAGGAGATAGATTTTCGCACAACTCTCTGACAAATAAAGGAAATTTTTTTGAATCTAATGCCAGTTCGTGCAATCTTTGTTTGTTATGCTGTAATCTAGAAAATGATTCAATGTGCATGTCTTCTAATTGAGCCATTGAACATGTTTTTAGCCTGACCAAATTGTCTAACAGCATTTGTAATCTAATTTCTGTATCTGATTCTTCGTCAAACGAATAATCAAAAATATTGTCGTATCTAACAAACCCATATGCATCTAATGCTTTATAAAAATGCATACATCCAAAAACCAAAAAAAGTTTATTAAAATATATCGGCTTAGCTGTTTTTTCAGTAATAAAACAACGATCAATTCTTGACTCGGATACTAACTGCATAAATGCACTGTTGTACTCAATTGGTATTTGATACGTCCAATTCATTGAACCAGGAAGAACACTGTCTAACAATAAACATCTAGGTTGCCAATAATTGAATTGATAATTATTTGACCATGCAGCGGTATGCTCTGCATTGTCAACCCAGTCACAAAATGAAACTGCACCATGTTCAAACAGGTCGAATTTTGAAATGTAGTCTAACAACATACATCTATGATAGTGTACTTTGTTGTTTAAAGATATGAACAGCTTGTCAAATGCTGCTGTTTTATTAACGTCCATGTCGCAAATATCCAATCCATATATTGGATACGTGAAGTAATTGTAAGTGTGTGTTAACCAAAACGTACCCCAATGTACTATCGGTTGTATGTTACGGTATCTGTTGTTACTGTCATCATACAACTTGTGTTGATTAAATTCTTCACCGGTAACTATGTAAAAAGGTATGTTATGGTTGTTTACATAATCTACAATCTGTTCAAAGTCTGGGTTTGAGCCGATTGAAGTATATTCCCATTCATACTGGTTAAAAAGTACAACGCCAGATGGTGCTGACACTGCTGCCAATCTAGCAGATATTTCTCCAGTCTTCCAACCACAGATACCAACTAGATTAGCAGCAATGTCTTTAGTGATCATTTAGCAGTTTTACCAGAATTGGGTGCAATCATTGCAATGATTGTGTTAGAATTCATTTCTGGTTGTTTTTCAACTTTGCAAGAGTCAAGACCTGCCAGGAATTGATTAACAACTGCAAAACCTCGATCTTTGTGTGCCATTTCTCGTCCTCTAAATTTGAGGACAATTTTGATCTTACAATTGTCTTTTAACCATTCTTTTGCATGATTCAGTTTAACCTCAATATCATGCGAACCAATGGTAGGACGTAGCTGAATTTCCTTAGTTACAATTGCGTTTTCACGCAGCTTACGATCTTGCTCTTTTTTGTTTTGTTTCTGCTCATAGATGAATTTACCGTAGTCGCAGATTTTTGCAACAGGCGGATTAGCAGCCGGTGATACTAACACTAGATCAAGATCTTGATCATATGCTAGATTGATGGCTTCTCTAGTACCTTTGACACCGAGATTTTGTCCTTCGTTATCAATCAACCTTACAGTCGGTGATTTGATCTGATCATTAGCAGCAAATTGCTCTTTGATCGGGTCAACTGGCATTCTGCGATCTCGCGGATTTTTCATTCTATTATTGGTCATTTGCAGTTTCTGTTTCGCTCCTATAAATCATAACTGGTTCTTGTGCTTCTGTTACACAGCTCTCTGTAATTATAACACTCGATACGCCTTTGTCGTAAAGTCCGGGCAGTGTAAATTGCACAGGCAATAGAATCTTTTCAATAATGCTTCGAAGACCTCTTGCACCAGTCTTCTTTTCAATAGCATCTTTTGCAATTGCAGTCAATGCATCTGGATGAAATTCCAAGTTAATTTTCTCAAGTTGGAACTGTTTTTGATACTGTTTGATAATTGCATTCTTAGGTTCACTTAGAATCTTAACCAGTTGCTCTTCAGTTAGCTGCATAAACGGTGTGAGGACTGGCAAGCGACCAATTAGTTCTGGAATAAGTCCAAACTTGGTCAAGTCTTCATGTTTAGCATCTTTAATAAGATTCTGTTGATCCTTTTTTTCTGCGCCTGCAACGGTTGACAAAAATCCCATACCATTTGCGTTTTTATTCAAACGTTTAGCAACAATTTCTTCAAGTCCAACAAATGCGCCGCCGAGAATAAACAAAATATTCTTGGTATTAACAGTTACAAATTCACCGTGTGGGTTTTTACGTCCACCTTGCGGAGGAACTTTAACTTCACATCCCTCGATCATCTTGAGAAGTGCTTGCTGCACACCCTCGCCACTAACATCGCGAGTTACGCTGGTATTTTCTCCCTTTCGACCTTTTTTGTCGATTTCATCAATATAGATGATACCGCCTTCAGTTTTTGAAATATCACCACCACTTGCTTGATACAGCCGTGCAACACAGTCCTCAACATCAAGACCAACATAGCCGCTTTCAGTTAAACTGGTAGCATCTACGATTACAAAAGGAATGTCGAGCAATTTACTGACATTTTGAATTAGATAGGTTTTACCTACACCGCTTGGTCCAACAAACAGCAGGTTGCTCTTTTCAAGTTCAACCCCGTCAACTACAGGATTGGCGATTCTTTGCATATGATTGTATATAGCAACACTGAGAATAGTCTTTGCAAGATCTTGTCCTACTACACGTTCATCAAGATAAGCTTTAATAGCCTCTGGTGTGATTTTCGATCCATCTTTAGTTGGCTTACCAAACATATCATCTTGTACAAGAATGTTGTAACAAAGTGAGATACATTCGTTGCAGATATAAACGTCATTGCCACTAATTAGTTTTTTTACCTGTAGCTGATTTTTACCACAGAAGCTGCATTGACGTAGAATCTTAAGATTGCTTGCCATTTAATTGATCTTTCGTTTTGAATTTTTGTAGTCGAGTTTCATGGATTTTTTGTAGTTCTGTGAACAGCTCATCTGTGTTGTTAGCTTTTGTCTCTAAACTAGTAACAGTTTCAATGTCCATTTTTATCGGCTGTTCTACACTACTAGTAAACTTTACTTCTTGATCTGTGTCTACCAAAATCTCTTCATTAATCACAGATGTATGTTGATCTGTAACATTTTTATCTATAGATTCTATAGAGGTTTTAACAGGTGTTGGATTGTTGAGACTTTTTTTTAGTGCCCATTGTTCTCGAAATTCTCGCATGCCCTGATTAGAAGCTATCAACATCAGCATGGCAAGCGGATCAAACACAAAGATAAGAATAAGAATCATATAACGTACTGATTCTTCTAAAATGTTTTGATCAACTTCCGGCCCGTAGAACATCTGTGCAACAAACTTGATCGGACCTACTTCTGCTTCAATTTTTCTATATTCTGTTTCAAGTGCTGTTTTCTTCTCTATCAACTGTGTAATAGCAATGTTTGCAGCAGAGATAGACTTTTCAAGTTCTGCAACTTTTTTATCTACTTCGTCTGTGTCAACTGTGCCGATCTGAGACCGAAGTCTGTTGATTAGGTCATTACTGTTTTTTATTTCAGCTTCTGCATTTGCTCGTATGCGTTTGATTTCGTCTCTAGCAGCGTCAATAACAGGCGACGTAATGTTTTCACTTTCAACTGCAATTAAGTTGGTTAGACGTTGTTTTTCAGAGTTTTGTGCAGTTCTGAACGCTTCTATTGCACGTTCGGTTGCCGGACCTAGATTACCATCTGGATCAACACCAACCAATGCCTGCACTGCTTTTATGTTTCCTGCGGCAATGTTATCTTCGATGCTTTTTAGATTTTTGTCGATTGTAACAATCAAGTCTTTATATAAGACTACATCAGTTCCTAATCGTTCTTCTTCTTTAAAAATAATTTCGTTTTGTTCATCTATGGCAGGCTGTATGCGACTATAGGCACTGTCAATGCGCAGTTGTTCTGCATCAATTTGAGATTGAATAGTTGCATCGTTGTTGTTACTTTTGTTTTCTAATCCGGCGATTTCAGTTTCTAACTTGGAGATAGACGATTCTTGTCGTTCAATCTCTTTTTCAAGTTTTTCAATTTGTTCAAAATTACTTTGTGCTTGTAGTGTCTGTTCTATGTGTGCCTTACTGAGATAGCCAAAGATACCAATGCTAGTAATAAGCATTAACACAATCACGGCAACAGTTAGATAGGATTTAAGTAAAAATGGAGTCTTATTCCAATTATTATACAGCCAACTGGCAACTATAACCTTACTGGCTTCTAGTGTTCCCGTCATCAGCATCACTGCGACAGTAGAACCGGCGAATATGCTGGCCATGCCGACAACACTGTAAAAACCAGCAATTGCACTCAAAAACACGGCAGCAATAAACATGAGAACGGTAGTTAGCATGTCATATGCTCCTCAATTGATGATAGGCTGTTTCTATGATCAAGCTTTACTGATCATAGAAACAGCAATGTTACCTTCAATTGTAGCAATATTTGCCACAGTGTCAATTGCAGATGCTGTTATACGTTGTACAACAACAGGATTTTCGCGCAGTGCAGTAAATGATCTTACTACAATACTGTCGTTGAATACATTTCTGTTTTCAGACCATGTTTTAGTTAATGCTCTAGCTACCAAACGTTTAACAGCCGCAACACCATAAAGTATTGTACCTTCTGTCTCTGGTTCACCACTTGCAACTATAGCATACACATTGTCTAGGTTTTCGACACCAAGTGTCCAAGACACAGTAGTTGGTAAATCTGCACCGTCGGTTGTGCTTCCTGTCATTTCCCAGTAACCATACACATAAGCAGTCAAATTAGTCGACAGTTCGGATGATATACCCTTCCATCGTAAAAATCCTTTTTCTAAGTTAATAGCATCATCCACTGTCATTGCAGAACTGTAAGCAGTGTTTGTTGCAAAACCAAGATTAGCAGTTGCAGTACCACTTCCTGGTGCACCAAAGTAAATAGGCGAACCGTCTACACTGTTAAGTTGAACCTTGTTTGTGTATGGTGTTGCTACTACACCAGTATACTGTGTAGCAAGATTGATGGTATTACATGCACCTGCAACGTTTAAGCCGCCAGCAGTAGTAAATGTTATTGTAACACCGTTGAGTATGATAGTGTGTCCGTTTGTTAGTGTAGTAAAAGATCCGCCATACACAGGTGTTCCAAGATTGAATGTACCTTCTGTAAATCCTAGATCTTCTACTGGTGTACCCTCTTTGTTTGATAGTGTGATTGGATCAGTGACTGGATTCACACTCTGTAATGTTAGGTAGTTACTGAAATTTTCAGATGCCATTACACCAGTATACTGTGTCATGTCGTTAAAACGATCGATAATATCACTCAGTGTATCGCCACTGTTGAATGGCCCTATTTCATAACCATTCAACAACAGGATATCACCAGTTGACATAGTCGGGCTCGCCTGTGTACCAGTTTTGGCAACTGTGTCTGCATATTGTATACTTGTAAGAGGTGTAATACCACCCACTGACGAATAGTTAGTCGGACTGTTTATTGTCCAAGTAACCCTAAAATAAGTTGGTTTTATTTGGTAAATTGGCATGATTTTGGCCCTTCGATGAAAATGCTCTACTATTTAGCATTTCTGATAACAAGGGCCACAGTTTCTTATTATTCTACATACATTGCAGTATGTGTACCATTTACAGTTAATTCAACTGATCGAACGTCTATTCGCACAATCAGTTGACTGTTTGTTAACCAAACTTTAAACCAATTGAATATTTCTTCAGCAATCTTTTCTGGACTAACAGTTGGTAGTGTAGATAGATTAATTACATTTTTATGATCAAGTGCCTGAAATATAGACATTTCCGGATCGTCTAACGCAACAACTGTCTTGTTTCGAAAATACCGGTCGAGCATTTTTTCAAATTCTCTAAGACAATCATGGTTGTCGTCTAATAACACATAACCTTGATCTAAATGATGACACTCGAACAAAATTTTAATTTTAAAATTATATGGTAGCAACTGACGATCAGATGGTTCCTCTGCATTCCATCTTCGAAAAACACAGTTTACATTCTCAAAAATTTTTGTAGATAAGTATACACCGTCGCGACGTATTATCGTCATGCTATCACCTTAATTCTGTTGTATATTTAAGGTAGATTTCTCTACCTTAAATATCTTCGAATAGGTCTTCGCCCCATTCTCTATGTCCTTCTCGGAATGCCATATTACTTTGTGTCTCTCGCACTTCTACACGATAACACCACAGTCTTTCAGCTTCGCCTTGACCCCACATGTCCGGTATGTAAACACCATTTACAAACTTGTATAACATATCTGCCAGACCTTCGCAGCCCACTTTAGGTAGTATTGTGAGTTTTGCCAACTTGCGGCGTTCTAGCTCTTGATAGATATCCATATGTGGATCATCTTTGCTTACCAACAACGTATGATCAAACTGATCTTCGAGAATTTTTTTCAATTCTTTTAGACCGCCATAATCAGCAGCCCAGTTTCTAGCGTCAAGATTGTTAGTACCAAAATAAAATTTCATACTGAAGCTGTAGCCGTGGATTAGATTACAGTGACTATCTGCTCGCCATTGGCGATATGCACAGGGAAATGCATCGTGGTATTCTTTAGTGCTTGTGTATTTGTAAGTCACTGGTTTGTGCTTTGCTGCATACTCGGCATCTTCTAGCAACTTGATATACATAGAATACCGTTCACGGTCTTCGTCTGTTGTAGCTTTTGCTAGTTTGCCTTTAAAGTATTCGATATCAGTGTTAGTATTAGTCATCTCTTGCCTTTCATAAGTAAGTTTGACGACACGCAGAGTATTTTGAGAGGGTTGAGCGTCGAAAAAAGTCCTCTTTGTGTATAAAACATGTTGCAGTCTGTTCGCACTTTTTGCAACATATGTATACTGTTTGGAGTAGATAACATGAGCAACAGTACCTACAAATTAAAAGAAGCTGATGCAGAAACTTGGTCTCGCTATATTTCAAAACTAAAAGAAAGCGACGAATTTGTACCAGCTGCATATATTTATAATGCAGAAAATTTGTCTAGACGTCTAGATCTTCACGGGTATCCAGTGCATGCCGCTTGGCAAAAATTAAGAGAATTTGTAGAACAACACTACGAAGCCGAATCACATGACATTGTGATCATCACTGGTCGCAGTGGGCAAATTGCACATGAGTTTAGGGAATGGTGTAAGCGTATACCACAGATTCGTTTTTATGATCCTATTGAAACTAGACAGGGTAAAGTTGGCAGTTATAGACTTTATCTTAAACAGAAACGTCGTTAAGCACACCATGCATTGCAACAGGCCTTGGCATCAACTTTGGTGCCAAGTTCAAATGTGTCTGGCATTGCTTTGTCTAGCTGCTTAAACAGATCACATTCGCCTTCCACATACCAAGAACAGTTTTCACAACGCACTTGCCCTGTTACATAGCCAGCAGCTTCTGGAGTAACACTGTTAGTTATTTCTTGATCGTCGTCCGGCTTGCCATGAACGTAAAGACCACAGCTGGCATTGGCAACAACTTCATCGTTTTCGCCGAATATACCACAGCGTTTTTTACCAGGTAAAAACAGTCTACAGGTACTACACTGTGCAAACTCATCCTTGTCGCCTTTTGCTTCAAGGTAAAGAAATGCCCAGCGACCTATCTTGTCACCACTTTGTGCGTCTGCTGCTTCCAGTAATTTGATAATATCTCGTATCTGCATAAAGATATTTATTGTCGAAGTCTGAGAAATGTTAGTACATCGCGCACTGGTGAACAATCACCTGTGTATTTTACTGTAGCAGTACCGGTAATTCGAATAACACCATTGTCGAACGCAGGCCACATTCTATTATAAGAAACTGTGTAATCTGGGTGTACTATCATCATTGATGACATGTTTGGAAACCCTAACACTTGGCTAAAAATCACAGTCACACCAAGATCATCATAGTGTTTTTCTACACTGTGCGACTTTTTATTAACAAACTCCGTTTGTATAGACGGTTTCAATAGTTCAACAACGTCGTTAACGACGAGATCAAGGTCAGAATTGTTCATGCCATTAACATAATGCATATCGGTTATGTTGTCAATGCATGCTGCAACGCAGCAATTTTGTTGCATTGCAGCATAAATAATCATACAATAGAAACACAAACAAAAGGAGAAATAATATGAACACTGTAGATATTAAACCAGTTATCGACGCAACAACTGAACTTGTTCGTAAGTCAGTACAAAATGTAACTGATGCGCAGGCTCGCGCAGTAAAAGATTTTACTGCATTTAACGATGCTATTATCAAAGCACAATCTGAAATGCTGAAATCTATCCCAGGCAATGTGTTTGCTGATATGTACGCTAATGCTGCAAAGATGCAAACAGAAGCTTTGAAGGCTGCTACAGCATTTGGCGAAAAGCTTCACAAGAACGTGTGACTGCACCAAGGCCATAAATCAAAAAGTTTATGGCCGTCAATTTGCGGATAACGATCATGATGAAATTTATTAACAGTCTATTTTATCTGTTGAGCGACGACGCACGTCGACAGAGAGAACAAGAAGAAATGAACCGTTTTCTTTCAGAAGCAACTGATCTTTTCCACCTGGAAAAGCTAGAACGTGAGTGGTTCAAAAACTATAGGAGATGACCATGTGGCCATATACTGAGGACGAATGGGAATTTATTTCCCGTAAACTGACTAAAAAAGAACGAGACAACTGGTCCAAATGACCAGTTGTTTCTTTTTACATTAGTACCATAGATTTTTCGTGACCTACTCGCACTGCGGGGTTTACAAGTATCTCATAACCTTTTTCCTGTGCAGTCCAACAGAATCCAACATCTTCTGCTGTGAAGTCATGAAATTGATCGTGTGTTACCCAGCGAGGTCTAAACCACGGATATTCCATTGATTCAAAAACACCTCTTGCAATCACAACGAACCCAAATCCAATGTAGCTAGCTTTGAATGGTGCTGTTTTTAAATCCATTTCCTGCCGTGTCATAAATTTAAATGTACCGTCGGTCGCCAGTTTGTTATAGTCGAGTTCTTCAACAATAGGATAATGTTGATTGTCTTGCATCAAATATGTACCACTGGCCACAGGTACATCCATTTCTAATAAACGCAACACATCTGTACCACGCCATACTATATCGCTATCAATCCAAACCATGTAGTCATACGGAAGATTACCACCGAATGGTTTTTGAGTTTTGCCTCTAGTATTGTCACCACCTAGTACACGATTGCGAGCATAGTAGACAACTGGGTCATACTGCATACTATAGCCCCAGGTGTGACCCGCTCGAGTCAGTGTAGACACTGTGTCATTCCAACTGTGTATCCAGTTAGCACTAAATTGTCTACCTGGTACACACAAAAGTATATTCATTCTATTCCTTTCATAAACTTTAAAAATCTAAGATTGCTTTCAAGTTCTTCTGCGTCAATACCACAACTCCAGGCACTCCATTTCATTTCATCATTGAAACAGATAGGACATCGCCAAAATGTCGGAACAACATGAGGTGACAACTCACCTATTACTTGGCAACGCTCGCAAACGGGCGGACCTAAACCCATCTTCATCTATACCTTTTAAAAACAATAAAAACAGCAGATTGCTTTCCATTTCTTCCTCTGATAATCCACATTCATCTTGATCTGTCTGTGGGTCGCCATTGTTACAGATAGGGCAGAGTGTATATACAGATCTCATACCACCATGATCTTCATACCAACGTTCACAACGTATCATGCAACGTTCGCAAACTGCAAAACTCTGCCCTATGTAACCGTCAAACTCTATCTCAGTCATTGTCCATATTTAGACTTTTTATTTCACTTTTTAAATCCTCAACAACAACACGAAAGTCATTTTCCGGAAATGCCATTCGCCCGAGGTTAAATATTCTTCGAGTAAGCACTACGTTGTCGTATGTGTATGCTTTAGAATTGTCTAACCTCTCTGGGCTAATAGCAAACGGATGATGCTTAATTGCATTAAATTTAACATCTAGTACGAGGCCGCTCCAATAGCATTTGCCATTCTGGTCGTTGTATTTTTTTACAAGATCTTCTGCGGTAATTAATATTTCTTTAACAGGTCTATTGTTAACTCTGTTTCTTCCTTGACTATATTCAATACCGCCGATCATTTTTTTTGCAATTTTTATGTCCATTACAGATCGCCGTCTTTACGATTTTCACTGTAATACGCATCAAAACTGCCACCTGGATAACGTGCTTCAAGTTTACGCACGTTTTCAGCAATTACTTCGTTGGGATCCATACCAATTGCTCTGCAAGCGTTAACCCAGTACCAGGCAATGTCGCCGAGTTCGCGCTTCATGTGAAAAACTGTGTCTTCGTTTAGAGGTTTACCTTGGAACACACACTTCTTTACAATTTCTGCAAATTCGCCGCCTTCTGCTGCAACACCAGTAGATCCTGTCATTAGCAGCGCAATGTTTACAGTTTGATTGAGTTCGCGCAGCCTTGTGATCATTGCTTCTAGATCATTACTAGCATCGCTAGTAACAGCTTGGACAAAATTCTTGTAACGGTTGAGATCAATATTCTGACTCATTCTAAACTCCAATGTTAATAGCATATTATGCCAATATCGCTACAAACACGCAAGTTATTTGCTGGCCGTGCTGCAAAGCAACTTAAACGCTACTAGATCTTCAACAGATTTGAACCCAAAAACACCATTGCTGTCGTCGTTAAACCACCAGCCCCATGCATCAGATGCATTGTCTCTGCACCATTCTATCCACTCAACTGGTACACTGTTTCGCTCTAGTGACGCTCTATGTGGTAACTGTTCTAGTGTCACACCTTTGTAGGTAACACTGGTGTAGACTTCATATGCATAGTGTTTTGGTTTAGCGTAGACTGACATCATCCGTTGTATACCAAGTTGAAATGCACTGCATCTTCGACAGACTCAAATTCAATTTCATGTGTGTCGCGCACAGTATAGCCGTGCTCACAATCTTTGAGCAATGCTTCTACTGGTTCTGCTAAACTAAAACTAGCAGTACTCCAATTTGTTGTGTTAGTTGGGTTGTCCGGGTCGACTGTGACCGTAAACACCATATACATGTCATTGTCTTTGAGTTTTACTCTGCGCGATTCCACGGAAATTTTCCTCCATACCGCTGTTTCATTACTTCATTGCCCTGTACAAAGAAATCTTTGTTAACCGATCCTGGGTTGCCATCTACTCTGTAACAGAGAGTGTGTAATCCAGTAGTGTCAAACCTAGGGAAATATTTACTGACATTGGCAAAAAACTGTCGATCTCCGCCCCAACCACCGTACCAGGCGCCGCCGATCTGTGTAACAACTTCGCGTCTCACACAATAACAACTAGTGTCTACTAGATAGTGTTGATCGCTAAGAAAGATTGGCCAGCGTCCGAGACTTTCACAGTTATCATCTAGCAGATATTCGCCAGTGGGAGAATATATACTGCGTAGACTGTAACTCCAGTCTAACATGTTATCAATGCAGTTTTTAACCTGTGTTTCTACATGATTAGGCTGCATCCAATTGTCTTGGTCAAGCCATAATACATAGTCTGTGTTTACAAGAAAACAACTCGCAGCATAGATTCTGTGACCATAAAACCCGTTTGCACCAGTATTGCTGGGCAGTATCATAGTTTTGACTGTGGGATAAGCACTAGTGATTGCTAGTGTACGTTCGGCAAACTCGGGACCGTCGACTATTACCCAACACTCAGTTTCAGTGTGGGTTTGATTTACTACACTTTCTACAGCATCTTTAAGCTGAGGTGTCCCTGTTGCGGCGATTACGACGGTTGCGCTGTTCATTTGTTTCTCTATCTATTGGCCAGTGTCCAATAGATTTTAACCGATCTTTTAGTTCTCGTCTAATTAGATTTAGCTGTGTTTGTTCGTCAAGTTCGTGCCAATGTGTTCTCTCATGCAATGTGCGGCCGCAACCGGTGCACCAGCCGGTTGCAGTGTCTGACACACAAATGCCTCTACACGGACTGATCATGCGAGTTTGACATAGTTGAGTTGCGTAACATTGTTGTCGCGATGTTTTTTAACACGACCTTTCAGTTTGAACTCTGCGTCTTCTGCAATCTTGGTCTTGCTTTGAAACATCACAATATTTTCATCAAGCTTTGCATTGACGTAATATGTTTCATAGGCCTTGCTGTAGACACAGTTAAGAATTGTAACAGTGCCTTCAACGCGATCACCGGGCTGGCCAATGTATTTGCCAGTATATTTGGCTTCTTCTTTGATCTCGTTGACACGATCCATACGAACATTGCGCTCGTAGGAATGCGGCAGGCTGGCAATCAGTCCAGCCTTGAACCATTCGCTTTCAAAAACAGTTTCGCGACCAGCAACTTCTACTGCGCTTTTTTCATATTGGTTAGCAGTGTCAGCAAGCACACTGAACAGTTTCAGTTGCCAATAGCTGCGAACAGCCTCAGCTTCTTCACGATCGCGATCAGTTACAAGATATGCACGATCTTTCAACAGTTCTACGGTAAGGTTTTTGTTGGCAAGCACTCGCTCACCGTTGCCACCGGGAACGTGACGATAAAAGTCTTCTTTGAAAAAGCCTTTGTTCAGTCGCTGTGCAGCACAGGCAGCAGCAAAAACATCGATCACCGGAACTTCACGTCCGCCGAGCACCTGTTTATGCTTGTCTGTTTTGTAATAACGCATCTCAAGACTCCTGTTTTGCTGTTAGGTCTTATGCGTCTGCCGCGGCAACGTCTTTGAACATGCGACGGATAGCCTTGGCACTCATGCGCTTTGCATACTTACGACGCGGACGACCCCAAGTACCAGCTGCACGACGACCGATCTTGTTGAAAACGTTCATAGCATGCTCCTGTTGCTGCATGCACTGTATGTAGCACACAGCAACAGTGCTGTCAACCCTCTTTTTTGAGATTTTCTTTCATATAGCGTTTGGCTTCTTCAACAATCTCGTTGATTTCAGCAAACTGTTCAAATGTCATCAGCAACGGGCCGTTCATGCTCATACGCACATTGAGTCCACGAGTATCATTATGGAAGTAGTCTTTGCCATCATTTGCGCGACGGTATTCGTGCTTGGCAGCATAGTCCCAACCATCCAGTGCTACAAACATGGTAACTTGTGTGCTGCCTTGGCCGTTGACCACACCAGTAAATGTTTTGCGCAGTTCAATGCGAGCATTTTCTTTGCCAATGTTGAACGGCTTTGCTTTCCAGCGTTCGGCATCTTTCTTGCCCATCTGCGGAATATATCCACCTTCGGGTCCTCCATCAAACCCTCCGCCGACATCAACTTTGGTTGGTTTTGTAAAGTCTAGCAGTCGATAAGTCATTGTGTGTCCTTATTTGATTACAGAAATCGGTCGGTAGCGATTGCTCATCAGCTTCAATCCGCGAGATCGAACCAAATCAACCATTCCCTGCGGATTTTCTTTAAACATTTCATGTACATAATCTTCAGTGAAATCTGCAGGCAACCCAATTGCGTACAGTTCATATTGACGATCAGTATTGAAC